>Ga0187874_10000555_pt1 | contig 44980 bp, 42 predicted proteins | sample June2016WEW_16_1_3_FD_132993 | JGI IMG/M metagenome (GOLD analysis project Ga0187874, IMG submission 132993) | Peatland microbial communities from SPRUCE experiment site at the Marcell Experimental Forest, Minnesota, USA - June2016WEW_16_150 | ecosystem: Environmental > Terrestrial > Soil >... | reverse complement strand
CTGGAGAGATTAGAAAACATAACGTTTTGTATCACTCGTAGTATTTTAGCCAAGTTTTAATTGATGATAAATTTTAAATCTGCATAACGTAGAAATAGCCTAAAAGGAAAAAGGTGACTGATATTGGATTGGAGCCGACTTGAAATAGTATATTTCTTGGTGGTTCTTGTCGTATGTGTTGCCCTATTTTTCGGTCTGTTCGTGAGTATAGGAGTTACTGACGCTGTAATCTTAACTTTAATCGTTGCTTTCATTACGGTTCTCTTTGGCTACATTTTGTTCGTCAGAAGTGCAAACAGATAAGGAAAAACCAAAAGGAAGAACAAAACAAATCATCAATATTGTCCTTAATCTTTTTGTCCTTTAGTCCTTTCGATACTTGCTGCTGTAACGGTTGTTTCGTCATTCAGATCAACTTCGTTCTTTTCCCTAACGCAACCGCTGGGTCTGTAAACTAAAACCAATTCCTCGCATACTCTGCCTTCGAGCTTGCCCAATTCTGTACACATTCTGCTTTTGACTTCATCCTCTGGCACGGTACAAGTTCTAATAGTGGCTTTCTCTAATCTTAACAAGGTGCCATCATTCTTTTCAATATACGTTTTGATTTTAACTTCGCCAATTCTTTCTCCTGCTTCCTGCCCCATAAATAATCTTCCTTTCTCGACTTTCTCTTCCATTTCTTTGGGCCTTCCCCAAACCCTTTGGACCCACATATCCTATTATTAACTAATAATAAGAAAGGTAAGCCTATTAGTTTAACGCGAAAAGTGAGTTTTGAAAGAGAACTTCCTTGTTAAGAAAAGGCATGTTCTTCAAGACATTTTGGAATTAGTTCATGAATTTTATGTGGCAACCGTAAGTATCTTGTATAAGACTGACTGGCTAGGGGTTGTAGGTTTTTCATACTTCTTTTTTGATTGTTAAATGTTGTGTCAAGATGTGACAACATAAGGTAATATACTGTACAGTATAGTATATTACGATAAGAGATAATCTAAAGTGACTGAATGCCCTTGCTGTCATAAAGAAGTTTCAAAACCTCAAACGCTTTTACAGAACAGCTATTTCGTCATCGAAGCCTATACTTGTAATGAATGTAAGGGCAAATTCAAGATAATAAAATAACTTCTGTTCTACGGCTTAAAAATAATCAAGTAATCCTTGTTCTCTTCAAGAGAGAACTTTCTATTTTTCAGTAATAACTCAATTTCTTCGCGGTCATAATCGCCTTTAATCTGTAATTGGTGACTGTCAGGGGTTCTTTGTTTGATGAGAACGAAAGTGGGTTGTATTAAATGCTCTGTACCTAATTCCTTCAATAGAGCAACAGCTTCTTTCCTATCCAACAGGTTACCCCTCAGTCGATCGACTTATGAACGTACAAGACTAATAACGCTTTGCTATGTACTTTACAGTAACTTAGTTCAAGTTTTCATTGATGATAAGTCTTAAATCTGAATAGCGTAGAAATAGCCTATCATGGAATAACAATCGAAGGCGAAAACAAATGGAAAACACTAATACAAAACGCTGCAAAAACAGCTTAAGGGGTAATTATGTTTTGATTTTTTCGGTTTTTCTGTTTAGTCGCTAATCTTTAAGTTTTTTCGATTAATTGACTCGCTTCAAAGACACAGATTATATCGGTGCTTTGCTTTATGCTGTCACAGTCAATCAGGTGTGCTGTTCCGTCTGGGCAGTAGACTTTGTCACCTTTTAAAGTTTTTTTGTATCGTACACTGCATTCCTTAAGCATGATACAGCCATCGCAATCTCTTGAAAGCATTCTTTTTTCACCTCTACTTATGTTCGGAAGCAGAGAGTATCCGTGGGGGAGCTAATATAGCTTCTCTTAATAATCTATATATAAATTAACACATAAACAAGTGTCCCACGAAACTTAACACCGCGGTTTACACCGAAAACCTATCCAACAAGTTACTCCTCACTCCACTTGTGAACGTACAAGACTAATAGCTTGGATACAATAGACCAAAATCGATAGGTAATGAATAATAGTTAAGTTTCCAGAGTAATCAAAATAAATAAGAAAAAGCATTGTCATCAAGGCTTTTTGGACTTAGTTCATGGATTTAAATGTGATTTCAAACTAAAATTTGCGTAGCTCTATTTCATGGCTAAAAAGTGTGAGAAGATATCTAAGTGACATTTAAAACAACATTACACCTGCAAGATAACACAGATTCCTTCAGGTTAACGCTCTATTTTTTGGTGGAAAAATGGATTTATTAGTGACTTAGACTTTCGAGACAACCCTTAAACCTGCAAATCTAATAATATTATTTTGGGATTGGTATGGAAGACGAAGTGGTGATCGTAGAAGTTAAACCCAAGATGTTTAATATTACAAACGAACCGGGCAAAAGCACCTTCAGGCTTTGTTACAAAAAAGAACTTTATGAAGTTAATCAACCAATAACCAAAAAACCAGAATACTTAGCTATCAGAGCCCCAGCAGGCGTCTGGATAGAGATGCTGTTTGCGATTGACCAAGTCAAATCAAACTTTCAAAAAGGGCAAATTGTTCCCCAAGGATGTCCAATGAAAGTTAGCATCCCGCTTAGAATGAAGGATAGAACGTCAACATGGCACAAAATCTGGTACACATCCTTCAGAACTTTGCTAACTCACAGTTCATCTGAAGAGTTTGGCGAGGAGAAATCAAAGCCTATCACACAAGTAATCATTGAAGATGACCGGATTCTCTGCAACGGATATGAATGCAAGCATTTCAGCTACTGCAAGTACTTTAACCATTCACCGAGTGCTGTTATAAGTACTGTACCTAAAACAGATTATTCAAGTTAAATAATATGGTAGGTGCCACGCTATTCTTTTATTGTTGCCCTGCTATTTGAATTCTGATATAGATGAAAAGGCTGTATGTGTACGCATTAGCCCTTCTGCTTGTTGTCTTGTTGCTTGGTTTGGTTATAGAATTTTACATTACAAATCACGCGGCGACAGCTTCTCCGAATGTTTCTGTTGGCATTGACGCTGCTTTCTCAGGCGTAGCAAACGTTGAGGAACTTGTTAACGAGGTTAAATCATACACGAACTTTTTTGTCATCGGCAGCACTGTAATCACCTATAACATGTCCGAACTCAATCAGACTTGCCAGTACCTCAATGATAGCGGACTCTGCTTTGCGCCTTTCATGCACATTAATCCTGAAGCTTTCAATCAGACGCAGTGGGTAATTCAAGCCCAGCAGAATTGGGGAAGCCATTTCTGGGGTTTGTTCCCTTATGATGAGGCTGGAGGTGCACAAATAGATAAGGCAAGATCTTCAGTTGAAAATGGCAACATATCCCTTATGCTTGTACAAGAAGCTGCCAACTATACAGATGCGGCTGATAAATTCGTGTCAAACTTAAGCGGTGATTTGGCACCGTTCAAGTTTAACGATGTTCCCTTGATGACCTCTGATTATGCTCTCTATGAATTTGATTACAGAGCAGGCTACAATGTAGTCTTAGCTGAGCTCGGGTATAACTTGAGCAAGCCACTACAAGTAGCGCTATGCAGGGGAGCAGCCACAATGCACAACGATGATTGGGGCGTCATAATAACTTGGACTTACGGACAACCGCCCTATTTAGAAAACGGAAGCCAACTTTTCGACGACATGGTATACGCTTACCAAAGTGGAGCAAAATACATACTCGTATTTGACAGCAACCTAAATTACACTCAAAATGTTCTGCAACAAGGACAACTCGATGCTATGAAGCAATTCTGGAATTACATAAAGGCAAATCCGAGAGAAGAAAACAATGTTCAGGACAGAGTAGCTTTTGTGCTTCCAGCAAATTACGGATACGGTTTTCGAGGACCAAACGACACTATTTGGGGTTTATGGTCTGCAGACAACCTCTCAGCAAACATATGGAACAACGTCACCAGTTTGTTCGAGCAATACAAAACAAATATTGATGTAATCTACGAAGACGATCTACAATTCAGCATAAGCAATTACAGCAAACTAATATTTTGGAACGGGACAGTAATTTAAAAAAATTATTTCCATTAAATGAATAGCTTAGCTTTATAGCAATATTCTTTGATTGCTGTTTGACGCTATTTCTCTCGCTAAGCTGGAGCCTTCGACCTTGTTGAGGTGAAATGAAACTTGAAAAATCGCAGTTTTTGCTATAGCTCTGCTATTGAAACCCAAAAGGAATTAAACAGACTCAAGGAATTTCTGTTTTATTGTCACGTAGAGCTAACCAGCGTTTAAACTCTAGTCCAGTACACTTGCCTTTCCTCAGCCAGTTGTCACCGTACTTCTCGTTCAGCCTTTCATCGTAGGACCTAAAAGTTTCTGATTCAGTTACTTCTATGCTATTTCTTTTCTTCAATTATTAATAGCTCCAGTTTGACTCTTATACATGTCTCCGCTTAAAGTTAAGCCTAACTGCTAACATCGAAAAGGAGGGTCAGTGACTTTCAAACGAGGCACGCTAAACCTCCAAATCACACTCAGAATTTTTCCGAAATTATGGTGATTTTACAAACGATTTTGAGGAATCCAAAAGAATGGTGAATTTGTCTGTTGAACCACTTCCAGCTTTCCGCCACACATAGGGCATTCTAAGGGTGATTTCTTCTGAAAATATATTAGTTCCACCCAACATGTGTAGCAAAAGTAAATCTGACATTTTAGGCACCACTTAAAGCCTCCTCCAATCATCCTACCGCAATCATCACAAGGTTTGTTAAATCAACCATAATTAGCGTTCTTCCATGTGATGCATGAGTTAGTGTTTGTCTTATCGGAGACGCTACAATCTCCTTATAGTTAAAGGGAGGCAGTACCCTTTGGGCGAAACATAATGGAGGGCAAAGTAACTTGGATAAGTGATAAGCGCAGACACCCCGAAAGATACAAAGAAGAAAACGAAACCTACCCGCAAGCGTTAATCAATGTAGAGAATGGGCTCAAATGTATTCCGTCAAGGTTATCAAAGTAGAGGATTTACCTGAATTTTGCTCCCCTATTTCTGGCAATAAGCTAATCGAATTTTGTGACGAACTATGCAAGCAACGAAGCTCTGAAAAAGCATGCCTAAAACTGGAGCAATTGAAAGGAAGAGATTCCCGAAAACGTTTTAGATTTTAAAGCCACCTAAGCCGCGACAAGGCTAATTCATCTAAAGCCCACTCAGACTCAAAGGTTATACCGGGTTTTTGAATATCTTTACAATGTTTTAGTCAACTGAAAGAATTTTTCCAAAGGAAAGAAATTGTAAAATTGAACTTACTTAACGTGTGATTAACCAAAAAAAGGAGGAAGCGGGTGACATCTCCACTGGTAGGTGGTTCAAATCCAACACCTTGCTTTCTTTCCTTTGAGTTCCTGAAAAAATCTAACCTGTAAGTCAAACGAACTCTTTGAGCATCACAATAAATTCTTAAACCGTGCTTCTTGCGAAGCGCAGCAGACAGCTTTTTAAAAACTTCCCTTTATCGATTACTCACTATATAAAAAGACAGATAACTATCACGAAAAATTTATATTTAAATATCTGATTGTTGAATTCCGTTTGTATTAAAAGAATAAAACTTGGTGAAAATTATGTCTCAAGGTGGAGGAACAGTTCCAATTCTGGTACTTAGAGAAGGAACCGGCCGAACAACTGGCCGCGAAGCACAAAAAAACAACATAATGGCTGCAAAAATAGTGGCTGAATCAGTGAAAAGTACGCTTGGTCCCTGCGGCATGGATAAAATGCTCGTTAACAGCATGGGCGACGTCGCCATAACTAATGATGGTGCAACAATAATGAAGGAGCTAGACATTCAGCATCCCGCAGCAAAAATGCTTGTTGAAGTTGCCAAAGCTCAAGACAATGAGGTCGGCGACGGAACAACGACAGCGGTAATTCTGGCTGGAGAGTTGCTTTCAAAGGCTGAAGGCTTGCTTGACAAAAACGTGCATCCGACAGTTATAATTGAAGGTTACAAGAAGGCAAGTGAGAAAGCCCAAGAAATTTTGGATCAAATAGCCGTTCCTATTTCGATAGATGATGAAAAAACCCTGAAGGATGTGGCAATCACATCCCTGGCTAGCAAAGGCATTAATGTTGCTGAAGAGCACTTTGCAAAAATTATCGTTGAGGCAGTTAAACAAGTTTCTGAAAAAATCGACGGAAAATACAAAGCTGACATTGACCTTGTAAAAGTCGTCAAGAAACACGGCAAAAGCCTAGACGATACAGAGCTTGTCAGAGGAATGGTTATCGACAAGGAAGTTGCAAGCTCACAGATGCCCAAGGTGATCGACGGCGCCAAAATCGCCCTGTTAGATGCAAAGCTGGAGATTGAGAAAACAGAGTTCGATGCTAAAATCAACATTGAAAGCCCCGACCAAATGCAGCTTTTCCTCGACGAAGAAGAACGCATGCTCAAAGAAATGGTTACGTCAATTACGAAATCCGGTGCAAACGTTGTCTTCTGCGAAAAAGGCATTGACGACATGGTACTGCACTTCCTCAGCAAAGGCGGAGTCTTAGCAGTTAAAAGCGTTAGTAGCAGCGACATAGAAAAACTATCCAAAGCAACAGGCGCCACGATAGTTGCAAGCGTGAAAGACCTCAAAGCTGATGTTCTCGGCAAAGCAAAACGCGTTGAAGAGGTCAAAATCGGCGATGACAAACTCATCTATGTCCGGGACGCTAAGAACCCCAAAGCTGTAACAATAGTCATCCGAGGCGCATCCAACCATGTCATCGACGAAGCAGAACGTTCACTGCACGACGGCTTATGCGTTGTGCGTAACGCGATTGAAGACGGCAAAATCGTTGCAGGCGGCGGAGCACCCGAAGCAGAACTAGCCAAAGGCTTGCGCGCATACGCAGTTAAGGTCGGCGGACGCGAACAACTCGCGGTAGAAGCCTACGCGGAAGCAATCGAATCAATCCCGCTTACGTTGGCAGAGAACGCAGGATTAGACCCCATAGATATCATGGTAGCACTTAGGGCGCAACATGAGAAGCCAGACGGAAAGTACTTCGGCATCGAAGTTACAACAGGCAAAATCAAAAACATGCTAAACCTGCTAGTAATTGAGCCACTAAGGGTGAAGCTACAAGTCATAAAATCAGCCACCGAAGCTGCAAACATGATACTCAAAATCGACGACCTAATCAGCGTCAAAGGCGGCGGAAAAATGCCTCCGATGCCTCCAGGCGGAATGGGCGGCGGTATGGGTGGAATGGGTGGCATGGGCGGTATGGGCGGAATGCCCTACTAAAACCCAACTTTCTTTTTTCTTTTTAAATTTTTTAGACCAATTGTTGCGGTTGCTTTTTAATCTGTTATGCATTCTTAAACTGTAAACTTATATTCAAAACGGCTCAACATTATTCGGTGTCCTGGAGGCTTACACATGAAGCATGTTAAGATAACAGCGTTTGATTGCCCTGATGCATGGTTCAAAGCCTTAAAAAGCATATGGACTGAAGGAGACGATTTCCAAGTTGGCTATGGCTCAGAGGAAACCATGACGAAGAAACTCAATTTAACCCTGGAGGTCAACCATCCCGAGAATCGTCCCCTTGTCAGTGACAAGGCTCCATGTGACATGAAGTATGTCCAGTGGTACGCTTTGACATATTTGTGGTGCGGTGAAGGCAAGCAAGATGAAACCTACACGTACGGTAGCAGGTTACGGGAGCCCGTTGACCAAGTTGAAGAAGCCATCAACCGTTACGTGAAAGAGCAGCGAGACAGGCAAATAACAATGGTCGTAAGATTGCCTGACGATATCAAATTGTTCTGTCCAGGCACGACTGAGCGCCACGAACCCCCCTGCCTAAGCCTGATTGACACGGAAATTCTCAACGGAAAAATGCACCTGACTTGCTACTTCCGTAGCTGGGATGCCTACGCAGGGTTACCTGCAAACATTGCTGGACTGCAATTGTTCAATGAAGCCTTCGTGTCAGAGATTAACGAGCGGGGAAATCTTTGTTTGACAACGGGTAAACTGATTTTTCACTCCAAAAACTGCCATATCTACAAAAGGCAGTTCAACCTTATTAAGGAACTCTTTGAGCCCAAGGAAGCTTCAAGGACTGATCGAATGGCAAAAACCTTCAATGCCTGTGAAAAAGAAGAATAAGCAACTGCTAAAGGTCCCGTTTTACCGGATAGCCAAGGTTTGTCCAAGCGTTCATGCCCCCAAGAACATTGCTGATGTTTCTGAAGTCTCCCCTTTCAAGTAAACTTGCTGCAATGCTGGAGCGGTTGCCTACGGAGCAAGTGACTGCGATGGGCTTATCCCTGGGCAGGAAACCTGCTTTTTCTGGCAGGTCAGCGAAGAAAATTCGCGTTGCACCTTCCACAACGCCTTCCTCTTTCCACTCGTTTGGTTCACGAACATCCAAAAGAGCAACTTCACCCATGTCCAGTTTGTCTTTAAGTTCAAGAACAGACATTGTCCTCGTGCTGCTAAGGGGTTTGCCAGTTTCCTGCCACTCATTCATTCCTCAACATAGGTAACCGCACACGTTATCAAACCCGAGCCTGCGCAATCTCGGGGCAGCAATATCAATGTCGCTTGGTCGCTCATGAACGAAGATGAGGTATTGGTTGGTATCCAAGAGCCAGCCTGGGTAAACGCTCGTTCCGCCGAGCCACATGCTTAGCGAGTTGGGAATATGTGCGCCCGAATAAGCGTTGGGCTGCCGCGTGTCCATAACCATAACAAGAGGTTCTTGCATTTCATCCTCAAACTCCTGAAGCGAAAAAGGCTTGGGATACGACAGCTTACTCAGAAGAGGCGGACCATTCTGGTTGTATTCTTCCATTTTGCGGAAGTAACTCGGCACAACTAGCTCTTCACCCGTCGATTTCAGTACGAATTCTTCCTTGCTTAGACGTAAATACGGGTTGGTTTTCTTCTCGTAGCCGATGGCTGTTGACTCCTGCCCGCTTATACTCCGCCCGCAAATACTTCCTGCTCCATGCCCAGGGTAAACAAGAACACCATCCTCAAGCGGCAGCAATTTCTCGTATAGGCTAACGTAAAGTTTTTCTGCTTGCCTTGGCTGGGCGGTTTTGCCGTAGAGGTCGGTTCTTCCGACTGAGCCAGCGAAAAGTGTGTCGCCGCTGAAAACCATCTCTATCTCGTTGCTGTCTGGCGAATAGGCAAGGTAACATATGGATTCGTTTGTGTGCCCAGGCGTATGCAGCGCTTCGATCTTGACTTTGCCAACGTTTAAGGTGTCGCCGTCGGAGAGGTTGTGCTCTCCATACTTGAACTGCAGTGCGTTGCTGTGCCCGATTTCCGCCTCAGTCATATTTTGAAGTTCGAGCGAGCCTGTCACGTAATCTTCGTTTCTGTGGGTTTCAAGAATATACTTGAGTTTGGCGCATTCCTTTTGAGCAAGCTCAATATAGACGTCGCAGTCGCGCCTCGGGTCAATGACAGCTGCTTCGCCTTCGTCTGATAGGTAGTAGCTGTTATGCGCTAAACCTTCCGACTTGATTATTTGCAGCTTCGTATGATTCGCCCACTGAGCTTATTGTTGCCAGTCTAACAGGCGCTTCTCGCCCTGCAGCATTTGGATGTCAGTTACATCTTGCACTACTTCCATCGTACCAAGGTACTTTCCCTCTCGATCGCGCACTGCGAAAAACCTGATGTGTACCATGCGTCCTGCCATGTTAATCCAGAATTCAGCCACGCTCTTTTTTCCAGCCTTGAAAGATTCCACTATCCCGTTTACGGTGTCGATGCTTTGTGCTGGGTGGCAGTTTTGCACTTTTCTGCCGATAATAGCTTTCGTACGCACAAAAATGATTTTCTCAGGCTTGTTAAAGTACCGAACAGTATCATGCTCATCGATGAACGTAATTTCAACAGGCAGCGCGTTAAGCAAACTGTCGAGCTGTTCTTTGGTTAGGTTGCCATTTTCAAACTGCATGATGCCAGTGGGCGTTGGCACCTGCGCTTCCTCAACGCGCTCTTTGGGCGCAAGCACTAGCTCAGGCGGTGTGAAGCAGCAGTAGCCGATGGCGTCGAATTCCTTGCGAACCTCAACCCATTCCTGCCGTGTCATAACGCTTAGCGACGCTGGGAAAAGAATGTTGTTTTCTTTGTAGAAGTGGCTCGGCAAAAGGTTCCCCAATGTTTTCGCTGTCTCCCACAGGTCATTTTTGAAAGCTGCGTAGCCAGCTTCATTAAGCTCTACCATGAGCGCTTGAAGCTTCTTTTTCTGCTTCCTTATGTCGTCGTGTTCCATCCACATCACGGCTGGAGGCTCAACAATCCCGTGTTTTTCAAGCATGGGGAAAAGCACGTTTTCTTCCCTGAGATAGTGCTTTTCTGAATCAGCGAAGTCGCTGGCTAAATGTTCAACCTGATGAATATCCTCGCTCACGTAACGCACGTCGTTAACTTTCAGTATCTTATTGGCCAGAACAACGAGGTCTTCAGCCATCTTGGTCATTATCTTATGCTCCTCCATGAGGATGCTGATAGGCTGGCTGGGTTTGAGGTTAAGGTTTTGTTTCTCGATTTGCTCCCTGAAAATAGCCATGTGGACGTCGCATAGTTTTCGCATGTCCTCTCTTTTCAAGCCTTCTTTAACGAGTTCCTCCTCGATCTTGGCGATTTCCAAAGAATCTGTTCCTTCAAAGACAGTTCGGAATTTCTCCTTAACTTGCTCGGGGGGCACTCCAGCGTGCAACTGCCGTATTGCCTCTTTAATCTGTGTTTTCTTATCTTCCGACAAAAGCCGTTACCTCTGCAAATATATCAAAAAGCTAAGGATTTATTCCTTTCCAAAAAGGATCGAGCAAGGTTTTAAAGGTCACTTTTAACTAGAATGATTAGGGAAATCAATGGGTTACTTTGAGAAGTGGAAAGTGCTTGAGGACCTTATGCGAGAGCTTCGGAGAAAAGGCCTCGAGACTCCTCCAAATGTTATTAACGATTTAAGAAGCGCTAAGATGATGATCAAAATCGCTGAGGCGGAAGAAAGCCGGGGTGATGTCGTTTTGAAGCTGGAGGAAATCCTCGGCAGCGTCGAATTAGACCTTATGGCAGAAGCACAAACTGTCCTTAGCGCCGAAGAAGTTGATGAGTGGCTCAGACGCCTTGACGAAGCCAGTTTGACAACATGCGAAATAAAAGGTGAAAGGGAAACCACCTTGATCACAGGGATTCCAAGAGACCAGAAATGGATAAGAGTAGAGCCCATACCCAACTTGCCTCCAGAGAAGCTTACAGTGATAGCTAAGGAAAACAGCCTTTCAGTGAACCTGCAAAAGGACGGCCGGCTAGTAGTTTACGGTCAACAGGAAAGCATCAAGGCATTTCTTAAGAAAATGACGGAGGAGGCGCAGTCAAAAGAATAAAACTGCCAGATAGTCAGCGATCGATTTAGTGTTTTTGTTTCGATATGTTTTTTACGTAAAGTTCGCTAGTGTGCATCACTGTGACCATTGTGGTGAAGCTTAAGGGATTCCAAAAATTAACATTGACCGACAAAGCCCTGCAAACATGGCTTGAGACACTGCAAATTGGCAAGCCTAAGTCCGAATTAGTGTCTTTGCAGGATGCGTCAGGGCGTATTTTAGCTGAAGACCTAGTCGCTCAGGAAAGTTTGCCGCGGTTTGACAAGTCAGCCATGGATGGGTACGCGCTGAACTCTGGGGATTCAGCCGGTGCTTCACAATCTAAGCCCTCAGTTTTCCAGTTAACCGACAGCCCTGAGCTGGGACCCAAGCAAGCCAAGCAGGTTTGGACTGGAAACCCAATTCCGAAAGGCGCCGATGCCGTTATCATGCTTGAAAACACCCAGAAAAAAGAAGGCAAACTTGAGGTTTGGAGTCGTCTTGTTCCAGGCGAAAACGTCGCCAAAATCGGTGAAGACCTTAAAAAAGGCACTCTTGTGGTTAAGGGTGGCGCTCGCTTGAACCCCTACCACATAGGCTTGGCTGCTGCCTTGGGTTATCGCCAACTGAAAGTGGCCGCCAAACCGAAGATAGGCATAGTCGCTACAGGAAACGAGCTTGCAGAGGCAGGAAAGAAGCTTAGCGGCAGCATGATTTTCGATTCAAACAAAGTTATGATTTCAACCATGTGCTCAGAACTCGGCACAGAAACAACCGACTTTGGCATCGCAAGAGACGACGTGGATGAAATAGCCGAAAAAATCCGCGAGGCGCTTAAAACGCAGGACGCTGTTGTTACCACCGGCGGCACGAGCGTTGGCGGATTAGACTTGGTGCCTGATGCTGTCAACAAGCTTGGAAAGCCAGGAGTAGTTATTCACGGCGTCGCACTTAGACCTGCGATGCCAACGGCACTAGCCATGCTCGAAAGTAAACCCGTTTTGATTTTGTCCGGTAACCCCGTTGCGGCAATTGTCGGTTTTGAAGTATTCGGGCGGCCGATGGTTTGTAGGCTGCTCGGCATGAGTGAAACGGAGCCAAGACCCATGTTGAAAGCTGTTCTGTCAAGAAGAGTTGCGAGTGCCTTGGGAAGAAAAACCTACGTTCGAGTCCGAGTGACCTTGAAGGAAGGCGAGTTTTACGCTGAGCCGGTCAGCGCGAAGGGTTCGGGTTCAATTTCCACCATGACGCAGAGTAATGGTTTCGTAGTTGTACCTGAAAATCGCGAAGGTGTAAGCGAAGGCGAAACTGTTATCGTGCACATGTTTGGCGCCTTGGAGGCTGAGTCCTGAGTGTTTAGGAAACTTATGACCTTTGAAGAAGCCCAAAGAGCCATTGCATCCCAGTTTAAGCCCCCAGCTTTGGGCGAAGAAGAAGCGGTGCTTCTTGAAGCTTATAATCGCGTCCTATCCGAAGACGTGGTTTCAGCCCTTGATATTCCACCGTTCAGCCGCTCTACCATGGACGGGTACGCTGTGAAAGCCGAGGACACTTTCGGGGCTGACGAAAACCAGCCAGCAATCCTCAAAGTTGCAGGCGTTGTAAGCGTTGGGGAGCAGCCTCAAGTTAAGGTTGGTAAGAGTGAAGCGGTTGAAATTGTCACTGGAGCGCCGATTCCTGACGGCGCCGACGCAGTGGTTATGATTGAGGACACCGAACGGGAAGACAGCGAACTACACGTTTTCAGCCCCGTCACTCCGAACGAGAATATCATGAAACGCGGCTCAGACATAAAAATGGGCGAGTCCGTGCTCAAGAAGGGGCAGCTTTTGGGTTCTTCAGAGATTGGTGTTTTGGCAGCTTTGGGTTTGACGAAGGTTAAAGTCTCAAAGGTTCCCATGGTTGCCGTTTTATCGACAGGCGGCGAAGTAACCGAGCCGGGGAAGCCTTTGCCTCCGGGAAAAATTTACGATATCAACGCTTACAGCATCAGTACAGCAGTGGTGGAAAGCGGCGGCAAACCCGTTTATTTCGGCGTCGTAACGGACGACAAAGAGGCTTTGTCTAAGGCTTTACATGCGGCATTAGCTTCTGCTGACATGGTAATCACTTCAGGCGGCGTCTCTGTGGGTCCGCGGGATTATACTCCGCAAATCGTGGATTCGCTGGGAAAACCGGGCATTGTAGTTTACGGCATCGCCGTCAAGCCGGGCAAACCGACCACTGTTGGGTTCGTCGGGGATAAACCTGTTTTTTCTCTGCCGGGTCATCCCACGTCAGCGTTACTGATTTTTTATTTGCTGGCTAGACCCTTGATCCAGCAGTTGGCTGGCCGACCAGTTGCCGCGATGAAAACGGTTCGCGCCGCTGCTGGATCACGAATGTTTAGCGCTAAAGGAAGGCGAACGTTCGTTATGGTTAGGTTGATGTTTGATAAAAGCTGCCGTTTGATCGCTGAGCCAGTTGAATCTGGCGCTTCGGGAGCAATCACTACGCTGGCGAAGGCAGACGGGTTCGTTGAGATTCCTGAAAATGAGCAGTTTGTCGATGCAGACGAAGATGTCGCGGTCTTTCTTTTTCGTAGCGTACCTGGTAAAGCTTAGGGTCTAGGAAGGCTTTCGTTTTCTTTACATAAAGCCGTATTTGTTCAGAACTTTTCTTGCCGTTTTAGAAATTCTTGTTTCTTCTAATTGTTCATGCAAATAAGCAAGAAACGCTTGAATTAAAACAGCCTTTGTGGTTAATCCAAAAGTTATTTAACAGTCAAAAGGCCACTGGGTTCAAGAAACTTTGGCTCTAAGGTTTTCTTCTTATCAACAGGAGATAGATGGCGAAAACCCAAGTAAGCACCAGGTAGCCAACCATGGATAAGCCTATCAATGCGTTGCTGAATCCTGCCACAACCAACGTGTAGAGGGTGAAGGTTGAAGCGGCTACGAACAGGATGAATATTAGCCACGGAGCCCAACCCCGTTTTGTGAAGACCCCGTAAGCCACTATTAGGCTTAGGATTCCCAACAGCCCAAGCTGTGGCGCATAGCTTGCGAAAGGAAGCGAAACCAAAAGGATTATTCCACTGAGTGCGTAGAAAGCTAATGCTATCAGCTCGATGCGGTTAAGGTCTTTCAGTCTAGACGCTAAAGCTAAAGACATTTTTGTGCTCGCCTTTACCTTATGCATTAAGGGTATAACTAATAAGTTTTTGCGGTAACGAACAAGGAGCTAACTGGCTTTTTCCCTCTGCAAATAACCTCTCCGCCTAACCACGAAGACACTTCCCAGTCCAGCGACAGCAACAATGAGCAAAACCACGAACAGGTCAAATCCAAAGTTCGAGTCCGATGACGTTTGGGAAGGCGGTGTTACATGCGCTTTGGTCTCTACAGGTGCAGGCATTCCGCTTGGGAAGATGCTGAAAGCCAAAGGGTTCACGAGTGGGTGGTTATCTTGGATTAAACGCTCGTAGCTGGAGTTGTAGCTGTAGGGCGTATCCCATACTCCTGTTGAACCCAACTGCGAAGCCTTCGGGTACCTTGCTGTGTATTCTGCCCAGTAGTTACCGTCAACTGTTTCGCCGCCGCCTATCTCCAAGCTTACGCCGCCTGCCAAGTTGTTGTGTATTATCGTGTTGCAGCTGCTGCCGAAATGCATATAGACTGCTGGGTCCCCGCTGATGGTGCAGCATGAGACGTTGTTGCCTCCGCATGCCCAGAAGAAGACCCCGCCTTGTAAGCCGTTTATGGTGTTTGCGATGTAGTCATTGCAGATTGTGTCATTGCCGCCTCCGCTAGCGTCTATGCTGAAATCGAAGTTTATTATTGCCAGATTCTTGATGGTGACGTTCCAGATTTCGTCTGGTCCCGGTATTCTTGTCACGTTGTTTGAGAGGTCGATTCCTGCGCTTCTCAGGGTTCCGTCCCCATTTAAGGCGTAACCCGCGCCGTTAATGACTATGTTACTCCGATGCACCACGATGACACCTGAAAAGTTGCCTGTCAAAGTGTAAACGTTTCCGTTGCGGGCAAGAGGCACATCTGACGGCTGAACGCTTCCATCGGAATTGATGCCGATGACGTTTGTAGAGGTTTGGGCTTGGGCGAAAAGATTCGGCAGGCTTGAGAAGCTGAGGAGGAACAGGATTAGGAGAGCGCAACAGGTTTTCCGCATATTTCCACGCAATGCAGTATTGCGTACGATCATATTACTCTCCCCGAGGAACGAAGTGTTCTCCTAAAAGAACAGGCTTGCCTCCACAATCAGGGCTTGGTAGCGGGGGAGAGCGAAAAAGTTTAGAACCCGTCTTGATGCAGATACATTCAGAAGAGGATTGAAGTTTCATGAGTTATCTTGAGTTGTTCGCGTCTCAAACCAACGTTTTCAGCGGCGTCCAGAAAACCTTTGATGAGGCGAAATACATACTTTTCGGCGTGCCTTTTGACGCCACCAGCTCCTACCGTGACGGGGCAAGGTTTGCTCCAGCCGCAATCAGGCAGGCGTCCCAGAACATTGAAACCTACAGTTTCCGCAGCGGAATCGACGTTGAAGATTTAGCGTTGCATGACGCAGGCGACTTGGGGGCATCGATGGAAGCAGCGAAGACAGTGGACATGACCCGTCTTGTGGTCGACGAAATTTTGGTGGCTGGCAAGGTTCCCGTGGCTTTAGGCGGGGAACACACGATTACGCTCGGGGCAGCCAAAGGTTTAGGCGCCAAGGCGGCAAAAACAGCAATCGTAAGCTTCGACGCGCATTTGGATTTGCGCTGCGAGTTCTTAGGCTCAACCCTTTCCCACACCACGTTTATGCAGCTCATTTGCGAGGAAGTTAAGCCCGCGAAGATTGTTGAGGTTGGCACCCGCAGCGCTTGCAAGGAAGAATTGGCTTACGCGAAGAAGGCGGGTGTCGATTTTTTCACCTCTCAAGAAATCCTCAAGCAAGGCTCATTGCTCATAGGCGAGCAGCTTAAAGAGAAGCTTCTGCCCTACGAAAACCTGTACTTGACCGTGGATATGGATGTGCTTGACCCTGCATTTGCCCCGGCAGTGCAGAACCCCGAACCCGAAGGAATTAGCACAACCCAGTTGATTGACCTTGCCTGTGCCTTATGCGACAAACGGGTACTCGGCTTTGACGTAGTCGAGATTGTGCCGATCTACGACCTGGGAATCTTAGCGATTGCAGCGGCCAAAGTTGTCTTTGAAATGCTTTGCCAACTGGAAAAAAACCGTAGACTTTAGTCCCTTACCAATGCAATTGCGAAGCCGTCTTTGCATACTGCGGGAGTTAAAGAAGAAAAATCTGAAGATGAACGAAATCGCTCGTCGACTTGACGTTACCCCGACAGAAGCTTTCAGGCAGCTGGAGCGACTTAGCACCGCTATGTTGGTTCAGAGGCAACCTGACGGCACCTTCGTGCTTGCCGAGTACGGCAAAATAGTGCTTCAGATTTCCACTTCCCTGGCTTTTCTCTCTAAGTACAAAGAGTATTTTTCAACGCATGATTTGATGAGGCTTCCTATCCAATTCGTGAACAGACTGGGCGAGCTTGCAGGTGCAAAGTTGGAAATGGACACAATTGAGAGCTTGAATAAGGGTGCGAAATGGTTTAGTGAAGCCAAACCGTACGCGTGGGGAATAGGCGAAGGCACCATTCCAGAGCACATGATTCCTGTGATGAATCAGCAGGTTCAACGGGGAATTCAGGTCAAAATGCTTATCCCAACGGAACTTTTGCCTGCCGTAAGTCAGCCTGGAACAACGAAAAATGTGGAAGCACGAGGCTTATCTGACCTCTCTGGAATAGTCGCCTTTAAAGAAGAGATGGCTGGCATATGCTTCCGCCAACTTGGAGGGAGAATTGACTATGCGGGCTTTTTCGGCAGCGACCCCGTCTTCCGCAATTGGGTTAAAGACCTGTTCCTGTATTATTGGGGCAAAGCAAAAAGAGTATAAACCAAGCGTACATAAATTCTCAAAAATTCAAATGGTCAACGTAACAATTTGGTTTACGCCGTTCTACCAAAAAAAGTCTTGGAAATTGAAACTGCCGTCAGATTTTCAAGCTTGCTAAACTTGCTGAAGTTTCAACAAAGCTTGTTTTCAAAAAGCAATCTGACTCTTCAGTGATCAGTAAACTTGTTTGAAATGTTGCAGCAAAAGCAGTTTTTGAAACGGTAAATCAATTTGAACGATTAAGAAAATCCTGCATATCTCTGTCTGTTTACAACGCAAAACAATTTTCTATCAGCGCGGTTCAAGTGCTACTTCGAACGCTTGGTGATAAATGCGCTCGTCATCGCCAAGTTGCCGTTTTATCAAACTTGCATTCAATTTTGGAATCGTTATGCGCCCATCCTTGTTCATCTTTACGTAAAAGGTTTCATCGACTCCGTAGGCAAACAAACGCAGGTGCCCTCTCAGAAGTTGCGTTGATTCTAACTTGAACTCCCATCTGATGAGCGTAGGAATCTGAATACGATTTCCCCTCCCTATCATTGCCTTAAAGGTTACCGAACTTGTTAATGGCATAAAACTTTCCCAATCACTTAAAGCCTTATTAAACCAATATTAACCAATACTAACCGTTTTTAACCGATACTAACCGTAGCCTAACTTTAATTTAAGACTTGTTCCAAAAAAGCAACCCAAACCAGCTTGTCCAAAAAATGGAGTAAAAGTCGCCACATCCAAGTCTTATATTTTATAGGCTATACTTAGTATGCTGAAGGACGCTTGATTGGCTAAAGAATCAGCATTAACAATCTTCACAATCGGGCACTCGATTAGAACACTCGAAGAATTCGTAGAGTTGCTCAAAACTTATGGCGTAACACTGGTCGTGGACGTGCGCACAATACCCCGAAGCAGACACAACCCACAGTTCAACAAAGAAACCCTACCCAACACGCTCAAAAAACACGACATAAAATACATTCACATGCCAGAAATCGGCGGCTTACGCCGACCCAAACATGACTCCGTCAACCTCGCTTGGGAAAACATGGGTTTCCGCGGCTACGCAGACTACATGCAAACCAAAGAGTTCACTGACAACCTCCTAAAAATCGTCGCGCTGGCACGAGAAAACTGTTTGGCGCTGATGTGTGCTGAAGCCTTACCCTGGCGCTGCCACCGAAGCCTCATCTCCGACGCACTCATCGTTCGGCGCGTTAACGTGAAACATATCATAAGTGCAAGCAGCTGTATCAATCATGAACTTTGCGAGATGGCGCAGGTAGAAGGGACAAAAATAACCTATCCCTTGTTCACGAAAGAAACTCCTCAGCGAACATTAGGCGATTTCGGGTCCAAAGTCTAATTATCTTATCATTCTTTTTGGAGTTTAGCTATGAAGAATCCGTTGCAGTGGTGGATGTGCGGGTAAAGCCTTTGGCACTGAGTGAGCCCGCGCAGTCCTGGTAGTCCCAGTTCGGGCTTGATTTCTGCTATGTTAAATTCTGTGTGGTCTTTCAAGAACCGTTCAACTATCGTTTCGTTTTCTTCAACCGTTATGCTGCAGGTTGAATAGATCAAGACTCCGCCAGCCGCTACTTTTTCCGCGCAGTTATTGATCATTTGCCATTGAATATCGGCCATCTTGCTGATTGATTTCGGGGTGATGCGCCATTTAGCTGAGGGTTGCTTGGCGAAGATGCCTGTGCCCGTGCATGGGGGATCCAAAACTATTGTGTTCGCTTCGTTAGCTAAAGGCAGGGTGGCGCATGCATCGGCGATTATCGGTTCAGCGATTTTGGTTCCCATGCGGCTTATTTCCCGTTTCCACGTTCGCATCCTTCGCGCTGAAAAATCCACTGAGTAGATGGCGCCGTTGTTTTGCATTAGCTGGGCTAGATAGGTGGTTTTGGCACCTGGAGCAGCGCAAACGTCGAAAACGATGCTGCCCTGCTTGGGGTCGGCGGCTTGTGTGGCGAAGCAGCTTGCTTTATCCTGGATATAGAATAACCCTTCTTTGTAGCTTGATAAACTGTTTAGCGGCTGTTTGGCTTCTGAGACTTTATACGTGTATTTTAGCGCCAGCGGCTCCAATTTTACGCCTTCAGATCCCAGTTTTTGTACTATAGCTTCTTCGGTTGCTGCCAAAGTGTTAACTCGGATGTAGGTGAGCGGCGGATTCATGCTTCCCTGCAAAAACGCTATTGCCTCGTTGCGTCCCATAAGGTTGAAGCAGTACTTGACGAACCATGACGGGTGAAAAGTTTCCAAGCTAACCCGCTCCTCATCGCTTGCAGCCTCAAGGATAGGTTCGAGTTGGCGTGTGAGCAGAAAACCTAGGAATCGCTCAACTTCCCGCAAGGTTTCCCACCCAAGGATTGCTCTGCCCATGCTGGCGATGTGCTGTGCTTCTTGAAGGTTGATTTTTCCCCAGTTCTTCGCGATTCGGGTCTGGTAAACGTAGAGCCGAAGAAAGGATTGGACGCCGAGGTTGTAGTCGCCGATTTTTTTGGGGTCCACAATCGTGTTGACGAGTTTATCTATGAGGTTTCGGCGCCTCGTGGTTTCAACGACGAGTCCGTAAGCGTACCGTATGGCGTTCGGGTCTTTTGTGTCAAGCTGCTTTATGGTTTTTGCCAATGCTAAGTGCTCGCTTAGTTTCTGCATTTCCATCCAGCTCAGGGTTTCAATGGCGACTGTCCAAGCATCCTTCAACAAATTTCTTCACGAATAGAACAAGATGGGGCCGCCTCTAAATAAGAATTCAACTGTGATTTCTCTAATTCTGCTGCAGTTTCCTTTTTGAATTCGCGCGCAAAGTAGCCTTCTTTTCGGTCTTTGAATTCTTTGGTATTTTCGCCTTTTTTCTTTTTTGCACCTGACTAAACCTTGGATTCAAGCCCTAAACCAGAAAAACACCCCGAAGCAAGCTCTGACAAACTATGCGGGACCTAGTATTTGAGACAAAAAACGACATAATTTGGTCCAATTGTTTTCGGGAGAAAAGCGGGGCGAGTGAGTGTGTAACTTAAAATCTGCACACAGCGGTTTATGCGCCCTTCTCTTTATCCTTGGTTCGAGCGAGGATTGATGGGTCAAACGCGCAAAATCACCACGAAAACGAGAGCCGGTCAATACATGTGCCCGGAATGCGGTAAGGTCTTCGGTGACAAAAAATCAGTTGACAGCCACATTTTCAGGAATCATGAACCCAGCATGAACGATGTTTGGAAACTTGCATAGCCGCAAACCGTTTTTCCCGCTTTTTTCATCTATAGCTTAACGGGCAAAAAGTTGTTTTGTAGTCACTAAAGATTTTAGTCTCTATTGTACCATAGAGAGGCAAGGAGAATGGGATAGCGCGCACACTCTTAGACTACTGCATCACTGAACAAGCTAAACCTCTTCCCAAACAAGAGGCCAAGACGAAAGCAGCGCCTCTGCCTGAAGTTACAAGCGACGTGGAAGTCAAACACAAAAAGAAATCCCGCACCTTTCCGCCTGTAGCGCCCATGAATCTTCCAGCATCCTACTTTGTATCTGCGTCCTACGATGGCCGCCTAAAGAAAGCCGTCATCAAACTTTACGAGCCAGAATCTGAGCAACTCTACTTCTGGTATGACAACACTGGGCACAAACCCTACTGCCTAACCAACTTGTCAAAGGCTGACCTAGAAAAAATCGAACGCGTCGTTAAACATGAGGGCTTTGATCATATCGAAACATGCAAGAAAATGGATCCTTTCCTAGATCAAGAAATTGAAGTATCAAAAATCGTCACAAACGACCCGTTAGCCATCGGAGGCAAACCGTACGGTACCATAAGAGAAATTATTCCTGCGGATTTTCCGAAAGTCTCTGAATTTCCAGTTGCAAAGGAAGATATCAAGGTCTGGGAGTCAAGCATAAAATATTATCAATCATACATTTACGACCGCCAGTTCCTGCCTGGGATGATTTACGAGGTCAAAGACGGCGCTCTTGTTGAAAAAGTGGTTGAAGAAGCCACAAATAGTTTGAATATGATACGGGCATTATTCAAGGATTGTTCTGAAGAAGAACGCAGTTACGCGGAAATGTGGGCAAAACTGCTTGAGTACCCAGCGCCAAAGTTCCGCAGGGCAGCTATAGACATTGAAGTTCTATCTTCGATAGCGACAAGAATGCCTAACCCGGATGAAGCCGAGGGACAAGTGATCGCAGTATCGGTGTACAGTTCAGACGGCGAAAAAAGAGTTCTCGTTCTAAAACGAGAAGGCGTAAGAGAAGGCATCAAGCACCTCACAGAAGATTTCGAGGTGGAATATTGCGAGACAGAGGAGGAACTGCTCAAAAAAACCTTCGAGGTTCTTTGGGATTACCCCTTCATCTTGACTTTTAACGGTGATGACTTCGACTTACGCTACCTTAGTAACCGAGCGTTGAAAAAAGGAATAAAGCCAAATGAAATCCCGATTGTGGTCGGGGATAGGGTTTGCTTACTTAAATATGGGGTCCATATTGACCTCTACAAGTTCTTCTTTAATCGTTCCGTGCAAATTTACGCCTATGGCAACCGCTACAAAGACGTGAGCCTTGACGACGTAGGTAATGCTCTTTTAGGGGAGCAAAAAATTCATTTAGAAAAAACCTTCGGGGACCTGAACTACTATGAACTTGCCGGCTACTGCCTGCGAGACTCTGAAATCACCTATAAACTAACCAGTTTTGACAACGATTCTGCCATGAAGCTAATTCTTGTTCTGGCTCGAATTGCGAGCATGCCTATGGAGGATGTCAGCCGCCAAGGAGTGAGCCGATGGATACGCAACTTTATGCATAGGGAACACCGCAAACGCAACATTTTGATTCCTAATGCAGAAGACATCCTGACTAAGAAAGGCAAGACATCCACCACCGCAGTCATTAAAGGCAAAAAATACAAGGGCGCCATAGTTGTTGAGCCAACTCCAGGTGTTCACTTTAACGTTGCAGTAATGGACTTTCCTAGTCTGTATCCTTCAATCATCAAGGTTTGGAATTTAGGTTACCAATCTATCCGTTGCAACCATCCCGGGTGCAAGGGACATAGCATCCCCGACACTCAGCATTGGGTCTGCACTGAAAAACGGGCACTCGAAAGCCTGCTTATTGGTTCGCTTAGAGATTTACGTGTAAAATGGTACAAAACTAGAGCCAAAGAAAAAACTTTGGCTCCTGAACTTAGGAGCTGGTACGGGATCACTCAGGGAGCCCTCAAAGTCATCTTAAACGCAAGTTACGGAGTTTTCGGCGCCGACAGCTTCGACCTGTATTGCCCACCTGTTGCAGAAGCGACAGCAGCCATCGGTAGATACTCGATTACCCAAATACTCAAACATGCCGAGTCGGTAGGCATAAAGGTTGTCTACGGCGACACGGACAGTCTCTTCCTCAAAAACCCCACTAGAGAACAGATCGAGGATGTCGTCAGCTTTACAGAACATGAATTGCACATGGGCATAGACGTTGACAAAGTCTACCGGTATGCCGTTTTCAGCGCACGGAAAAAAAATTACCTCGGGGTCCTAGAAGATGGCGCAGTTGACGTTAAAGGCTTAACAGGCAAGAAAAAACACATTCCCATCTTTATCAAAGACGCATTCAACAAAATGAAAGAAAAACTTGCAAAAGTCAAAAACCCTGAGGGCTTCGAAAAAGCCAAAAAGGAAATAGCGGAAATAATCCGTGAGCGTTACCAACGGCTTAAACGAAGAGAATGGTCTGACATCAATGAGCTTGCGTTCCACATGGTTTTGGGTGATGAACTGTCTAGTTATACGAAAACTACCCCCCAACATGTTAAAGCTGCGCGGATCCTGCAGAAAACCGGCAAGGAACTGAGGGCAGGCGATCTGATTAGTTTTGTAAAGGTGCTTAAATCGTCTTCCCGCGGCTTCTTAGATGACGTCAACTCTGGTGTAAAACCGGTGGAGTTAACTTCCAAGAATGAGGTGGACGTTGATAAGTACATCGCTTATTTGCAGTCTACTTTTGATCAGGTTCTTGATGCGTTGGGCTTGAGTTTTGAAGAAATTATCGGGTTAACAAAGCTTGAAAGTTTCTTGGCCTAATCAATATAGTTGGCTAGCAACCGCTAGCACAGTAAAAACTGCAACGATTAAAGCTATTATTCTGACGACTTGTTTCTCAGCTAAGGGGCGATGATAAGTTATCAGTGTGATGAGGCTCCTTCTGTGGTCAGAGCAGAGTTTGCTTCCATCAAAAGAAACCTTGGCTTTTTGCCTTGTGAAGAAGATTGCGAGAAGTATCAATGATGAATTGAAGATGTAGGGCAAAATCGCTACAAGCAAACTTAGCTTCAAGTCTGAGATTAAGGCAAATGATGCTATTGTCATTCCTATTGCGAAGGAGCCTGAATTTCCTACGAAGATTTTTCCTTGAAAATTAAAGTACGCAAGCACCAACCAGAACAGTAAGGGGCCAACCATTAGAATATAGGACGACGATAGGGCCATTAACCCAATTATGACTATTGCCGGGCATATTGTTTCTAAGCCGTTCAACCCGCCAAGCATGTTCACAGCGTTGGTAACTATCATGACAATGATTGGAATAATGATGTAAAAGTAGATTGAGCCCAGATGAAGTGTCGCAATGTACGGCAACAACAAAGTTGTTCTTGCGCCTGTCTCTTTGGCGTAGTATATAAGTGGTAAAGCGGCGATTAGAGGCATGAAAGCTTTGTAACGCCATTTAAGGTCTATCCAATCATCAAGCAACCCCATGAAGCCGCCGAAAAGGATGCATGCAGCCAATATTAATGGGGCTGAGATGGGTGCTGAGACGTTCGCTGGGCTCTTTATTAATCCCGAGAAGTAGAGAAGAAAAAGGTAAACTGTTGCGAATAGGACGTATAATACGCCTATGCCGTTGGGAACAAGGCGTTGTCCGGGTTTGTGTTGATCTGGAACTTTTGGAAACACAGGGCCGCTTCCTTACTGTTACGCCCGTTAGCCTTTGGTGACGCCTGTGCCTATTGTGCCTGTCGCTGCGTAGTATGCTCCGTAGTTTACTTGGTAGATGGCAACTAAAGGTACTAGTCCGCCGTACTGGTTAGGTGCAGTGTTTATGCCCGCAATCTCTACAGGTGTGAAGTATGTTGGCAGTGTAGCTTTCCAACTCGGCGCGATGCTGAATCCTGCACTTGTCAAAGCTTGGCAGTATTGTGATGCGGCGCTGTACATTATTTCGTTTATGGTGCAGTTTTCCCCTTGCGAATTCCATGACCACGCTCCCGTTGTGTTGCTGTAGCTGCCGAATGATGTTTCATCCTTCCATTCTGTTAATCCTTTGGTTGTGCCCATATAGCTATCGTTTATGTACATTTGCTCGTATGTTCCTGAGATTCTTGCCATCCACACGAATTTGCCTTCGTCTCCGTATCCAGCGGGGGTAGCTGTGTATGTTGTTGAGCTTCCGCTGCTTGACTGCTGAACCGCCAGAACGACGAAAACGAGGATGTAGTTGACGCGGCCAGGATTATTGTAATCCTCATAGTGATTTAGCATCATCAAAGATTGATTTTCAGTACCCATCATGATTAAACCTACGTTAGCGATTTGTGTGGCGTTGTATGTTGTGTTATCGCAAAGCGAAGTAACATTTGCAATATCACTCAGCCAGTCGCCGTAGTCCCACCATGATACAACAACGCTATTTGCTGGTGCGTTATTATTAAGCCAACTCAACGCAGAAGTCCATGCACTAACCGGCTGAGTTAGGCTTGTACCGCCTATGGGGAGGCTGGATGCACTGAGAGCTGTCGGAATAAAAGACTGATTGATTGATCTCGGGACTCCTCCGGTTTGCGGTGAGAAAGCTACCTCAGTTACGAGAATCAGGAATATCAGGAAGATTGCCACTCCGCTGTATTCTTTACTAACACGCGCAAGTTTCCGTTTGGTTTTTGCAAGGCTGTGAGGCGATTCCTTGAGTAAAGTGTAAAATGGTTTTAGTATGCTCAAAATACCTACTGCGGCTATGATGGCGAAAGCCGGAGCGAATATTGCAAGCAAACGAATCATCGATGCGGCAAAGAAAAGCGCTGTTACCGCAAAAACTATGAAGAATACGTTTTTGGTCGTGGGGTTCCTAAGAATAAAGTACAATCCGACTAGGAAGAATAGTATTCCGACGCCCAGTTCAAGGTAAACGTTCCCCCAAGCAGTAAGTTGCTGTTCAGCTACTGAATTGATGATGGGTGAAGAAGCCCTGATGAAGGGATCCAGCACCGTTACGAATTTTCCGGTGATTCCGCTACCATTGATAAGTCCAGTTGCAGATAAACCAGCGAACCCTCCCACAATCACAACTAACGCGGTAATCGCGAGGGTGAGCTTGCTTCTCAAAGATATGTTATTACGTAAGAGCTCTGCACTGAGAAGTATCACGAATCCACCGGCGACTGGAAGAACTGCGCCTGAAGTCAGGTAGCTCAGCCCTAGGTAGGGAACCTTTGTCGCAATCAACAATGCTAAACCGAAGGTTATGCTGTAACTGACGAGAAGCCGTTGGCTGTATCGTCTGAGCAGAAGCAAGACAAACATGAACAGAACCGTGGCGTCAATCATGTAGTAGGCTCCTCCCCAGCCTGCAATGAAATAGGCTAAGGTTGCAGCTGAACCTATGGAGTACAAGATGGAAGCACGCAGGGATCTGTTGTTGTCAATTGACCTCAGGAAAAAGAAAACAAACAGTATCAACCCAATCGTGCCTGGAACCTGAGTGTCGAAGAACCCTAACGAAGTTCTTTCAATGATTGATGGTTCCAAAGCAATGAAAAGTGCAGAAAACAAGCCAACTGCCCTTCCGCCGATGTCCTTGCCAAGCAAATACATTACGTAAACCGAAATTACACCAATTACAGGCGGAATTAACGCGCAAAGTGTCATCATATTAACGTTTGCGCCCAACGCGTGGATAACGTCGTAAGCGACTGCTCCTGTTATGGGTATCGAAGGCAGGGCAGTAGCCATGTTGAGGCCAAAGGGATACCATAATTGATGGTTTATCCAGTGCGTAGGCCAGTAGGGTGAGAGTAAACCGTGGTTTACCATGTACTGTGTTACAGTAAACTGGTAGTAGGGGTCAAACTCGTTGAGTGTTGTTGTTCCCGCTGAAAGGTTTTCCCAGCGTAGTGGCAAAATACGGATAATGAACGAAACAAACAGTATTAGTGCTAGCGCAGAATATGCAATTATTGTGCCGTGACTTACTTCAATGCGTAGTCTGCTAAAAGGTGCTAGCCTTTTACTTAGTCGGTCTTTAATTCCTTCTCCCACTTTAAGCCATCCTTGTCTTAGCGATTAGTTGTTCGACAGTTAATTCTTTACTTATACACATTGGAGGTTTATTTATGGCTTTCCAAAAATGTGTCAACATGGATTGTCGATCGCCGCAGGTTAAAGGATTCAGCAAATTAGACAAATGATCAGATTATACTGGATTTTCCTTGGAAAAGAACTTGAAACTGCCACCAAGATTGTGGAAGATTGGCTGTGGTAACCAAAAGGCAACCGGCAAAATCCTTGTGTCCGCTTGGGCGAAACCCGTTTTAGACTGGTGCGGCATTTTTGGTCAGGCGGATTGTTCTTGTCCCAATTAAGAATTTGTTATCCCAGTTGTCAGCGCCGGTTTATGGGTTTTACTTCAACATCTATAGGTAACAACGAAAGTTTTCGGTTGCATTTTGGGCATTTTCCACCGTTTTGAGAAATAATCTCATCTGGCGGTTTTAGCTCAACACCTTCATATAAAACATGATTGCAACCATGGCAGGTAACACGTTGCGGCATCCAAGTTCCCCGATTATTACACTGTCATGGATTATTTATTGGTTACTAAAAGACGACAATTGCGCTGGTCAAGGATTTGGTGCTTGTGTTGCAAACCTTTATTTCAAGAACGAATACTTTGTGACGTTAAAGCTGCGGGTTAAACTGTCATGGGAAAGTATACGTTGATTATCACTGAGAAGCCTGATGCCGCCAAGAGAATAGCTGCAGCTTTGGATGAAAAAGGAAACGGAAAAAGAAACGTTGACGGCGCGGTACCGTACTATCAGGCTTACCGGAACGGGGATTTAGTTATTGTTCCAGCCCTTGGGCATCTGTACACTGTGGCAGAAAAGAAGAAACTTCAACGTGACTTTCCAGTTTTTGATTATGAATGGGTTCCGCGATACTTGGCTGAAAAAAACGCGTCCAGAATTCGGGTTTGGCTGAAAGCTATATCTAAACTGGCGGAAAATGCTGAAGTGTTCGTTGATGCATGCGACTACGACATTGAAGGCAGCCTCATTGGCTATTGCATACTCCGATACGCTTGCGGCGGCAAAGAGCAAACTGCCAAACGTATGAAATATTCCACGCTTACAAACGAGGAGCTGCAGGAATCGTACTGTCACCTTCTTCCGCATTTGGATTTCGCTCTCGTTCAAGCGGGGTTGGCTAGACATGAAATCGATTGGCTTTACGGCATCAACCTTTCAAGAGCATTAACGTCGGCTGTGAAAAAGACCAGCGGTCATTACGCCATGCTAAGCACTGGACGAGTGCAAGGGCCAACGCTCAAGTTGGTTGAAGATCGAGAAAAAACGATTGGGTGTTTTGTGCCTACACCGTATTGGACCCTAACTGCAAGAATAATTGTCGGCGAAGTTGCGTTTGAAGCTGAATACGAAAAAATTCTTGAGAGCATGCAAGAAGCTGAGCAAGTGATGGCTGAATGCAAAACCGCTAGGAAGGGCGTAGTGGAATCGGTGGCGATGAAAGAGTTTGCCTTACACTCGCCTTTCCCCTTTGACTTGGGGACACTGCAAAGTGAAGCGTACCGGCTCTTCAGGTATACGCCGATGCGCACTTCAAGCATCGCTCAGCACCTTTACTTAGATGCTTTAATCTCTTACCCCCGAACAAGTAGCCAAAAACTTCCGCCGTCGATAGGCTACAAAACGATACTTGGAAAACTGGCAAAAATGTCCGTTTACGCAAAACAGGCTTGTGAACTGATTTCTCAGCCATCTTTAAGGCCTAATGAGGGACCAAGATTCGATTCCGCGCACCCAGCTATTTACCCTACTGGAGATTCGCTCGGAAAACCCCTTGAGGTCGCTGAACGAAATATTTTTGACCTTATAGTGCGCAGGTTTTTGGCTGCTTTGGGTGAACCACCCCTTAGGCAAAGCGTAAAGGTAACGGTTGGAGTCAGCGGAAATAAGTTTAATTTGAGCGGTGTGCGAACGATTAGGGAAGGTTGGATTCGGCTTTATGAACCCTATGCCCAAATAAAAGATGTTTTATTGCCACCATTAAAAGAAGGTCAATCAGTGACTGTTAAGCGGCTGGTTCTTAAAAGCGATTTTACTAAGCCGCCGCCAAGGTATAACCCTCGCAGTTTGCTATTAGAAATGGAGAAAGAGAACATTGGAACCAAGGCTACAAGGGCAGCAACCATTCAAACGATACAGGACCGCAAATACGTGTGCGGAACAGGGAGCCTTGCTGTTTCGCAGCTTGGCTTTGAAGTCGTTGAAATCCTGACGACTTATTGCCCAACCGTTGTTTCGTCCGAACTGACGAGAAGCCTTGAGCGGGAAATGGCTAATATTCAAGAAGGTAAAGAAACGAAAGAAGCGGTGTTGCGAAACGCTGTTTCCCTGCTGGAGCCGGTTATGTCAGAGCTCAAGGCGAAGGAATCCGTAATCGGTCAACGATTAAGCGAAACGTTAAAGAAAAATCGACTCGAAGAAAGGACAGTTGGGGCTTGCCCAAAATGTGCTAGCGGGAAACTGGTTATTTTGCGCTCCCAAAAAACTGGCAAACGATTTGTCGGTTGCACAAACTATTTCGTAGGCAAATGCAGCGTCACTTTTCCGCTTCCTCAAAAAGGTGCAATAAAGGCTTTAAGAAAACCCTGCAAAAGCTGTGGATTACCGATGATAAGTGTATGGCTAAGAGGAAAGCAGTCTTGGACGCTATGCTTAAACCCTGATTGCCACGAAAAGAGATGACAAAGCATGAAATGTAAGATTTGCGGTAGAGATGCGGAAGAGGGCGGTTTTTGCGTTTTGCATTTTAGTGCTTATCAAAATATTTTGGAGAAATTTGAGGTATGGCGAAAAGCTTCCGGATTAGGGTGGATGGATTATCTGGTTGAGATTCAGAAAAATTCATTAACTGGAGTATGGGCTAAAGAGGTGGTAGAGCAACTAATTAAGGATGAGAATGGAAATGTCAAGTAAACTAAAGAAGCGGTCTTCCGACGTGTCCTTTTCGTTGAGTCGCTGGTTCCAAAGAATCTCAACAACAACCCCCACAGCACTCATACTAACTATTGTAGGGGTTGGTTACGCAATTTTCCTTTTCGGCGGCGGCCTGTACACTCTCATCACACACCCCGCCCCAGCTTATTTAGGCAACACAGTAATCTATTTCCTGTACCCGAGCATCAGCGGGCAATTCATTTCCGATACTATTATAGCCTGCATACTGTACGCTTTTGGCTTCGCCGGCTTATTCGCAATTTACCAGAGCACTAGAAGCGCCTACAAGCCAAGACAAGCCTACATGTTACTTATTATAGGCGTAACATTTTTGCTTCTGTCATACATATTCTTGGAAGGCGCAATCTCGTTCAAAGCCCACGGTGGAGCCTAATCTGCCTTCTTAGTTTTTTCGCGCGCAACCTCGTAAATTCTAAATTAGCCAGCTTAAGTGTGGAGCTTTTTCCGCATAATCATCAAATCGCTGCCAAAACATTTTGATTTTTTTCAACCAAAACTAGTTTTTCCTGGATGAATTCATGTCAGACAGCATGTTGAGAAAGTAGTTCTTCACCAGGGGTTCTTTTTCAGCTTCAATTTGAAAGCTAAGTAATTTGTGAATAGATGAATGGGCGGGGTAATTAACAGAACTGTAACTGCCAGTTGCCAACTTACGATGGCTAAAGGAATCGCAAATACAATTGCCCCGACAACAAAATCGACTTGGTCAACGATGGGCAGCAAGCCCCCCGGCGCAATTCCTACTCTTCTCTTTAGAAAAGCGCCTGTCAAATCGCCTAAGAGCGCTCCTAAAGGAATCAAAAAGGCGAATAAAATTGGAAAATGAAAAGCCACAATTTCCATCACACCAACCATTATCCCGATGGCAAGGCCGAAGAAGAAGCCTCTGAAAGTTTTGTTATCACCGAAAACCCGTTTCCCGTCAAGAAAGTTTTTGCCAAAATCCATCTTTGTTCCACCACCCGCAAGAACGGGCGTGGCGTTTGCGCAGTAAGCTGGGAAAATGAATTTTAGTGCATCAATGACTAGCAAGGCTATGCTCATACGTTCAACCGTTAATATTCTCGGATTTCAGTATCTTGTATTCCAGATTCGAGTATTTGTACATAACAGTTGATTTCTTGGGAGTTTCCTGGTGCCTTTTCAATGACGGCTTTCAAGGTTTGGGCATACTGGGTCGGTTTCAAAAAAATTATTGTATCAGCCCAGAACTTCAAAACTCTGTTGGCTACTGGTGCAACACTTACGTTTTCGCTATCAAAAACGCTTCGAACTTGGCTGATTACGATTACAGGAATTTTTCGGATTTTTGCTGTCTGCGCTAAAATTGCCAATTGCCTGTTTAACTCACGGTTTACGCTGAAAGCTTTACCTGATTGCTCAGCGACTTCCGCACCGTAAAGTGAAGTCACCGTGTCAATTATTATTAACCCAAAATTTTTAGCCGTGTAATCTTGAATTCGATCAACAACGGCTGTCTGCTCACGGAAATCCTTGGGTTTAATCAAAATAACTTGTTCCGCAACTTGGTCAAATCTCTCTTTTGAAAGCTGCGACATTCTTTTCGTTGAGAAAGTGTTGTCGCAATCGATGAAGAGGGTTTTGTAGTTTTGCAATGCGCAGCTGATCGCGCATTGTATGGCAAGCGTTGTTTTTCCGGTTTCAGGTTCACCATAAATTAAAACTACGTTTTCAGGTAAGATTCCTCCGCCGATGTTGTTGTCGATGCATTTGCAGCCTGTGCTGATCGTAACCATTTTTATACCCAAGTTTTATTAAACTTGAAACTAGTAATGTGTTTTGCACTTAAACGTATACTATAAGGTTGATTGGGTGAAAGAAAAAGTTGCGGTGGCAACGGTACAAGGGAAAGCTTACTTTCTTATCGTTAACGTGTTACATGAGCAAGATATTCCCCTTGTGAGTTTGGTTCCAGGTGCGTCTGTGCCTTCTGAAGTTAAAGTCGTAATAACCACCGAAAAAGAAAAACACTTGATTAGTCACGAAAAAATTCTGGTCTTGCCTGAAGATGGTGAACTGGATACTTTGGTCGATGAAGTAAAGCGGATTCTTCATGGAAAAGAAGCGTACGAAAAAATAATAGTCGGTGTTGACCCAGGCGGAGCTATTGGGCTCGCTGTGATCGCTGACGGCAAAGTCATTGAGGAAAAAAACTGTTTCAGCATAAAAGAGCTTGTCGAATGCATAGTTAAGATGGTTAGGAACGTTAATTTTTGTTTGACAAATGTTTCAGTCAAAATCGGCAATGGAGTTCCTATCTGCCAAGAAATTGTTGAAAACTTGGATAACGCGTTGCTGCCTCAGGTTGCGCTTGAAGTGGTAAGCGAAGAAGGGACTAATCGACCCTTAAAAAAAGCTGGGCGTAGCAGAAAAATCAGGCATATCTCTTCAGCCATACGAATAGCAGCGAGAACAGGCTACATTGTTCCAAGGGGAAAGCTAATTGCAACGGACAGTAGAATCCAGTAAGACAATATTAGTAAACGGCCCCGCATCCGTTAAGGTTGTTTCTGGAAGTGCAGAGATCTTCGGCTTCCAAGTTAAACCGTCTAAAAAGGTAGTTGTTCGAGAAGGAAAGCGACTGCCATTTTTCGTGCTTGAAAAATCAGTATTTGACCTGTCGTTAGGTCCCAACGCAGAAATAGAAGAGACCGCTGGCAGCACAATCCCCGATTCATGGAATAAACCTCTCGAAACAATTTTGATAATGCAGAAAAAACCAGTGGTTGTTTTGGTTCTGGGAAAAATTGACTCCGGGAAAAGCAGTTACTGCACTTACTTGGTGAACAAGTTGTTGGATGGCAAGTGCAGGGTTGCCGTTTTAGACGGCGATTTAGGCCAATCGGACATTGGATCTTCAGGCACCGTCAGCTATGCCATTGCTTCTAGGCCTGTCGCGGAATTGTATGATTTGAAGCTTGAGAATGCTTTTTTCGTTGGTGTCACCTCGCCGATGATGGCGATTGTCACCGTAATTGAAGGCTTGGCTGCTTTGAAGGCTGAAATTTTGCAGAGACCCGTTGATTTTGTAGTAGTTAACACAGACGGTTGGGTTGAAGGCGATATTGCAGTGCGGTACAAGACGGAGTTAGTTAAAGAGTTAAAACCCGACATTATCGTTGGAGTTCAAGCGGCAGACGAAATTAACAAGTTGATAGAAAATATAGGGCAAGCAGTGCTTAAAGTTGAGCTTTCTTCGTCTCTTAGCCAACGAACTGCGGAAAAACGCAAAAGCCTCAGGGAAATGACTTACGCAAGGTACCTGAAGGACGCAAAGCTTCAAAACTACCCCATAAGCCAGGTGGTTGTTGAACCGCCAGGTGGTCTTCCAAAGAATCAGACGCCGGAGAAAGGATTGCTTGTCGGGCTGTATGCGTCAGCAAGCAAATTTTTAGGAATCGGCGTCTTGCGCGAGATTAACCAGGTGAGACGAGCTTTAAAAGTGCAAACGGCTGTTTCAGCCAAGCCGTTGAGAATTGTTATAGGGAAAGTTTGTTTAGATGAGAAGTTGAGGGAAATTCAAGATTGACCTTTGAAAAAGTCTCTTATTTCCTTTGCCAAAACACCTTTTTCGTTCTGAAGCGTTTTCATGCCATTGGTTATCCATGTTGGTAGGAAGCTGCGGCAGTAGCTCGTGGAGAATCGGTAATCCAAAAAGATAATTGCTCCCATATCATCTAACGTTCTTATCGGTCTTCCTGCGGCCTGAGACGCTTTTTTCATGGCAGGCAAAATGTACCCGTATTCGCGACCGAACCCTGGAAAACGCTTCTCATAATATGCAATCTGCGCTTTCACCCTCGGCGTCGGCTCCGCATATGGGACACCTGCAACCACAACAGAGTTCATTTGGTTGCCCGGGAAATCCACGCCCTCCGAGGTTCTTCCTCCCTGCACACCGAGGAAAACGGCGCCGCCTTTGCTACCAAATGCCTTAAAATCTTGGACCATTTTCTCGTTGGCTTTAGAAGTCATATCTCTTCGCTCATGAAAAAGCGGTTTCTGCAATGAATTCTCTAAGCCTTCGTTAACTAGCGAATTTAAAACTTCAAATGAGGCGGCAAAAACCCCAGTGTTAGTCGGAGTGTTCTCCACCACCTCGTTTATTCGCTCTATCATTGTCTGGTACATGCCTGGGGTTCTTTTCTCCAAAGATGTGCTGACACCACAGCAAACCGCCGAGAAAATGTGCTCCCTAGGAAAAGGCGACGGCACAATGCATTCAACGGTATTCTGAGGTAGTTTAGTTATTCTTTCAAAAGCCCTAAGAGGCTGAAGCGTACCTGACATTATCACGTTGGAGTAAGTCGATGAGAAAACGGGTTCTGTGATTTTCGACGGGTCCAAGGCAACAATCTGCAGCTTCGCCGTCCTGTTTCTTTCCTTATTCAGGTAGCAGCTTGCAACGTTAATGTAAGAGTCGTCTCCCAAAGTGTCAATACATTTAAGCAGAAACTCGCTCATCGCATGAATATAAGAACGTGGATTCTTCCCTTCAGCCAACAAGCTCTTCCTGATTGCGCTGCCTGCATCATGTAGCTGCTCAAAAAACTCGCGTGGATTTTTGATGTTTCCTTGCTTCTCGATGATCTCAATTATGGATTCGGGAGAAATGATTTCTTCTCGGTGGACATGTTCAATTAGTTTTTCCACTTCAGTTCTAAAGAATAAAGTAAACTCTTCAGCGTCCTTGTTATGGAATCTGTTTGCTTCCAGTTCTGCCTGCTTCATCACAAAAAGCGAAAGACTTATGCTTGAAATCTCGATGGCTGTTTCAGGTAAGTTGTGGGCTTCATCAACTATCAATATGATTTTCCCAAGTTCAGTCTCCAAGTTTTTCAGAAAAGCATTTCGGATTGCAGGATCGAAAACGTAGAGGTAGCTTAATGCAATTACTTTGGCGTCTGATAGGGCTGCCTTGACTAATTCATAAGGGCAGACTTTTTTTTTCTTGCAAATCCCTATGATTTCCGAGGCCATGTACGGTTTGGTTGCAACTTGTTGCTGAAGCACAAGGTAATCATATGTTCGCTCGTCTACGCCTACGTAATATGGGCATCTGCCTTTGGCTTTGAGTAATTCGCAGACTTCCATAAGTGATTTTGAATCAAATGCGCCTCTCTGCGCGAAAACGTTTAGGCACATCTCGTTGCGTCCGCGGATTGAAACACCTGAAATACGGTGCTTATTGTATATTGCTCGTAACTCTTCTATGACCCTGTCATGCTGCCGATGAGTTCTAGCAACATAAAGTATCTTCAAGTTCTTCTCAACGGCTACGGGCACGCAAGCGGAAAGAGCCGAAATGGTTTTTCCTAACCCGTTGCTACCTTCAATCAGAACCGAGCGCCTCTCATGCACAGCATTGTAAACCGTGCTGACGAACTCATCTTGGTGGGGTCGCACGCTGGAGTAAGGAAAGAACGCGGATACTTGACTAGGCAGCTTAAGCATGTTTATCCCCTAAACCGTTCGACGGACAATAACAGTTAACTGGGCAGTAATGACAGCGTGGGCGTTTTGCTTTGCAATATTTCCTGCCGTGTGCAATAAACAGCAAATGAACAGCCAAATAATCCTTTGGCTCAAAAACTGACTGGAGGCTCAAGCGTACAGCCTCGTAGTCCCCGATTGACGGTGCTAAACCAAGTCGTTTAGACACCCGGTTCACGTGGGTGTCCACGGGGATGGTGGCTTGGTTGGCTGAGAATAGCAAGACAACATCAGCCGTTTTCGGTCCTACTCCAGGCAACTCCATAAGCTTTTTTCTCGCGTCATCCAAAGGCAAAGATAAAACAGGCGCAAGTGAGCCACTGAACTTTTCAACAATTATTTTGGAGGCTGCTTGTATTGCCTTAGCCTTGCTACGGTATAAGCCCGCAACGTGAAGGCAGACTTCAATCTTGTCCGCTTCAGCGTTAGCCATCGCTTGAGGAGTTACTTCGAAGTGCTTCGACAAGCATTCGAAGGCTCTTTCGGTGATGGTATCAGCCGTGTTCTGTGAAATAATAGTTACAACCAATGTTTCAAATGGATCAAGCTTTGGCTTAACAGGCTTAGGCAAAGCTAGGGCATCTTGTAATGTCTTCAAGATTGTTGTCGCGCCGGGTTGAGACATCATCTTTGCCTTGCCTTCTCTCCTCCGAAAAGTATTGCCAAAACTATTGGTTTGCCAGAGCTATAAATGTCATCTCAAAAAAACCCAATTTAAACGGAGATCCCAAAAATGAAAGGCGGTTTTACGAAGCATACTCATACGTTAACGCTTGTCTGCTTCCTCTCGGGCTCCTCCTCTAGACCTGCCCATTGGACTAGGTGAAAACATGAAATAAGCGCGAGAAAAATAGCCTCCAACAGACGATAATCGCTAACCATCTCTCAATTTTAGAAGCTCTAAAAAACTGGATGGGTATTTTAACCGAGCAGTACTTTCTTAATTTTTAAAGTTACAACTTGGACCATTGAAGTAGAAGAAGAAGTGAGCACACTGCCATTATCTTCTTCTTTTAATAATTAATCGAAGAGCGTAACCAATCAGAGAGAAAGAGAAGCTCAACCGATATGTAGACTAATATTTGTGACAAAAAACAGCTTCAAGAAGCTAAACATCCTCAACCAGACGTGAAACAAAAACACACTCAAGTTCCCCTACAGGCTAAATTTTAGAAATCCCGCAAACCCATGGATTGCTCGGAATGGATTTTGGCTAGGAAAGGTTTTTAGTGTGGTTATTATATGAGATGTTGAAAAAGTGTATAGTGTAAAATGAGGTTAATATTATGTCAGTGTTTGCAGCACCAGGAGCATATGACCGTGCAATAACCGTTTTCTCGCCTGACGGACGACTCTTCCAAGTCGAATACGCAATGGAACTAGTGAACCGTGGAGCCACCATTCTGGGCATCCAATGCCAAGAAGGCTTAGTTCTGGGCTCAGAAGAAAACATCGAAGTCCTGGAAGAAGCAGGTTACTCATGGAAAATCTTCAGGGTAGATGATCATATTGGCGCGGCAATAGTCGGCTTAAGTTCAGACGCCAGAATACTCATTGATCAAGCACGGATTTACGCTCAAAGTAACAAACTAACCTACGACGAACCCATAGATGTAGAAGTCGTAACAAAACGCATATGCGACATCCAACAGATGTACACGCAGCACGCAGGTGTCAGACCTTTCGGGGTCTCCATAATCTTCGGCGGCGTCGACAAAACAGGCACACGAGTCTTCGGCACACACCCAAGCGGAACCTACAGAGGATACAAAGCAACAGCGCTAGGCGCCGGAAGAGAGACGGTTCTACCAATCCTCAAAGAAGAATACAAAGAAGACCTAACACTTGACCAAGGCATCAAACTAGCCGTAAAATGCTTAATCAAAGCCTTAGAAGCACGCCAGCTGCCGCCTAGAATAAAGATTTCGGTCATACCATTATCGACTAAAAAGATGGAAATGCTAGCAGACGACAAAGTGGAAGCCTACATCAAAGAGCTGGGTTCAAGCAAGTGACAACCTGATGAGTGAAAAGTTCACCGTTGCACGCCTGACAAAAGAAAATGAGCATTTTGAGATTTTAGTCAAACCCCAAAAAGCACTCGATTACCGCAACGGGAAAATCTCAGGGATAACAGACGTCTTAGCCGCAGAAATGATATTTTCTGACGCAAACAAAGGAACCAAAGTTTCCGAGGAATCAATGCGCAAAGCCTTTGGAACCGTTGACGCATTACAAATCGCTGATACCATACTGAAGAAGGGAACACTTCAGCTTACAACCGAGCAAAGACGCAAAATGGTTGAAGACAAAAGAAAGCAAATAATCGATTTCATTGCGCGACAAGCAGTTGACCCCAAAACAAACCTGCCGCATCCTCCAATGCGCATCGAGAATGCGATGGAGCAAATTCGTTACCCGATTGACCCATACAAGCCAGTTGAGGAACAAGCTAAAGACATAGTTAAACTGCTGCGTCCGATTTTGCCGCTAAAGATTGAGCAAGTCATAGTCGCAGTGAAAGTGCCCGCCCAGTACTCAGCAAGAGCTTACGGGTCAGTGAAAACTTTAGGTACTATAAAACGTGAAGAATGGCGTGGAGACGGCTCATGGTACGGCGAATTAGAATTGCCTGCTGGATCCTACGCCTCGTTGCTAAACAAACTTGGCGACGTAACCAAAGGAAGTGGAGAAGCAAAAATAATCTCATAAAGAAAAACAAATGGATGGTGAAGATTTTATGCCAGTATTTTACGAAAAAAAACAGCTTGTTACGCCAGGAGAACTGCTTGCTGAAGGCGAATATTTACCTGGCGAAAACACGTACATGGAACAAAACAAGATTTACGCCTCAAGAATAGGACTTGTGGATACCGATAATAAGAAAGTAAACGTGGTCGCGCTAAGGGCTTTTTATGTGCCCAAGATGGGAGACATCGTGATAGGGGCAGTTCTGGAAGTCGGATTTAACGGCTGGACAATCGATATTAAAGCACCCTACACAGCAATCCTGCGTGCCTCAGACGTTTTAAGCAGGCCCTTTAAGCCTCAAAACGACGAGCTATCCGCAGTCCTAAACGCAGGCGACTTGATTGTTGCAAAAATTGCCTCATACGACCGAGCCCACGACCCACAACTCACAGTTGGAGAGCCAGGGCTGGGAAAGATAACTCGAGGGCAAATCCTTCATGTCACACCTACAAAGATTCCTCGGGTTATAGGTCGAAAAGGCTCAATGATTTCCATGATCAAACAGGAAACAGGCTGCCAAATCATTCTAGGGTTAAACGGTGTAATCTTGGTCACTGGTAAAGGCCCTGAGGATGAAGAACTCGCGATAGAGGTCATCAGAAAAATTGAGCAGGAGTCCCACACAAGTGGCCTCACAGATCGTATAACACAGTTGCTTAAAGAACGTAAAGGTAAAGTTGAAGAAAAAGTGGAGGAAAATAAGAATGAATGAAAAACCCGAAAAACTGATTGATAAAAAAGGCATCAGGTCGGATGGTAGAAAAGCAGATGAGCTTCGACCGTTGAAGCTTCAAGTTGGAGTATTATCAAACGCTGACGGATCAGCCTACATTGAACACGGCAAAAACAAAATTTTAGCCGCCGCATTTGGTCCAAGAGAGATGCATCCTAAACACTTGGCCATGCCAGACCGTATGGTTCTGCGGTGCCGCTATCACATGGCTCCTTTTTCAGTGCAGGAACGCAAATCACCCGCGCCTTCAAGAAGAGAAGTTGAACTCTCAAAAGTCATAAAGGAGGCTTTAGAACCGGCTTTGTTCCTAGAACTTTATCCGCGGACAGGCGTTGACGTGTTCGTTGAAGTCTTGCAAGCTGACGGAGGAACCCGTTGTGCAGCCATCACTGCCGCTGCTTTAGCTATCGCGGACTCAGGTGTTCCAATGCGAGACTTAGTGGTCGCTTGCGCAGCTGGAAAGATTGATGACACAGTTGTCTTAGACCTTTATGATGCTGAAGACAAGCTCGGCGCTGCAGATGTGCCAGTAGCATACATGCCTAGTTTAAACGCGATTACGCTGCTCCAGATGGACGGCATCCTCGCTCCAGAAGAGTTTGAAAAAGCCATAAACATGGCTATGGACGGATGCAAGAAAATCTATGAAATGCAAAAGGAAGCATTAAAAACCAAGTACATGGTTGTTAAGGAGGCTGAAGAGTAATGTCATCGTTAATAACTAAAGTAAGACTGAAGCAAATTGAAGGTCTTCTTGAAAAAGGAAAACGCCTAGACGAACGGGGCTTATGTGACACCAGAGAAATCAAAATTGAGCAAGGCTTAATCGAACGCGCTGAAGGGTCAGCAAGATGCCTTCTCGGCAAAACTGAGGTTCTTGCAGGCGTAAAAGTTGAACTTGGCGAGCCGTTCCCGGACACACCAAACGATGGAGTAATGACAGTTAACGCTGAACTTGTGCCCTTGGCTTCACCGAACTTTGAGCCGGGACCACCCGATGAAAACTCCATTGAACTTGCAAGAGTTGTTGACCGAGGCATACGCGAATCACACGCAATCGACACTGAAAAACTTTGTATTGAGCCAGGCAAGAAGGTATTCGTTGTCTTCGTTGATGTTTACGTGCTGAACCATGATGGGAACCTGATTGACTGTTCTGCTTTGGCTGCTCTAGCTGCGTTAATGAACACTAAGATGCCGAACTACGAGATTAAAGACGGCGAAGTGAAGATAAAGCAGGGGTACACTCCGTTACCGATGAAAAGCCACCCCATAACGGTCACCATCGGCAAGATAAACAACAATTTGATCGTTGACCCATGGCTTGAAGAAGAAAAAGTTATGGATTCACGAATAACAATGGCAATCAATGACGAATGTAACATATGCGCTGTCCAGAAAGGCGGCTCAGGCTACTTCACACCGCAACAGATTTTAGAAGCATCAAAGATTGCTCAGAAGAAAGCAGTCGAAATACGCAAGAAGCTTGATTGGTGAAAAAAGTGCCGAAAACAAAGAAAGTAGGTCCAACAAGAGGATTAGGGCCACGTTACGGTGCCACAGTTAGAAAACGCTATATCAAAGTCATAAGTGAACTCAAAAGACCTCACAAATGCCCAAACTGCGGCTTCGTACGGGTACACCGTGAAAGCGTTGGCGTCTGGAAATGCGGCAAATGCAACTATACCTACGCAGGCGGAGCCTACACCCCACTAACGAAGCTGGGAGTCGTGGCGAGGCGTTCAGCTAAAGGTTTGCCAGTAGAACAAGTAACGAAAGAAGCGGCGAAAGCCTCAGTCGTTGCTACCGAGCCAGCAAACGAAGAAAAAACCGACTAAAACTTTCTTTAATTTCATTTTTTTTGAAAGAAAAATCTTTTGTATTCCAGGCTTCATGGTTTCTTAGTAACTTGGTCTCTGTCAAGATAGGCTGATCTTTGCAAATTCACGTTGCGTTTTCAAAAGCAAACGTTTACCTATGTGAAAAGTTTAATTCTTTCTGCTTCAACTTTTTTTTGTGTTGAGTATATTGAGCCGGTCAAAACTTGAAGACGTTTTTCCAGTGCCCGAGGAAGTCAAGAGACTGCGTGTTTTTCTAGGGGGATGGAAAGTGTATGGCACTTTAGCTTTTATGGACAAACTATTCAAGGTTGAGGGATCCGCTGAGTTTTCTTCAGCCGCGGCTGGATGGGGGCTCCTAACCCGGGTTGAGTTGAAAGTAGAGGATTTGGGGTTGTACGAGGAAGTTGACATTTTGGGCTTTGACCGAAATGAGAAAACATCACTTCTTTGCCTTAACCAACACGGCAGCCGCTTACGATCATAAGGGAAAATGGCTAAGCGGCAACACGTTAAGTTTTACCTGCGAAGGTTTGCGAGACGGGAAAAAATACAAAGAAGAACTCAAAATCAAGATTAGAACCCCGAATGAATTCACTATAGACGAAAAAGACTCCTTGGGGGGTCATATAGTTACAACGATGAATTGCGCACTCAGAAAGGTCTGAGGCAAAATGCATATTTTTTGAACAAACCGAGTGTTTAACAGCTTGGATTGTGTGCGGAAGACTCTTTTTTGTGGCTTGGGTGTCTCAGCTTTTAGGATTTGCATACAAATCCACTCAAGGAATAACGGGAAAATCGGGTTTTTTCTCATTAATATTAACCGTCAGGTCTTTTCCCTTATTTCGTCTCTCTAGGGCTCTCCTTTAAAATATATATTGCCAGACAGACAAGTGCTATTATGCAAGCATATTTAACGGAGAATCGAAAAAATGTCCCATAAAGGAGAAGCGTACTCAGCCTCGGGAGCTTTCTTTTTAGATAATCCGATCAGACGGTGGCTTCAGCCTCCTTCTGAACTCATAGGAATACTCGCTATCAACCCGAATGACATTGTAATGGATTTTGGTTGTGGACCGGGATTCTTCACGATAGAGCTAGCAAAGAAAGCAAAAAGGGTGGTGGCGGTTGACCTTTCACCCGAGATGCTTAAGAAAGCCGAAAATAAAGGGGCTAAGGCAGGCGTTAAAAATATTGAGTTTATGCAAAGTGATGGCACAAAAATTCAGCTTGATGCCCGCTCGGTTGATTTGATTTTTCTTGTTACTGTCTTCCATGAAATCGGAGACACCCAAAGGGTTTTAGCAGAATTCCACCGAATTCTCAAACCCTCTGGCAGCCTCGTGATCGTGGAAGTTGTAAAGAAAGGCACCTTTCCTGGGGCGCCAATCCAAAACCCGGAAGTGCTGAAAAAAGAAGTTGAAACAGGCAACTTCAACCTAACGCAGATGCAACCATACAAGAATTACGGCATTTTCTTCTTCAACAAAAATGTTGGCTAAGATTGAATCTGCTTTAGCGCCAACTATTTGCTGATAAGCCTAAATTCTTAGAAAACAAGCCAAACTAAAAAAGTAAGTTTGGGAGACCTCAGATGCCGAGGCTGTTGATTAATCTGCCCGAGTTGGCGTCAATAACCAAGACGATCTTGTTACCTTTGTGGTCAAACTTTGAGAACCAAACGGGAGTATGAAGCAGCTCCACATCACCAATGTCTGAATCTGTGTGTATTGATTGTATCATGTGGTATTTCTCATGTGCCTTTTGTGATTGAAGCTGATCAACCAACGTCCTCGCTTGAGACTTGGCTACGTCTTCGCTGATGTCGCCATTTAAGATTTTGACATCTTTCGGCAGTTTGGAAATATCAAAAAGTTCTCTAGCTTCAAGGTTAAATTGGTAATCGCGCGGCTGATAATCAGAGAGAGCTTTTAGCGCAATGACGGGGAAGTTGTAGTTCATGTCCATCTGCTCAGACTTTCTCATTCCGCCGTACCCCATTCCCATGCCCCAAGCCATGATTCTTATTCGTTTAAGCCCAAGAATACCAGCAAACGGGTTGTCCCTTGATTCACCTGGAAAAGCGCGTCTTCCTCCCATTCCTCCACCTCGTCTACCTCCGCCTCCTCCGAAACCTCCGCCCATCCCGCCGAATATTACCCCCATCAATGCAGCGGTTGTAGCTGTCTGCGCAATTTGCGCGGTTTCATCTGCGGCAACTATGCTCGTTCTCGCTGAGACGCTTACAATCCAGTAAGGCACGAAAGTTAGGCTCATTTCCTCCTGTTTGGAGTCTTCGTGAAGGTGCCTGTGCAAGAGACCCTTATCCATCATAGGCACTATTATTGAATTCAATTGATCTACAGTAGCAACCTTCAAAGGTAGCATCGTCTGCTTCTGTATGTTAGTCCATCCTTGGCTCCCCAAAGTTACTCCGGTGCCACAGTACTCGCAGGTTATAACCATCTCTCCAAACTTTGGCGCAATCGGCGCCCCACAACTCGGACACTTCAAGGATTGCACCCCTGAAGGGGCAAGGATAGGTCCAGTTGAGGTCGACGTCGGTTTAGCAGTATTTAATCCGGTGCTTGTTCCGCATTTAACGCAGAACGCGGCGTCATCTGGAAGTTGAGCACCACAGTTATGGCAGTACAATCTTTTCCACCGTCTCTCTAAATAAATCTTCTTTCTCTTAAATTTACCTCAAATAAGTTCTGTCTTTTCTGCGAAAAAACGGATTTGGCTTACTGAAAATCATTTTGGGAAAAAACTAAATACCTGACTATAATACTCATGTTTCATGGCTATCAAAAAGAAGGGTGTAAATAAGAAAGCAATTTTAGCTGTCATGTTGTTGGCTTTAATCGTGATTGGGGTTGGTGCAGCTGCAGTTTTCTCAAATCAAAAGCACCCTTTAGTGACAGCAAAGGTAGGAGTTAATGTTGGTGACACTTTTACCTACAGTCTAAGCGGCATCAGTTCAGGTCCTGTTCCCTCTACAATAAACCCGGATTTTTCCATCTATAACGACACGTCATACTACAAAGTTATAGTGACAGCTATCAACGGCACGAGTGTAGCGCTTGACACAAACTGGGTATTCAGAAATGGAACAAACGTTGAAAGCCCACAGACAATAAATTTGGCCTCTGGGATTTTGAGTGATTTAAGTGGCTTTTATCCTCTTTACCCCTCTGATATGAACGCAAATCAGACGATTTACCCTCATGTCTATCGTGATGTCATCGTTAACGGAACAAGCCCCGAACCCTACGCCAGCGGCCAAAGAGAAACAAACTACTACACGCTTGAAAACCTGTTTTACAACACTCAAGATCCAACTGGAAGCACGCAAGTCTCCACATACGACCAAGTCTATTTTGACAGACAAACAGGAATGCTTACCAGCCTAGTGGACATTAAAGACTACAATAATCCAGAGTTATCTACAGAGGTTATTTGGACGCTTACTGATACAAATGTTTGGCAGATTTAAACCGCTTTTCTCCTAGCGTCACTGATTTGTCCTTTTTGATAAAAGCCGGATTATTCAAATAGCAACAAGCATTTTTGGGTAGTTGTTCTTCATCCTAAAGATGTGTTCTCGTTTACTTGACAAAGAACTGGGTTTGCACTAAGCAAAAGGGTTAGCACAAGCGAAAAAATGAAATAGTTAAGCGCTCAAACTGATTAGCAAAGGCGAGTCTATGTCTTATAGCGTGAATATGCAGGAAGCAGCTAAGAGCAAGGGTTCACGAATCATTTTGGCCCTAGATTTACCTTTTGAAGCTCCAGACAACCGAGGCAAAATCCTATCCAAAGCGCAAAGCATCCTCAAAGCAGTTCACCCCTACATATGTGCGGTCAAGATAAATCATCATCTCGTTCTTCCGCTTGGAACCTTCGACGGCGTACAACAACTTGTGGAGAAAATCCGCGGGCAAGGGTTAATCGCGATTATGGATGCAAAAGTCAATGATATAGGCGCCACCAACCAGACAATAGCGCAGTATTACTTTGCGGCTGGCTTTGATGCGTTGATCGCGAACCCCTTCATTGGTTGGGAAGAAGGATTAAAACCGCTCTTTGAGGTTTCCCAGCGGCTCAATCGAGGAATGATCCTTCTGTGTTACATGAGCCATAGAGGCGCATGCGAAGGCTACGGACAAACCATAATCGACCCCGAAACAGGCGAGAAAACCTTGCAGTACCTTGCCTTTGCAAAAAGAGCAGTAAAGTATGGTGCTGACGGAATAGTGGTCGGCGCAACTTACCCTCAAATAATAACTGAGGTGAAAAAGGTTGTTGGCGAAAAAGTCGCCATTTATTCGCCAGGCGTAGGCGCTCAAGGTGGCTCTGCGGAAACAGCCCTTAAAGCAGGTGCTAATTACCTCATTATCGGAAGAGAAATTACTCTTGCAGCTGACCCTGCCAAAGTGGCAAGCGAAATATTGGATTCAATAAAAATGGTATAAGTGGCTTATCTTCCGCGT
>Ga0187874_10000543_pt1 | contig 45284 bp, 38 predicted proteins | sample June2016WEW_16_1_3_FD_132993 | JGI IMG/M metagenome (GOLD analysis project Ga0187874, IMG submission 132993) | Peatland microbial communities from SPRUCE experiment site at the Marcell Experimental Forest, Minnesota, USA - June2016WEW_16_150 | ecosystem: Environmental > Terrestrial > Soil >... | reverse complement strand
CCATTCAAATCCATCGCGTACTTGAGTCCCGGAATGCCGTATTTCACGGTCACCAGCGCGGAAGCCCGCCCGATGCGGTTTTGCCAGTCCAATCCGGCCGCGTGTTCGCGCGTGCGATAGGCCTCCCAGATGGCGATGGTGGAATACGGCGCGGCGTTGGCGTAGGCCAGAATCGCCCCGCAGGCGCCCATCAGCAGCGACGGCCACAGCGTCGGCGCCGATCCCACCAGAACCTGGAAACCGTGCTTGACCTCGCGGATCAACTGCATCACTTTTTCCATGCTGCCCGAACTTTCCTTGATCGCGATCACGTTCGGATGCTCTGAAAGCGCCACCACGGCTTCCACCGGAATATCGACGCCGGTGGCCTGCGGCCAGTTATAGATGATGAGCGGCAGCTTCGCCTGGTCCGCCACCGCGCGATAGTACAACATCTGCGCGTCGGCGCGATTCACCATGTTCTTGTAATAGTGCGGCGTCCGCACCATGGCGGCTTTGTAGCCCATCTCCGCGGCGCGGTTCGTCAGCGCCACGGTTTCGCGCACGCTCTCCATCCCGGTCCCGGCGATCAGCAGCTTCTCCGGCGCGGCGTACTTGGCCACCATTTCCCAAATCGCAAACTTCTCTTCGGTGGTCAACATCACGCTCTCGCCGGTCGAGCCCATCACCACATACCCGGCCAGCGACGTGCGGTTCCACTTCTCTACGTTGTGCTGCACTTTCGTAGCATAAATGTCGCCGTTGTGGTCGAACGGCGTCGTAATTGGTGGGAAAATACCTTGTAGCTTCATGTTGGAAGCTCCACGATAACAATGTTCTCTCTGGAAATCGAATGCGATCCGGATGATCGCGATCTCCTCGTCGCCGAGCTGTGGGAGCACGGCTGCGCCGGCATCGTCGAACTGGGCGCGGCGCGCGTCCGCGCGTTCTTCGCGGACCCGGTCGAGGCGAGCGAATTGCAGTTGCTCTTCCCCGGCGCTCGACTGCGCATCGAAGAGGAGCGCGACTGGGTGCAATCGGCCCACGACCTTCTGCAACCCATGGAAGTGGGCCGGCGGTTTTTCCTCGTGCCCGAGTGGCGCGACGATCCAGCGCCGCCCGGCCGCTTCCGCATCGCCGTGAATCCCGGCATGGCGTTCGGTACCGGGGCCCACGAAACCACGCGCCTCGCCATCGAAGCCCTGGAGGAGTTCGTCAAGCCAGGCATCACGGTACTCGATGTCGGCACCGGCTCCGGTATCCTGGCGAAAGCGGCGAGGCTCCTGGGCGCGGCCAGAGTCTATGCCTGCGATACCGACCCCGTCGCCGTGGAAATTGCGGGCGATGGTTTCGTCGGTTCGGTGAACGCCGTTGCGACGGCATCGGTGGATCTGGCGGTGGCCAACATCAACCCCGAAGCCATCGTGCAACTGGCGCCGGACCTGCTGCGCGTCCTGCGCAAGGGAGGCATGCTGCTGGCGAGCGGCTTCGAACTCGCCGAAGTCGAACAGGTAAAGGCCGCATTGCCGCCCGCGCGCGGCGTGCGCCAAAAAGGCAACTGGGCGCTGATCGTTACTTTAGCTTGTTGAGGCCGTTGAAAGCCGCCTGTTTGTAGCATTCGGCCAGCGTGGGATAGTTGAAGACCGTGTTCACGAAGTAATCCACCGTGCCCTTGAGGATCATCACGGCCTGGCCGATGTGCACCAGCTCCGTGGCGTCTTCACCGATGATGTGCACGCCCAGGATTGCATGCGTCTCGCGGTGGAAAATAATCTTCAGGCGCCCGGTGGTATCGCCGCGGATCTGCCCGCGCGCCGTCTCGCGATAATATGCCAGACCCACTTCGTAGGGCACGTCTTCATCCGTCAGTTGCTCTTCCGTCTTGCCGGTGAACGAAATTTCCGGGATGGTGTAGATGCCATACGGATACGTGGCCGGGTTCGACTGGATTTTCAGCCCGAAGGCGTGCGCCGCGGCCATGCGCCCCTGTTCCATGGAAACCGACGCCAGGCTGGGGAATCCGATCACGTCGCCGGCGGCGTAAATCCCCGGGACCTTCGTGTGGAACTCCGCATCCACGGTGATGCGGCCCCGGCTGTCGGCTTCCAGGCCGGCCGCCGCCAGGTTCAATTCGTCCACGTTTCCCTGTCGCCCTACTGCATAGAGCAGCGCATCGCCGGTGATGCGCTTGTTGCTTTTCAAGTTGGCCACGACGCCGCCACCGGGGGTCTCCTCCACGCTGGCAACTTCCTCGTTCAGCCGCATGGTGACGCGATGGTCCCGCAAGTGGTACGAAAGCGCCTCCACAATTTCGTTGTCCGCGAACTCCAGCAGGCGCGGACGCTTCTCCACCAGGATGACGCGCACGCCCAGAATCGCGAACATGCAGGCATACTCCACCCCCACCACGCCGCCGCCCACCACAATCAGCGTCTTCGGAATCTCCGGCATCTGGAGAATCTGGTCGCTGTTCACGATGGTGCGGCCGTTCACCGGCACCGTGGGCGATGCGGCCGGCTTGGTGCCGGTGGCGATGATGATCCGGGGCGCCGCGATGTCGCTTTGCCCGCTGGAGTTTTCCACGCGGATATGGGTCGCGTCGAGGAAACTGCCCCGCCCGAACATGACTTCCACCCCATTGCGTGCAAGCTGCGACTGCGTCACATCCACTTCGGTCTTGATCACCTGGTTGACCCGGAAACCCAGGTCGGCCATGGTGATGTTTTCCTTGACGTGGTAACTGACTCCGTAGATGCCCTGGTATTGGAAGCCGGAGAGGTGCATCACCGCCTCTCGCATGGTCTTGCTCGGGATAGTGCCGGTGTTGATGCAGGCGCCGCCAACGATCTCGCGCCGCTCGATGACGGCCGGCTTGTGGCCCCATTTCGCGGCCTGAATGGCCGCACGTTGGCCCGCCGGGCCGGAGCCGATGACAATCAGATCGTAGGTACGCACAAGAACAATTAGGCCACGAGTATCGACGAATTCACAACCTGAATCCGTGTGCGCTCGTGGCCCTGAAAGCTCCTACTTGTGCGAGTTGAAGCGGCTTTCCACTTCCGCCCAGTTCACCACGTTCCACCACGCGGCCATGTAATCCGGACGGCGGTTCTGGTATTTCAGGTAGTAGGCGTGTTCCCACACGTCCAGTCCCATGACGGGAAATTTGCCTTCCATCACCGGGCTGTCCTGGTTCGCCGTGGAATAAATCTCCAGTTTGCCGCCGGCCTTCACCAGCCACGCCCAGCCGGAGCCGAAGCGCGTGGCGCCTGCCGCGTTGACCTTTTCCTTGAACGCGTCGAAGCTGCCGAAGGTCCCCACGATCGCCTGGCTCACGTGGCCCACCGGCGCACCGCCCGCTCCCGGCCCCATGATCTTCCAGAACATCGAGTGGTTGATGTGGCCGCCGCCATTATTGCGCACCGCGGTTCGAATGGCCTCCGGCACTATGGCGCAATTGTTGGCCAGCAGTTCCTCGACACTCTTACCGGCAAGGTCGGGCGCCGCTTCGAGCGCCTTGTTCAGGTTGGTTACGTACGCGGCGTGGTGCTTGCCGTGGTGGATCTCCATGGTCATCTTGTCAATGTGGGGCTCCAGCGCATCGGGCGCATAGGGCAACGGCGGAAGTGTGAACGGCATATTGATCTCCTATCTCCTCAAAATGATTAAACTGCCTGGTACTGCATAGAGCAGGGTGGCTGCGCCGCAAGCGCTAGGCCCCCCTGCCAAGGGTCTCGAAGGCATCCGCGAGCCGGAACATCGTGGTCTCGTCGAAATGCCGGGTCAAAATCTGCATCCCCACCGGCAAACCCGACGCGGTCTTTCCGCACGGCACGCTCATGCACGGAATGCCCGCCAGATCGCCGGTAATCGTGTATATGTCCGAGAGGTACATGGCGAGCGGGTCGGCTATTTTTTCGCCCAGCCGGAAGGCCGGGTACGGAGAAACCGGAGCCACAATCGCATCCACCTCGTGAAAGGCATTTGCAAAATCGCGGGCAATCAGCGCCCGCACTTTCTGCGCCTTCAAGTAATATGCATCATAGTAGCCTGCACTGAGCACGTAGGTCCCCAGCATGATCCGGCGTTTGCACTCCGCGCCAAACCCTTCGCCGCGTGTGTTTCGATACATCTCCGCAAGCGTCTCGGTCTGTGCGGAGCGGAATGTGTATCGTACGCCGTCATATCTTGCCAGATTCGAGCTGGCTTCCGCGGTCGCCAGAATGTAATAGCAGGCGATGGCGTAATCCGTCGCCGGCAGGCTGATCTCCCGGACCTCGCAGCCCAGTCTTTTTAAATCGTCCACGGCGGCGTAGATCAGCTCGCCCGTTTCGCTTGTCAGTTCTTTTAGATACTCGCGGGGCAGCCCAAGCTTCAACCCTTTTACGTTGCCGTCGAGCCCGGCCGTATAATCCGGAACCGGCGCGGCCGCCGAGGTGGCATCGCGAGCGTCGCGCCCGGCAATCACTCCCAGAACCGTGGCCGCCTCCTTCACCGAGCGCGCCAGCGGTCCGATATGGTCGAGCGAACTGGCAAACGCCGTCAAGCCGTAGCGCGATACGCGCCCGTAGGTCGGCGTCACCCCCACCACTCCGCAGAACGAGGCCGGCTGCCGGATGGAGCCGCCAGTATCCGATCCCAGCGCCACTACCGCCGTGCCTTGCGCCACCGCCGCCGCCGACCCGCCGCTCGATCCGCCCGGCACGCGGTCCAGCGCCACCGGGTTCCGCACCGGGCCGAAGGCTGAGTTTTCGTTCGATGACCCCATCGCGAATTCATCGCAGTTGGTCTTCCCGATGATCAGCGCGCCGGCCTGTTCCAGCCGCTCCACGGCCGTGGCGTCATACGGCGGAACGTAGTGGGCCAGTAGCTTCGACCCGCAGGTGGTCCGCACGCCCTTCGTGACAATGACATCTTTCACTGCCACCGGCACCGCCGCCAATCGTCCCGGCTCTTCGCCCCGCGCGAGACGCTCATCCACTCGCCGCGCGGCGTAGAAGGCCCGCTCCGGCGAAAAATGCAGATAGGCGTTGGTGCGCGGATTCTCCGCTGCGGCGAAACCGAGCGCTTCCGCCGCCAGTTCCACGGCGCTGAAGCGGCGCGCGAACAGGCCTTCCCGAATGCCGTCGATCGTCAGAGAAGCAATGTCCATGGGTCAGCGTTCGATCACTTTGGGCACTTTGAAGTATCCGGCCCCCGGCTGCGGAGCGTTGGCCATCGCCGCCGCATTGCCCAGCGGCTCGACCGGCGTGTCCGCGCGCAGCGTAGCCGTATCGTCCGCGTCGTACAGCACCTGCGCCATCGGCTCCACGCCGCTCGTCGAGATCTCGTTGAGCCGGTCCATGTGCTCCAGAATCCCGTCCAGGTCCGCCCGCAGGTGTGCCACTTCCTCTGCCCTCAGTTGCAGGTTGGAAAGCGCCGCCACATAACGCACCTGTTCTTCGGTGATCTTCACGCCCGGGCCCTGTTCCGCGCCGCACGGTAGATGTTGCGCAGCACGGGATCTTCGATGGCATCGGCCTCATCGGCGGCCAGCGCCGGCACGGCCTGCATGGCTCGCTGCGGTTCGCGCCGCCGCGGCGCCACGCGGAATTCCAGGTCGTCTACCAGTCCGCTCCCCAGTCCCCGCTCCAGGTTCCGCAGAATCTGGCGCGTCAGCGAGAACAACTGCCGCTGCCACGTCGGGTCTTCCACTTCCACCACCAGCCGGGTGCGCACCAGCCGCGCCGCGCGGGTGTGTCCCGCAATCTTCTTTCCCACTGCGTCGGGCCATGCCGCGCACGCCAGTTCTTCAATGCTGAGCGTACCGCCGGGCAGTGTTAACCCCCGAATGAGCTTGCTGGCACGTTCCATGTTTGTGTCGGTTGCACTATTCTATCATGCCCCTACTTAAATCGAATCTTCTTCGAGCCTGCCGCCGGCTTCGGGAATTTCAAGTCCATACCGTTCAGCGTGTCTCGCAAAATCTGCGAGACCGCCAGATTCCGAAACCATTTGTGATTTGCCGGTATCAAGTACCAGGGCGCGTGCTTGGTGCTGCACTTTCGCAACATTTCCTCATACGCGGCCGTATACTCGTCCCAGTATTGGCGCTCTTTCAGATCCGCCGGCGAAAACTTCCAGTTCTTGCTCTTGTCATCCAGGCGGGCTCGGAACCGCGCGGCCTGTTCCTCCTTGCTGATATACAGCAGGAACTTCACGATGCGCACGCCGCTCGAGCTCAGCATCCGCTCGAAATCGTTGATCTGGCTGTAGCGGCTCGACCACACCGGCTTCGGCACCAGCCCATGGACCCGCACCACCAGCACGTCTTCGTAATGCGAGCGGTTGAAGATCCCAATCTTGCCCCACTCGGGCACCGCCTGGTGGATGCGCCATAAGTAGTCGTGCCGCTTTTCCGCGCCTTCCGGCACCTTGAACGATGTCACGTCGACGCCCTGCGGGTTGAGCCCGCTCATAACGTGCTTGATGGTGCCGTCTTTCCCCCCGGCGTCAATCGCCTGCAACACCACCAGCAGCGATCGCCGCGATTCGGCGTACAGCCGATATTGCAAGTCGGACAACTCGTCGAGGTTCTTCGCGAGTTGCCCCACCCCCGCATCCTTCCCGACCCCGTGCGTTCTTCCCGGGTCGAAATCCGCCAGCCGGATCCTCGATCCCGGAGCGACCACCAACTCCCGTGCCAGATGTTTCATACGGACCTCATTCTACCCCGTCGCACCGCTCGCAGTGATAACATCACCACATGGTCCATCGGGATCTCGCCCGCCGATCTTTCTTGAAGACCGCCGGGTGCAGTCTGCTGGCCGCTCCCCTGATGAATCTCAGCGCGGCGCAACCCCGGCAACCCGCCTCGCCCAGCGCTTCGAAGCTCACCCTCAACGTGCGCGACTTCGGCTCGACCGGCGACGGCGTCACCAAAGATACCGCCGCCATTCAACAGGCCATCGATCGCTGTTGGGTTCTCGGCGGCGGCGAAGTGCTGGTTCCCGCCGGCAACTATCTCACCGGCGCGCTGGCCCTCAAGTCCAACACGCTCCTGCGCCTCGACCAGGATGCCGCCATCCTCGGCAGCCCCGATTTCGCCGATTATCCCGTCAGCCAGGTGCGCTGGGAAGGCAAGTGGATACAGGGCCGCACCGCCCTCATCTACGCAATCGACGCCGGGCATACCGGCATCGTTGGCCCCGGCAGGATCGCCGGCAACCCCGCGCTGGGCGGCCGCCCCAACCCTCAGAACCCCCTGCGCCACCCAGCCCTCATTGAGCCCATCAACTGCCATGATCTTCGCTTCGAAGACTTCTCCACCGACTATCATCTGATGTGGTGTCTTCATCCGACTTACTGCGAGAACGTGGTCATCCGCAATCTTACTATCCGCTCCACCGGCGGCAACGGCGACGGCATTGATATCGATTCCTGCCGGCACGTCCGCATCGATACCTGCGACATCTCGACCGGCGACGATTGTATCTCCCTCAAGAGCGGCCGCGGCAACGAGGGTTACTCGCTGCTGCGAACCACCGAAGACGTGCTGATCACCAACTGCGCCATGGCCGATTCCATCTTCGCCTGCATCGGCATCGGCAGTGAAACCTCCGGCGGCATCCGCAACGTCCGCATCGAACACTGCAAATTCACCCACGCCCAGACCTTCGCTATCTATATCAAGAGCCGCCCCGGCCGCGGCGCGTTCATTGAGGACATCGTGGCGGACGATCTGGACGCCTCCGACATGCGAGGCGGGTTTCTTCGCTTCAACATCCTCTCGAGCGGCATTCAGGACCCCGAGCCGGTCCCCGGCGACGAAGGCATCCCCACCATCAAGAACTTTAAGTTCTCCAACATTCGCCTCAAGGACTGCGGGACCCTCGTGGACGGAACCGGTATACACCCCCACAAACCTCTCGACGGTTTCGCCTTAGTGAATGTAACTGGCGCCTGCGCCAAAGGTATCTCCCTGGCTAACACTAAGAATGCCGACGTCCGCAACATCCAAGTCACGGGTTACGCTGGCCCGCTAATTGGCATCAACAACGTCAGCGGCAACGGCCTTGAAGGAGCCGCTCAAATCGATCCACCGAAACTCCCCGACCCAATCCAGGCCCCCGTCAAACCCTACCAACTCCGTTAACTGTATTACACCTCTATTTCTTGGATGCCGCCCTAGCCTTATCTGCGTTGATCTGCGTTTATCGGCGGCTAAGATGGTTTTTTCTTAGCATCCTGCTAAATGACTCTATTGCTGCCCCCGCTTGGCCAGCGCGCTCTCCAAACCCTTCCGCGCAGCCGCAAATCCCGGCTGGATCTTGAGCGCCTCCGCAAACTGCGCGATGGCATCGTCGTACCGGCCCACGCCCGCCAGCGTAATCCCCAAGCTGTTGTGCACATTCGCATCGTCCGGTTTCAAGCGCGCCTCGGCTGTAAACTCCGCGATCGCCTCGGTCAGCCTGCCCCGGCCGGCCAGTGCGATTCCCAAACTGTGGTGGGCCTCCGCGTGGTCGGGCCGTAGGCGGACCGCCTGCCGAAATTCCGCCATCGCCTCGTCCGAGCGTCCCATCGCCGCCAGCACCCGGCCCAGGCTATAGTGCCCTTCGGCATACTCTGGACTCAGCCTCACTACTTCCTGAAACTCGCGCAGGGCCTCCGCAATCCGGCCCTCCGTGGCCAACGCCACTCCCAACCCCGCATGCGCCTCCACGTTCGCAGGCTGGAAAGCCAGCGCCACATGGTACTCCCTCTCCGCATCGCTCAATTTCCCCATTCGGGTGAGTACCGTCGCCAGATTAACGCGCGCCTCCGGGTAACCGGGCTTGAGGCGTAGAGCCTCGTTGACCTGCACGCGCGCTTCCTCATTCCGCCTGTGGATCAGATAGTAATCCGCCAGGTTGTTGTGCGCGATGTAATTGCCGCTGGTAACTTCCACCGCGTGCCGGAATAGCGTCCCGCTATTCTTCCAGTAAGATACCTGACAGCAAGTAAGCACAACGCACGCCGAGCAGGCTGCCAGCGCTGCAGCCGCCACCACCCGCGGCGGCCACTTACCAAGCTCCGTCGCTCCCCAAGCCAGCATGATCGTAAGACCGATCATCGGCAGATAAGTATACCGGTCCGCCGAGGATTGGCCTCCTACCTGTATGAGCCCGATCACCGGCGCCAGTGTCCCCAGATACCAAAACCATCCCACCGCCAGATAGGGATCGGTCCGCCGCCGCACAACCAGGATCGAGACGCCCGCCAGTGCGGCCGCCGCTCCGGCTACGCCCCAAGCCGGCAGGTCATGAGAATAAGGATAGAATACCGCCAGGCGCATCGGCCAGAACATCCGCGCGATGTACACCACGTATGAGACCAGCGCATTCTCCAGGCGCAAGCCGAACGGCAGCGTGCTCAGGGAACGCACCGCTCGTCCATGCTCCTGTGCGAGAAAAGTGACCAGCGATTCGCCGGCTGCCAGTGCAAATAGGGGTATCTTTTCCCAAAGAATCGCCATCCGGTTGGCGCGGCGAAGGGGCCACACGTCCAGAAGCAGCAGCACAAACGGCAGCGTGACCGTCATCGGCTTGGACATCAGGCCCAAACAGAATGCCGCCACCACCGGCCAGTACCGCTCCAGGCTCGGCCGTTCCGCGTAGCGCGCATAGCACCACAGCGCGAGGCACCAGAAGAGCCCGCTCAAGACATCTTTTCTCTCCGCCACCCACGCCACGGATTCCACGTGCAGCGGGTGCAGCGCAAATAGGAAGGCCACAAAGGCGCTGCGCCACAACGCTCCTGTCATTCGCTTCAGCGCCGCGAACAGCACCAGGGTCGCGAGCGTATGCAGCAGCACGTTGGTCAAATGATGCCATCCGCTCCTCAACCCGAAGAGCTGGCAGTCCGCCATATGCGAAAGCCACGTCAGCGGAAACCAATTCGCGGCGTCCAGGGATTTGAAGGCCCAAACCGCTCCGTCCCACGTCAGCCCGGCGCGCACGTGGTTGTTTTCGGTAACATACTCGGGGTCGTCGAAGTTGACAAACTCAAAGCGCCGGACCTGGCTGTACACCGCGAGCGTGACCGCCACCAGCAGCACGCTGATCCACATTTCGCGCTGCCACCACGGCACTGCCGGCGGCGGTGTGTCCGTGCCCGTGTTTTGGTTTTCCAAGTCGATACCGTTATTCTACCGGGTACGACAGGCGCGTTGACCCATTCCCACAAAAGATGGGATCGTAAGTACGTGACGCTGGTACTCGCCTCCCAATCGCCGCGCCGCGCGGAGATCCTTCGTCAGGCCGGGATTCCGTTCACCGTTCGCGTGGCGCCAGTCGACGAAACGCCGCTTCCCGGTGAGCCGCCCGTGCGGTACGTCGAGCGCCTGGCGGAGTTGAAGGCGGCGGCTGTGGACGCGGCCCCGGACGAGATCGTCGTCGCCGCCGATACCACCGTCGTGGTCGATGGCCACATGCTCGGCAAGCCCACCGATGAAGCCGACGCCCGCCGCATGCTCTCGCTGCTTTCCGGCCGCCGCCATGAAGTCGTCACGGGCATCTGTCTCCGGCGCGGCGCCGAGCGCATGGTCGATCATGCCGTCACCGCCGTTTGGTTCGCGCCGATGAGCGAACCCGAAATCGCCGCTTACGCCGCCAGCGGTGAGCCCGTGGACAAGGCCGGCGCTTACGCCATTCAGGGCCTCGCTTCCAAGTTCATCACCGGCATCGACGGCTGTTACTTCAACGTGGTGGGCCTGCCCGTTCCGCTGTTGTACCGTCACCTCAACTCAGCCGGACGGCCATGGTATTTTGGGTTCGATGCCCATCCAGAATCCGTTTCAGGATCCGCTTCGGTTTGAACGGCGCGTGCCGGAGTGCGCGATCGTCATCTTCGGCGCCCATGGAGACCTCACCAAGCGCAAACTGATCCCCGCGCTCTACCGCCTCGCCTACGATCGCCGCCTTTCGGCCGGCTTCGCCATCGTGGGCATCTCGCGCACGCCCATGACCGACGAGGCATTTCGTGAAAAGATGCTGGAGGCGGTGAAACAGTTCTCCGAAGACACCACCTTCGATGCCGATATATGGAACGGCTTCGCCAAAGGCTTGTTTTACGTTGCCGGCGATATCGCCGACGCGGCGCTTTACGAAAGTCTCGGGGGTAAGCTGGCGCAGATCGAAACGGCGCAGCACACCGGCGGGAACGTGCTGTTCTATCTCTCCACGCAGCCCAGCCAGTACGCACAGGCTGCCCAGGGCCTGGGCGCCGCGGGCCTCGGCAAGGGCAATGGGTGGCGCCGGCTGGTGGTCGAGAAGCCGTTCGGGCACGATCTGGCCAGCGCGCGCGAATTGAGCGGCCGGCTGCACGAATCGTTCGACGAATCGCAAGTCTACCGCATCGACCACTACCTCGGTAAAGAGACCGTCCAAAACATCTTGGCCTTTCGCTTCGGCAACGGCATTTTCGAGCCGCTGTGGAATCGCCGGTACGTCAACAACGTGCAAATCACGGGGGCCGAATCGATCGGCGTGGAAGGCCGCGGCGCCTATTACCAGGAAACCGGCGCGCTGGACGACATGATCCAGAATCACCTGCTACAGGTGATGGCCACCATCGCCATGGAGCCCAGCGCCAGTTTCCGGGCCAATTCCGTGCGCGATGAGCGATCGAAACTGCTGCGCTCGATCCGCCCCATGACCCCGGACGAAGTGCGCCGGAATACCGTGCCGGGGCAGTACGGGCCGGCTCGCATCGGCGGGCAGGACGTGCCGGGGTTCCGCCAGGAACCAGGCGTCGATCCGCAATCGCAAACCAATACCTACGCCGCCGTCACTCTGTTCGTCGACAACTGGCGGTGGGCGGGCGTGCCGTTTTACGTGCGCACCGGCAAACGCCTCGCCAAGCGCGTGACTGAGATCGCGATTCAGTTCAACCCCGCGCCGCTCCACATCTTCGATCAGGACGGCTTGGACAGCGCGCCCAATCTCCTGATCGTGCGCGTCCAGCCCGAGGAGGGAATTTCGCTGAAGTTCCTTTCCAAGCGCCCGGGCTCGGGGATGACGCTGCGCCCGGTGTCCATGGACTTTAATTACGGCTCGAGCTTCGGCGAGCGTTCGCCCTCGGCCTATGAGACGCTGCTGCTCGACGCGATCATCGGCGATGCCACCCTGTACACGCGGCAGGACATGGTAGAGGCTAGTTGGTCGGTCGTCGAGCCGATTCACAACGTGTGGCGCGAAACCAGGTTCGATTTTCCCAACTACCAATCGGGCACCTGGGGACCGGCGGCGTCGGACGAAATGCTGGCGCGGCGCGGGCACGCATGGAGGAAACCGTAATGAGCGCCACTGTGGCTCCCGACAAGATCCTGAAGGAACTGGCGGAGTTGTGGGTCTCGACCGCCAAGGCAGCGGATGGCGGCGTGGGAGTGCTGCGGGCCTGCTCCATGACGTTGCTGGTGCTGGCGGAGGAGAGCGAGGATTCGCAAGGCCTTGGCGAGACCATTGCGGCGCTCATGCCCGAGCATCCGGCGCGCGCCGTTGTGGTACGGACGAGCGGGCCGGGTGAGCGTTCGCTCACCGAGCGCGTGTATTCCCAGTGCTGGATGCCCTTCGGGCAGAGGAAGCAGATTTGTTGCGAGCAGGTGGAGATCACGGTCTCCGACGTGGCGCTGGCCGATTTGCCGTCGGTGGTGCTGCCGCTGGCCGTGCCCGATCTTCCGCTGATTCTCTGGTGCCGCAGCCCGCGGTTGGCGGCTATGCCGGAGTTCCAACCGATCGCCGCCATGGCGCAGAAAGTAATTGTGGACAGTGGCGCCATGAAAGACCCGGTCGCGGCGCTGAAGCTCATGGCGGCGCTGAACGCGCGCGGCGTGTTGCTCGGCGATCTTTCCTGGACGCGACTGACACGCTGGCGGGAGATGCTGGCGCAGGTCTTCGAGAATCAGCAGAACCTGGCGCAATTGCAGGAAATACTCGGCGTGGACGTGGAGCACGGCGAGGGCTTCCGCGTTTCCGCCTTGTACATGGCGATGTGGTTGAAAGACTGTCTGACCGATGCGGGTGTGCTTGACGCGTCCTTCGGCGTGGGCCGGGCGCCCGAGGCGGTCTCGCTCCGCATGAAACTGGTGGGCGAGGGCTTCTCCGTGGAACTGGCGCGCCACGAAGATCGCATGGTCGTCACGGTGAACGGCGTTTCGCAGTGCACCGGCCTTTCTCATCCCACCGACTACCTGCTCATGCGCGAAGAACTGGGAATCGTGCGTCGTGACCCGGTTTTCGAAAAAGCCCTGACCCGTGCGGCCTCGCTTGCGCTGCCTGCGGAGGGAATATGAGCGTCCGCCGGCACACCGCGCCGGATGCGCAAGGGGCCGCCGAAGCCTGCGCGCACCACATCCTGAGCCTGCTCGAGACGGCGCTGTCCGGGCAGGATCTCGCCACCTTCGCCGTCTCCGGCGGCACTACCCCGCGGCTCTTATTCGACAAGCTGGCAGCGTCGGATTTCGAATGGAATCGCGTGCACCTGTTTTGGGTGGACGAGCGCTCGGTGCCGCCGGCTGACGCCGCCAGCAACTACAAACTCGTGAACGATCATTTGATCCGCCCGGCGCACATTCCGCTTCGACAGGTGCATCGCATCAAGGGAGAGATCGCCCCGCAGGCGGCGGCCGCCGCTTATGCCGGCGACATCCGGGGCTTCTTCGGACTGGCGCCGGGCGAGATGCCGCAGTTCGACGTCGTGCACCGCGGGATGGGACCTGACGCGCACTCCGCCAGCCTGTTTCCGGGCGACCCGCTGATTGACGATCTCGACGGAATTGCCGCGGCAACTTTCGCCCCGCGGTTCAACCAGTGGCGTGTCACGTTGCTGCCGGGCGCGCTGCTGGCGGCCAAGCATACGGTCTTTCTGGTGGCCGGAGAGGATAAAGCGGAAGCCGTGCGGGCGGTATTCAAAGAGCCGTACGACCCCAAGAAGTATCCCGCGCAGATTGCGACGCATCAAGGCCGCGGCGTCACTTGGTTCCTGGATGCGCAGGCCGCGGCCCTGTTGGATTGAGGGTGACCGCAAAACGGGGACTGCCACCAATTCCCGGTTTTGGAATTGGTGGCTGTCCCCGCTTTGCACAAGATGTACTTGCTCTGGGCAAAGGCCGAGGGCAATGGAGCGTATCGGCTTCTCGCACGTCCATTTCAACATCAGGGAGGTGCGCTTTCAACTAAGGTTTTCAAAGCCTCGGGGTTCACAAAAACCATGAAGGCCTTACACCTTCCCGAACCACAAATCTCCGCCATCAGAAAGAGCGTGGAAAAGGGCGGCGAGGTCCAGGTCGGCGGTAGTTGTGGAGGCGTAGACCGGATTTTCAGTGCGCCAGACTTGGTGGCGGCAGGCTTTGAAGCAACCAATACGGAATGAGCAGGGCAGATTCAGGCTGCCCTGCCCGGTGGCCGTGAGGCGGCCGCGGCCAAGTTCCGCCGCCTTACTTCACCGCCGCCTGCGCCACCGCCGCCTGCTCCCTGAGCGCGCCCGCCTTGTCGGTGGCTTCCCAACTGAAGCTGTCCTCGCTGCGGCCGAAGTGTCCGAACGCGGCGGTCTTGCGATAGATGGGGCGGCGCAGCTTCAAGTGGTCGATGATGCCGCGCGGCGTAAGTTGGAAATTCTCGCGCACCAGTTCGGTGAAACGCTCGTCGGGAATCACGCCCGTGCCGAAGGTGTCCACATAGATCGAAACCGGCTCGGCCACGCCGATGGCGTATGCCAGTTGCACTTCGCAGCGGGTGGCCAGCTTGGCGGCCACGATGTTCTTGGCGATGTAGCGGGCCATGTAGCAGGCCGAGCGATCCACCTTGGTGGGGTCCTTGCCGGAGAACGCGCCGCCGCCGTGACGGCCCATGCCGCCGTAGGTGTCCACAATGATCTTACGGCCGGTCAGGCCCGTGTCGCCGTGCGGTCCGCCCACCACGAAACGGCCGGTGGGGTTGATGTGATACTTGGTCTGCGAATCGACCATGTTGCAGGGAATAACGCAATCGATGATGTGCTTCTTCACCTCGCGGCGCAGCTCCTCGGTGGAAACATCGGGACTGTGCTGCGTGGAGATCACCACGGCTTCGATGCGCTTGGGAGTCTTGCCGGCGTATTCCACGCTGACCTGGCTCTTGCCGTCCGGCCGGAGAAAGTCGAGCACGCCCTGGCGGCGCGCTTCCGAAAGCCGCTGCACCAGTTTGTGGGCCATCATGATGGGGAGCGGCATCAGCTCCGGGGTTTCGTCGCACGCAAAGCCGAACATCATGCCCTGGTCGCCGGCGCCGCCGGTATCCACGCCCATCGAAATATCGGGCGATTGCGATTGGATCAGGTTGTGCACGCCGCACGTGTTGCAATCGAAACCGTACGTCGCGTCGTTATACCCCACGTACTCGATGGTGCCCCGCGCAATGCGCGGAACGTCGACGTAAGTGGTGGTGGTGATTTCTCCCGCCACGATGCAGGTGCCGGTGGTGACCAGGACCTCGCACGCCACGCGGCCCGTGGGGTCGTCCGTCAGGACCGCGTCCAGTACGGCGTCTGAAATCTGATCGGCGATCTTATCCGGATGGCCTTCGGTCACGGATTCCGACGTAAATAAATGCTTTTGAGTGTCTGCCAAGTTAACCTCCCTGGGGCGTTCGTGTTTCAATTCTAATACCGATAGTGATCGGGCTTGTAGGGGCCTTCCGGCGGCACGCCGAGATACTCGGCCTGCTTGGGGCTCAGCGTGGTGAGCTTCACGCCGATCTTCTCCAGGTGCAGCCGCGCCACTTCCTCGTCCAGCTTCTTGGGCAGCGTGTAAACGCCGGCGTTGTAAGCGCCGCGGTTCCTCCAGAGATCGAGTTGGGCCAGCGTCTGGTTGGAGAAGCTGTTGCTCATCACGAAGCTGGGATGGCCGGTCGCGCATCCCAGGTTGACCAGCCGTCCCTCGGCCAGCACGAAAATGCTCTGCCCCTTCGGGAACGTATACATGTCCACCTGCGGTTTGATGTTGGTCTTTTTCGCGGGCGAGGCGTTGAGGCGGTCCATCTGGATTTCGTTGTCGAAGTGGCCGATATTGCACACGATGGCCTGGTCCTTCATTCGTTCCATGTGCTCCAGCGTGACCACGTCGCAGTTGCCCGTGCAAGTGACGTAGATATCGCCGCGGCCCAGCGTGTCTTCGATGGTGGTGACTTCGAAGCCTTCCATGGCGGCTTGCAGCGCGTTGATGGGATCGATCTCCGTGACGATCACGCGCGCGCCCATGCCGCGCAGGGAATGCGACGAGCCCTTGCCCACGTCGCCATAGCCGCACACCACCGCGATCTTGCCGGCCACCATCACGTCGGTGGCGCGCTTGATGCCGTCCGCCAGCGATTCGCGGCAGCCGTAGAGATTGTCGAACTTGGATTTCGTGACCGAATCGTTGACGTTGATGGCGGGCACCAGCAGCTTGCCGGCTTCGTGCATCTTGTAAAGCCGATGCACGCCGGTGGTGGTCTCTTCGGAAACGCCGCGCCATTCCTTCACCACGTCGTGCCAGTGCCGCGGGCTCTCTTTGTGGACCTGCTTGAGAAGCGCCTTGATCACGTCCTCTTCGTGCGCCGACGAGGGCGTATTGACCCAATCGCTGCCCTCTTCCAGCTCATAACCTTTGTGAATCAAAAGCGTGGCGTCGCCGCCGTCATCGACAATCAACTGGGGGCCCTGGCCGCCCGGATGGCCGAGCGCCTGGTGCGTGCACCACCAATAGTCTTCCAGCGATTCGCCCTTCCAGGCGAACACCGGGACGCCCGTGGCGGCGACCGCCGCGGCGGCGTGGTCCTGCGTCGAGAAAATGTTGCAGCTCGCCCAGCGTACCGACGCGCCCAGATCGCCCAGCGTCTCGATCAGCACGGCGGTCTGAATGGTCATGTGCAGCGAGCCGGTGACGCGCACGCCGTCGAGCGGCCTTTCCTTCGCGTACTTGCGGCGGATCGCCATCAGGCCGGGCATTTCGAACTCGGCGATGGAGATTTCCTTGCGGCCCCAATCGGCCAGCGCCAAGTCGGCGACTTTGAAATCGGTGGCGGTCTGGTTCAAGGTGGTGGTGCCCATTGAGAATACCCTCGTATCAAGAAATCTTGATACATTGATACTAGAATATTTCAGTCATGGCGTCAATCCTCAAGTCCCTGCGCCTCGCTGCCGACCCGACCCGTGTACGGCTGCTGCTGTTGCTCGAGCAGGAAGAGCTCTCGGTGGCCGAACTGCAGGACATCCTCGGCAAGGGACAGAGCCAGATTTCCACCCACCTGGCGCAGTTGAAGCAGGCCGGCCTGGTGGACGACCGCCGTACCGGCAAGAACGCGTTCTACCGCCTGACGGCGCCCGCCGACCTGATGGAGCTGCTGCGCAAAGCCTCGGGCGAAGTTCCGGAATCGGCCGAAGACCGCCAGTCGCTGCGCCACGCCCTGCGCAAACGCCAGGACCAGATGCGGCGCTACTTCGACGAACTGGCCGGCAAGTTCGGCCGGCAGCACGTCCCGGGCCGCTCCTGGAAAGGCGTGGCGGAGGCCCTTCTGAAGCTCATGCCGCCCATGGTGATCGCCGATCTGGGGGCGGGTGAAGGGACCATTTCGCAGTTGATGGCGCAGCGGGCCAAGAAGGTCATCGCCGTCGACAATTCCGGGAAGATGGTGGAGTTTGGCGCCGCGCTGGCCCATCAACATGGCATCGCCAACATGGAATACCGCCTGGGCGATTTGGAAGATGTGCCCATTCGCTCCGGCACGGTGGACCTGGCGTTTCTCAGCCAGGCCCTGCATCACGCCCGGCATCCCGAGCGCGCCGCCGCCGAAGCGCGCCGCATTCTCAAGCCGGGCGGCCGCATCGCCGTGCTGGATTTGAACCGCCACCATTTCGAAGAGGCGCGGGAAATGTACGCGGACCTGTGGTTGGGCTTCACCGAATTGGAACTGCAGCGCTACTTGAAGGGCGCGGGCTTCAAGCACGTCGAGACCGCCGTGGTATATAGGGAGCCGGAAGCCCCGTACTTCGAGACGCTGCTGGGCACGGGGGAGAAGTGACCGGACATACGTACAGGTTTCCTGTACAATAGGAGAGGATCTTCCGATGGCTTCTGAAACTACCTACACAAAGTTGCGAGGCAATCTTGCCAGCGTTCTGGATCGCGTGGTGGACGATCAGGAAGTAGTGATTGTCCGCCGCAGAGGGGCCAGGGACGTGGCGCTCGTGCCGGCAACGGAACTGGCGGGACTCATGGAGACGGCATACCTGCTGCGATCTCCACGGAACGCAAAGCGGTTGATAGCGGCTCTGAACAGGGCAGAGCGAAGCCAGGGCCGTGCGATGACCGTGGCGCGACTGCGCAGGGAGATGTCGCTTGAGGCCGGCCACTGAACGCGGGGCGGTCTTTCAGCGCGAGTTCCTGGAGGATCTCCGGTTTTGGGTGGAAACCGGACGGAGCGTCGCGCTTCGCGTCCTGGATCTGGTAGAGGCGGTGGTCCGCGATCCTTTTCAGGGGATCGGCAAGCCGGAGCCGCTCAAGCATAGTTTGGCGGGATGCTGGTCGAGGCGGCTCACCCAGGGCCATCGGATGGTTTACCGCGTCGCCGGGTCGCGGATCGACTTCCTGATGGCGCGATATCATTACTGAGGCGCCACATGTGGTATTCCTTAGAGGCGAATGGAGGAGACGATGCTGGCGAAAGGCAAAATGGTCGGGTTTCTCGTTACGACTGACTACGACCAGGCGAAAGCGTTTTATGTGAGCAAGCTGGGTTTTGAGTTTATCAGCCTCGATCAGTTTGCGCTCGCGGTGAAGGTGGGGGGGCACCACATCCGGATTTCCAAAGCTCCCAAGTTTACGCCGCTGCAGGGCACTGTGCTGGGCTGGGAAGTGGCGGATGTCGAGGCCGCCGTCGCGTGGCTCGCGGAGCGAGGTGTGGCCACGGAGAAGTATCCTTTCGTGCAGGACAAAGACCGCGGAATCTGGACCACCCCCGACGGCGGCAAAGTAGCCTGGTTCAAAGATCCGGATGGCAACGTGCTGTCGGTCAGTCAGCATTAGCAAGTGGCCGCCTTAGGCGGCCACCCTGGCTCGGCGAGAATCCCCGCGGGCCGACAGCGCCGGCTGAAGCCGGCTGCGGCCAGAATTGGCCGCCCCACTTGAGCCTATTCCAGCCCGGCGCTCTTGAACATTTCCAGGAACTGGGATTCCGTCCGCATGTCGATGGATTGGGCCACTAGCCGGCCCTGGCGATCGAATAAAAAGCTTTTCGGGATGCCTTCCACGTAGAACGCGGTGTTGGTTTTGCGGTCCGGGTCCAGCAGGATCGGGAAGGTGTAGCTCTGTTTGGCCAGAAAGCCTTCCACCGTTTCGCGCTTCTCGTCGGAGACCGCCAGGACGATGAGGCCCTTCTTCTCGAAGCGCTCGTAGAGCCGTTGCATGTCCGGCATTTCTTTGCGGCAGGGTGGGCACCAGGTGGCCCAGAAGTTCAGCAGAACCACGTGGCCGCGCAGGGCCTCCAGGTTGTAGACTTTGCCGTCGAGCGCGGTGAGCGTGAAGCCGGTCTCCTGGAGCACCTGGTCCCGCAGCTCGAGCACGGCGGCGGCGGCGTCCAGAGCCGGGTCGGCGGACGGCGGAGTCACGTGTTCGTAACGGATCAGCTTCGCCAGCTCAACGTAATTGCTGGCCGCGCCTTCGGTTTCGTGAAGGGCCTGGGCCAGCGCGGCGGCCACGCCATTCAACGCTTCTTTGCCCAGATCGCCTTCGGTGGCGAGGTTGGAAAGGCTGGAAGCCAGGTTGAGTTTTTCGCGGCCGGCGGGCAGCGCGCGGATGTCGGCGGCCAGCTTGATGACCACTTTGCCGCGCTCGGCGTCGGTCGCAAGCGCCCGGATTTGGCCCATGCTTTTCTGGATGGCGGCGGCTTCGGCCGAAGGCGGCGTGCGCGGCGCGGCCGTCCGCCCGGGGCCCCCCGCCGGAACCGGAGCCGCGGACGGATCGGAGAATTGCTTCGCCAGATCGGGATAGCGCTGATCGAGAGCCTGCGCCGCCAGCTTGCGGAACGCCGGCCGCAGCGCCTCAGGCGCTTTAGCGAACCGTTGTTCCCCCCGGGCGGCAGCCTGTTTCACGGCGTCGGAATCGGCCGCGCAGACCAGGCCGGCGGTCAAAAGGCACGCGTTTAGCACACGAAGAGAGAACATGGGGACTCCTGGTCCGGAGTATAGCAACTACCGGCTGGTGGGGTCCGGCGGATTGTTGTTGCCGCCTTCCGCCGTCTTGGTGGAGCTGCTATCGTGCCTCGGGCCGAGCCCCAGGGCGATCAGAGAAAGGGAATTGATCTTACCGGTGGAGTCGAGGTTTTGTTCGGATTGGAACTTCTTGAGGGCGTCGGCGGAGGCCTGGTCCCAGGCGCCAGTGGCGGCATCCGCCGGCAGGTAGCCTTTAGCCACCAACGCGTTCTGGATTTCCCGGTAGCGGTCCGAACTGGGAGTGGCTTGCCGGTTACGCCAGGTAGCGCGTTTGATGGGGACTTTCTTGGCGGATTTCCTGGCGGCAGCCGTGTGGAGTGCGGCTCCTGTTTTGGATTGCGCCGCTGGTTTCTTGGCGGCGGACTTCACGGCCGCTTTCTTTACCGGTGCCTTCTTCTTCGCCGCCGAAGCAGGTGGCTGGAAGCCCCAGGCCAGTGCCGCCATCGACAGGGCGGCTGCGCAGGTCAGAATCGTCCGCATCTTCAGTGGACTAGTGTAACAGGGGTCGGGGCCGGAGGGGGGACGGCCGCCGCAAAACGGGGACTGCTACCAATTCCCGCTTTTGGAATTGGATAGCTGTCCCCGCTTTGCCTGGCTCGCGTGCCCCGTTAGTGCATCTGGTTGGGAAGGGTTCCGGGCAGCAAGATGGAAGTCCACTCGTTGCGTCTCGGGTCATGCCGCAAGACGCGGAACATCACCGGGTCGCCCGGCTTCAAGGTGGCTTGGATCTTCTTGATATCCTCCGCCGAATTGACCGCATGGCGGTTGATTTCGAGAATCAGGTCGCCACGCTCCAGGCCAACGTCTTGGGCGAAAGAGCCGGGTTCCACCTCGGAAACCTGGACACCGCCCTTCTCCTTGATCCCCAGCGTCTCGCGCCTGCTGTCGGTCAGCGGGCTGATAGTCATGCCGAAACTGATGGTGGTGCCTTCGTCCTGGCTGGGCGCTTCCTGGCGTCCGCCGCCAAACTCCTCGGGGAAGATTTGAGCCAGGTTCCCCACCACAACTTTGAAGTTTTCGCGTTTGCGGTCGCGCAGCACGCCGATATCCAGGCTGCTGCCCACCGGCGTCGCGGTGACGATGCCAATCAACTGATCGCCGTCGTGAATCGTCTGACCGTTGATGGACACAATCACGTCGCCCTGCTTGATGCCGGCCTTTTCGGAAGGACCGCCCGCCGCCACCGTTAACACGAACACGCCTTCACTGGCGCCGCTCAATTTGAGGGACGCCGTGGTCCGGGGATCGTCCGATTTGCTGAACGAGATGCCGATCGAACCGCGCGTCACCTTGCCGGTCTTGATGATGTCGTTGTAGACCCCCGCGGCCGTATTGATGGGAAGCGCGAATCCGATGCCCTCGTAGCCGCCGGAACGCGACGCGATGGCCGTGTTGATGCCGATCACTTCGCCGCGCATGTTGAGCAGCGGACCGCCCGAATTGCCCGGGTTGATGGCTGCGTCGGTCTGCAGGAAATGCTGGAACTGCATCCTGGTGTCGCCATCCATCACGCGTCCCTTGGCGCTGATGATGCCGGCAGTGACGCTCGTGTCGAAACCGAACGGGGAACCGATGGCCATGGCCCAATCGCCCACTTGAACGGCGTCGGAGTTGCCCATTTTGACCGGAACCAGGTTGTGCTTGCCCTCCACCCGAATCACCGCCAGATCCGTGGGCGCGTCCACGCCTATCACGTGGGCGTCATACTTCTCCGGGTCGCCGGGGAACTTCACTTTGATCTTGTCGGCCTTGTCCACCACGTGATTGTTCGTCAGGATGTAGCCGGCCCCGTCCACCACCACGCCGGAGCCCAGCGCTTCGCCCCCGCGGTTGTTCGGCATCTCCGGGATGCCATTGCCGAACGGGTTGCCGAAGAAGCGGAAGAAATCGCCCATGCCATTGTCGTCGCCCTGATCGCCGTCGTCCGGCGAGGTCTGGCGGCGCGTGCGGGCGCGCACAGGCTGGGGTTTGTAGGTGACCGAAACGTTCACCACCGACGGCGCCACCTGCTTGGCGATCTGGCTGAATGTGTTCGACAGCTCCACCGGACTGGGAATCACCAGCGGTGTCGCGCCGGGGGCCTGCCCGTTGTCTTTGGCCGCCTTCACGCCCGAATTGATCAGCGTGCCCAGGACGATGCCGAACGACAGCGTAAACAACATCACCGTAAACGAAAGCAACTTCTGTCTGCGTAACTTGTCGAAGAAACTCATGGGCCTTACCTACTCCTCTGCTATTGATAATGGATGCCGCCGCGGATTCAGTGGTTTCACTTCCACTCGGGACAACCCCGCTCGAGATGAAAGCCGCGCCCGCGCCTGAGTGGCAAGAGCCATGGCGGTAGCCGGCAATCCTATTATCAGTATGGCCCAGACCACCGTCTGACGCCACTCCACCCGCGGGGATCCCACCCACGCTAACCCTATAGACGAAGGCCGCCGGCAAAGGTACCGCACTCGACGTTAAATCCCGTAAGGCACGCCGGGCGGCCGCGTTCAATGGCCGGTCCCGGAACTCGGGTTGGCGCCGGCTGGGCTGCCCCGCAATAACAGCAGCAGCGTCAGGAAGATCCGCTTCAGGCCCAGATCCCGGCCTTCCGGCCGAAACCATTCCTGCGTGGTGTGGGCGCCGCCGCCGATGCCCCCTGCCCCGATGGCGATCGCCGGAATTCCCAACGAGAGCGGAATGTTGGCGTCCGTCGAGGAACAATCCAGATGGGAGCGGACGCCCAGGTGCGCATCCACGGCCCGCACGTATTGCAGAATGGCCGAGTTTTCCGGAAGCGCCGCGGCCGGCCGCGATCCAATCTCTTTGAGCTTGCTCGTCACCTTGCCGCCGCTGGCACGCTGGTTTTCCAGATCGCGCGCGCGATCCACCGCGGCCGAGAGCAGGTCCACCAGTTCGTCCATCTTCTCGTTGCTCTCGGAGCGAATGTCGACTTTGGCGCGCGCCAGTTGCGGAATGGCGTTCACGCTGGAGCCGCCCTCGATGAGTCCCACGTTGACCGCGGATTTTGGCGTGCCTTCAATCCGCGTCTCGGCGAAGAAAGCCACCGCCCGGCACAGCGCATGCAGCGGGTTGCCGACGCCATAGTCGCTCCAGCTATGCCCCCCGGGGCCGCTGAAAGCGATTTCGAACCGGCGGCTGCCCAGCGCGCGCGTCGTGATGTGGTCGGTATTGGCGCCGTCCACCACCACGAAGGCCTCGATCGAGCGGCCGCGGGGCGGCTGTTTACAAAGCTGGCGCATTCCCAGGAGGTTGCCCTCGCCCTCTTCGCCCACATTGGCCACCAGCAGCAGGCTGCCGGAAAGCCCGGGGATGCAGGCGCCGTTTTTCCACACGCGCGCGATCGCCAGCAGCGCCGCCAGGCCGGCGCCGTTATCGGAGACGCCCGGTCCGCAGAAGCGGCCGTCGGCATCCACGTAGATGTCTTCCTTGGCGCGCGGCGCGATCACCGTGTCCAGGTGCGCGCTCAGCGCCACGTAGGGGCCTTCCCCGTGGGCCGCGATCACATTGCCCGCACGGTCGATGGACGTGTTCCACCCGAGGGAACGCAACTGCTCCTGGAGCCACGCGGCGCGGTCCTGCTCCAGGAAAGTGGGCGCGGGGACGCGGCAGAGCTGCAGGTGGATTTCGTTGATCCACTGCTTCTCGCGGGTGAACCACTGTAAACATTCGCGAACGTTGCGGTCGCCGGCGAGTTCACTAATGTTGATTCCGGCGGCGGCTGGCATTCCTGAATTAGTGTAGCAGCGTATTACACCAACTCAGTTTCTTCTCCCGCTGCGAAGATTCCGTTGCTCCCGTGGCGCACGCACTCGTGCGTGCCGCGTCGACACTCGTGTCGACGCTTGGCGTTATCTCACATTGGTTGCGGCTCCGCCGCTCTGTGGGGCGGCCAATCCTGGCCGCAGCCGCCTTTTCAGGCGGCTCTTGTTTCTTTTGCATCACTGCCAATACGTTTCCTGGACGCTGCCCTAACCTCACTCCGGCAGCGGTTGCCCCTTAGTCTCCGGCGCCCACGGCAGCGCCGCCAGCCCTACCAGAAACACCAGGCACATGGTCACTCCCGCATACCGCATGGGTTCCGCATGCGCCGCGAATACCGTGCCGGTCAGGTAGCCGAAACTGATGGGGCCGGCCGCGGCCAGGCCGCGCCCCACGTTGTAACAGAAGCTCGTGCCAGTGGAGCGCAAACGCGTGGGGAACAACTCCGGCAGGTAAATGGCGTAGCCTCCGAATAACATGAGCTGCGAGAAGCCCATCATCGGAACCATCCAGAACATGTCGGTGATCACTTTGATGTGCCAGAAGGTGTAGGCAGTTGCGAACATGGCCGCGACGAAGCTCACCGCGAAAGCCATCCGGCGGCCGGTGTAGTGGGTGAGGTAGGTGAATGCGTAGACGCCCAGGAATCCACCCAGGTTTTGAAACATGGAAGTGACGCCGATCCACGTAGTCGTCTTGCCGGCCAGCGCGGCGCCCGTGAGGCCCTGCGCGCGGAATGATGTGTCCAATACCTGGCGGAAAAGATCGTAACTGAAATAGCCGATGCCCCACAGCCCCACCACGCCCGCCAGCGAAAGCAGCAGCCCGGCGATGGCGTTGCGGCGCCACCGCGGAACGGAAAACAATTCCTTGTAAGACCCCAGCTTGACTTTTTGCGCGCGCGCTTTGAGCCACTGGTCGGGCTCTTTGACTTTGAGGAAGATCAGAATGGCCAGCGGCGCCGGCATAGCGCCGGCCAAAAAGAGGTAGCGCCATGCCCCCACGATGATGCCGGATTGTTCCATCAATCCCAGCCCGATCCCGATAAACGCAGTCAGTATGTTGCCCAACGGAGAAAAAGCCTGGATTGTTCCGAGTGCATAGGGCCGCGCCCGTTCGGGCACCACCTCCGCGACAATTGCCACGGCTACCGCAAACTGCCCGCCCACGCCCAGGCCGCACAGAAACCGGTAGACGTCGAAATCCCAGACGCCCGTGGCGAGCATGCTGAGGCCCGTGAAGACCGTATAAGAAAGGATGGCCAGCGTCATGGTCTTGACGCGTCCCAGGCGGTCGCCCAAAATGCCGAAGAGAATTCCCCCGGAGGCCCAGCCCACCAGGAAGACCGACGTGGCGTAGCCGCTCTGCTGGGAAACCGCGGCGCTGGTGGCGTGCGCCCCCATCAATTCCTGGATGGCCGGCCGCCGCGCCAACCCGAAGATCTGCTGCGCCATGCTGTCGAACATCCAGCCGGTGCAGGCCACCGCCAGCACGAACCACTGATAGCGGTTGAGGTCCCGGTACCAGGCATACTTCGGTTGGGATGGCGGCATGAAGCTGCTATTGTTTCGGAAATGGCCGGAGTCCGCAAGCCCGCGCTAGCCCCAATGCTCATTCAACCCGTTTGAGTGGAAGTCCTGCTGCCTGCCCGCCGGGATTCACGAGTCCTTGCCTGGACTTCGCGTCCTACGCGGCGTGCTACTCTCGTCATGTTTGAAGAACTTAGTGACCCGGCGTGGTATCCGCGCGCTGGTTGTGGTGGCGCTGTCCGCGGCGGCAGGTGTGCCGCAACAGCCGGCAACCATCACCGTCGATTACCCCCCCAACGGATCCGTCTTTCCGCCGGATTTCACGCCGCCGACCTTTCTCTGGCGGGATAGCCAACAAGGCGTTACCGAGTGGAGCATCGAGGTAACCTTCGCCGCCGGCCCGTCCCCGATTCGGCTGACATCGCGCGGCGAGCCAATGTCCGTGGGTGAAATCGACCCGCGCGCCGTCGGCCCCACCAACCAACTGCCGCAACTGACCCCCGAGCAGGCCGCCGCGCATACCTGGATGCCCGGCGGCGTCTGGGAAATCATCAAGAAGAATTCCGTGGCGGGCGCGGCTACCATTCGGTTCACCGGGTACCGTCCCGGCGGGCAGGCCGTGTCGCGGGGGCAGGTCGTCCTCAGGACGTCCCAGGACCCGGTGGGTGCGCCGATCTTCTACCGTGACGTCCCGCTGATGCCGTCCGAAACCGAGCCCGGCGTGGTCAAGCCGCTGGCCCCACGCGCCGTGCCGCTGATTGCCTGGCGCGTGCGCAACGTCTCCGACCCCGCCAGCCGCGTGGTCATGACCGGCATCCACAGTTGCGCCAACTGCCACTCTTTCTCGCGGGACGGAAAGACCATGGGCATGGACCTGGATGGCCCGCGTAACGACAAGGGGTTGTACGCCATTGTGCCGGTGTCGCCGCGCATGACCATCCGCCAGGAGAACGTCGTCGAATGGAGCACCTTCCGCGGAAAACTCGGCGGCGCCCTCCGGGTGGGGTTCATGTCCCAGGTCTCGCCGGACGGACGGAGGGTGGTGACTACCATTGACGACCTAGGCGAAGAACAATCCGATTACCGGCGGCGCAGGAATCCGCAAGACCTGGTCCGTAACTATTACGTGGCGAACTTCAAGGACTATCGCTTCCTTCAGGTGTTCTATCCGACGCGCGGAATTCTCGCGTGGTACGACCCGGCCGCCGGTCGCCTGCAAGCTCTGCCCGGCGCGGACGACGCCGGCTATGTGCACACCGATGCGGTCTGGAGTCCCGACGGAGAATACCTCGTGTTCGGCCGCGCCGCGGCTAAGGATGCTTACCCGCCGGGCGCCAGAATTGCGGAATCCGCCAACGATGCCAACGAGACCCGGATCCGCTACGACCTCTATCGGATCCCGTTCAACGAAGGCAGAGGCGGCCGCGCGGAGCCCATCGCCGGCGCCTCGTTTAACGGCATGAGCAATAGCTTTCCGAAGGTCTCGCCCGACGGCCGATGGATCGTCTACGTGCAGGCCCGCAACGGACAGTTGATGCGGCCCGACAGCCAACTGTACATTGTCCCGGCGGCCGGCGGCGCGGCGCGGCGCATGAACTGCAACACTCGCCTCATGAATTCCTGGCACAGTTTTTCGCCGAATGGCCGCTGGCTGGTTTTTTCGTCGAAAAGCCGGTCTCCGTACACGCAGATGTTTTTGACCCACCTGGACGCAGACGGCAACGACAGCCCGGCCATCCTGATCGAGAACTCCACCGCTGCAAACCGTGCCGTGAACATTCCGGAATTTGTCAATATGCCTCCGGAAGGTCTCATGAACATCGACGCTCCGGTCACCGATTATTACCGCGTGATCGACACGGCCACCGACCTGGCGAAGGAGCACAAGTCCGCCGAAGCGGCGGCCGAGTGGCGGAAGGCCGTGGCGATCAATCCGAAGGAAGCCTCGAACCATTTCAACCTGGGCGCCGCGCTCTTCGATGCAGGCAGCGCAGTGGAAGCCATCGCCCAATACAAACAGGCCCTGGACCTGAGCCCCGAGTACGCGGAGGCGCACACCAATCTGGCAGCGGCGCTGGCCAGGAACGGGAATCTGGACGACGCCATCGCCCACTTCACCAAAGCCCTGGAGCTGAACCCGGCGAACACCAACGCGCGCAGCAACCTGGGCGCCGTGCTGGCGCAGGCCGGAAGGACCGGGGAGGCCATCCCTTACTTGCGCGATGCCGCCGCGGAAAGACCCCGGGATGCCGAGGCACAGACCAATCTCGGTCTGGCCCTGGCGCTCGCGCGGCGGTTCGATGAAGCCATTCGATGCCTGGAAGAGGCTGTGACGGCCAGTCCGGATTCCTTCGAATACCGATTCAACCTGGGCCGGGTTCTGGCGGCCGCAGGGCATTTCGCGGAGGCCATCCCGCACTTCGAGCAGGCAGTCCGGTTGTCTCACGCGCGGGAACCGCAGATCCTTGACATGCTGGCCGGAGCATATGCCGGGACGGGCCGTTTTCTGGAGGCGGCCCAGGCGGCGCGGCAGGCGCTCGAAGTCGCCGGGCAGAGCGATCCTCAGTTCGTCGATACTTTGAAATCCCGGATCTCCTACTACGAATCGCGGATTCCCAAGGCCAAGCAATAACTCATTTGTCGTAGACGCTACTTGCCTGCTTCCGCAGCCGGCGTCACGCGGTCCCCGGTTTTGAGCGGAGTATCGGAGGGCAGGGCGACGGCGTCCCCTTCGGCCAGGCCATCCGTGACTTGAATGCGCGTGACGCTCGAAGCGCCGGTCTTTACGGTGCGTCGCTCCAGCGTGTCGCCCTTCAGCACAAGGACGTAGTCGCCGGCCGCATCGTGGTGCAGCGCCTCTTTGGGGATGGCCAGAGCGCGATCGACCACCGCCGTGCGGATCAAAGCATCCACGTTGGTCCCCGGAACGAGTTCGCGCCCGGGATTCTCGATCATGCAGATCACCTGTCCCACCTGGCGCGAGCCGAGGGTTTCGATGGTGGTCGGCATCTGCTCCACCACGCCTTGCCACTGCTTGCCCGGAAGTGCCTGCCACGTGATAGTGACCGGCTGCTGTTTGGCGACGCGCCCCAGTTCGGGCTCATCGATATAGACCCGCACGCGCAAGCGGTTCATCAAGCCGATGTTCGCGACCAGGTCGCCTGGGTTGAGGTAAGCGCCGGGGCGAATCGCCAGGCCGTAGACCACGCCGCCGATGGGTGCGCGGATTTCGCTTTGGGCGGCTTGCCGCTTCACCAGCTCCAGCGCGGCTTGCGCATCCTGCAGCCGGGCATGGGCGGCGGCCACATCGGGAGCGGCGGCCATGGTGCCGCGCCTTTTTTCCAGGCCCGCCATCTGCACGCGCAGTTGTTCCACTTTATTGCCGGCCGCCGTCACCTCCGCGCCGGTGGCGGCGTGTTGGGCGGCCAGGCGTTCGAGTGCCGCGCGCTCCCGCTCGGCCTGCTGCAGATCCACGTTGGCGCGTGCCAGGCCGTTATCGATTTCGGTGAGTTCGGCCGGTTTGGGGCCGCTTTCGAGCGACGCCAGGTTGGCTTGCGCCTCGGAAACTTTGGCTTCGGCGGCGTCGAGCGAGGCCTTGGCGGAAGGATCGGTGAGGGTCGCAAGCACCGCGCCTGGTTCGACGGAGCGGCCTTCCGCCGCATCCACCTGGCCGGCCATGCCCTTGGTTTCGGCATGCACGGCCCGCCACTCGAACGGTTCCACCTTTCCGTTGGTGTTGAGAGTGCTGATCAGCGTTTCACCGTGGACGCGCGCGAAGCCGACGGTGGGCGGCGCATTCTTGCGCAGCACACCCCAAGTGATCAGTCCCGCGGCCGCCGCCAGCACGACGAACAACAGCAGCTTCTTCAAAATGATCTCCTCCACTATCTTAGCTGTGGGGCGGCCAATTCTGGCCGCGGCCGCCTTCAGGCGGCCCTCTCCCGTTGACTGTGCATCTATCTATTGGACGTTGCTCTACGAATAACCCTTCAACCCGAACTTGCGCATGATGCCTCGGAAGATCCTCTCGCTCCCTTCGCCGAACGGCCGGTCGGTGGTGAGATACGTCCAGGTGGCGCCTCGCTCGGCTGGGTCGAGCCCCCGCTTCTCGGCCTCTTCCAGGCGCGCAGCCGTTTCGCCCTCCAGCGAGTCCTCCAGCTCGCGGAACATCGCATCCACCCGCGTGAGGTATTCATGCAACGGGTCGCGTCCACCGTAGGAGTACCATTGCACGCCCGAGCGCAGTTCCGAAACGGCGGCCAGGTGATCGGCCCACAGGTCGTCGATGGTGGTGAGAGAGACCAGGCGCTCGCGCTCCGGCAGATCGGAAGTGAGGATCGCCTGCCGCCGCTGCTGGATGCGGTTGCGCTGGCCTTCGACGATGCCTTCGTACTTCACCAGGAATGTCCGGATGTCCAGATTCTGGCCTTCGATCAGCCGCTGGATACTCTCGGCATCATGGCGGTATCTGGCGTTCTCGATGCCGTAGCGAACCAGCAGGTCGTCTTCGAGCGAAATCAGAAAGCGGGAACGCCCCGGGTCGCCCTGGCGGCCGGCGCGGCCGCGAAGCTGGTGATCGATGCGGCGGCTCTCGTGGCGATTGGTGCCGATCACAAATAGCCCGCCTAGCGCAGCCACCCCATCGCCCAGTTTGATATCGACGCCGCGGCCGGCCATGTTGGTGGAAACGGTGACGGCGCCGCGCTGGCCGGCCCGCGCCACGATTTCCGCCTCCTCTTCTTCATTGCGGGCGTTCAGCACGGCGTGCGGAATATCGGCCAGAGCGCGGCTGAGCCGTTCGGATTCTTCCACGCTGGCGGTTCCCACCAGCACGGGTTGGCCGGAGGAGTGCGTGCCGCGGATGACTTCCGCCACGGCCTCTTCCTTGGCCGCTTTGGTCGGGAAGACCACATCCGGCTCATCCTCGCGAATCACGGGACGGTTGGTGGGTATCACGTCCACTTCCAGGCCGTAGCACTGGCGGAACTCCGCGGCCTGGGTGGCGGCGGTGCCCGTCATGCCGCAGACCTGCGGGTACATCGCGACCAGGTTCTGCAGCGCGATCGAGCCCAGCACACGGCCCTGCCGCCGGAACGGTACGCCTTCCTTGGCTTCGATGGCGGTGTGCAGGCCGGCGGGCCAGCGCCGGTCCTGCGCGATGCGGCCCTTGAACTGGTCCACCGATTCGATGGTGGCGTTCTTGACCACGTAGTCCACGTCGCGCCGCAGCAGAAAATGGGCGTGGATGGCGTTGTGGACCGCGCTGTAGAGAGCCAGGTTGGGTTCCGCGAAAATGTTGCCGCACCCCAGGGCCCCTTCCACCACGCGCGCTCCTTCGTCGGCCAGAGCGATGTTGCGGCCGTGCTCGTCCAGGGTGAAGTGGAGGCCCCGGTGGAACCGGCGCACCATCGGGTCCACCTGCCGGGCCAGCACTTCCTCGTCGGCCACCCCGCCGGCCAGCACCAGCGGGATGCGCGCTTCGTCGATCAGGATGGAATCGGCTTCGTCGATGACGGCGGCGTGAAAGGGCCGGTGCACCTGCTCTTCGGGGCGCAGCGCAATCTGGTCGCGCAGAAAGTCGAAGCCGATTTCGTTGGCCGTGGCGTAGGTAATGTCGCAGGCGTATGCCGCGCGGCGCTCGGCGGCGCGCATGGTCTGCTGCACGCACCCCACCGTTAGGCCGAGCGAAGAGTAGATGCCGCCCATCCAGCGGGCATCGCGGCGCGCCAGGTAGTCGTTGACCGTCATCACGTGGACGCCTTCTCCGCGGCGGGCCTGCCACGCCACGGCCGGTGTGCAGGCCAGCGTTTTGCCTTCGCCGGTTTGCATTTCGGCGATGCGGCCGCGCGCCAGCGAGAGCGCGCCTTGGAGTTGCACGTCGAACATTTCGAGCTTGACCACGCGTGCCGCCACCGCGGCGACCGCCGCGATGCCTTCGAGCAGGTCTTCCGATTCCCGGAAGCGGGCGCGCAGCCCGGCGTCATCCAACGCGCCGAAATCGGCGCGGAATCGGTTGATGCGCGCCGTCTCCCGGGTCGCCGCAGCGGGCGTCAGCCAGGCGGGAAGCTTCATCTGTCTCCTTGACGGTTGCGTTTCTGCAATTTTAACGGCACTGCCGCTTCCGACTCACCTTGCCGACATTGGTTACAATGTACCTCGTATGCCGCTCTATCGAATCTATCGCATGAAGGATTCGCCGAGGCAGCAATTCCGCTGGGCTCCGCATCTTGCGGGCTGCGCTTCGCTCAAGCCCCGCGACTATGAACCGGGCGGCCAGGTGGAGGCCCGCAACGAATACGACGCCTGGCAGGCGCTGCGCGAGTCTGCGGAGCCCTTAATGGTGGGCGACCTGCTCGAGGCCGCGGACGGCCAGTTGCGGGTGTGCAAGTACGTCGGGTTTGAGCCGGCCCAGTGGGTCATCCCGGAACTCAAGCAGCAGGTTTCGCCGCAGCCCGCCCCGGAAGGAGCCGAATCACCCGTCAGTTAGGAGACCCTTATGCGCGATATCCGGTTGGGTGACGATCTCGACGATTATTGCGTGCGGTGCAAACGGATCATGAACCACGCGGTGGTTTCGGTGATCAACGCAGCTCCGGCGAAAGTCCGCTGCCGCACCTGCCACAGCGACCACGACTACCGCCACGAACAGGCGCCCCCGCCCAAGGTGGATCTGCGCAAGGCTGCGCTCTTTGCCGAAGTGCTGAAGAAGGTCAGTCCGGATGCCGCCGTGGTGGATCTGGTGCCCGAAGATCCTGGCGAAGTCTCTGAGGTCGAAGTTGAAGTTGAGGCTGAAGTGGACCTCGAGGCCGCGGCGTCGGTCGAGATGGAGCCCGCAGCCGGGCCCGAGCCCGTGGCGGAGGCTCCCAAGCCGAAGCCCAAAGCCAAGCCCAAGGCCAAGCCCAAAGCCAAGCCCAAGGCCAAGCCCAAAGCCAAGGCCAAGGGCCGTAAGTAGCCGCAACGCCATGGTCAGCAGGCGCACCATTCTGGCCGCGGGACCTGGAATGCTGGCCGCCTGGCCGGCCCTCGCGGCGTCTGCGGCGCCCGCGCCTTACGGAGCACTCCCCACCGAGCGCCAATTGCGCTGGCATAGTCTGGAAACCACGGCCTTCCTGCATTTCACGGTGAACACTTTTACCGACAAGGAATGGGGCTACGGCGACGAGGACCCCGATATTTTTCAGCCCGCCAGGTTCGACGCGGATGCCATTGTCGAGGCGCTCGCGGCGGCCGGCATGCGCGGCGTGATCCTCACCTGCAAGCATCACGACGGCTTCTGTTTGTGGCCCACCAGGACCACCGATCATTCCATCCGCAACAGCTCCTGGAGGCGAGCGAAGGGCGATGTGGTGCGCGATCTTTCGGCGGCGGCGGCGCGGCGCAATCTGTCGTTCGGCGTCTACCTTTCCCCTTGGGACCGCAATAACCCGGACTACGGGACGCCGCAATACATCGACATCTATCGCCGCCAGCTCACCGAACTGTTGACGGACTACGGCCCGATTTTTGAGGTCTGGCACGACGGCGCGAACGGCGGCGACGGCTTTTACGGCGGCGCCCGCGATAAACGCACCATCGACAAACGCACCTACTACGACTGGCCCAACACCTGGGCCCTGGTGCGCAAACTCCAGCCTGGCGCTGCCATTTTCAGCGACGTGGGGCCCGACGTACGGTGGGTTGGGAATGAACGCGGCATCGCTGGAGATCCCTGCTGGGCCACCTACGATCCGGTCGGCGCGAACGGCGGGCCGGCATCGCCGGGCGATGTCCGGGAACGCGAATCGCCCACCGGCCACCGCCACGGTACACACTGGCTGCCTGCCGAGTGCGACGTTTCCATCCGCCCCGGCTGGTTTTGGCACCAGAACGAAAACGCCCGCGTGAAGACCCCGGCGCAACTCATCGACCTTTACTACCAGTCCGCCGGGCGCGGCGCCAACCTGCTGCTGAATGTCCCGCCGAACCGCGACGGATTGCTGCAGGCCGAGGACATCGCTGCGCTGCGCGCATTCGGCGATTACCGGCGCGCCACTTTTTCCCGCAACCTCGCGGCCGGGGCCAAGGTCACGGCCTCCAACGTTCGCGGCAACGCGCGCGCTTATGCCGGAGCCAACCTGGTGGCCGCTATTATGAATAGTCGCGCGGACTCCTTTTGGGCCACCGATGACGCCGTGCTCACTCCCGAAGCGGTCGTCGATTTCGGCCGGCCCGTCACCTTCAGCGTGATTCGTCTGGGTGAGGAGATCAGCCTGGGACAGCGGATTGACGGCGTCGCCGTGGATCGCTGGAACGCGGGAACCTGGGAGCCGCTCGCCGCGGCCACCAGCATCGGACCGCGGCGCCTGATCCGCCTCGAAAAGCCCGCCGAAACGAACCGCCTGCGGTTGCGCGTGACACAAGCCTCCGCCAGCCCGGCGCTCAGCGAATTTGCCGTCTTTGCCGAGCCGCGCGATGGGTTGCGTTAGGCGGCTGGCCATCCTTCTCTGTGCCGCCTGGTGCGGCCAGCCCGCGCGCGCCGTGGAACTCCATCTTCAGTTCGGCGCGCTGGAGCGCATGCTGGCCGAACAGGTCTTCACCCAGGACGGCCGCCGCTATGTGCACGGCGATAAAAGCAACAAGTGCAATTTCGCCTACCTCGAAAAGCCGCAGATTCAGGGCGAGGGCGGGCGTCTGCGCATTCGCGCGCGCTTCACCGGACGTAGCTCGCTCAATATGCTGGGCCAGTGCGTGGGCCTGGGCGATGCCTTCACCGTCGTGATCGCCGCGACCCCCCAATACCGCGACGGCAACATAGTGCTTGAGAACGTAACCGCGGTGAGCGAAAGCAAGACCGGGTATTACATCCGGCGCGTCTGCACCGCTTTGGATTCCTCCCTGGCGCGCGATTTCAAGTATCCCTTGGCGGGCGTCGCGCAGAAGTTGCTCGAAGATCCGGCCGCCCAGCCCGGTTATAAGCGCGAGTTGCGGCGCTTCCAGGTGCCGGCCATTCGCGTCACCAATGACGCGCTGGTGATTGAAGTGGATTTCGAGCTCACCGTGAAGTGAGCTCCACGTGGGACAGACGATCGCCTTTTGTCGTCTGTCATTCTGATCCACCACGCGCTACCGGAAATCGCCGAACACCGGCGCCATGTATTGGGGAGCGTTGGGGGCGTAGTATCCGTAACCGAACGGGCTCACCCGGTATGGACGCGCTGGCATGAAGGCCCATGACTTGAACCACGGGTTCCAATACCAGCCCGTGGCGTACTGGGAAGCGCCGTCGAGGGCGATCAGGCTCTCGGCGGTCCACTCGCTGGCTCGGGCATCGTAATCCGCGCGCTGGCGGCTCCAGGCGTAAACCGGATTGGTCTCGGTGAGATTGAACTTCCGAGGCTTCAGCGGGCCATCTCCGGCCAGCGCCAGTTCCTCTCCCTTTCCCAGAGAGATCACCCGGCGGTCGTCCTCGACGCGCACCTTCCCGTCATATATGGCGATGGCCGGCTGCGTGGCATTGAAGTCGTAGATGCCGGCTTTTTCGAGCCGGGCGTCGGCCCCCTTGTCCACGATATCGAGCGAAAGGAGCTTGTCCACCTGCACCATTTCGACCAGGACTTCGCCGCGCACCAATTCCACGCGCACGCTCTTCGGCGACGACGCATCCAGTTTGACGGCGCTGTTTTCCGCCATGCGCAGGAAAGCGCCCGGCGTCAGCAGAATCTCCGCGTGCCCCTGTTGGGTCTCAAGCAACTGGCCGGGGCCTGCCATGGCGGTCTCGCCGGCCACGGCTGCCTGTCCGTCCAGGGTCACGTGGCCTTCCACGCAGTTGATGGCGCCGGGCGGCGGATTCTCAGCCCGTGCCTGCGGCAGAATCGCCATGCCCGCCAGCAGCACCGGCGCGCAAACAAGTACTCTTTTCAGACTCGACATTCGAGGCTCTCCCTCACCATGTTTAATGCGGGAAGAGCCCGCGGAGTTGCGGTCGATCGGGTAGCCCTTCAGAGCCACGACCGTGAGGGGTGGTTTCCGGCAAGTGCGCAACCTCACGGGGTCGGCTGCTAGCTGTTCCCCAGATACATCACGTGAACGTAAGTGCCCAGCCGGACATTGTAGGCGAGATACCAGCCCACCTGATCGGGGTCGTCGTAGATCACGATCTGGTCGGAATCCCACAGCCAGTCGCCGCAGTAGCCGATATCAACGGGTGAAACGCTGAAGTAGAAACCGCCAAACCAGAAACGCGACGGACCGCCTCCTGCCAGGCGCCACACGTGACCCTTTCCAATACCGCCGGTGAAATGACCGTGTTCCCACGGATGATCCAGGTGGAAGCGCGGGTCGTTCGGTCTCGCGTTCCCAACCCACTCATCATTCTTGGCGTGGACGTGCGGAGCCTCCGGATGTCCCGCCTTGTCGGCGAACGTCTGGTGTTCGGCTGGAGCAACCGCCGGAGCCTTACCGGGTTTGGCAGCCTTCACTGGAGTGGGGCCATGAGCTGGAATGTGGCCGCCGCCGACCTCGGGGCGGGCCTGCTTGGCGCCCCCTTTTTGCGGTTGTGTGTAGGCAGCCACGGAGAACATCAGCGACATCGCAAGTAGACCGAGTAGTTGTTTCATAGGTAGCCTCATCTGATCGTCAGCACCCGCAGTTCGCGGGCCAGATTGACCCGCCGACGGCGGGGCGTTTTTTTCTCCTGTAAATTCTCTCACAGTTCGGCCGCCGGTTCTACCTAGGCCCGGGTGGCAAATACTCCTCGAAGAAACTGTAGCGCAGCGTATTCAGGTGGACCGGGTCGGAACCTTCCACGCCATGGCGGCGGTTCGGGTATTCCATGAAATGGAATTGCTTGTTGAGAGCGATCAGCCGATTGAGCAGCCGTTCGGTTCCCTGGAAATGCACGTTGTCGTCGCCCGTGCCGTGGATGATCAGCAGCTTGCCTTTCAACCCCTCGGCGAAACTGATGGGTGAGCCGTCGTGATACCCCTTGGCGTTGTCGGTGGGCAGGCCCATGTAGCGCTCCTGGTAGATGGAATCGTAGAGCGTCTGGTCGGCCACCGGCGCGCCCGCCACGCCCACCGAGTACAAGTCGGGATAGCGAAACATCAGGTTCAGGGTCATGGAGCCGCCGCCGCTCCAGCCGAACACGCCGACGCGCGTCAGGTCCACATAGGGATGCGTGGCGGCCAGACCGCGCAGCGCGGCGGCCTGTTCGTCCGACGCCAGCACGCCTACCGAGCCATAGATCACTTTCCGCCAGTGAGTCCCCTTGGGAGCCGGCGTGCCGCTGTTATCGAAGCTGGCGATCAGATAGCCGTCGTCAGCCAGGCCGAGCATCAGCAGGTGGCCGCCGCCCCAACTGTCGTTCACCGTGGAAGCAGCCGGCTCGCCATAGACGTTGACGATAATCGGGTACTTCTTGGCGGGGTCGAACTTGCTCGGCTTGATCAGCCAGCCGTCGATGGTTGTGTCGTGGCCCACCGGGATGTGCACCATCTCGGTGCGTCCGGCGATGATCGGCCCCACCTTGGCCTTCTCCGCCGCGTTGTCGTTGAGCACGCGCGCCACTTTGTGGTCCGGCAGGCTGACTAAGTCGGATTGGCCCGGCGAATCGAAGGCCGACACGCTGTGGAAGGCCCAGTGGCAGTCCGGCGAGATGTTGTAAGTGTGCGTCCCCGGCTGGTCTTGGGGAGTCACGCGTTCCGTCTTCGATCCGTCCAGGCGGGAGCGATACAGGTACCGCTGGGTCGCATTGTCCGGCGAGGCGATGTAATACAGCCAGCCGTCCGGCTCATCCACCGCCGCGATCGAAACCATGTCGAAGGGCGCGTTGGTCACCAGGCGCGCGTCGCCTTCGCGGGTTATGGCGTACAAATGCCGCCAGCCGTCGCGCTCGCTGGTGAACAGCAGGCGCTTGCCGTTTTCGATCCACTTCAGATTGCGGTTCACTTCCACCCAACTGTCGTTCTTGTCCTGGAACATCTGGCGCAGGTCGCCCGTATCCGGATTGGCGATGTACACCGTATTGGTGTTTTGTAGCCGGTTCATGTGCTGGAGGATCACCTGGTTGTCCTCCAGCCACTCCATGTGTGGGACGTACGTGTTGCGCGGATCACCCGGAGTCTTGAGCCACACGGTCCGGCCGCCGCCGGCGCCGATCACGCCCACCCGCACCGCCGAATTGGTTTGGCCCGGCTTGGGGTATTTGTATTTCGTAATCACCGGGTACAGTTGATCGGTGTAGTTGATCAGCGCGAACTCGGGCACGCCGCTCTGGTCGAACTGGTAGTAGGCGATCTTCTGGCCGTCGGGGCTCCACAGGAAGCAATCCGCCAGGCTGAACTCTTCGTTGTTGTTCCAGTCGGAAGTGCCGTCGATGATGTCGTCATTGGCGTCGTAGGTGAGCTGCTTGACGGCGCCGGTTTTCACTTCCTCGATGTAGAGGTTCCACCGGGGCTCGGCGCCCTTGGCCTGGTTGAGGTCGCCGAGGTAGGCGACGCGGGCGCCGTCGGGTGAAAACTTGGCAAACATCAGTCCGGCGGTCGACTTTCCGCCGAGCTTGTGCCAGGAGTTGTCGGACTTATCCAGCACCCAATAGTCGCTGGCGGTCTTGCGGATCATGACCGTGTGCCCGTTGGTGCTGAACAGCAGCTTGGCGCCGTCGGCGGACGTGCCCGCGGCCGTCGCCCTGCCGCCGCCAGGCGGGGTATTGGGCGGCTCCGCCGGCAAAACCTGCCGCGCTCCGGTAGCCGTGTCGATGCGCACGCTCTCGATGCCGCCGCCGCTCGCCGGCTCGGTAATTACGTAGGCCTTCCCGCCATCCATCCACCGGCCGGCGCCGCCGCCGCGTCCCCCGCGGCCGCCACCGCCGGCGCCGCGCCCGCCGCCCGCGCTGAATTCCCCGGAATTGATGCGGCGCATCCAATCCTGCATGTTTTGGGAAAGCTGCGCGTGCGCGGGGAGCGCGCCGAGCAAGCCCGTCAGCAGGAGTGCGGCGGGCACAATCGTTCGTCTGGTCAATGTGCTGGGCATGGGTTTCCTCTTTATCCTCATCAACTGATTACTCCTTTGCGAATCGCATACAGAATCAGCTCCGCGACGCTGTGCAGGTGGAGCTTCTGAAAGATGTTGCTCCGGTGCGTTTCCACCGTGTAGAGGCTCAGGTTGAGAATCGCCGCCACCTCTTTGTTGCTCTTGCCTTCGGCGAGCAATTGCAGCACTTCGCGCTCCCGGGTGGTGAGCAGCTCGAAGCTGTCTTCCACTTGCCGTTCCTGCATCTGGCGCATGTAGTCTTCCACCAGCATCTTGCTGATAGCCGGGCTGAAGAAGGCCTTGCCGTCGCTCACCGCTTTGACCGCGTCGATCAGGTCGTGTTCCGCGGAATCCTTCAGGATGTAGGCGCGCGCGCCGGCCTTCAAGGCTTTGAGCACGTAGCCTTCGTCGGAATGCATGCTCAGGAAAACCACTGCCGTCTGCGGCTGTTTGGCGGTGATCTGGCGGGCCGCCTCGATGCCGTTGAGTCCCGGCATGGCGACATCCATCACCACCACATCCGGCGCGTCCCGCTCGGCCAGTGCGACGGCTTCGCGGCCATCCGCGGCGTCGGCGATCACCACGAAGCCCGCCTGGCTTTCGAGCAGCAGGCGGAGGCCCTTGCGCACCACCGTGTGATCGTCGGCCAGAAGGATGCGAATGGTTTTCATGCCGTCTCACCCACGGGTGGCGCCACCGGCTGGCGCAGCGGAAGCACCACCTCGATCGACGTGCCCGATCCCGGCGCCGAATCCACGGTGAAGCTGCCGCCCAGGTGGTGGACTCGCTCTTCGATGCCCAGCAGCCCCATGCCGCGCTCGCGGCGTGTGTCGAACCCGTGGCCGTCGTCGCGGATCAATAGCCGCAGGCGATCCTGCTCTTGCCGCACCGAAACTTCCACGTGCCGGGCGCCGGCGTGTTGCTCGCAGTTGTGCAGGGCTTCCTGCACGATGCGATAAATGCACGTCTTGTGCTCTTCCGGCAGCTCTCCGGAAACCTGATCGGCCGAAACCTTCACCCACGCCCCGCTGCGCTTGGAAACCTCGCGCGCCTGCCATTCGAGCGCCGCAATCAGGCCGAGGTCGTCGAGCATCGAAGGACGCAGCAGCAGCGCCATGTTGCGCACCACGCTGATGGAATTCTCGACCTCGTGTTTGATCCCCGCTGCTTTTTCCGCCATGGCTTCCATGCTACCCTCGCGAATCAGCGTGGAAAGATTGGCCATCTCCACCAGCACTCCCGTCAGTGCCTGGCCCACTTCGTCGTGCAACTCGCGCGAAATCGAACGCCGCTCCTCTTCCTGCGCCTCCACCAGCCGGGCGGAGAGCGCCTTCAGCTCTTCCCGCGCCCGCAGGATCTCTTCCAGGTTCGCGGCCGTCTGGTTCTCCAGGCCCAGGATGCGCCGCATGCTCGCAGCCGTGAGCAGCAGGCCCAGCCCGATGGTGAGCCCCAGGATCAACGTGAGGCGGCGGCGGAACTGGGAGAACGTCGCCTCGACTCTCACTCTTCCGGCATTCAGTTGGGCTTCGTTGAGCGCGCGAATCTGGTCGGCCAGCCCCAGCATCGCCATGCGCCGCGGGAAGACCTCGTCGCGAAGAAAAATGTAGCCGTCGCGCCGGCGTTCGGCCGCGCTCCATGCGAAAACCGGATCGAGAACGCTCCAATAGGACGCCAGATCCTGCGTGAGTACCTGGAATGGCCCGGCTTCCGCGCCGTTCACCAGTTTCCGGTATTCGCCGAGAGCCGCGTCCATGTCGCCCCGGCCTTCGAGCAGGCTATAGCGGTGGCCCTCCGCCTTGCCGCTTTCCGGCTCCAGCAGGTAGTCGCGGACGTACGTGCCGGAGACGTAGAGGTCGGCGCGAATGCGGTCGAGCACCCGTGTCCGCCGCAGAAAATCTTCGCGGATTTCGTCATTGCTTCTTTGAATCTCCGTGAGCGCCTGCATGCCGTCGAATTCGGCCAAGACCATCAGCAACAGCAGACCGCCGAAGCCGGCCATCAGGACCAGGCGGCTATTGGCGGCCGGCGCGCGATTGCGGGCAATCGAAATCATGGGCGCAAGGCGATACAGGTTCTATCCTATCGCTCCCGTAGCCTCGCAGTGGGGCGGGCAAGACCACATGACTTTGGTGCTACCGGGGAACCGGCTGGCGCCTCCGCACCGAGCCACGACCGTAAGGAAGTGATTTCCCGCACAATTTGACCGCTTCATGCCTGTAATCGATTCGTAACTAACTTACTCGGCCAAGTCAGATGACTTACCCGCCTGGCGCACCAAACCCGCCAGCGCCGCGATGAACCGCGGCGAATCGTTCAACCCCGGCGCCATGCGATAGTCCTCTGCCATCCGCCGCGCTGCCAGACCAGTTCCACCGTCCGCTCGATCTGGCGCTGATACGGATCGCCGCGCTCGATCACCGCCAGCGGCACGCTGTGGGCGCTGAAGATGAAATCGAACTCGCGGCGTCCGCGCCCGCGAGCGCCGTGCCGATCGTTTCCACCACCGCGTCCAGATAGGCTTCATCCAGGTTGTAAAGGAAAGGCTCGATGCTTTCCGGCGAATCCGGCCCTCCCAGTTGAGACAGCACCACCCCTAATTTCAAAAGCGTCTCCAGGCTCTGTGAGTTTACACTAATATTTTATGGGCTTCCGCTTGGCCTTTGGAATTCTCGCGGTGGCGTCGGCGGCGCTCGGCGCGCAGACCGCGCCCGCCGCGGCTTCGCCCTGCGCCTCGACGCCGTCTTACTCGCCGTGCGAAATGGTTTTCGAGCTCAGCGCCGAGGATGCCGCCGCGCATCCTAATCCCTACACCTCCGTCGAGCTCACCGTCACGTTCCGCTCGCCGCGCCAGCACTCCTACGCGCTGGCGGCCTATTGGGACGGCGCGAACCGCCTGGTGGTGCGCTTCTCGCCTACCGAGGCGGGCAACTGGGATTACCTGGTGACCAGCAACATCGCCGCATGGAACCAGCAGCGCGGCAGTTTCTCCACCGCGCCGTCCGATTCCAAAGGCTTCATTCATCCCGCCGCGCTGCACCACTGGGCCTATACCGAAAAGGCCAACGGGCTCGACCAGGGCCATCTCTGGATGGGCGTGAGCGAGCCGCGCTACGCGTTCATGGACGACGCCGCCTGGCGCGCCGTGGCCGATGCGCGCGCCGCCCAAAAGTTCAACCACCTGCGCGTCTCGCTGGCCGGGTCCTCTTCCGATCCTTCCCTGTTTCGGGGCCCCGACGTCCCCAATGCCGCGTTCTTTCAGGCGCTCGACCAGCGCATCCGCTATCTGAACCAGAAGGGCATGATCGCCGACCTGGTTCTCTGGCGCCGGCCCGCCGATCTCCTCAAGGCCCTCCCCTCGTCCGACCGCCGCCGCCGGTTCGTCCGCTATGTGGCCGGCCGCTACGCCGCCTTCAACGTCACCTGGCAGGCCGCCGATCAATTCGAAGGCGATCCCGACGGCCGCGCCCTGCTCAACGAATTCGGCGCCGCCCTCAAGCAGGCCGACCCCTACCAGCATCCCCGCACCGCCGGAGCGCTGCTCACCTCCGCGCCGCTGCTCGACGACCACTGGATGGACTTCGTCTCCTATGGCGCCTCCGACGACAACCTTGGCTCGGTGGAACACCAGCTCTACCCGGTGCCCTTCGTCAACGGGAATTTCGGCCGGGAAGACAGCGGGGCGGGGAAGTCCGGCGCGGACGATGTCGACGCCGCCACCTTCCGCCATCGCTTGTGGAACGCCACCATGGACGGCCAGTACGTCACTTATGCGAACACCGGCTCCGGCGCTCAATACCTCGATTCGCCTGGGGTCAAGGCCATGAGCGTCTGGTTTGACGTCCTCTCCGCCACGCGCCACTGGGAGCTCGAGCCCTTCTTCGACATCGATAACGGCCGCGCGCTGGCGCTCGAAGATTCCGATTACCTCGTCTACATCGAGAAGCCCGGCCCCATCGAGTTGATCGTCGAGCGCCACAGCTACGATATTCTCTGGATCAATCCCGCCAATGGCGAAACCGTCCGCAAAAAATGGTCGGGCGATCACTTCACTTCCGAACCGCCCGACCGCTCGCACGATTGGGTCCTGCGCGTCGTGCGTCTCTCCCGCATAGAGAGCATGAACAAGTCCTACAAGCTGGAGTCGCGCGAAGACCACGATGGGAATTACGCGCCGATTGCGCTCCAGGAGATCGAGGCCAACACCGCCAAGGTGCCCTTCGCCATCGAGCGGCCTTCCGGCGATCTTCCCTTCGCCGGGCCGGTCGCCTACTCCGCCAAAATCACCCGCGAAAGCCGCGCCACCCGCCTGATGCGCTGGCTCTGGATCGGCGACGTGGCGGCCGACGGCCAGGGCTACCGTGTGCTCTCGACCAGCCAGCAAGGCTCCTTCCGCCTGCCACCCGATCTGGCCACGGAGTTTCCCGCCATCATGCACCTCCGCCTCTATGGCATGAACGCCAACGGCAAAGTGTACGAGGTGGATACCGGCTGCGGGCTGGTCAAGTGAAGCCCTGCATTCTAGCGGTGGATACCACCCACGAATTCGGCAGCCTGGCCCTGGCGCGCGGCGAAGAACTGCTGGAGGAGTTGCCGCTCCACGCCCCTGCCGGCTTTGCCCATGTGCTCTACCAGCACCTGGCCGCACTCCTCGGGAACCACGGCCTGAAGGTTGGCGATATCGATTGTTTCGCCGCCGCGTCCGGCCCCGGGTCTTTCACCGGTGTGCGCATTGGCCTGGCGTGCGTCAAGGGATTGGCCGAAGCCCTTGGCAAGCCCGCCGTGGCGGTCTCGAATCTCCAGGCGCTGGCCACCTTCGGATCCGCCCCGCTCCGCGCGGTTGTGCTGGACGCCCGCCGCGGTGAAATCTATGGCGCCGTTTATGACGCCGCCGCGCGCATCGCCTCACCGGAAGTAGTCGCGAAGTTTCCGGACTGGATCTCGACATTGCCGGCAGGCGGCGTGGAATTCATCTCGCAGGAGTCCGCCTTTCTCGAGTCCATGCTGGCTGGCACCAGCTTCGAAACCGCCCGTGTCACCATCGCGCCCCGCTCTCTGGCAGCCGCCATCGCCCGCCTGGCCTTGGCCGCCGCGCCGCTCGATCCCGCCGCCCTGGACGCCAATTACATCCGCCGCTCCGACGCCGAATTGTTCTGGAAAGAGTAGGTTCTCGATTCACTTGCCCGGGCAGTTGAGCAGATCGATCAGCCTCGGCGCGACCGGGCAGTAGCGGTGCGCTTCCCATCCGAGCGCGCCCGCCATCAACATCACGAGCACGAACGGAATCCAGGTGGACCAGATCACACCGGCCATCCAGTTGTGATGCTCTTGCTTCGAAACCCGTGTCAAGGAACCGGCCAGAACCACCTGGCAGGCGGCTTCCGGGAGAATGTGCGGCGCGGCATAAACCAGATATACGCCGCCTCCGAGGATGCACGCAGCCAGCGCGATTAATAGCACGATCACCAGCCAGCCATCGTCGTCGCCGCCGCCGCCGCCGCCGAGATGGAGATCGGGCCACCAATGCGAGCCAGATGGCGCGGGAGACGGCTGGGAGGCAAGAGCGGCGGCATCGCCGGCTTCCCAGGAACCGCTGGCGCCTCCGCCCCCAGAGTCACCTCCGCCGAACCCCGAAAAGCCACCGCCGGAGCCGCTGCCGCCCGAGCCGCCGAAACCGAATGAGCCGCTGGAACCGCCGCCCCCGCCGAAATTGAGATTGCCGAGTTGGAAGGCCGCCAAGCTGTGGACCGTCACGTACCAGATCCATACCCGAATCAGCAAGAGGAACACGAGGTAGGAGGCCAGTACCGCAATCGGGTAACGAAATTGCAGAGAGACCCCGAGTTCCATCAGACACTTGCTGGCCAGAACTCCAGAGGAGATCACTGCGGCGAGGATCACGATCATGTGGAAGCGGACAAAGTAATCGTGAGCGATGCGGCGCTCGAGCTGCGGGCCGTCCACAGGGGACGGGGTCTTGCCGGCTTGCGTCATGCTCGCCACCTCCGAGACTTGAGTTTAGCCCGCTTCTCGCGCAGCGTCCAAGAAACAGATGGACAGTCATATAGCAGGCGAGAGCCGCCTGAAAGGCGGCTGCGGCCAGGATTGGCCGCCCCGCAGTGACCGGTCATTTCAAGGACAGTACACCAGCAAAAAGCCCCTTTCCGGCATGACTGAGTTTCCGCACAACAGTCAACGTCAAAAAGAAAGCGGCCTTTGGTCTGACAGATTGTACTCAATGGGGATTCGAATCCGGCTAGGAGGCTCGGACGGTGCGGTCGGCTGAGACGTTGGGGGCTGCCTGGGATTGGCCGGCGGAAGCGCCGGCCCCACTTTGGAAGGGACTCGGCGGGAACGCGCTGGCGGCATCGGGCGGTTTGACGGAACGAACCCAATTTTCCGCAACCGGCGCTTTTTCTTTTTGTTGCGCGGGGGGTTCGGCGGCGGCGCGCTGCTTTTGGAGGCGGCGGAGTTCGGCCAGAGACCGGAAATGCCGGCTGTCTTCCGAGGCGAGGCGGCGCTGGACCTGCTTCAGGAGGGCGTTGGAGGCTGGGTCGCGGAGCAGAGCCAGCAAATTGGGAGCGGAATTGAGGAGTTGGGTTTCCAGGCGGCCCCAACGCCGCTTGTTCCACTGGGCGAGGAGCATGGTGCGGAGGAGCCACTCCTCTACAGCGCCAAGGGGATGATACTGATCGAGGTAAGCCTGGGTGAGGGCCTCCAGTTCGGCGGGGTCTTCACCGCGGATGAGGTAAGGACGGAGGT
>Ga0187874_10000542_pt1 | contig 45304 bp, 28 predicted proteins | sample June2016WEW_16_1_3_FD_132993 | JGI IMG/M metagenome (GOLD analysis project Ga0187874, IMG submission 132993) | Peatland microbial communities from SPRUCE experiment site at the Marcell Experimental Forest, Minnesota, USA - June2016WEW_16_150 | ecosystem: Environmental > Terrestrial > Soil >... | reverse complement strand
CAGTTTACAGTGTTGGCGAATCGATAACGTTTTGCGGATTCGCCTGTCTGAAACTGGGCAGGCGGGGCGGGATCATAAACTCCGCTGGCTAGGATGCCGTAGATCCGTGGGAATCCAGGCTAGCGCACGACGCAGCTCATATAGCCGCTCTACCTCACGACTGAACGGCAACGCGGGAACATGCCGCTCGATTTTTGCGTCGCCGGGAAACAGCCAGTAAGGCACGAGATCATTTTCCTGAACCGACCGCCCTGCCCGGCCCAGCTCAAAAACCGTCTCCCACACATCCGAGTCGCCATCGCTCAAAGCCTTGCCGGCAAATGCCGCCGCGACGTTCTTGCGGACGGCGTGTCCTTTGTAGCGATGTATCCGACCCTCGCGCTGTTCCAGATCCACGGGGTTCGACGGCAGGTTCCAGTGGGTAACGGCGTGACAGTAATGATGAAAATCAAGACCCTCCTGCCCGACGGAGGTTGAAACCAGTACAAACGGCCAGAATGGCGAGTTGAACGCCGCGCGGACGCGCTCCTTGCGCGTTGCCGGAGACGAGCCATCGAAGACGAGTGGCGCTTCTTCGTCCGAGCGTTCATCGCCAAATCGCATGGCGAAGCGAAGGCGCATCGGTTCAGTCTTGAGGTTTATTTCGCGGGCATACCGAGGCGCTGTGACTTCATCGATGCGCAGCGATGCGGCGCGGATTGTGAGCGCCGCAATGAGCTCCGCACCAATCTTATCCGCTATCACCGCTGCCGGCAGCGCGGCAACGCCGAGCGACTCCCGCAGCAGATGCGCGTATTCATCAAGAACGGCCTGGAGCCCGCCCGCATGCGCGTATTCCAGAACACGTTCCCAGTAAGGCTCGCCTCGAAATTCCGTGCGGACGGCTTCGATGACCTCGGCGTGGTTGAAAAGGCTGAGAAAGGATCTTCCCGAGCGTGCCGCGATGTCACGCAGAGGCAGGCAGGTCGCGGGGTCAGTACGGCTTGCACGCGCGTAGGAGCGCATCGCAGCCGTTGCAGGAGCGGCGGAGGCCGCTAGGGCCAGAACATTGAAGAGATCGTCCGGGGGCGTGCCGAGATGGTCTTTCCCGCTAAGAATGGAATCCAGTGTCTCCTTCGCCTTCTCGACATGGCTGGACCAGCCGTCGTCTTCGTCGCCCGCTTCCGTGCCGGCCCATATCTGCGCCAGCTCCGCGCGCTCCCACCATTCCTGCGCCGCGAACGGGAACTCCGCGAAGTCAAGCAGCATCGGCGCAATCCAGTACCAACGATCATCGGTGCTGGTGGTCGGCTCCTGAACGATCCCGAGCTTTCCAATCAAGCCCTTTATGCGAACGGCGAACTGCGCGAGCACCTCTGCCGCCGTCAGACGGGTGCCCCGCGCCAACTCTCGCGGGTCGCAGTGGCGCGCAAACGCAAGACAGGGGTAGATGAGCAAAAGCACAGGCAGACCGGTAAGACGGTTGTCCGATATCGTGAACCGCAACAATCCGCGCTGCTTTTTCCAATCGTCCTGCGTCAACTGAGCACGGGGATGGGACGCTCGCATCATGCGCCGCTCAGCTTCGTACGAAACGAGCGACGCTACGGCGCGCGGAACCATGTGCCAGGCGGAAAAGACCAGCCGTTTTGTCACACTGGCCAATTCCGGCACGGCAAACGGCCCCTCAGGAGCGTAGTAGCCAAGCGACGGCGGCATCCAGAGCAGCCGCCACATCCCGCGATCTACGGTTTCAGAGAGTAGATCGCGCAGACGCGGATTCGCGGGTTCGACCGGCTTATAGGTGCGCGCGGACTCCAGATCGAGAAATGTCTCCGGGAACTCCCGTACGAGGCCCACCATCTTGCCTTTTTCGGGCGCATCCCTGAAGGCCCGCTTCAGGGCATAGTTATCCATGAAATTGAACAGGTACGGCGCCGACTTCCAATATTCGACGACATCTCCCTCGTCCACCGTGTCGGCAACGCGCTGTGCGCCCAAAAACGCCCGAACATCGACGGAGTGGAGCGAATCGTCGGCCGGCGGCGCGTCCAGGAGCATTCCGCCGCGCATGTTCGACGACGCGAGGCGTTCCGTGCGCGCCATCACCCGGCACAGACGCTGCTGGAGCGCGGTTTTTGCTTTCCGCAGTCGCGTCAGCCCGTCTTGCGTCATCACGGCGGGCAGAGCAGCGCGATATTCCGCCAATATCTCCTTGCAGCCGTCCGCGTCGCTGTTTTCCAGAAAACGCAATAATTCGAGGAAATCACCGTAGTGATCGTCGCCGGTCTCATGATGAAGACTCAGACCGCGATACGGCGTGGCCGAGAGCAGAAGAACGCGGGAGCCATGGCCCGCCTCCGAATCAAACAGGCCGCGCGCAAGGTCGCCCGCGTCCGAATCTTCTTTCAGGAGATGTTTGAAACGCTGAAACTCATCCAGAATGATTAAATCCGGCTCCAGTGTCGCGATACAAACGCGAGCGAGCAACCGTCGCAACTCGCCGATCCACCGCGTCCGCAACTTGGGTGCGTCCGGCGGCACCACAGAGTTGATCCGGCAGAATATGCCGCGCAACTCTTCGAAGCGCGAGCGCAAATCCGGCTTCCCGGCGGCTACATCTTCCTGCACCTGCTTCGCCAGGACGGAAACAAACTCATCCGCAATCTGCTTATTCAGTTTCTCGAAGTCGAACGCATCCAATCCCCGCTTGAAGGGGGCCGTCCCCGCATAATCCTGCATCACGTAAACCGAAGCCCGTGAGCCGTGGATTCCCCATGCGCGCTCGAGCAGCCAGTAAAGCAGAACCCGTTCATCGATGCGCCCGCCGCCGCCGGTCTGCTCGAAGGACGTAGCGGGGGTCAGCGCCACGAAGTTGACGCGATGGCTCCGGAGGTCCTGCATTTGCAGCGGCAGCAAGGTCAGGCGCGTTGCCTGCGCTGCTTCCTCGCATCCCGGTATTTTGAGGCGGTCTATGTTTTGGCGGGCGATGTCCGCGTTCGAACAGATATAGATCACATCAATGCGGCGCGATTTGTTGCGCAACACTTCATCCCAAAGGTGGTCAATTGTTCGCGCAATCACGCCGCGTGCGACGAGGGTCTTGCCCAATCCCACTTCGTCGGCGACGAGAAACCGCCGCGTCGGGTCCGGCCCGTAGAACCGGTCAAAAACATAGTTGACCGTCGCCGTCTGAAAATCCTTCAGGCCTGCGAGAGCCGACGATGTGTCAGGGCGCGTGCTCATTTTGCCATCGCCTGCCGGGCGGCATCCCAGATGGGACCCCATATTTTCTGGAAATCGTCGCTGAGCAGCTCCGAACTCCCCTGCTGCTTCCGGAGAACTTCTAGCAGAGATTCGACGCGTTCGAGTTGCGCCGGACTGCGATGAAGGGCGCGAAGCATCGTTTCCAGCAAATAGGGATTCTGCGAGCCGCGTTCCGAACCGTCCCCCGGAGACTTGAGCAACCGGCGCAGATCGCCGGAAGAAGCGGCCGCTTCATCGCCGCAGGCAAGGAGGAAGAGGATATAGCGGAGCAATTGATCGCGGCTCTCGATCAAGGAGCGGACAACGCGATCCTGCCGGTCTTCCGGCGCGCCTTGAAGCGGCAGGTTCATGACAAAGACCGATGTTCGCTCCTTATCGCCAATTTTCGCGGTGATGGAAAAGGCAATAAGAGGCGTCAGTCCTCTGTACGACAGCCGGGGAAACACGATTGATTTGCCGAGTGGTTGCCCCAGCTCCGCTTGCTGTGTTATCGGCCATGCACGCATCTCGACCGACGCTTTTGGCCAGCGCGGGGGTTTCTCCCACTCAAGCTTCAGGTCGAATAGGTCTTTTTCATCCGCAGCGGTGACGATCAACCGGGGACCCGCCGCGGCTATCGCCCGTTTCACGGCCTGGAGTACTTCGTCGAGCTTCTGCGCCGTCGTGTCGGCCGGCACAGACGGCGCGTTCACGTCGTAGGCCTTGAGCAGGTCGGCAAAATTTGTCTCACCCTTCACCTGCCGGAGAAACTGCTCCACACCGAACTGGCTCTTCTTGCCCACGAGTTCGACCATGAACTCGACGTTGTGTTCCAAGGCAGGGACGGTCGCATTGAACGAGCCGCTGAATATGCTAGCGTCCCAGCCGCGGTCGATGACGAAGAGCTTCGCGTGCAGGCCCTCCAGCACTTCATCTTTTCCAGACGGGGGGTCATCATCGGATTCTTCGACAAGTTCCGGCGCCAGATAGCTGACGCTCTTGCAACGCTGCAAGGTCTTTTGTGACAGTTCCTGCAGACACTCGGGACGGGACACCAGATGCGTCTCGCCGGTGTGATCCAGGAAGTCATCCACAACGGAATTTGAGATGAAAGGCGAAACGATCAATGCCTTGTCCTGTCGCGCACCGAAGGGCGCAACGGTTCTTCCGTCCAGTCCCGCGACCCAGAAGCGGCATTGGTTTTCATCGAAGCCGTCAGGCCAGGTGAAACGCACGCGCCGCAGTTCGTCCGCAATCTTCTCCACCCCCTGACGACGCCCGCGCGGCAGCGGGCGCAGGGCGAGACCGGGCAGCGCCGCTACCAGATCGCCGAGAGGATGATTGACCGCGATGGCATTCGAGCGGTGTGTCAGTTCGCCATCGAGCGCGACAACAGTGTCCCAGCAACGGTCAAAAGTCAGGTTGCGGCTGAGGCAGAGGACGCGGTACCGGATCGCGCCATCGCCGGCAATGAAGCGCAGCGCCCATACCTTCGGGTGAAACACGCCATCCGCGTCGGGCGCCGCCACATCGTAGATGCATGGTTCCAGGAACGTGACCAGAGGCGGATACTTGCGAGGCAACCGGATTTGCCCGCTCTGGCAGAAGATCGTGAATCGATCCCCATAGTGCCTTAATGCTTCCAGCAAGGCCAGCGGATCGGCAACCAGTTCGCCGTCCTCGTGCTCCCAGTCGAAGAAGGCGAATGACAGCGGGAGCATCAGGGCACTAATGAGATCGAGCGAATACGTGGTGCCGACGGCAACGTCGAGCGTGCAGCCAGCCGGAGGACGGAGCAGCTCCAACAAATGTTGTCTCTCGTCCGGCCTAAGCATCGGATGCCTCCAGGCCGTCGAAAATGTCTCCGAGCAATCTTTGGCTTATGAACCACCTGAATTCCAGCTGGGCCGTGCCGGAATCGCCAGTCCACAGTTCCTGCGCGCCGGGATTGTCTATGCGGGCCAGGTTCTTCTTCAGCCGTCGCTCGCGATCGCGGATCAACAGGCGGGCGGCTGGATTATCGCGCAAGCGTGCATCGCCTGCCAGGGCGAGATCCCACCAGGTATTGATGAATTCATGCGTGGAGGCTGTAATCCGCGGATTAACGGCGCGGACCAGTTCCCAGAAACGCTCCCTGTTCCATTGCGCCAGCACGCGGGAGCGCGCCGACAGCGATTTCGCCCACTCTGCGAAACCTCGACGGTACTTCGCAACGCTCTCGGCGCGACGGGCTTGTTCGGCCAGAATCAGGTTGTAGAGCAAAGGCGCACCGTGCATGACCTCCGAGAAATTCTGCGCGTGATCGAGTATTTCGCGTAATTTCGGCGGCAGTGTGGCGCAATGCGGGTGCTCCCACGCGAACGACACATCGTCGTTGCGTCGCCGCTGCGCGACCAGCTCTGCAAGCAGCGAGCCGGAGCAAGCCGGGCTCAGGCGGATGCGCTCGGCGAGATATTCCGCTTCGCTGCGCGTCAGGCTCAAGGAACACTCTTTGGGGAAATCATCCGGCGGCGGAACTATCCCTGCGTGCCAGTTCGGTGAAATGAGATCGTCGTGCTCGGCATCACGCTCCGACGCGCGTCCCCCCTGCCGCGTGAGCTGCACATAATATTGATCGAGGCTGCGGTGATACTGGACCTGCGCTCCCCGGAAGGACCGAATCCCCCATACACTGAGTCCCTGCCAATAAACACTGCTCGGAAGCCGTTTCAGAGTCGTCTTCGCCAGCTTGCCGATATTGCCGTCATTGTCATCCGACCGCTCGATGGGCTCAACGAGGTTCAGCTCCGCCTGCCGCGCGCGCGCGGCTATCTCTGCTGATCTGACGCGGAGTCTTTCCAGCCTCTGATACGCCCAGGGGACGAGAAGAAAGTACCGCGCGCGGGTCATGATCGTGCTCGTACCGGGGAAGAGCATGTCGGCGAACGCGTCGCGCACCGAGCCAACGCCGAGTTCGTCTCGCGTGTCGTGTTCTCTGAAAAGATCGACGATATCGAGCATCTTCCGACGCTCACGCTCCGAGTAATCCAACCACACAAACGCCGACATCATTGCCTCCCGCCTGCCAGGCTCCTACTTCGGCTTGGGCTTCAAATTAAAGCTGACCGCATTGCTAGGGGCCTTTCCGCCGAGCAAGGTCTGCGGGTAATTCATATAGATACCGCAACAATTCCCGAACGAAGGCAATCAGATCCTCGGCGTCTTTCTTCGATACGCTGTTTATCGGGTCGAAATGAGCACCGGCGTTACCTACAAGCCTCACCTCCTTCGCCCAATCAGCTAGGGTTGGAAGCAGAGTTCCATTGCTAGCCAATTTCTTAAGTCTATCGGCGAGAACACCTGTTGTTTCGCCCTTATCGACAGTAATAGCCTCCAGCGTTCGCCGCGCCATTACTGCAGAGGCTCGCGGGCATTCAGCATGCAACGCTCTTACCGCCTCCTGAAACACTTCCGCGATTGTGACGGGCACGTCGGCCGACATCTGCGTGTCCGCCGCCGGCCACCAATGAATGCCTTTCCACGTTATAACACCGCCGCTGGGTTTTCCGGTTTTAGGCTCCCGCCAAGGACGTCCCGCTACGCACTGCTCCTCGACTACGACAATTCCCTGCCGGCAATTGCGGCAATACAGAATTGAAACCTGGTCCAAGGCAACAGGACTGCTCGACCCGCCACGTTCCATAAGCTGTAGGTCCGGATCGAAAGTCACCGGCTGCGGGTTGGCTACATCAAAGCTGGACTGCTTCTGGCACCGGGGGCAGAGCCCGTGCGGCAATGTGGAATCTGGAAGGCCCTCATGTTTTTCTGGGAGCTTTTCTCCGGTCTTGCCGATACTGCGGTTCTTGCCTCCAAAAATCCCACCGAACATTGCCTTGACCTCACAACCAACCGGCCAGACTGTTTACCGCTGTTTCCTTGCCCTCATATAGCACTAGCAGATGTGCGGGTTCGGCGGCGAACCACGCAAACGAGCGCCAAGCCAGCTCAGAGACGGTTTTCTTGAAAGCACCATGGGAACGGTCTAGATACGCCGTAACGAAGGCCACGCGCTTCTCCGGAAATCCCGCCTCCGTCGCGATCTTAAGCAACGCTTCCTGCCTTTGCGACGTAACTGGGCCGTCGGTGGCAACCACCTCGATGAAGACGAGGAGCATGCCGCCGTTCTTTCCGTCGCCGAGATCCACGAGAATGATGTCCGGAAGGTTGCGGTCAGCAGAAATCTTGAGTTTGAGCTGCGCAGCCAACTCGTCATCGCGTGCGACAATTTTAGCGCCACTTTCACTGATCCACAGCACCGCCGGATTCTTGAGATACCGCCGCGCGAATTCCTCGATGACGGCTTTCGAGATAACAGAACTGGGGCCAGCAGCCATGCGCCGCGTCTCGCCATTGGGGAAAGTGACCAGAACCCCCTCCCCTGTTGTTACTGCCCCGCGCCGCATCAGCACTGTGCGGGCAAGCGCGGTCGCGGAAAGATGTTTCTCGCGCCATGTCTCCGCCGCTTTTTCGAAAGCGTTGCCGGAAAAAGCGGGATCAAACAGAGCCGCAAAATCGGCTCTGAGAGCATAACGCGGTTTGGACGAAGTGGTCGCCAGGCCCGGCCGTTCGAGGATGGCGTTATTTGTGATGAACCCTTGCCGGATTGTCTCGTCCCGGATTTGTTCGCGGCTGTTTTCCTGATACCAGGTCTTCCCCTTCGGCTGAAATCCCGGTTTTAGAGAACCCGTGACGTACGAGTGACGGGCTTTTTCATCCTGACGTGCGGCCTGCAGATCGGTCATGCGGACGATCTGCTTGGGCGCTACCCATTGATCGGTTCCCTCGATGGCGCCTATGTACAGCATTGTGAAAACAGTGGATGCGGCAGCTTCCCGAACGCAGTAGGTTCGTTGGGGAACACCCTCCGGGAATATGACCTGCAGCCGTTTATGAATGATCGCGCGGTCGATATATGGTGGCAGGCTCACTTATTTTCATCCTCGTCATAGAGCTGATTGCATGCTACCTCGATCTTGGCGCGGTCATAACGGCGTCCAACCAGGCGTTTGAGGTCCTCGGCGGGCGGCAGGGGCAGATTTTCCAGCTCGTAAGCCGATACGGCGACACTGCCACTCAGGCACCGGAAAGCGCGGTCCGGAGCGGAGCAGTTGAGGAAGGCGGCGAGCAGCGCCGGAGAAACAGAGGGCTTCGGCACGATAGGGATCAGCATGTTGAGGTGGTTTTCAACCGTCACGCCGTCATGCTTCGCGAGGAACGACGCGGGCATTTCGGCCGCGATCAGGCGACGCGCCTGTTCCTTGGCTGTCGTCCGCTGCAGGAGCACGCAGGGCCTGCGAACGACAAGCCAGTCGTCGCCGGCCTGCAGCCGGAAAAAAGGTTTGTGGTTTCTTTTTTTGGAGCGGAACACAAAGCGGCCGTCACTCGTGATGCTCTCGGCCCATACGAGCGGAATATTGCCGCGTCCCGGTTCATCCCGTAGCTGTGGCTTGAAGCGGTTCCACACAAGCGGGCCGGTGCTGACTTTGTAGCCCCAGTCGGCCAGTCGCACGGGCATCGTACGAAGCCGCTGCGCGAGATTTGCCTCATCCGTGTGGCGCGGAAGCATCCAGGGAGCGGTCGCCTCACGGGGTAGAGTGAAACACCCCGCCGATTCAGGTATCGCCGGAGAGCCGGGCTGCGGATGCACAAAGAACACGGGGGCGCGGCTGCGCCGGGCGCCCTTTTGATATGTGGCGAGGATCGTTTCCTGGAGCACGTCCTCAAAAACGCCCTTGCGCAAAGTTACAAAGTCGAGCGTGACGGGCGGAGCCTCCGTCCACAATAGAGCGCGCAAGTTCTTGAAATACTCGCCGGCAAGAAAGCTCGAAGGCGTGAGGAATGAAATAAGACCGCCTGGCCGGGCGTGCTGAACGGCAAGGTCCATGAAAATGCCGTAGAGGTTCGCATGCCCGTAGAGGCTGCGGGCAAAGCGGTTGCGCTGTTTCGCTGGCAATGAAACCCTGCCGAAGGGCGGGTTACCAATGACGAGGTCGAAGGCTTCGAGGTTGTTCTCCGAACTGAGACTGTCGCATACAGTGATTACAGGGGAAGGTCTTTGGCCTGACTCGGCGATGAGCGGAAAAGCGGCGGCTTCTAAAAACACCTGACCGAGCCACGCGGCAAAGGGATCAAGCTCAAACCCGCGGAGGCGGGCGGAGAGTGTTTGCACGACGGTCGCGGGCGCGCAGGTTTCAAGAGACCGCAGCAAGCGCTGAGCGGCGGGAATGAGAAACGCCCCTGCTCCTGCTGCAGGGTCAAGGACACGGGCGTCAGCCCAATCAAGGCCCGCAGCCTCGGCTTGATCGAGAAGGCGCTCGGCGAGCGCCGGGGGCGTGTAGTGGACGCCATGCCTTGCCCGCCATTCTGCCGGCAGAAGTGCGGTGTAGAGCAGGCTGAGGTGGTATGCAGCGTGGCTGACAGGCAGGACCGCTACAGCTTCTCCGAGCTTGGCGGCAGCTCTAGCGACAGGTTCTGCGAGCGGGCGAAAGTCACGGGGCGGCGGCAGAAGCGGGAGATTTGAAAATGCGCTAATTTCCGTCCAGTACGTGAGAACAGCGTGTACAGTGACAGCTTCCGCAAAAGCAAGCTGCGTCCGTTCGGCGGAGGCCTGGGCTTGGTCCCGCAGTGCGGCACGCAGTTCTGCGAGAGAAAGAGCTGTGGGTGCTGGTTGAGGTCCGTGCCGGTGCTCTACGGGATAAATAACGGGTACGACTGCAGCAGGACGGCGTGCGGAAGGAAAGCGTTGCTGAACGGTTACACCCATGGCTATTTTTTCGCGAACAGAGGCCACTGGTCCTCAACATACTTTTCGGCGGCTTCGCGCACAATCCAAGCGATCGACACCTTTTTCCGTTTAGCGAGGTCTTCCAATGTCTGGTACAGGTCGGGTGGAAAGGTGATGGAGGCACGCGGCTGGCCCGCGCTTCTTGCTTTCCTCGCCTTCTGCCTCCCTATAACCATCTGAGATTCCTCATCTTTCAATGCACCACGATACACCGTCGCGGTGCACAAAGCAATGCCCCGTTTGGGAGACTGAGAGTACGGGGAGCGGATGGCCTATTCGGGCTTCTTCTCGGCGTCGTCCTTGTGATGGCTGCGCTTCGAAGCGTGCTCGCCGTCGTAACCGAGCTTTTCCAGCTTGTCGTCGAAGGCCTTGATGGCGGCTTCCTTCTGGCGAAGAAGCTCCTTGATCAGGTCGTGCCGGTGGGCTTCGAGCGTCTTCTGCTGGGCAAGGAATTTTTCGATGTCATCCTCGGGCATGGTTCGATAATACGCCAGGCGCGGGGCCGTATGCACGGGGCCTGAGAGCCACAGATCACCGCGTCCGCTGCGCTTCCGACAGAAGCTGGCTTCTGTCTATGTCTTCAGATCCCGGCTACTTGAAAACGCTTACCAGACCGGCAGACCCGGCAAGCCTGCGCCGTCATCAGGACCAAAAAGCGAGGAAAAACCGCATACGGGAGTATAACCATAATCGAATGAATCTGTTACGGCGATCTTCAAACATCCTGCAAGCCACCGTCATAAACGGTTTGCCGCCCAACGGGGCGGCACCCTCCCCTTCTGTTTCGGTTTCCCGCGTCGGCTTCCCCTCCTGTCGAGGTTTCCCTCCGCTTCGCGTACTGCCTCTTATCGGGATCTTGAAAACCTTTTGAAACCTGCATTTCCCTCATGTGAGGACAAAGGGGTTCTGACAGGGCGTCCCGGCGCATGAGTCAAGGGCGGCGTTTTTTGCCGTTCATCTCGACCCTTGACGGCGGCGGGCGGCCTGTATGCTGTTTCTGGAGGGAAATGCAGACGGGTTAAAAGGTTTACAGTTTGGGTGCGCCCTGCCCCCAAGCCGGCCGGGGCGCTTTTTTGCAGTTCGGCGGTCCGGGGCGCGAAATTGATCAGAGTGGTTTCATGTAGAACCTGCCGCCGATCAAGCCATCACGTGTCTCGGATGAGGATGGTTCCATCCTTGGCCGCCGGGGCGGGAGCAGGTGTCCCGCTTTTTCCCGGCGCCAGGAAGAGCGGTGGTGGGGGCGGAGGGATAGCCCGCCAGTTTCAACGGGGTCGGCCCTGCGCGGGATGGTGCCCTCCCCTGCGCCGAAGCGGGATCGTGGCGACCCGCAGGCTTTTCGGCTTCGAAGCGCGAGGGCCTTGATGATGATGGTAGCGGGCGAGGGACTTGAACCCCCATGACCTTGCGGTCGGACGATTTTGAGCCGTCTGCGTCTGCCAGTTCCGCCAGCCCGCCACAGCGCAGTTCTGCGCTTCTTCACTTTAACAAATTACGAAGCTCAGGGCGTCATCGCTGGCGCGTCCCTACTCCTCTTGTTGCGTGGGCGGCTCGTTCTTCTTTTTGGTTTTCGGCCGCCGTATGTTGATCGCGGCGGCGTCGAGGCTGTTCTTGAGGTGGGAAGCGTAGTATTTCTCGATCATCTCAACGCTGGTGCGGCAGTTCTTCGCGATCTGATAAATGTCCGCGCCCTCCATCAGACGCAGGCAGATGTAGGTGTGCCGCAGGCTGTATGCCGTGCGGGGTTGTCCTTCACGGTCTTTCTTGAGGCCTTCTTCGTCGAGGATGGTGTTGAAGAGCTGCCGGTGGGTCTTCTCGAAAATCAGGTCGGTCGGCTGCGGCTTGTTCCTCTCGACCAGCCTCTGGAAAGGCCTGACGGCTCCGCTGGTGCTCTTGCAATAGCCGACGCCGCGCTTGCCGCGCACCTCGATTTCAAGGATGGTTTCGTTGCTGCCCTGATCATCGACGATCTTCACATCGCGATATTCAAGGTGGTTCGCTTCGTCCGGCCGCAGGCCGGTATTGGCCATGAACAGGACATAGTCGTGAAGTTGTTCCGATTCCCATTTGTAGCGGGGATTTTTCGGAGCGTGAGCCCGGCGCCGGGTGGCTTCGTAGAGCTTCTTGTATTCCTCCGGGGAGAACCAGGCGCGGTGCGATACCTTCCCCGACGCCCGGTAGGGCTCCGTGAGGTCCGGAAGCCGGTCCAGCCACCGGTGGCGCACGGCGGCCTTGAGGGTCTGCCGCAGCACGACGATTTCCTGATGCATGGTGCTCCGCGCCGGCGGCTTGCCGTGTTCCTTTACCGCTTCCTCGTGGCGATGAATGCGGTACTCCTGCACCTGGCCGGGCGTGATCTCCGAAAGTCCCATGTCGCCGAAGAAGGGCAGCAGATGAAGCCTAAGGCGCGTGCTGTGGCCTTCAACGTACTCGGCATTACGTTGGCCCTCGGTGATGATCTGGTATTCGCGCTCGAATTGCACAGCGGCTTCCCGGAAGGTTTTTTCGTTGGTTATTTCACCGCTACGGGCCTTGCCGCGCAGCTCTAGATACCAGTCCTCGGCGAAGTCCTTGGCCTTGGCCAGACCGTCTTCTTTGGTAGAAACCCGTCTGTTCTTTCCGGCGAGATAGGTGGAACACTGCCAGCGGCTGGAGTTGTCGCGTCTGTAGACGTGGACCTTGCCGCCCAGGATTGTGTGCTTTTCCGGCATAACGACCGCGCTGCGTAAAAAGCCAAACTGTGCAACGCTTGTGTAAGTGTATCACAGGGGGCAAGGCTTTAGTGATCTTGCTGAAAACAGGCGTCTTAACATGGACTGAAAGTCGTATACGGATGATTTTGAGTCCGGTTCGTCTGCCAATTCCGACACTCCGGCTTGGGGTGCCTTCGTTAATTGTACAACGACCCTGACGCTGATCGCGCCTTGCGCTATCCTTACTGTCAAATGAAGCCCGCGCTTCTTGGCTTCCTCTTCTGCGCCAGCCTGGCCGCGCAGCCGGCCAGCATAGAAGGCACGGTGGTCAATCAGATCACCGGCCAGCCGCTCGCCGGCGTCCACGTCCGCCTCGTCACGGGCGATTTCAGCGACAGCGGCAACGACCAGATCGTCTACGGCGCCATCAGCGACAGCGCCGGCCACTTCTCCGTCACCAACATGAAGCCCGGGATTTACATGGTATTCCCCGAGCGCGCCGGTTTTGTTCCGGCGCCGTCCGCCAAGCCCGCCACGCCCTTCACATTCGTCCCGCTCAAGCCCGGTCACCAACTCGCCGGCTACAAGCTCGAAATGACGCCCCACGCCACTATCTCAGGCCGCGTGGTGGATGAGTACGGCGATCCCGTACAACGGGTCGCCGTGCAGTTGGAACCCGTTGCCGGCGGCGCTCAGATCGATCCGTTCACCGGCTGGCAGAGTAACTCCACCGACGACCGCGGAGAGTTCCATATGGTCGCCTCACCCGGCCGCTACTACCTCAAAGCGCCAAACTTTCCCGACCAGCACGAATACGCTCCCGAGATCCGAACCGACGGCACTTCCGCCGCGCCTTACGTCGCCACTTACTATCCCAGCGCGGCCGGTACCAGCGCCGCCTCCGTCGTGCAGGCAGCCCCCGGCCAGGATATCGCCGGCCTCGAGATCCGCCTGACGCGCCAGACGGCAGCCGCCGGCGTGGGGAGCACTTTCACCATCAGCGGTATCGTCACCGGTGCCCCCAACAACACCATGGCGAGTGTCTTCCTCCGGCACGGCGAGAGCCCCGGCCAGATGTACGATTCGCAGGGAGGTAATACCGGCCCTGACGGCAAATTCGTCTTCCGCGGCTTGCAGCCGGGCTCCTATCGACTGTCCGCGCATTGTTCTTCGGGCAAGACCTACCTGCAGAGCCTGCCCGTGGATCTCACTCTCGGCAGCTCCGACCAGGCCAACGTGCAACTGACTCTCGCCCCGGCCGAAGAAATCTCCGGCACGCTCGAAATCACCGGCGATGCGCCGCCCGCCGCGCCCGCGGAAAAGCGCACCGTGCGCCTCGATCCGGCCTTCCCTTTCGACACATCCGGTAACCCCGAGACAACTCCGGGAGAAGTCGATCAGAAGGGCGCCTTCCGCATCGCCAACGTCGCTCCCGGCCGCTTCGTCCCAGTGGTAGACCCACTCCCGGAGAACGCCTACATCCAATCCGTCACGCTCGATAACACGCCGGCTCCCGATAACCTCCTGGATCTCTCGCGCGGCGTCAAAGGCTCGCGCATCAAGATCACCATCAGCCGCGATGGCGCCCAAGTGTCCGGCGCGGTGCTCGACAAAGACGGACAACCGCTCGTCAACCCGCTGGTCATGATTTTCCTCGTGACCGATCCGAAGCAGTTGCGGGAAATGCAACCGGACAATCAGCACAGAGTCACTGAAGGCAAGTACACCATCAAGGCGATTCGCCCCGGCAAGTACCGTCTGTTCGCCATCGATGTGTTGACGCTGGCTTCTGACGCCCCTGACGCGGACCCCGACGATGACGAACTCATGAAGACCTTTTTCAACTCCGCCGAAGAGATTGAACTCAAGCCCGGCGACCGCATCGTCAAAGACCTGAAGGCCATCGACAAACTTCCGGGCAAGGAACCCCATGCTGCGCAATAGCGGTGGGGCAGCCAATCCTGGCTGCCGCCGCCTTTCAGGCGGCGCTACCGTTGACGATGCGCGCAAGAGCGCGACCAGGGGGTCGCGCGCGGACGAGGGCGTCCGCCCCACAGAGCAGCCTAGTCGCAACCAATGTGACATGCCACCAGGCGTCGACACGAGTGTCCACGCGGCACGCACGAGTGCGTGCGCCACGAGCGAAATGAAATCCTCGCAGCCGCAGAACATTCAGATAAATTGCAATAGTCTTGTCCTTGCACTGCTGCTGCTGGCTCTGTGCGCGGCTCTTCCTGCGCAACTCGTGCTCTCCGCCGCCGCCCCGGCCAGTGTCGGCGGAACCGTCACCAATTCCCTCACCGGAGGCCCGGTCCTGCGCGCCCACGTGGTGCTCCACAGCTCCGCCATGGGCCCCGACGGCATTCCACAAACCTACGGCGCCCTCACCAACCAGGAAGGCAAGTTCACCATCACGCAGCTACCTCCGGGCCGCTACACCGCCTCCGCCGATCGCGTCGGGTTCGTCATGCTCCCCAAAACCGTGTCGGCTCTCAACTTCAACTTCATGCTCGGTCCCGGCGACAAGAAAGAAGACCTCAATCTCACTCTCACTCCGGCCGGCGCCGTCATCGGCCGGGTCCTCGATGCCGCCGGCGAACCCGTGCCCAACGCCATGGTCCGGGCGGAAGGGAACGAAGGTGGCGAAAACGCCGCCACCGACGAACAAGGCCGCTACCGCATCGGCGGCTTGCGCCCCGGCAAGTATCGCGTTCACGCCTCGCCGCGCCCTTCGCAATTCTCCTCTGAAGTCCGTACCGACGGCACCGAGGACATCCACTACTCCACCACCTACTATCCCGACTCGCAGGCGCGCGCCTCCGCCCGGCGCCTTGACGTGGGGCCCGCCGCCGAACTCAGCGGCATCGACATCCGCCTCGTCCGGACGGGCATCCTTTCCGTGAGCGGCAAAGTGTCCGGCATGCCCGGCGGCAACACGCACACGGACATCGAAGTGACCCGAGAGGGGGAGAACGGTTACAGCGGGCCGCAGAGCACCGTGAAAGCCGATGGAAGTTTCACCATCTCCCCCTTCGATCCGGGTAAATACACATTAGCCGCCATCGGCTACAGCCCGAACCCGCTGCACAATCTGCGATCGGCGCCGGTGGAAATCGAACTCGCCGGCGCGAGCCTCGAGCACATCGAACTGCGCATGATCCCGCCGTTCGAAGTTCCCGGCCAAATGCGCTTCGATGACGATCAGTCTCGCCTGCCGCTGCCGCGGCCCGCGCGACAAGGGCAGCCGCAGTCCACGCAGCCGCCTGTCCCCCCGCGCCAGATCCACCTGCAGGCGGTCACAGGTTTCATGGGGAACGAACTCGCCGCCGAGATCGGCGCGGATGATTCTTTCACTCTGGAAAACGTGTTGCCCGGCCGGTTCCACGTGCTGCTTTCCTGGGCACCGGCTTATGTGAGATCGGTGCGCATCGGCTCGACCGAAACCGAAGGCGACATCCTGGACGTCCGCAATGGCCCGGCCGGCCCCGTCACCATCGCCGTGAGTTCTCTCACCTGCCGGATTTCCGGAACCGTGACTGACTCGAGCGGCCCGGCCGCCGACACGCGCGTCGTCCTGGTGCCCGAGGCGGGTAGCGGCCGGTCCTTCCAATCCGCATCGGTCAAAGCCGACGGAACCTACTTGTTCATAGCCCTCGCGCCCGGCAAGTACAAACTGGCGGCCACGGCCGGCGACTTCAACCCAAACCGTTACGAACCCGGCCTGGCCCTGGAAGACTACGAAGATGTCGCTGAAAGCATCGACCTGCGCCCCGGCGACAAGATTACCAAAGACCTGAAGCGAAAGTAGCCCGCCAGAAATGGGGCGTTCGCGGCCGAAGCCGGAACGCCCCTTTGGTTGCCGGTTGTGATCCGGGGTCAGAAGTGGAGCTTCAGCGCGAACTGCAGATTGCGCGCGCCGAGTGACGTATTCACAACTCCGGTCGGGATGCTCGAAGTGTAGGTCGGGTTCACGCCGTACTGGCTCTTGTCGATTCCGCCGCCCGGGAACACATCGGTGGAGTAGCCGCCCACCGCAAAGATCGGCGTGTTGAATGCGTTGATCGCATCGAAGCGGAATTCCAGGTACTTGCTCTCGGTGATCGAGAACTTCTTCGAGAGGCTCATGTCGATCTGCCGGTACCCGGGACCGCGCTCGCTCGAGATGGGGCAGTTGCCCAGCTTGCCGGCCGCCGGAATCGCCATGGTGGTCGGGTCAAACCAAACGTAGCCGCCTCCCACGAAATTCTTGAATGGAGTCGCGATCGAAGGCGAAAGGCAATCCGGGCGGGGTTGGAAGTACGCGCCCGTAGGATCGCTGCCGAACTGAATCATGGAGATCGGAAAGCCGCCATGAACGGTCAGGATGGAGTCGAAATGCCAGCCGCCCAGTACGGCATCCACCGGTTTGGAAGCGCTGGCGCCAAACGCGCGGCCATGGCCGAACGGAAGGTCGTAGTTCATGTAGCCGCTCAGCGACTGAGTCACGTCGGCATCGCAGAGGCCGTAGTCCAGTCCGATGTTGTACACGTAGGATTGAAACGAAACGTCAGCCGTGGTCTGGGCCGCCGCGGAGTTGCCATACCGGCCGTAGTAGCCCTGGTTGTTGGTCAGGCACTTCGACCACGTATAGTTAACCTGGAAGGTGAGCCCCTTGGCGAGGCGTTCCTGCGCCACGGCTTGCAGAGCGTCGTAGTTCTGGATAGCCGTGCTGGTGTTGAGCCGCTGCTGGCCGGTCCCATCGTTCTTCAGCGTCGGATTGCCAGCCAGGTACGGACCCGGGATCGACGTTCCACTCGGCAGGAGCACGTTCTGGCCCATGTTATAGATGGCGGCCATATGGTCGGTGTGCTGGCCCACATAGCCCGCCTGTACCGTGAGGGTGTTGGTGATCTGGCGCTGCAAGGTAATGTTCCACCCGTTGGAAACCGCCGGGCGGTAGTTCGGGTCGGTGGCATGCAGCCGGACACCGCCGAAGCAGGCCGCGGGCGCGGAAGTCACGTTCGCAACCGTGCATCCACTGGTGGCGCCGAGCGCTCCGAAGCCCTGATCCAGCGTTACCTGGCCTGTGGGAATCGCGCCGTTGCTGCCGACGCCACCCCACTGGCCCACCAGGTCGACGTTCCAAGGAGCGTTGGTGGCCAGGCGGTTGAATTCGCCGGTTCCTTCCTCGAAGCTCGACCGGGAGAAGGCCGCGCGCACCACCGTCTTGCTGTCGAGGTTGTATGCCACTCCCAGCCGGGGCAGGAAGTTGGCAATGCCGTTGTACTGGTTATAAAGGGCGCGGCTGTTGCCGTTCTGTCCGGCAAGCTCGATCTGGCCGGTGTACTCGCCGAAGTTGGTCATGCGGTCGTGCACCTCGTAGATCGGGGTGAAGAGCTGCCAGCGGATGCCGAAGTTCACCGTCAGCTTGTTGTTGATGCGCCAGTCGTCCTGCACGAATGCGCCTAGCGCCGAGTTGCGCTGGCCCACCGTGCCGGCGAACCCCAGACCATATCCCATGTAGGCGGGGAGCCCCAGGAAGAAGTCGGCTTCGGAGTAGCCCGTGTAGGTTCCGTTGAAGGAAATCTGTCCCGCGGCGCCGTCGCTGCTGGTCGCTGGAACATAATTATTGCGATAGCGAATGAGCTGGAAGCCCATGCGCAAGGTGTGAGCCCCTTTCGTCCAGATGACCGAATCCGAAACCTGGATGGAGGTCTGGTGGAAGATCTCAGGCCCGTCGGTGGTGCCGAAGGCGAAAGGGCCGTTCAACTGGCCGCCCAACTTGGAACTCGCAAACGAAAGGCCGGGCAGGTACTGCGTGGGCTGCCCGGGGATCAGCCCGGCGCCCGCGCTGGTGCCAAGGGCCTGGATATTCCCGTCGGCGGGGAAGTAATTCATGCCGAGTCGCAGGTCGTTCACCAGCGACGGGCTGACTATCCGCGTGTATCCGAGCACCGACGACTGCAGCGGGAAAACGTTGCTGCCGGCGCCGCTGTATTGGAACACTTCACTGTTCACGATGGGGTTTTCGATGTGCTGCTGCGAATACCGCGCGAACAGCCGATCCTTGTCGGTGGGCGACCAATCCAGCTTCACGTCTCCCTGGTTTCCGTGAGTGTAGTTCTGCACCAGGTCGTTCAGGTTGTTGACGGTTCCGCTGGCGAGACCGGGAAGGTCCGGCTTGGGCAGCGCGGCGGCGATCTTCAGCGCCGTCGGGCTGATCCCGGCGATGCACGGGTTCACTCCCATTTTCTGGCCGGCTCCACAGACGGTGGCCTGGGTGAGATTGGACGGCATCACAACCGTCGTACCCGGATAGTGAAGCGTCAGCCCCAAATCCGAAAGATTGCCGGTGAGTTCTTGTGCGGTGAAGGTGGTTTTCGGACTGGAAGTGGCCGGCAGATCGAAACGCGACCCCTGATAATCGGCGAAGAAGAACAGCCTATCCTTCTTGATCGGACCGCCGAAGGTGGCGCCGTACTCGTTCCACCGCTCGCGCGCTCGGGGCAGGCCATTAAAGTTGTTGGACCATTCGTTGGCGTTGAAGAAGTCGTTGCGCAGGTACTCGAAGGCCACGCCGTGATACTGGTTAGTGCCGGACTTCAGACTGACGTTGATCACCCCACCCAGGAACTGTCCGAACTCGGCGTTGGGATTGTTGGTGATGACGCTGAACTCCTGGATCGCATCGACGTTGGGTGAGAATGCCACGTTGTTGTCGACGAATTCCGTGTTCTCCACGCCGTCCAGCAGGTAGTAGTTGGCCTGCTCGCGGTTGCCGTTGAGATTCGGCCGCGCCGCGTTGAAGGTCTTCTGTCCGGTGTTGAACGACGCCGGGCTGATGGTGACCGCGCCGGGAACCAGCAGGGCCAACTGTTGATAGTTCCGCGTTTCGAGCGGCAGGTTCGCGATGGCGTTTGCCTCCATCACGGTGCTGACCTCGGTGGTCTGGGTCTGCAGAACCGGAGCCGCGCCGGTCACGTCCACGGTGCTGGAGACCTGGCCGATGGTCAGTGCGATATCGATCTTGGCGGTCTGGCTCAAATCCAGGGCAAACGGTTGATGGACGGCAGTCTGAAAACCGGCCGCCTCCACACGCACTTCGTACCGCCCAATCGGCAACCGCGACAGGTTGTAACTGCCTTCCTCGTTTGTCTTGGCCTGCCACACGGTGCCCCGGTCCGCGTCTTTGGCGGTGACCGTCGCGCCCACCACGGCCGCGCCGGATGGATCTGAAATCTTGCCGGTGATCGCCGCCGTCGCCTCCTGCGCGAAACCAGATTGCGCAAGCGCGGTGAGCAGCGCCACAGTCAGGATGAGTACAAACCCGAGCTGGGTTGGTGACTGGAATTTGCTTCTTTTCATATAGGCCTCCAGGACCCCTTCATCCACACGTTATTCTGGGCGCTCCCTGACTTCTGGCGCCCGGCGGCGAATCTGCCGCCCGGGCCAGCGCTGCTTGCCCAAAGCAACAACTTCTCGGTCATACTGTGCCCCTCGCGAAGGAATGTCCAGTTCACAACGGTTGCTGGTTGGTTACGGCAGGTTCGTTACACTAGCGAACGTTACTGAATTCAACCAGATAGTAGGGCGTCTCTTCCGGTACCCCCGACCCTCGGGGTCGCCACCGCTGCCACCGCAAGGGCGCGTGCGCTCCCGCCTTCGCTCCGTTCCCGCCCGCACCAAACATAGCCGCAACCGTTGTGAACTGGACATGTCCCGCTCTCCGGCTTAGTCTTGCCTCAGCCCAACGCGATGACCGACCAAGGAAATCCCCGCCGCAATCCTCCCGCCGCATGGGTGCCGACCCTCTATTTCGCGGAAGGCATTCCCTTCTTTGCCGTCTCGTTAATCGCGGGCATCCTTTACAAGCGTCTCGGCATGGGCAACGACGTCATCGCCCTCTACACCAAACTGCTGCTGCTCCCGTGGTCGTTAAAGCCGCTGTGGAGCCCGCTGCTGGAGATGTTCAGGACCAAGAAGTATTTCGTGGTCCTGCTGCAGTTCTCGGGCGGCGTCAGTCTCGGCTTGATCGCCTTGTGTTTGCCCTTGCCCGGGTGTTTTCTGTACACCATCGGCCTCTTCGCCGTGGTAGCCTTCTGTTCCTCCACTCACGACATCGCCGCCGACGGCCTCTATATCGCCAGCCTCTCCACCAAGGAGCAGGCCGCCTACGCCGGCTGGCAGAGCGGCTTCTACAGCGTGGCGCGCTTGTTCTCGCAAGGCGGCCTAATCATCCTGGCAGGCTTCCTCGAAGCGCGCATGGACGTGCCGCACGCGTGGATGGCCGTCTTCGCCGCCATGGGGCTGATTCTCGTGGCGCTCAGCCTGTATCACGCGCGCGCCCTGCCTACCGGCGGCGCAGCCCGCCATTCCGGAAGCCTCCAGGAAATCGCCGCCACGTTCTGGGATGTGCTGGTCAGCTTTCTAAAGAAGCCGAACATCTATTTGCTGCTGCTCTTCATCCTTCTATATCGCGCCGGCGAGGGGCAGGTAGTCACCATCGGGCCTCTCTTCCTGGTGGACAAGCGCGCCGCCGGAGGCCTGGGCCTCACCATGGACCAGTTCGGAACCATCTACGGCACTTTCGGCACCATGGCGTTTCTGGCCGGCACGGTCCTGGGGGGATACTTCACATCCTGGCTCGGGCTGCGGCGGGCTCTGCTGCCGCTCATCTGCGCCATGAACTTCCCCAACCTGGCCTACGTGTACCTGAGCGCGGCGCTGCCCGCCAATCACGTGCTGATCGCTTCGGCCATGAGCGTGGAAATGTTCGGATACGGTTTTGGCTTCGTGGGCGTGATGCTGATGATGATGCAGGAAATCGCGCCCGGCAAATACCAGACGGCGCACTACGCGTTCGCCAATTCGCTGATGAACCTGGGACTCATGATTCCAGGAGCGGTGAGCGGAAGAATTCAGATGGCCCTCGGCTACCAGAAGTTCTTCGTATGGGTGCTGATTTCCTCGGTCCCGGCTCTTATACTGTCGCGTTTCATCCCGATCGGAAAACGGGCTGTTCAACAACAGCCCGAGGAGCAGCCCGCGCATGCCTGAGCGCCTGCCATCCCACGTTTCAGCACACCGCTGCGAAGAGCAGAACCGGATCGCCTTCGGCACCGGCGGCTGGCGAGCCCTCATCGGGGAGGGCTTCACGCTGCTCAACGTCCGCCGGCTGGCGCAGGCGCTCGCCAATGAGATCGCCCGCCAGCGCTCGAAATCGCGCGGTGTCCTGATCGGGTTCGACCGCCGCTTCCTTTCCCGCCAGGCCGCCGAGGCCGCTGCCGAAGTTTTCGCCGGTAACCAGATCCCCGCCATCCTGCTCACTGAAGACGCGCCCACTCCGCTCATCACCTACTCGACCGCGCTGCGCGGCGCCGCCTATGGCCTGGCCTTCACCGCCAGCCACAACCGGCCGGAGTGGAACGGCCTTAAAGTTTTTCGGACCGACGGCTCGCTGCTGCTCGATCAAGAGACCAGCTCGATCGAGACCGAGGCCAACGCCCTCTCGGTTGGCGACGTCTTCGCCTACGATCTCGATCCCGCCCTGCGGGCTGGCCTGGTTCAGCGGCGCGATTTCACCAACGAATACGTCGATGCCGTCGAGTCGTTGATCGATCTCCAGGCTATTCGCAAGGCGCGGCTCAAGCTCATCGTCGACCTGATGTATGGCGTCGGCCAGCTTACGCTCGGCATCGTTCTCACCGAAGCCCGCTGCCGCGTCACCTTCTTACACGAACGCCACAACCCCTTGTTCGGCGGGCGCTCGCCTGCTCCCGACCCCGATGCCCTGCGCCTGCTTTCCGCCACCATGCGCGATGACGGCTGCGATCTGGGCCTCGCCATGGACGGCGACGCCGACCGCATCGCCATTGTGGACGAAAGCGGCGACTACATCTCCGTCAACGACGTCCTCCTGCTGCTCTACTGGTATCTCCACGAAGTCCGCGGCGAGCGTGGCGCGGTGGTCCGCAATCTCGCCACCACCCACTTGCTCGACCGTCTGGCGCACCGCTTCGGCGAGACTTGCTACGAAGTCCCCGTGGGATTCAAGCACGTGGTCGCCGCCATGGTCGAGCACGACGCCGTGCTGGGCGGCGAATCCTCCGGCGGCCTCACCATTCGCGGCCACATCCTGGGCAAGGACGGCATCTTCGCCTGCGCGCTGGTGGTGGAAATGCTAGCCAAAACCGGCCAGAAAATCTCCCAGCTCCGCGAGTGCGTCTACTCCCTCACCGGCCGCCTCTATCAAGACGAAGAGAGCATCCCCGCCACCCCCGAGATGCGCGCCGCCATTCCGCGCCGCTTGCGCGAGGCTCCCGGCAACCGCATCGGCTCTTACCCGGTCCTGAAGATCTCGCAGATTGACGGCACCAAGCTGTACCTCGAAAACGACAACTGGGCGCTCCTCCGCTTCTCCGGGACCGAACCCGTCCTGCGCCTCGCCGTCGAAGCCGATACCTCCGAAAAAGCCGCCGAGCTACTCCAATGGCTCCGCCAGTTTGTGGAGGCCTGAGAACTTCATGCCTACCTACGCCAGCTCAGTTTCGTGGCGCACGCACTCGTGCGTGCCGCGTCGACACTCGTGTCGACGCCTCTAATTCAAGGACCCGACCCCCATGCGCTACGGCCATTTCGACAACACCACCCGCGAATACGTCATCGAACGTCCCGACGTTCCCGTCTCCTGGACCAACTACATCGGCGTCGAGAACCTATGTACCGTGCTCTCTCACAACGCCGGCGGCTATTCGTTTTACAAACACGCCGAGCACCAGCGCGTCACTCGTTTCCGGCCCAACGGCGTTCCGCTCGATCGCCCCGGCCATTACGTCTACCTTCGTGACGACGATACCGGCGAATACTGGTCCATTTCCTGGCAGCCGGTAGGCAAGGATCTGGCGCGCGCCCGGTACGAATGCCACCACGGCCTCTCCTACTCCAAATTCTCCTGCTACTACCGGGATCTCGACGCCGAGCAGACCATCTTCATCCCGCTCGGCGATGACGTGGAGCTCTGGGACGTCCGCATCCGCAACACCGGCTCCACTGCGCGCAGCCTCAGCATCTTCTCTTACCTGGAGTTTTCCTTCCACCACATCGAAATCGACAACCAGAACCTCCAGATGAGCCTGTATGCCAGCGGCTCGAGTTACGAAGACGGCATCATCGAATACGATTTCTTCTACCAACCCTGGACCTTCCACTACTTCGCCGCCAGTTTCCAACCCGATAGCTTCGACTCCATGCGCGACAGTTTCCTCGGCCCCTACCGCACCGAGACCAACCCCATCGCCGTGGAGAATGGCCAATGCGGTAACAGCACGGAGTTGGGTGGGAATCACTGCGGCGCACTCCACAAGCACCTGGTGATCGCCCCCGGCGAAGAAGCCCGCGCCATCTTCATGCTGGGCGTCGGCCCGCGCGCCAAAGGCAAGGAGATCCGCGCGAAGTATTCGGCGCGCGCCAACGTCGATCATGCTTTCGAAGCCCTCGGCCAGTACTGGCGAGATAAACTGGCCGTCCTGCAATGTCGGACGCCCCATCCCGGCCTCGACACCATGATCAACACCTGGACTCTCTACCAGGCGGAGACCTGCGTGGTCTGGTCGCGCTTCGCGTCATTCATCGAAGTCGGCGGCCGCGCCGGTCTGGGCTATCGCGACACGTCGCAGGACATCATGAGCGTGGTGCACACCAATCCCGCGAAGTGCCGCCAGCGAATCATCGAACTGATGCAAGGCCAGGTGAGCCAAGGCTATGGTCTCCACCTCTTCGACCCCGATTGGTTCGACCCCGAGAAACCAAAGGCCCCCAAGTTTAAGTCGCCCACCGTCACGCCCACGCCCGATCGGCAAAGCCTCATCCACTCGCTCGCCGACGTCTGCTCCGACGACGCCCTCTGGTTGATCGTCTCCGTTTGCGAATACGTCAAGGAGACCGGCGACGGCGCCCTTTTCGATCAGATTGTCCCGTTCGCCGATGCCGGCGAGGCCACCGTTTACGACCATCTCAAACGCGCGCTGGATTTTTCCGCCGAACAGGCCGGTCCCACCGGCATCTGCAAAGGTCTCCGCGCCGACTGGAACGATTGCCTCAATCTCGGCGGCGGCGAAAGCGCCATGGTCTCCTTCCTGCATCACTGGGCCCTCCGCGCCTTCGTCGAAGCCGCCGAATACCTCGGCCGCCGCGATGACGCGCGCCACTACTGCCTCCTCGCCGAAAAGGTGAAAGCCGCCTGCGAAAGAGAGCTATGGGACGGCGAGTGGTACATCCGCGGCATCACCGCCAAGGGCGTCAAGATCGGCGCGCGCGCGAACGAAGAAGGCAAAGTCTTCCTCGAGAGCAACACGTGGGCCGTGGTCTCCGATGCCGCGTCGCCGGAGCGCGCCCGCGCGTGCATGGACGCCGTCGACCGGTATCTCTACTCGCCGTACGGCATTCACCTTTTGTGGCCCGCCTTCTCCAAGCCCAATGACGACATCGGCTTTGTGGCCCGGGTCTACAAAGGCATCAAGGAAAACGCCGCCATCTTCAGCCACCCCAACCCCTGGGCCGTGATCGCCGAGTGCAAGCTGGGCCGCGGCGCCCGGGCCATGAAGTTCTACGATTCCCTGCTCCCCTACAACCAGAACGACCAGATCGAAATCCGCCAAGCCGAGCCCTACTCCTACTGCCAGTTCGTGATGGGCCGCGACCACACCGCCTATGGCCGCGCCCGCCATCCGTGGCTCACCGGAAGTGGAGGCTGGAACTATACCGCGGCCACGCGCTGGATCCTGGGCATCCGCCTGAGCTTTGAAGGGCTGCTGATCGACCCCTGCATCCCCGCCGCCTGGAAACAGTTTCAGGTGACCCGCCAGTGGCGTGGCGCTATCTTCCACATTACGGTCACAAATCCCAACGCCGTCGAAAAAGGCGTCAGAAGCGTCATGCTCAACGGCCACCAGCAGCGAGGCCCGGTGCCCCCGCAGCCCGCCGGAACCATCCACCAGGTCGAAGTGGTAATGGGTTGATTCGCCTCCCGGCGGCGCGGGCGACACCCGCCGATCTACTGGAACACCACGTTGTTCCTTAGGTCACCCACCACGTAGACACCACGGTCGACCCCGCATAGACCTGCACTTTGGCGCTGGCGATATTCTGCGTGGGCAGGCGCGTGCCGGACTGGTTTGCGTGGGGTGTAAACTAATGGACGACAGGAGGAATGTATGGACAAAGGACGTCATCCTCACGTCATCCGCACCTGGACCGTGGAACGGACCAAAACCCATTACAGGCCGCCGCAGGCGATGAAACTGCGGCCGGACCCCCGCCAGAATTTCCGGGGACCATCTTTGAAACCGCCGCATCCCGCGGGTTCGCCACCCGCGCAGGATCACGAACCCTCTTCCTGATCGCGGTGTAGCCGGAGGTGGCAATGATTACGGCATCGCAACTGCGTCCCGGGACGGCCATTCGTCACCAGGGGCAAACTTATAAAGTGACAGCCGTGGAGTATCATCCCGGGCAGGGAAAGATGGGAGGAGTGGCGCACGCACGCCTCCAGAATCTGGATACCGGCACTTTTTGGGAGCACAGTTTCCGCTCGGAGCTGAAGTTCGAGGAAGTCCCTCTCCAGAAGCGCCCGATGGAATTCCTCTATGGCGATGCCGACCAGTGCTGCTTCATGGATCCGGAATCGTACGAGCAGACAGAGATTCCGAGAGCGGTGGTGGGCGAACGGGCGGTGTTTCTGGAAGCCGGGACGAAGATCGGGGTCGAGTTCGTGGAGAGCCGGCCGGTGAGCGTGTTGTTTCCAGATGTGCTGGAAGTCGAGATCGCCGATACCGCGCCGCCGATGCATATGCAGGCAGACAGCGCCTTCAAGCCGGCGAAACTGTCGAACGGCGTCGAGGTGATGGTGCCGCAATTTGTGAAAAACGGCGACTGGATCCGGTTGGATCTGGAGGCGCGAAAGTACATGGACCGGGCGCGGACGAAGGGCACGTAGGGTAGGGCGCAAGTGGCGCGGATCCGCGGTGATCCGCAGCCCGAGCCCCGGCTTGGGTTTGGGCAGGCGAGCACCGCCTGACCCACCACGCTTCCCCGAAAACCGCCCCCCTCATTTGACGACGTAGCTTCTGTGGATCCAGTTGCCGCCCTGATGCGGGTCGCGTGTTTCGAAGAGCAGCGTTTTCGGCGATTCCTTCCTGGTGATCGACAGACGGCCATTGGTCTGCTGCGAGGATTCCTTGCCGCGGTCGGCGTCGGCGAGGACGCTCTTCACGGTCGCCAAGTCGGGTATTGCGGTCTTGGCGGCTTGAGCGCGCTCGGCGAGGGCTTCGGTGGCGCTCGATTCGAGAAGCATCGGCCACATGCGGCGGAACAGGTCGTTCGAGGCATACACATCGCCGCTGTTGACCGCACCGTTGATGGCGTAGACGAAGCCCACGACATCGTTCTGGCCGTCGACGATTTTGGCGAGATCCTTGATGTAGGCGGCGGTGGCGTCCACCACGGGTCGGCTTTCGAGCGCCATTTGCATGCTGGTGGACCGCGGCCTGGCGGGTGAAGGGGCAACCATCACTATGGGGGCACGGCCTTCGCCGGCAGCGACTCCGCCGGACACGCCACCAACGGCGCCGCCGCTCGCGGCGCCACTGACGGCGACCGTTTCAGCCAGCGACTGGCGTGCATTCGCGACCTCATTCCAGACTTGCACCTGGGCGTTTGGTTCGTGCACGGCCATCTTGAGTTGCTTGAAGGCCACCACTTTGTCCGATGTGCCGAATTGTTCGGCGGATTCGTTGCCCCGCCTGGTCCAGCGGCCCTGCTCCACGCAGAAGGAGGAGATGGGGAGCTTGCCGGAGTGCGCTGGCAAGATGAGGTCCGTGGTCAGGACGCGATCCTGGCGGCCGCCTTTGACGATGTCTCCGGATTGGATGTAGACGTCCTGGGCAGATTGGTTCTCGATCGAGAGCTCATTCACCGCGCCGGTCTCATAGACCACTACCTTCTTCGCATCCATGGCTTCGTGCAGCGTCAGGAGTTTTCCTTTGGCGGCATCCGGGCTGGTGCTGTGGATCAGGAAGACCGAGAGGTTGTCGTGCGTAAAGGGGCCGGAGATGCGCAGATCGTCGGCCGCGCGGGCGAGCGGCGCGGCGAGAAGCGCGAAAGTAAGCAGGGGAATCCAGGGACGAAATCCGTTCGACATATATCCACCTTCAATTCTGTTGATGGTTCAGACACCACCGGCCCGCGCGATGTTTCCGCGGGACCTGACAGGTAATGGCGCGAGGCGGGGAAACCTTTCACTCCAGAGCCAGGGCCACTGCGGCGGTCAGGCCGGGCTGCGCCCGGCTGCGGACCGATTGTCAATCGGTCCGCAGGTTCAACCTTCCCCACGGCCGACGTCGAAGGTTCGGACACAGGTTCGGACCGAGGTGAGGAAATCCGCCACAATTGGCCCCACAGGCAAAAATGTAAAAGGCACCCCGTTGACGTGGTGCGTGAGGGGGACTATGATTGCGGGTGTATAGGATTTCCTAGTCCGAATCTCCAAGAGAGGTTGGCCATGTTGGCAACCGCAACGGCTGATAAGAACGCTTATGAGTAGAGCGAAGAGCATCTGCAGGGGGATGTCGACCGCGAGCCAGCGGCTGCATGAGATCGACAAGGGGCTGGGTGGCAGGCAACAGGGCGACGAGGCGGACCTGTCAGGCCGGGATTCGATGAACAACGCCTCGGCAGTTTTAGTAGTTGATTAATAAAAGGAGCTTTACGTGAGCACAGTAGCATACGCAACAACATACGTAGACCAAGTCTTCGAGACCGTCAAGAGGCGGAATGCAGGCGAACCGGAGTTTTTGCAAGCCGTCACTGAAGTCTTTCGGTCCATAGCGCCGGCGTTGGACCGGCATCCGGAATACGTCGAATCGCGAATACTCGACCGTTTGGTCGAACCGGAACGTGTCATCATGTTCCGCGTCCCCTGGCAGGATGACAAGGGGCGGGTTCAGGTCAACCGCGGCTACCGCATTGAGTTTTCGAGCGCCATCGGTCCGTACAAGGGCGGGTTAAGATTCCATCCGACTGTTAACCTTGGCATTTTGAAGTTCCTGGGCTTCGAGCAGGTCCTCAAGAACTCGCTCACAACGCTCCCCATGGGCGGCGGCAAGGGAGGATCCGACTTCGATCCCAAGGGGAAGTCGGACAGCGAGGTGATGCGCTTCTGCCAGAGTTTCATGACGGAACTGGTCCGGCACATCGGCCCGGACACGGACGTCCCGGCGGGGGATATCGGCGTGGGCGGACGCGAGATTGGGTTCCTGTTCGGCCAGTACAAGCGCATCCGGAACGAATTCACGGGCGTGCTGACGGGTAAAGGTCTTACCTGGGGCGGATCGCTCATACGGCCCGAAGCCACCGGATATGGCTGCGTCTATTTCTCGGAACGAATGCTCCACACGCGCGGCGAGGATTTCAAGAACAAGACGTGCCTGGTTTCCGGCTCGGGCAACGTGGCGCAGTACACGGTGGAAAAGCTCAACCAACTGGGCGCGAAGTGCGTCACTCTCTCCGATTCCGAAGGCACGATTTACGATGAGGCTGGAATCAACGCGGAGAAGCTAGCCTGGGTGATGGATCTGAAGAACAACCGGCGGGGCCGCATCAAAGAGTATGTGAAGAAGTTCCCGAAGGCCGAGTTCTTCCCGGACATGAAGCCCTGGAACATACCGGCGCAGTGCGCCTTCCCGAGCGCGACTCAGAACGAAATCAGCGGCGAGGACGCCAAGATGCTGGTCAAGAACGGCTGCTATGTGGTGGGCGAAGGCGCCAATATGCCGACGACGCCCGAAGGCGTGGAGGTTTTCCATGCGGCGAAAATCCTCTACGGTCCCGGCAAGGCGGCAAACGCCGGCGGCGTGGCCACCTCGGGCCTCGAGATGGAGCAGAACTCGATGCGTACTTCCTGGACCCGGGAAGAAGTCGATGACAAGCTGAAGCACATCATGACTGCGATCCACGACGCGGCTTATGAAACATCCAAGGAGTACGGGGCTGCGGGCGACTATGTGATGGGCGCAAACATCGCCGGCTTCTCCAAGGTGGCGGACGCGATGCTGGCGCAGGGTCTCGTCTAGGGCGCGCGGCGGACGCTTGCCGGATCCGCGGATTGTATCGGTTAGGGCAAGAGCAGGAGGAACTTGTGGGGGCTCTGGAATACCCAGGGCCCCCCGAGAACCGGAAGAACCAGAGGGGTTGGCCATGCCAGCAATCGCAAGAGAAGAGAAGAACGCATACGCAGTCGCACTGGAGAATTTCGACCTGGCGGCAAATGCGCTGGAGCTCGAAGATAACGTGCGAGCCATGATCAAGTATCCGGAGCGCCAGCTTATTGTGAGTGTTCCGGTGCGGATGGACGGCGGCAAAATCGTCCGCTTCGAGGGCTACCGCGTGCAGCACAGCACGCAGCGCGGGCCGGCCAAGGGAGGCATCCGTTACCATCCGAACGTCACGCTCGACGAAGTGAAAGCGCTGGCGACGTGGATGACGTGGAAGTGCGCCGTGGTGAACATTCCCTACGGCGGCGGCAAGGGCGGCATTACCTGCAACCCGAAATCCATGTCGATGGGCGAACTGGAGCGGATGACGCGGCGCTATGCCAGCGCGATTCTGCCGATCATCGGACCGGAGAAGGACATTCCGGCGCCGGACGTCTATACGACGCCGCAGATTATGGCCTGGATCATGGACACCTACAGCATGATGAAGGGCTATCCGGTGACGGGCGTGGTGACAGGCAAGCCGATCAGCCTGGGCGGGTCGCTGGGGCGCAACGAAGCGACGGCGCGCGGCTGCTACTATACGACGCGCGGCGCCATGGAGCACCTGAAGATCCCGATGAAGGGAGCGACGGTGGCGGTGCAGGGCTTCGGCAATGCCGGATCGATCGCGGCCGTGCTCTTCCACGAAGCGGGCGCGAAGGTGCTGGCGTGCAGCGATACCAAGGGCTGCATCTACAGCTCGCGGGGCCTGGATATTCCGGCGGTGGTGAAGTTCAAGGAAGTCACCGGCTCGGTGGTCGGGTTCCCCGGCGCGGACAGCATCCGGCCGGATGAATTGCTGGCGTTGCAGGTCGACGTACTGATTCCGGCGGCGCTGGAAAACGCCATCACGGACGAGAATGGCGCCGCGGTTCGGGCGAAGATCATTTCGGAAGCGGCCAACGGGCCGGTCACCCCGGAAGCCGATCGCATCCTCGACACGAAGGGCGTGTTCCTGATTCCGGACATTCTGTGCAACGCGGGCGGCGTGACGGTATCGTACTTCGAATGGGTGCAGGACGAGAACCACCTGTTCTGGGACGAGAACGACGTGAACGCGAAACTGGAGAAGATCATGGTGCGTTCGTTCAACGACGTGCTGAAGATCCACAAAGACAAGAAGGTCAACATGCGGCTGGCGGCCAACATGCTGGGCGTCGGGCGCGTGGCCGACGCCTGCCGGATCCGCGGGTTGTATCCGTAAGGGAAGCAGTCAAGTTCCGAAAAACCGGGGACAGCACCATCCACGCGGCGCACAAATCGCGCCTTGGGAGGTGGTGTCTGTCCCCGTTTTTCACAAGACACCGGCGGCAAGACCGCCGGCGCTACCAGTTGTGCTTCTATTCCCAGCGCAAGGCGCGCATGGGATCGATGCCGGTAGCGCGGCGGGCGGGCAGATAGGCCGAGAGCGCGGCCACGGCGGCAATGCCCGCAATGCCCAGCGCGGTGGTGGCGGGGTCGGCGGGCAGGATGCCGAATAGCTGGGTGCGGATGAGCCGCGAGAGCGCCCAGGCCGCCGGCGCGCCGAGCGCGATCCCTATCCCGGCCAGCAGCAGCGCTTCGCGCATGACCAGCCAGACGACTGTCCCGCTTCGCGCGCCGAGGGCCATGCGGATGCCGATTTCGCGCGTCCGCCGCGCCACCATGTAGGCCATCACGCCATAGAGTCCCAGGGCGGCCAGCAGCGTCGCCAGGCAACCAAAGACCGTGGAGAGACTGGCCAGCAGGCGCTCGGTCATGAGGGACTGATCCACCTGCTGTTCGAGGGTGCGGACGCGGTAGACCGGCACGCTCGAATCCACCGCGTTCACGGCCTGGCGGAGCGAAGCGCTGACGTTCGAGGCGTCGCCATGGCCGCGCACGTAACAGGTCATTCCCTGCACGAAGCCGGCCTGCACGTACGGGATGTAGAGCTCGTAGGGGACCTCCTTGCGCAGGTCTTCATACCTGGTATCGCGCACGACGCCGACGATTTCGATATCAAGTTTAGTGCCGGGGTCGCCCCCCATGCCGACATGCAGCCCGATGGGACTGCGCCCGGCGAAGTACTTTTGGGCGAGTTTTTCATTCACGATGCCCACTTTGGGCGCGGCTTGATCGTCCCTGAGGCTGAAATCGCGGCCCACCCGGACGGGAATACCCATGGTGTCGAAGAATCCCGGCGAGATGTACTGCATGTGAGGATCGATGCCTTCGCTCTCTTTGGCGGTGTAGCCCTCGACGGCAATGGAGCTGTCCCATTCGTTGTCATCGAGCACCGGCACCACGGCGAACGCGGCGTGAACCACACCGGGCAGGCCGGATATGCGCTCCATCAACTGCCGGTAGAACTGGTGGCTGCGCTCGGGTTTGTAGCCGTTGATGGTGGGATTCACGGCGAAGGCTAGCAGGCTTTGCGTTTGGAAGCCGGAGTTGAGGTCGCGCAGATTGTGGAGGCTCTGCAGGAACAGGCCGGAGCCGATGAGCAGCAGCAGCGAAAAAGAGACCTGCGCCACCACCAGCGTCTTGCGCAGCAACACGGAGGTGCCACCCACCACGGTGCCGGCCTGGTCCTTCAGCGTGCCGGCCAAGTCCGGACGCGTGGCTTGCAGCGCCGGCACCAGGCCGAACAGAAGGCCAGTCAGCAAGGATATGGCGGCGGTGAATTGCAGGACGCGGGCGTCCGGCGTTGCCGAGAGCGTCATAGGCGCGATGCGGGCCGGCAGGAAAGCGATGAGCGCGCGGTCGATCAGGATGGAAAGGCCGAGGCCGGCGGCGCCGCCGGCGAGCGAGAGCAGCAGGCTTTCGGTCAGCAACTGGCGGACCAGGCGCCCGCGGCTGGAGCCGATAGCCAGACGCACGGCGATCTCCTTCTGCCGCGCCGTGGCCCGCGCGATCAGCAGGTTCGCCACGTTGGAGCAGGCGATCAGCAGCACCAGGCCGACCATGCCCATCAGGGCCCACAGCGGGTCGGAGAACTTTTGGCGCAGGTCGGACCGGCCGTGCGACGCGGGAAGAACCTCCAGGGACGCGCGCAGGAACTGCTGCTTGTTGTAGTCGGTGGCTTTTGCGAAATCGGGGAGCTTGACGTCATATTCCAGGATCTGGTGGAATAACGGCTGCACGCCCGCGTGCGCCTGGACGATGCTTTCGCCGGGTTTCAGCCGGCCGAAGACCTGGGCGAATTTTCCGCGCCGGTTGTTCAGGCTGTAGAACGTCGTGAGCTGGTGCTTCATCATCATGGGGACGCGGATCTGGGGCGAAGTCCCCACTTCCACGCCGTCAAACCCGGCCTGGCTGACGCCGATGATGGTGAACGGGTAGCCGTTCACCTGGATGCGTTTGCCGAGGACGGCAGGGTCCGCGGCGAAGCGCGTCTTCCAATAGCCGTAGCTCAGCACGGCCAGCGGATGGGAACCCTGGTACAAATCGTCCGAGGCGGTAAACAGGCGGCCCAGCGCCGGGCGGACGCCCAACACGGGGAAGAAATTGCCCGATACCAGTTCTCCCAAAACCAGTTGGGTGCGGCCGTCGACGTTCAGGCTCATGCTCGTGTCGAACTTGGCGAACATGGCGCTGAAAACCTGGTTCTTGTCGCGGATTTCCTGATACATCGGGTAGGAAAGCGAGTTCATCCCGGTGTTGCTGCCGTAGTGCGCGCCCTGCCAATTAAGCAGCACCAATTCTTCGGGATGCTGGACCGGCAGCAAGTGCAGCATGAGCTGGTTAACCAGGGTGAAAATGGCTGTGTTAGCGCCGATCCCCAGCGCCAGGGACGCCACGGCGACGAACGTAAACAGGGGCGACTTGCGCAAAGTCCTGAGTGCATAGCGGAAATCGTGCAGTAATTGCGCCATGACCTTTATACGCCGGTTTGGGGGGAAGGTTACGCAGAAATAAACAGAAGACAGGAGTCAGGAGTCAGAAGACGGAATGAAGGCACTCGGGGACCGAGAATACCGTGAATGGCGGCCGCGGTTTTCATTCTGACTCCTGACTCCTGGCTCCTGTCTTCTTGCGGCTCAAACGTGCTCAAATAGAATTCTTTATGGCTTTTAAAGGCGTGGATTATTTTTGCGTGGACTCCCTGTTTAGCGAACAGGAGTTGATGGTGCGGCAGACGGCCAGGCGGTTCGCCGAAGAACGGATCGCGCCGCTGATCCGGGATTGCTACCGGGACGCGCGCTTTCCGGCGGAATTGATACCGGAGATGGCGGAACTGGGATTCTACGGCGCCAACCTGGAAGGGTACGGCTGCGCGGGGATGAGCAACGTGGAATACGGGCTCATCATGCAGGAGCTGGAACGCGTCGATTCCGGCATCCGCAGTTTTGTTTCCGTGCAGGGCGCGCTGGTGATGTATCCCATCTTTACTTACGGCTCCGAGGAACAAAAACAGAAGTGGCTGCCGCGGTTGCAGAGCGGCCAGGCGGTGGGCTGCTTTGGGCTGACCGAGCCGGACTTCGGATCGAATCCGGGCGGCATGCGGACGCGCGCGCGGCGCGACGGCGACGGCTGGGTGCTCAACGGCGAGAAGACCTGGATCACCAACGGCACGCAGGCGGCCGTCGCAGTAGTATGGGCGCGCGGCGAGGAAGGCATCCACGGGTTTCTGGTGGAGCGCGGGACGCCGGGATTCACGTCGTCGGACATTCATGGGAAGTGGTCGATGCGGGCGTCGGTGACATCGAGCCTGTCGCTGGCGGATTGCCGGGTGAAGGAAAGCGGCCGGCTGCCGGGGGCGCGGGGATTGAAGGCGCCGCTTTCCTGCCTGACGCAGGCGCGTTACGGAATCGGCTGCGGCGTGTTGGGCGCGGCCATGGAGTGCTACGAGACCGCGCGGCAGTACACCATGCTGCGCAAACAGTTCGACGACCGGCCGATCGCTTCGCACCAACTGGTGCAGGAGAAGCTGGCCTGGATGATCACCGAAATCACCAAAGGGCAGTTGCTGGCGGTGCAGGCCGGGCGGCTGAAGGACCAGGGAAAGCTCGAGCCGGCCCACGTTTCAATGCTGAAGCGGAACAACGCCGCGATGGCTCTCGAATGCGCGCGGCTGAGCCGCGACCTGCTGGGCGCCAACGGGATCACGGACGAATATCCGATCATGCGGCACATGTGTAACCTGGAGACGGTCAAGACTTACGAAGGAACCGACCACATTCACGCGCTGGTGATCGGCGAGCGGGTCACGGGAGTGGCGGCGTACAAGTAAAGGGCCAGAGGCAATGGAATGGCAGGGCATGCTAAAGCATGCCCCGGGCGTCGACACCAGTGTCGACGCGGCGCGCGCCAGTGCGTGCGCCACCAAGAGAACTGAGCTGCTGAAGTGAGGACGAGTCGAAATCCATCATGTTGCTATACGCACTGACTACCGTGGTGAGCGCCTTTCTGCTGTTCCAGGTGCAGCCGATTATTGCCAAGATCATTCTGCCGTGGTTTGGCGGGTCGGCGGCGGTGTGGACCGTCTGCCTGCTGTTCTTCCAGATGGTGCTGCTGCTGGGATACACCTATGCGCACGTCCTGGTTCGTTATTTCGAACGGCAAGTGCAAACCGTGATCCACGCGGGCTTGCTGCTGGTGAGCGGGTTCCTGGTCCTGCGCACCATCTATCCGCCCGCGTCGATGAAACCGCTACCCGGGGCAGACCCTACAGGGGGAATTCTGGCGCTGCTGGCCGCGACCGTGGGACTGCCGTATTTCCTGCTCTCCACCACCGGTCCGCTGCTGCAAGCCTGGTACGCGCGGCAACACCACAGCAAGATGCCGTACCGGTTATACGCGCTCTCGAACGCCGGATCGATGTTCGCCTTGCTGAGCTATCCATGGCCGGTCGAACGCTACCTCACCTTGCACCAGCAGTCCTTGACGTGGTCTGTCGCTTACGGCGCGTTCATGCTGTTGTGCGGCTTCACGGCGCTCCGGTCAGGCGCCGAAGAGGCGGCGGTAGCGGTTGAGGCGCAAGCACCGGCGGCCAAACCGACGCCGCGGCAGTACGCGCTGTGGCTGCTGCTGCCGGCCTGCGCGTCGCTGCTGCTGCTGGCGGTTACGAATCATATCTCGCAGAACGTGGCGGCGATTCCGCTGCTGTGGGTGCTGCCGCTGAGCCTGTATCTGCTGAGCTTTATCCTGTGCTTCGAAGGGAGCGGCTGGTACCGGAGGAATCCTTATTTACAGTTGCTGGCGGTGGCGCTGGGCGGAATGGCCTACGGGCTGACGGTGGACACCACGGGGAATATGCCGATCTGGTGGATGCTGCTGCTGTTCGGGCTGGGCCTGTTCACGTGCTGCATGGTATTGCACGGGGAACTGGTGCGGCTGAAGCCGGACCCGCAATACCTGACGCATTTCTACCTGACGATTTCCGCGGGCGGCGCGCTGGGCGGGGTCTTCGTGGGGTTGGTCGCGCCGCGGATTTTCCGCTCGTTCTACGAAATGCCGCTGGGGCTGGTGTTGTGCGCGGTGCTGGCGCTGTTCGCGCTGAGCCTGGACGCGGAAGCGGCGCCGTGGTTCAACGGATGGCGGTCGATTCTGCCGGGCGCGGGCGCGGCCGCGACGGTGGCGATGGCCCTGTACCTGGGAATGCAGATCCGGGAACAGGCCCGCGATGCGCGCGTGATGGTGCGCAATTTCTACGGCGCCCTCAAGGTGGACGATACGGGGCCGGAGACCGATATGATGGCGAGGCGCAGGTTGACGCACGGGACCATCAACCACGGCGAGGAATACCTGAACATCGCGAGGCGGCGCCTGCCGACGACGTATTACGGCCCCAACACGGGAGTGGGGATCGCGATCCGGGAAAAGCAGAAGCAGGGCGCGATGCGCGTGGGAGTGATTGGCCTCGGAACCGCGACCATCGCGGCCTACGGGCGGCTGGGCGATTATTACCGCTATTACGAAATCAATCCATTGGTGCCGCCCATCACGAAGGGACAGTTCTATTTCGTGCCGATGTGCGCGGCGAAACTGGAAATCGCCATGGGCGACGCGCGGCTGACTCTGGAGAAAGAGGCGCCGGAGAATTTCGACGTGCTGGCGGTGGACGCATTTTCGAGCGACGCGATTCCGGTACACCTGCTCACCAGGGAAGCCATGCAACTGTATTTCCGCCACCTCAAAGCGGATGGAATTCTGGCGGTGCACGTGTCCAACCGGTATCTGGATCTGCAACCGGTGGTGGCGGGGGAAGCCCGGGCGTTGGGCAAACTGGCGCGGGTGGTGGACACCGACGATGACGACACGCAGGACATTTTTGGGGCGACGTGGGTGCTGGTGACATCGCCCGCCACGGGTTTTGACGACGTCGAGACGCAGAATTCGGCGGAAATCGAGTCCAAGAAAAAGGTACGATTATGGACTGATGATTACAGTAACTTGTTTCAGATCCTGAAATAGGTGTAAGATCAATACAGCCGCGTCCGACCAGCCAATCAATTTATTGGTAAACAGAGCTTGTGGTCTGTTATCATCGAACTGCCGAGGCAAATCATGGACGCTGCATACAACTCCCTTAAGAAAACTGTTTTCTTTGTAGTAGCCACCGCGCTGCTGTTGGCGGCGCCGATCTGCGCGAACGCGCAGCCGACTATCGTCCTTAATCCGACTCTTGGTGCGGGCGGTACGATCCAGCTCGGCAACATCACAGGGTGCAACGATTCCCAGATCCTCACCCTGACCAGCACGGGCTCGGCGATCGGGATCCAGGTGTCGGTGACCTACGTCAACAACCAAGTGCTTGACCCCGTCAACGGGAACTGGCTGTATGCCAGGGTCAGCAATGCCGCGCTCAACGCCAACAACGGCACGACTGCGCCCGTACTTGGCGGCAGTACGAATCAAACATTCAATACTTTGGTGCCGATCAGTACTAGCGCGACGGGCATCAACCTGGTGATCGGTCTCAACCGCACCGTTACCGGCACGACCGAGCAGGCCACTGTGCTGTTGCACGTGACCGACAGCTCCGGCGCCTCCGACGTTTCGATCACCGTCAACTACTCGAAGAGCCTCAGTTGCGGCGTGAACACGGGCTCGCTTACCAACGGCTACATCACGATCACCCCGGCGTCGCTCACGATGACGGCGGCGCAAGGCGGTTCGCAAACGCTGGGGCTGACGATCCAGAACAACACGGGGTCGACCATTTACTTTTCCGCCGCCACTCCGCCGGGCGATACGTGGCTTTCGACGAATTCGACATTGAGCACACCGGTGGCGGGGAACAGTTCGGCGACGGTGAACGTGACGGCCAACGCGACGGGGTTGAACGTAACCACATACTCGAGCCAGGGGGTGACGATCACATCGTCAGGTCAAGGGGCGGTGCTCATCGTTCCGGTGACGTTCGCCGTGACGACGGGCAGCGGCGCCTCGGGCACCCTGACATTGGATGGCGGCACGGTGGCGACCAGAAGTTTTCAGTACATTGCCGCGGGCTCCAGCGCCACGGGAATTCCGACTGCTTCGTGCATCAACATCGTGGATTCGAATACCAGCATCACGAGCTACAACGACAGCTTTACCACGAACTCCGGGGGAAACTGGCTAACGGTAAATAACAGCCCCTACAGTCCGCAGTACAACCAGTCGTTCAGCGGCGGCCCTCCCCCCTGTCTGCAGGTGCAGGCCAACAGCACGGTGGCCTCGCTGGCATCGGGGCTGTATACGGCGACCGTGACGGTGACGGACGCCACGGGATCCACGGCGACGGCGAATATCACGCTGTACGTGTCCTCCGGGTCGGCGTCGGGAGTGACGGTATCGCCGGGCGTGATCTTCAACTTCCCCGGCGTGGTGACGGGCGCTACGGCGACGGAATCGCAGCAGTTTACGGTGTCGGCGACCTCGCCCACCACGCTGGGGACGGCCACGGTGCAATCCTCGGCCCCGTGGCTCGCGATGACCAGTCCGACGGGCGTCGGGACGGGGACGGAGCAGTTCACGTTAACGGCGTACCCGAGCGGACTGGCGGCGGGAATCTACAGCACCACGATCGTGGTGCTGAGTTCCAACCCGACGGGGGCCACGACGATTCTGGTTTCTCTCGCGGTGGGCCAGAGCTCGGGATGCGGCGGCTGCGGCTCGGTGACCTCAGCGGTGGTGCCGACCTCGCTGAGCTTCGCGCAGGAGCATGGCAGCGGGGCGTGGTCGGGCGGCAGCGAGGCGCAGACCATCACGATCACGGGCGCGTCCGGCACGTCCTGGAGCAGCAGCGTGGCCTACGCGGGCAGCGTCTCGCCCTGGCTAAGGTTCGGCGGCCCATCCGGGGCTACCGGGGGAACGTTCGGCTCCGGCCCGGCGGCCCTGACGGTGGATATCCAGCCTTCCAACCTGGCTGCTTCGACGACGCCCTACACGGCGACCATCACGGTAACTACGCCGAGCGGGAACACGCAGGTGTTGGTATCGTTGCTGGTGACGCAGGCGGGCACCCACGTGCTGCTGGCCAGCCCGGCCACAGCGTTGTTCACTTATAACGGCGGGGCCACTCCCGCGTCGCAGAATGTTGTTTTCAGCGACTCCAACGGGGCTTTTCCGGGCACTTCGGGTTCGTTTCCTTCGATTGCGGTGACCGCCTCGACCACCTGGCTGGTGGCCACCTCGGTGGGGAACACCATGACGTTGACCGCCAACCCGACGGGCCTGGCGACCGGCGTGTACAGCGGGTCGGCGACGGTAACGTCGTCAACCTATCCCAACAGCCCGCTTACGTATCCGGCGGTATTGGTAGTGAATGGCGGGGCAAGTACCGGGCCGCTGACGCTGAGCACGTCCGGGTTGACGTTTAATGCGACGGCCGGTGGCAGTGCGCCGACACCGCAGAACCTGACGGTGACGGCGCAGAGCCAGACCAACGTTTCGGTATCGGTGTCGGAGCAGAACTGCTCCAATACGACGTGGCTGTTTATTTCGCCTTCGGGCAGTGTCACGACCGGCACGTCCGGCTCGACCTTCTCGGTTTCGGTGTTCCAGAGCGGAATTCAGGCGGGCTCGAACTGCAGCGGGACGATCATCTTTACGACGGGCTCCGTCACACAGACGGTGAGCGTGAGCATGGTGGTGGCGGCTAGCAGCACAGGCGGCAACGTGACGGTCACGCCGAGCACTCCGCTGAGCTTCAGCTACACGACGGGTGGGAGCAATCCGGCCACTCAGACCTTGGCGATTGCGAGTGCTAGCGGCTCGTCAGGGGTTTCCTTCACGGTGACCAGCTCGGCGAGCTGGCTGACGACCAATGTGAATTCGGCATCCACGCCGTACACGCTGACGGTGACGGCGAATCCGAGCGGCCTGGCGGCGTCGTCAACGCCGTACGCGGCAACTTTGACGATCGCGCCGAACGGCGGGACAGCGGTGGTGGTAAACGTGACGTTCGCGATTGCGGGCTTGCCGGTGGTATCGGCGACACCGACGACGCTCTCGTTCACTTACTCGGTGGGAGGTTCGAATCCGCCGACGCAGGCGGTGCACGTTTCCGGTGGAGGAGCGGCGGCGACATTCTCCGCGACGCCCGCGAGCTCGGGCTGGCTGCAGTTGTCGGCCACTTCCGGCACCACCCCGAACACGGGCACGTTCGACATCACGGTGACGGCCAATCCGTTGAACCTGAACGCGGGGCAAACCTATAACGGCTCGATCACCATTGCGGGCACGGGGCAGGCGACGGGAAGCACCATCGTCAACGTGACGTTTGCCGTTTCGGCGCCGATACCCACCATTTCCAAGGTGACCAACGCGGCCAGCTACGCGACGGGCGCGGTGTCGCCGGGCGAGGTCATTTCGATCTTCGCCAACACCTCTAACCCGATCGGGCCGACTCCCGCGGTTCAGCTCAGCAGCGCTAACTGCCCGAGCCCTTGCACCAGTGTTCCGACGACCATGGGCGGAGTGCAGGTGGTCTTCCTCCCGCAGGGGATAGCCGCGCCTCTCATCTACGTCAGCGCGACGCAGATCAACGCCGTGGTTCCGTACGAAGTGCAGACTGCGGGCAGCAATCTGTCGGTTGAGGTGAAGTACCTGGGGCAGGCGTCGAATGCTTTCGTGCTGCAGACGGCGGCGACGGCTCCGGGGATCATCAGCTTGAATGGCTCGGGAACCGGGACAGCGGCCATGAACCAATACGACGCGAGCGGAAACTACCAAGGGATTAACTCCGGGAGCAATCCGGCCAGCCCGGGGTGGATTCTGGTCTTGTATGTGACGGGCGAAGGGTCCATTCCCTCGGCGGTCACGGGCGCCGTGACCGGGTCGAACCCCGCCAAGCCGCTGGTTGGTCCGCCTAGCGTGCTGGTCGACAACCTGCCGGCGACCGTGCAGTACTATGGGGAAGCCTCTGGTATTGTTTCCGGGGTGATGCAAATCAACGTGCTGATCCCGACGGGCATCCGAACGAGCCAGGCGGATGGCATTTCATTCACGATTGGCGGCAACACCAGCCAGTCGGGTGTGACGGTGCAGATTAAGTAGCGGGTCTTCAAGACCAACTGGTAGCGCCGGCGGTCTTGGCCGCCGGTGGCTTGTGCGCGCTTCAAAGGCTTCAAAGAAGGACGCCGGCGGCGAAGACCGCCGGCGCTACCAAGGCCTACACGTTTCGGGGAAGCGGCACGTCAGAAGCTATGTGAGCCGTTTTTGCCTGATGGCGGGCCTGCTAGCGGTGTCGGCATTCGCCGGCGACGCCAGACTGGAAGCCCTGCTGAAGAGCGTGGAAACCCGGTACAACCGCGCTAATTCGCTACAAGTCCTTTTCCGTGAAGACTATACGCCGGTTGGGCGCGTCCGGAAGTCGGAGAGCGGGATGCTGCTGCTGCGCAAACCGGGGCGCATGCGGTGGGAGTATACGGCGCCCAAGGGGAAGCTGATCGTCTGCGACGGGAAGAACATGTGGATGTACACTCCGGCGGATAACCGGGTGGACAAGCTGCCGTCGCCGGCGGAATCGGGGGACATGCGCGCGCCGCTGGCCTTCCTGCTCGGTAAGTTACACTTCGACAAGGAGTTCAGCAACATTGCCGGGCGGCCGGAGGGGCCGGACACGCGCATCACGGCAGGACCGAAAACGGACAACCTGCCGTATTCGGCGGTGGAGTTTGTGGTGACGCCGGAGGGACGCATTCGCGAGGTCAAGGCGACCGGGTTCGACCAGGCAGTCTACGATTTCACCTTCGACCAGGAGAAGCTGAATCCGCCGATCGATGGGAAGTTGTTCCATTTCGAGGCGCCCCAGGGAGCGGAGATCGTGGAGGCGGGAGGATAGCGATGGCCGAGTTCGTGCTGAAATATGCCGACGGACGCGGGCAGGTGCACCAGCAGGTCGCCTCGGCGGCCTCGGAGAAGGAACTGCGCGACCGCATTTCGGCGCAGGGCTTCCTGATCTATTCGGTCAAAGCGAAAGGGGTGGCGACGGGGCTTCTGGGCGGACGAAAGAAGCTGAACCTCGAAAAATTCCTGATCTTCAACCAGCAATTCGTGACGCTGATCCGCGCGGGCCTGCCGATTCTGAAGGGGCTGGACCTGCTGGCGGACCGGCTGACGGATCCCAAGCTGGGACCGCACGTGAAAGCGGTGCGCGAAGACGTGCGCAACGGGACGCTGCTCTCGGAAGCCTTCCGGGCGCGGGGAGTTTTTCCCAAAATCTACGTCACCTCGGTGATGGCGGGCGAAAAGAGCGGCAGCTTGACGGAAGTCATGGACCGGTACGTCAGCTACCAGAAGACTTCGCTGGCGGTCCGGAAAAAGGTCATGGTGTCACTCATGTACCCCTGCATTCTGGTGGTGCTGGTGGTGCTGTTGATGGTGTTTCTGGTGACCTTCGTGGTTCCGAAGTTCGCCACGTTGTACGACAGCTTCCACGCGGATCTGCCGGCGCCGACGCGGATTCTGATCGCGGTCGGGCACGCGGCGCAGGCATATATTGTGGGCTTCGCGGCGGTGCTGCTGGCGGCGATCGTGGGTTTCCGGTGGTGGGCGCGGAGGGAATCGGCGCGGACCGCCATCGACCGGTTCAAATTGAAGGTGCCGGGGCTGGGCGACATCTGGCTGAAATACCAGGTGGCGCAACTGTCGCGCATCCTCAGCACGCTGCTGACGGGGGGCATTCCGCTGGTGCAGGCGATGGAGACGGCGGCGGAATCGCTGAATGCGCCGCTGTTGCAGCGGGCGGTGGAGACTGCCGGCAAGAGCGTGCGGGAAGGGCAGCCGCTCTCGGGGTCGCTGAAGGCGTTGAAACTGTTTCCGGGCCTGGCGGTCGATATGATCGAGGTGGGCGAATCCACCGGCGCGCTGCCGCAGATGCTGAACAGCGTGGCGGAATTCTTCGAAGACGATGTGAACACCCGGATGCAGGCGATGATGTCGCTGATCGAGCCGGCCATCATGCTCGTCATGGGGACGTTTGTGGCATTCGTGCTGGTGTCGTTGTATCTGCCGATCTTTTCGCTGGCGGACACCATCCGGTGAAGGAGTAGCGTATGGCAACGATGGACAGAATGGGACCGGGGCCGGACACGTCGGTGGAAGTCGACCAGGCGAAAAGCATGGCGGCGCGCTACCTCTGCGAGTTCGTGGACCTGCGCGTGGCCTCCATCGACCACGACCTGTTCCGCTCGATTCCGGTGGACCTGATGTTCCGGTACAACTTTGTGCCCATGCACGCGGAGAACGGGACGCTCGAAATCGCGCTATCCGATCCGCGCAACCTGACCCTGATCGATGAGCTGACGATCCTGCTGAACAAGCAACTGCGGGTGAAGGTGGCGACCCTCTCGCAGATTTCGGAGCTGCTCAAGAAAACCGAGCAATCGCAGCGCGTGTTGGAGGAAGTGACGGAGGGTTTCGCGCTGGACGTGGTGATGGAAGACGGCGACTCCGACGAGACGCTCTCGATCGACAAGCTGACGGCCACCGACAGCGACATCGCGCCCGTGATCAAGCTGGTGGACACCACCATCTTCAACGCACTGGAGCGGCGGGCGAGCGACATCCACATCGAATCGCGGGACCAGGAAGTGGCCATCAAGTACCGCATCGACGGCGTGCTGCACTACGCCATGCCGCCGATCGCCAAGGACTGGCAATCGACCATCATTTCGCGCATCAAGGTAATGAGCGAGCTGGACATCGCGGAAAAGCGCGTGCCGCAGGACGGGCGTTTCCGGGTGCGGTACAAGAACCGGCTGATCGATTTCCGCGTGTCGATCATGCCCACGATTCACGGCGAGGACGCGGTGCTGCGCGTGCTGGATAAAGAATCGATGAGCGAAAAATTCGCCAAGCTGACGCTCGACGTGGTGGGATTTGGCGAAAGCGATCTGTTCAAGTTCCGGCGCTACATCCAGGAGCCGTACGGCATGGTGCTGGTGACGGGGCCGACCGGGTCGGGCAAGACCACCACGCTGTACGCGGCGCTGAGCGAGATCAAGAACGACGAAGACAAGATCATCACCATCGAAGACCCGGTGGAATACCAGGTGAAGGGGATCACGCAGATTCCGGTGAACGAGAAAAAGGGGCTGACGTTCGCGCGCGGGCTGCGGTCGATTTTGCGGCACGATCCGGACAAGATCATGGTGGGCGAGATTCGCGACCAGGAGACGGCGCAGATCGCCATCAACTCGGCGCTCACCGGCCACCTGGTGTTCACCACGGTGCACGCCAACAACGTGCTGGACGTGCTGGGGCGCTTCCTCAACATGGGGGTAGAGGCCTACAACTTTGTTTCGGCGCTCAACTGCATCCTGGCGCAGCGGCTGGTGCGCGTGATCTGCGAGCACTGCAAGCACCAGGTGCAATATCCGGACTCGATGCTGATCGAAAGCGGCTTGAACCCGGAGGAATGGCGGAACGTTCCGATGATGGAAGGCGCCGGCTGTTTCGAATGCGGCGGGACGGGGTTCCGCGGACGCTCGGCGATTCACGAGCTGCTGGATTTGTCGGACCGCATCCGGGAAATGATTCTGAACCGGCGGCCGACGTCGGAGATTAAGCGCGCGGCGCGGGAAGAAGGCATGACCTTCCTGCGCGAATCCGCGGTGGAGAAGCTGCGCTTGGGGATCACCACGCTGCGGGAAATCAACAAGGTGACGTTCATTGAGGGATAGTTTTGAGAGATCGAGGCGGGGAATTTTAACGCGGAGACGCGGAGGAGCGGAGTTTTGAGAAAGACGGAGTTCACCGCGGAGACGCGGAGACGCGGAGTTTTGAGAACACATTGGAACGTGGTGTGCGCGACGGCTACCTTAGGGTTAAGTTATATCTCTTGGTTTTTCTCCGCGTCTCCGCGTCTCAGCGGTGAAATAGTT
>Ga0187874_10000540_pt1 | contig 45543 bp, 33 predicted proteins | sample June2016WEW_16_1_3_FD_132993 | JGI IMG/M metagenome (GOLD analysis project Ga0187874, IMG submission 132993) | Peatland microbial communities from SPRUCE experiment site at the Marcell Experimental Forest, Minnesota, USA - June2016WEW_16_150 | ecosystem: Environmental > Terrestrial > Soil >... | reverse complement strand
TTTGCAGCATATGGGGCGAGATCAGGACTCATGGTTCATCCGATGTGGAGCCTCGAAGAGGCGACAGAAAATAGCCCCGGCCGTAAGGCCGGGGTAGGGATTGATCCATGAATCGAGCGCCGAAGGTGCGGCACAAAATCCAACTTCGGCGAAATTGGATTTTCTAGGGTTAATTTATTGAATATGAAGAATAAGGACCTATTTCAAATATTCCCAATTTCGGAATCGGGGATAAGAACAAAAATTCGACCTCGGATTTGCGCGGATCTGCACGGATCGATCTGGGTAGATCCGCGCGAATCCGCCGGTTAATACGCCTCAGGGACGAAGTTCTGATCCGATATCGGAGGCCGGACGTAGCTCTCGTCCTTCTGGCGCGACGGCAGTTTTATGTGCTCCGGGGTCACGTCCTTATACGGAATCAGGCTGAGGAGATGATGAATGCAGTTCAGGCGCGCGCGCAGCTTGTTATCCGCATTCACGACATACCACGGCGCCTGTTTGATGTCCGTATGGAGGAACATTTCATCCTTAGCCCTGGAATAATCCACCCAGTGGGCGCGCGCATGAATATCCATCGGGCTGATCTTCCACCGCTTCGTCGGATCTTTCATCCTGGCCTGGAAACGCACCTCCTGCTCTTCATCGCTCACCGAGAACCAGTATTTGATCAGGATGATTCCCGAGCGCACGAGCATGCGTTCGAACTCGGGGCAGGAGCGCATAAATTCGACATACTCGTCATCCGTGCAGAACCCCATGACCCGCTCAACCCCGGCACGGTTATACCAGCTGCGGTCGAACAGCACCATCTCGCCTGCGGCAGGGAGCCGGGCGACATAGCGCTGGAAATACCATTGCGTTTTTTCGCGCTCGGTTGGAATGTGCAGCGCTTCGATCCGGCAGACCCGGGGATTCAGGGTCTCCGTGATCCTTTTGATGGTTCCTCCCTTCCCCGCAGCGTCGCGGCCTTCAAATAACACGACGATTTTGAGGCCTTCACGTTTGATCCATTCCTGAAGTTTGACCAACTCGATCTGCAGTTGCCGGAGTTCTTTTTCGTAGAATTTTTTTTCGATCTTCGGTTTGACGGCCTTGTTTTTTGCCACAGAGCCTCCTTATGCCGGTGAGCAGGCGGATCTATATTCGTATCAGAAAAGGCGGAAAGTCAATCGGGAAGGAAGAATTCAACCACGAAACACACAAAACTAAAACCCATTCATGTTTTTCGAGTGGTTCGTGGTTAACGGTTTTTGAAACTAATCGCGGACGGCGGAGCCTTCCAGGAACGCCATCAGCATGCGGCTGCGGGAAGGATGCCGCAGCTTGCGCAACGCCTTGGCCTCAATCTGGCGGATCCTTTCACGCGTGACCGAAAAACGCTGACCCACTTCCTCGAGCGTGTGTTCACTGCCGTCGCCCAAACCGAACCGCATCTTGATGACCTGCTCTTCGCGAGGCGTCAGAGTTTTGAGGACCGATTCCGTTTGCTCTTTCAGGTTAATGTTGATGACGGCCTCTGCGGGCGAAACCACGCCCCGGTCCTCGATGAAATCGCCCAGATGGCTGTCCTCTTCTTCCCCGATCGGCGTCTCGAGGCTGATCGGCTCCTGGGCGATTTTAAGGATTTTGCGAACCTTGCTCACAGGAAAATCCATTTTCTTCGCGATTTCATCGCTGGTGGGTTCGCGGCCGTATTCCTGCACCAGGCTTCGGGAAGTGCGAATCAGTTTGTTGATGGTTTCAATCATGTGGACGGGAATGCGGATGGTTCGTGCCTGGTCGGCAATTGCGCGTGTGATCGCCTGCCGGATCCACCAGGTCGCATAGGTTGAGAACTTATAGCCCCGTCGGTATTCGAATTTATCGACCGCCTTCATCAACCCGATGTTCCCTTCCTGGATCAAATCCAGAAACTGCAATCCCCTGTTGGTGTATTTCTTGGCAATCGATACCACCAGTCGAAGGTTAGCCTCGACCAGTTCCTTTTTGGCGATGTCCGCTTCCAGTTCTCCAGACCGGATTGTGGCCAGCGTGCGCTTCAGTTCCGAAACGCTTGCAAATGCGTCCTCCTCGATCTGCCTCAGCTCGGTCTCGATTTGTCTGATTCTTTTCTTGATTCCTTTGGAATCTTCAACCCGGCGGGGAGTCTCGAGGCTCTTTTGGAGCTTGTGAATTTCACGTTCCAGGGCCACCACTTTGTCGACCGTCTCCTTGATCACTCCCACCAGTCTGTCATGCTGCAGGTTGCTGAGCTCAAGAGCGCGAACTTTCCAGGCGATCGGGATGCGGTAGCGCGCCAACATGGAAAGATGTTTTTTATAAAGGCGGGAACCTTTGCGGCAACGGCTGAGTTTGATCCGGATTTTATGGGCTGAACGTTCGTGCTTGCGGATGCTTTCGATCACTTCCAGTACGCCGGCCGTCCTCTCCTCGAGGCGTTCGTCGGTCACTTCGTCTTCATTAAAGGAGACCAGATCGCGAATGGAGATCTGTTTCTTCTTCAGCTGATCTCCGATATTGAGGATCTCCCGGACAACGAGCGGGGAGCGTGACAGAGCTTTCAAAATCACCCGCTGCCCATGCTCCACACGCTTGGCGATCTCAACCTCCCCTTCACGGCTGAGAAGCGGAACCGTTCCCATTTCCCGAAGGTACAGTCGGACCGGATCATTGGTCTTGTCGAGATTGAGTGCGCCGAAATCAAATTCGCTTTCTTCTCCGGCGCCTTCCTCTCTCTTGTCGTCCCTCTTGCCGTCATCCTGGAACTTCTGCTCGGTGTCGATAACCTCGATTCCTGCGGAGCCGAAAAGGGAAAAAATGCTGTCCAGTTCATCGGAGGAGCAGATTCCTTCTGGCAAGAGGTCGTTGACCTCGTCGTACAAGAGGTAACCTCTTTCCTTTCCCATAAGGATCAGCTCTTTTACTTCGTCGTACTTTTCTTCGATAGACAAGACTGATGTCTCCTTTCGCTGCTATTTCCTGGACAGGCTGACCAATTGCTGATCCACACGAATACTCTGCTCATAAAGGCGGTTACGCATCTCATCGTCATTCCGCCTTTCTGCTTCAGCCATTTCGCTTAGGATCTTCTGCTTATATGCAGCCAGCCTTTTTGACAGCAAAACATTTAACAAACTCTCCGCAGTATCCTTTGAAGGGCCCTCAGCATCCTCTTCCATTTCCAGTTGAGCGAGCAAAGCCTGCTCTGCTTCTCCGGCGAACTGTCTGTGTAATCCTTCATAACTGCTCAGCTGATTTTTATCGAATCCGTCCAGTAGTTTCGAAAATATCCTTTCTGCCGCCAGTCCCTCAAAATCCTGCCTGGAGCAGAGGGGAAGAATCTGGTGCTGCAAATCGGCATTGCCGATCAGCAATTGGAGAAGTTTTTTCTCGGCAGTTTTCATTGATACCACAGATGCTACGGGCCCTTCCGCCAGCCGTTCCCGTTTCTGCTGTGCGGCGCGCTTGGTTTCCGCAAGCAGTTGTTGATCTTCAATCCCCAGTCTGCGCGCGAATCGAGAGACGTATTCCGAACGCTCGACGACGTTGGGCAGCTTTGCAAGATAGGGCAAAACAGCATTCAGGACCTGCACCTTTTTCTTCGGGTCGTCCAGTGCGCCCTGATTCCGAATGGCCGATTCCAGCACAAATTCCAGGTAGGGAACGGATGTTTGAGCCCGGTCTTGGTATTCTGCCGGTCCCGCAGTTCGCACAAAAACATCGGGGTCCTGACCTGCGGGAAGCCGCAGTACTCTAACCCGGAAATCTCCCTCCAAAAACAGATCTAAGGACCTCTGAGTCGCTGCAAGTCCAGCGGAATCCGGGTCGTAACTGACAACCACTTCACGCGTATAGCGGCCCAACAATTCCACTTGTTGCGGCGTCAGACTTGTTCCAAGCGAAGCCACCACGTTTTCCACTCCATTCTGGAAAGGGATGACGAAATCCATATACCCCTCAACCAGGATGGCCAGATCACGAGCTTTGATCGCCTCCTTGGAGAAGCTTAACCCATATAAATTACGGCTCTTATTATAGAGCTTGGTCTCGGGAGAGTTCAAATATTTCGGAGGCTTGTCCCCCATCGCCCGGGCGCCGAAAGCGACGGTTCTCCCCTGCACATCGGTGATCGGGAACATGATCCGTCCGCGGAAATTGTCATATAGACGGCTCCCGTCTTCGGATCTTTTGGCGAGCCCGCATTCTTCCAGAACCTGGGGAGAGCAGCCCTTATTCTTCATTTGCTGAATCAGAACATCGCCGCCTGCGGGGGAATATCCCAGGTGGAATCGCGCAATGGTCCCATCTGTTACGCCCCTTTCCTGCAAATATTTCAAAGCCGGCTTTCCCTCCGGAGATTCGAGAAGGCAGCGTTGATAGAAGGCGACAGTCTCGGCCATTGCTTTGCGCAAGGCATCGGTATCAGAACTTGGGACGGCAGGTCCGGCCGAGGACGGTTCGGGCAAAGTCACTCCGTATCGCCCGGCAATAAATTTCACCGCCTCAACAAATGACAGGTGCTCGATCTGCATGACAAATCTGAATACGTCCCCGCCAATGCCGCAGCCGAAACACATAAAGATCTGTTTTTCTTCGCTGACGCTGAAAGAGGGAGTTTTTTCGTTGTGGAAGGGACACCGCGCGACATGGTTTCTGCCGCGCTTTTTAAGCGCGACGTACTCGGACACCAGCGATACGATATTGACAGCACCTCGCACTTCATCCAAAACGCTGTCGGAGTAAAGGGGCATAAGACACTCGCCGGTTTTTGTTTGGAAATTAATAAACTAACAAATCCGAAGACTCAATACAAAAAAACAAAAAAACGCCACGAATTCCACAGATTTTAAATCGGTGAAATCCGTGGAATCGGTGGCGTTTTTATTTCTTCAACTGCGGGCTTTGCGTTTGCGGTTTATGAGGCTGGCGACATAGCCTGCTCCAAAACCATTATCAATGTTTACCACGACCACATTAGACGCACAGCTGTTCAACATCGCAAGCAACGACGAAAGCCCTCCGAACGAGCTGCCGTACCCAATGCTCGTGGGAACTGCGATGACGGGAACGCTCAATAACCCGCCCACCACGCTTGCAAGCGCTCCTTCCATGCCCGCCACAACCACCACAACACTGGCTTTTGTCAAGGATTCCCGTATGTTCAGAAGGCGGTGAATGCCGGCGACTCCTACGTCGTAAGTTGTTTCGACCACATTCCCCATGAGGCGTGCAGTTACGACCGCTTCTTCGGCCACCGGGATATCGGAAGTCCCGGCACAGACAACATAAATGCTTCCATCTCCGTATGTTTTCGTGTCGTTGGCAACGGTGATGGCTTTCGCAGAGGAATGGAATTGAGCTTTGGGCGCGATGCGGCGCACCCGGTTGTAGGTTGCAGAGTCCGAGCGCGTAACCAGAATATTGGATTTCTGGCGGAGAAGGCTTTTGACGATTGCGACCACCTGCTCCGGTTTTTTGCCGGGTGCAAAAACAACTTCAGGAAATCCCTGTCGCAATGTCCGGTGATGGTCAACCCGGGCAAAACCCAAATCTTCAAATGGGAGATGCTTTAGCCGTTCCAGGCCTTGATCGGGAGTAAGAGTACCCTTGCGGACCTTTTCCAGGAGTTCCAATACCTGTTCTGGATTCATGCGCGAACTTGCCTATTTCGGATTTCGGATTTCGGATTTCGGATTTTTCCCAATCCGCAATCCGAAATCCACAATCCGCAATCCAGTTAGTAACTGTTGCTAGTAACTACGACGCGGGGGACCGCCCCGGTCGCTTCCGCGGGGGCGCGGCCGATCCCGGTCGTGATCACGATGCTGCCCGGGCCGGCGGTCCGAATGCTCGCGGCGTGGCGGCCGCTGAGAAGGTTCCAGCGGGGGCAGTCCCGCTTGCTCCCGCAATACGGCTTTCCGGCTCAGCCGAATCTTGTTCGGAGGTTCAATCTGGATGACCTTCACCGGTATCTGGTCACCGACCTTGAACTCGGAATTGATGTCCTGCACACGAAAATCGGCTACTTCGGAAATGTGAAGCAAGCCCTCCGTGCCGGGGAATATCTCGACAAAAGCTCCGAAATCGACCAGTCGGGTCACCGTTCCGAGATAAGTTTTCCCTACCTCCGCTTCCATGACCAGATCTTCAATCATCCGGATAGCGCGTTGAGCCGAATCCGTGTCGCTTGAGGCGATGTTCACTTTCCCGTCGTCTTCGATGTCGATTTTCACTCCGGTCTGCTCGATGATTCCCCGAATGACCTTTCCGCCAGTTCCGATAACGCCGCCGATCTTGTCTTTTGGAATCTGAATCGTGATGATCCGTGGAGCGTAAGGGGATATTTCCTGGCGAGAATTCTGCAGGCATTCCGACATTTTGCCGAGAATAAAGAGCCGCCCCTCCTTCGCCTGCGCTAACGCCTCGGCCATGACTTTCTTATCAATGCCGCACATCTTGATATCCATCTGGAGACCGGTAATCCCTTTTTCGGTCCCCGCGACTTTAAAGTCCATATCCCCGTAGTGGTCTTCCGCTCCCGCAATGTCGGTCAGGATCGCGTATTTATCCCCCTCCTTTACCAGCCCCATGGCCACCCCTGCCACAGGGGCTTTGATGGGCACGCCGGCATCCATGAGCGCCAGAACTCCGCCGCAAACGGTCGCCATTGAAGAGGAACCGTTACTCTCCATAATGTCCGAAACGACGCGCACAGTGTATGGGAACGCTTCCTCTGAGGGCATGATCGGCAGGATGCTTCTCTCCGCCAGCGCGCCATGGCCGACTTCGCGCCTGCCGGGCCCGCGCAAAGGCTTGACCTCTCCGACGCTGAATGGAGGGAAGTTATAGTGCAGCATAAACCTCTTGAACGACTCTCCTTCCAGCGTGTCCATCCGCTGCTCGTCGTCCGCAGTCCCAAGGGTGGCAGTCACCAGCGCCTGGGTCTCTCCGCGCGTGAACAGGGCAGAGCCGTGGGTTCGGGGAAGGAGCGAGACCTCGGCGGAAATGGGACGGATTTCATTGAACTGACGCCCGTCAGGCCGGCGCTTATCCTCCAACATCTCCTTCCGGAAAATCTTTTCCATCACGTGATGGTAGATCTTTTCAGCCTGTACCCGCCGTTCCGCTTCTTCTTCGGGGACCGAGCTGACAATTTCGTTTCCCACGATGTCCAACTGAGCATAGCTCTCAAGTTTCCCTTTCACATGCATCGCATCGGAGATCTTGGCGGAAAACTCTTTTTCGATCCGTTCAACCTCAGCCGCGTCGAGTGCGGACTTCACGAATTCGCGTTTGACCGGCTGGATTTTTTCATAAAGTTCCTTCTGCAACCCGATCAGTTTCCGGATGATGCCATGCGCAAACTCCAGGGCTTCGACCATCATTTCTTCGGAGATTTCGCTCGCGCCCGCCTCCACCATGACGAGGGCGTCTTCCGTGCCGGCTACCGTCAAATTCAGGCTGCTGTCCTTGAGTTTGCTGATAGGCGGATTCACGACGAACTGGCTATCCATGTATCCGACCCGCACGGCACCGATGGGATTGTAAAACGGAATGGGCGAGCAGTAGATAGCGGCAGACGCTCCGGTAATACTCATGACATCCGGATCGTTTTCTTTGTCCGCCGACAAAACCAGGGCAATTACCTGCGTTTCGTTGATGAAACCCTCCGGGAAAAGCGGTCGGAGCGGCCGGTCGATCAGTCTTGATGTCAGAATCTCTTTTTCGGTCGGTCGGCCTTCACGTTTGAAAAAGCCGCCCGGAATCTTTCCCGCAGCATACGTGTTTTCACGATAATCTACGGTGAGAGGGAAAAAGTCCCTCCCTTCCTTTGCTTCCTTTGCGGCACAGGCCGCCACCATCACTACGGTATCTCCATAGCTCACAAAAGCCGCGCCATCGGCCTGTTTTGCGATTTTCCCCATTTCTAAGGAGAACTCAAATCCGCCGATATCGGCAGAAACTCGATAAACCATTTTTTCCTCCAATAAGTTTAGATTGATTCGGGGGTTTTTGGAGGGCGGGAATATGAATAGGAATTATGATTACGAGTCCTGAGCTAAGGATTATTCCTCAATAACCCTTAGCTCATAACTCGTATTCATAATCCACCCGGGCCCCCGTGATCATTTGATTAAATTTAAAGGCATTCGCAAGTCTCTTCGGACTCGTAATAGGACATTAAAGCTACACCGTTTGGAGACTTAAAAGCCGGTTCCCGATAGATTTCCTTCCCGGAACCGGACATTTCTATTTTCGAATACCGAGCTTTTCAATAATGGTACGATACCTCGCTGCGTTTTTATCCTTGAGATAGTCCAGAAGGCTGCGCCTCTTTCCGACCATCCGCAGCAGTCCCCTGCGGGAATGGTGATCCTTCGCATGAACTTTAAAATGTTCCGTTAGATAGGCGATTTTTTCGCTCAGGATGGCGATCTGGACTTCAGGAGAACCAGTATCGGCGCCGTGAGTCCGATAGGCTTCAACTATTTCGGTCTTTCTTTCTACTGTTAGTGACAATTCAACCTCCGCACAAGCCTTGAACAAATAAAGTGTTAAGGTTACCACATGGTTGGCAGCTCTGCAATGATCAGTCGTTAGTCGTTAGTACATTACTCGGTTCCATATAACCCGGGTTCAGATCTGCCTTTTAGTTCCACTGACGACTGGCGACTGGCGACTGACGACTGAAATTCTGGTTACTTCGCCGGCTGTTGCCGATTGAAGCTTATCCAGCAAAGCAAGCCTGACGCTTCTAATCGCGTCTTCCCATTGGCGATCGAGAACCTCGATCGCCAGTGCGGAGCCGTCGAATGATGCCGGCTTACATACCGCAGCCAGCTTTTCTCCTATGAGTTTCGGCCATGCGCCCTGGAGACAGGCAAGAACCCATTCCCTATGTCTTGGCGTGCCCCTATAAATCGAAAAAAGGACTCCACCTAGCTTTTCCATTTACTGCCCCGGATAAGGGACTGCCGTCAAGGCAGACATGAAGTGGAGATCAAGGGCATAAAGAGATCCGAAGCTGTAAAGCGGCTGGTTGGACCGTATCCGGACATTTGCATATTGATAGGGCTGCATCCCCTTGAAAAAGTCTGTCAAACCCTTAGCCAATTGCCCTCGCGCAGGCACAACGACCGAGGTGGAGTAATCGATCCGGCCGGATGGATTCCATAGCTCCAGCGTCACGTTTGCAGGGCTGGATCCGGGGTTGAGCAGCCCAATCCCGGTTCCATAATCCGAATCCTGGGATACCAGCGGGAAAAGGAAATTCGTCGACGGCGTTCCCAAAAGCGGCACGCTGGCCAGGAACGCATTACTGGAATTGGTGAACGAGATTGTTCCCACGATCTTGTCCTGGTCGCTTGTAACCTCCACCCACCCTGTCTGGTTTGCCAGGCGGGGATCGTCTTTGAAGAGATCGAAAAGGTTGCCCTTTATCTGCGCGTTTATGGGAAGCGCCCAAGACATAGGGCTTGCCAAAACCGTGCCGTTGGGGGCATGGAGGGTGATGGTGACATTCGCAGCATAATCCGGGTTGGCATTGATGACATTCAGCAACGTGACACAGTTCGGCAGTATGGCAAACTGAGGAGAGTAGACTGTTGTTACGCCTGCATATTTATTTATGTCTATGCCGTTCAAAGCCGTATTCGCCCCGCCATTGTTATAGATTTCGGTAAACTGCATCCCGATCGTGGAGGTCGAGCCGTTCGACTGGGTTGTGGACGTGACACTCAAGTACCCCTGGTCGCTTCCCGGCAGCAAAGTCGCGGTGTGCCCCTGGCGGGCCGTGTTCATATCGCCGCTGGTTTGAGTGAATTGCCGTGTTGACGGGTCGTAGTATTCGGCGGTGTCCAACGTATTGGCGCCGTCCGTGCCTCCGGCAACTAATACTTTCGGAACCGTGACCGTGGTAGACGTGAGGGTAGTTGTGGTCGAACCGTTCGCTTGGGTTGTGGTCGTTGTGGGACAAGCTGGGGACACTGCGGTTGAGGTGCAAGCCAATTCAACCAGGGTGGCGGTGTGCAAACTTCGAGGGGAAATCATGTAGCCGGTTACGGGCGAAAAGGTTCCCGAATTGGGATCGTACAGCTCGGCTGTGTTCAGCGAACCGCCTGAATTGAGACCGCCGGTGATCAGGACCGTGCCGTCGTCCAGCAAGGTGGCGGTATGTTCGCTTCGCGCGGTCACCATCGGTGAAGTTGCGGAAAATGACCCGGTAGCCGGATCGTAAATTTCAGCCGAGTTTAGATAGCTGCCGTTGTATCCGCCGGCGATCAAAACCTTTCCGTTCAACAGCAAGACCGCTGTGTGGAATGCGCGGGATGCGGTCATTGTTCCCGTCAACTTGAATGTGGAACTGACCGGATCGTAGATTTCGGCAGTTGCGGAAGTGCCGATTCCATCCAACCCCCCGGCAAGCAAAACCTGACCGTTCGAAAGAAGCGTCGCGGTATGTGCGTCGCGGGGCGTCGTCATCGGAGTTGTTGTGTAGGCAAATCCGCCGGCGCCCGGCACAGAACCTATGGCTGCCGGATTGTACAGCTCTGCCGTATTGTTGATCGATTTAGAGTTCTGCCCGCCGGCAAGCAAAACCAGACCGTTCGCGAGGAACGTTGCGGTATGTCGATACCGTTCCACGTTCATCGTGGCGCCGGTATTGGTAAAGGAGGCCAGAAACGGATCGTAGAGTGCGGCGGTATTCAAAACTACCGAAGCATTTTCTCCACCCGTGACAAGAACCTCCCCGGTGGGAAGAGCAGTCGCGGTATGCCCTTGACGCGGGGTGCTCATACCTGCGGTTGTACTAAAACTATTGGCAACCAGATCGTAAAATTCGGCTGAGGCCTCAAATTCGGCTGAGGCCTTGGTTGACGTCAAATTAAATCCTCCCGCAAACAGCACTTTGTTTGAAGTCGTGGTCGTGATGACGTCCGATACACTTTTTGCGTTGCGTGTAGAAGCGGTAGCGGTGTTGCCGTTCTTTGTCTCTATGGCGGTGCCGTTCGTACCGTAATGGATCAGATCATAAGTTATTGAGTTATAGTTTGGGTTTACGAAGCTGAGTTCTGCCGGAACGGTCGTTGACTGAGGCACTTCGGGAATGATGTAATTATACAGCTCACTGCCATAGCCCGGATACAGAGGAATTCCCTCCATGTTGCTTAAATAAGCGCCCAAAAAACTGGAATGAATCTGGCCGGTATCGCTGAAACCGACGACTCCCGGCTGGTCGGACATAATGATGATTCGACCCGAGTTGGCAACGGTGGTATCGAAAGAAAAGAGCTGGGCCACGTCCATTGTTTGCTGGCCGTTCGCAGGCAGTTGCATGGAAACCGGATTTACGATGGTGGTTGTGTTCGATGTGGTAATCTGTGTGCCATCATCGCCTATTGCCGTCAAGCTCAGGTTTGCAGGAACACTGGATAAATTTACCAGGGACAGGCCGGTGAATTGATTCTGCTGACTGACAAATCTCGGCTGATTCAGGACAAATGTATCGGTTAGCAGATTCACCGTGTTGCTCAAAAAGTTCAGAACGGCCAGCTTCCCGTAGTTGGGAGTGAACGCCACGCTTGAAGCTTGATCCTGACTTATGTTGGGATTGTCTCCCACCAGGAAGGACCCGACGACGGCGCCCGAACCGATATCTAATTGATAAACCTGATCCAGCGTGGCGGACGTGTAAAAGGCATATCTTATATCCGGAGAAACCACAATATTGGCGGAGGTGAGCGCATTGCCGGGAACGCTGACAATCTGAACGGCGGATGGATTCCACGTGGGAAGGATGGAGAAGCTCCCCTGACCAAGCACCAGCCAGAACAATCCGCTAGCCGTCAGGGTAGTAGATGCCGGCTGCGAGCCGATCGGCACAACGTTCACAATTGCACCTGTTGATGGAACGAATATAAAAAAATAGCCGTCATTGCTGGCAATAACACCGGTGCTCTCGTCCTGAGTCAACACGACGTTGGAGGAGATAGTAAAGCTCGTGGTCGGATATGTCGTGAGGGGCGACATTGTATACTTGGAACTCATGGACGGGGCATCCACAAAAACAAGCTCCTCTGCACTTGTGTCCACCACGATCAGCGTATTCCCATCTTTCGTGATGGTTATTTGGGCCGGCGCGGTCATATTCCCCAGCCTTCCCAATTGCTGACCTGTGGAAGTCGAGAACTTGATGACCTCCCCTGTGCCGGAAGAGGAGACATATCCGATGCTTCCGTCGGGCGACAGCGTCACGCTGCTGCCGAATCCAAACGAACCCGTGAAGGAGTAGGTCGACCGAAGCGACAGAGTATTCATATTTATCATGAAAATCTTGCTGTCCAGAGCCGACACGACAGCCAACGTTATCCCATCGGGCAAGGGGGTGATCCACGTCGGCTGGCCACCTGTTACGATTCGTTGAAGCACCGCCCCGGTATCCGCAGAAAAGGCGAGGACTACCCCGGAGCCGGTATAAGAGACAAAGCCCGTTTTCGAATCCGGTGAAAAAACGATGTTGGTTGAGACATCGTTGGTTGAAACGTCAAAATTGTAGTTAAAAACCAGGAAATCGGAATCCTGGCCTCCTGCCAAAAGAATCCTGCCATCGCTCAAAGCTGTAGCCGTATGCTGGAATCTGGGCGTTGACATCGACGAGGAGACCGCAGTGAATGTTCCTGCTTGCGGATCAAAGGTTTCCGCGCTGCTGAGATATTGATTTTGACTTGAATATCCTCCGGCTATCAGTACTTTGCCGTTAGGAAGAACGTTGGCCGTATGTTGGGTTCTCCCTATGGTCATCGGGCCGGTGGCGGTAAATGTCCCGGTCTGCGGATTATAGATTTCAGCCGTGCTAAGATTAGAGGTGCCATCCGTTCCGCCTGTAATCAGCACGTTGCCGTTCGGCAGCAAAGTTGCCGTATGGTCCATGCGGGCGTGAGTCATGGCGCCTGTTGCAGTGAATTTGTCCGTGGAAGGGTCATAGATGTCCGCCGAGCTCAGACGCTGGTCGCAATAAACGGCATTGGTGTCCGAATTCGTGCATCCCCCGGTCACCAGCACTGTTCCATTAAGCAGCAATGTCGCTGTGTGACCTCTACGGGGATAGGACATGGCCGATGAAGACGCCGTGAACGTCTTCTTCGAAGGATCGTAGATTTCCGCAGAACTGAGGAAAGCTCCACTACCGGCGCCACTATTAAATCCCCCCGTGATCAGCACCTTCCCGTTGCTCAAAAGCGTAGCGACCGGATTACCCCTGGCAGTGTTCATCGTTGCCGCGAAGATGAATGTACCGGAATCGGGATCGTAAGTTTCGGCCAAATTCAGGTAGGACCCATTATATCCGCCGGCGATTAGAACGGTGCCCCCCTGCAGAATGCTCGCGGCGGCGCCTACCCGGGGCGTAGTCATATCGCCTGTTGCAGTGAAAGATCCCGTCGCCGGATTAAACAATTCTGCAGCCTCGAGAAAATAGTTGTCGTATCCTCCGGCGAGCAGGACCTGACCGTTGCCCAGCCGAACTGCCACATGCTGCTTCCGCGCTACATTTATCTTTCCTGCTACCGGAGCAATTATGCCGGTCCGCGGATCATAGATATCCGCAGTGCTGCTCAGTGCGGCAGTATTTGGATTCACTGTTGCGACCACCTGCTTCTGCGCAAATACGGTCGGTATCAATAAAAAAATCAAAGCCCATGGATAAAGAAGCACGGTACGAAAACGCATATGGCTCTCCAGACAGACGCTGTTGGACAGCGGTAAATTACATCTCCAAAGTTTCTATACTCTCTCTTGGGACGGAGCTACTCCAAGAATATGGTATCAACGCTTTAATATCAAAAACGTTGGGATGACATCTCCGCACTCAAGGTTCACTACCTCCCGCTGCGATGACTCCAGCCTCCTTGAAATCAAGCGCCCATTATATACGACACTGTCAAACTTTCGGACCAAAAGTATTCTGTACCCTTTGAAAACATTTGTCGTAAACCAAATTTAACGCTCAGATGTAAAGACAGGGAGCGCGCCGTTCCCGCGTCTGTGAACCGACAGAACGGTTGACGATCCTGGTTTTGATTTTAGGGCAAAGCCGTTGGGGGGGCACAAGTTTGCCTGCGCGCTGTGATGCTCGATCGATCAATCAGGATTGGGATGAATGGATGCCTGAAAGTAGCGGCAAACCGCCGCGCTTCACGGCGCCTTCGGCGTGGAGTCCAAAAACTAAGTGGCGTCCGGGTCCTCGAGTCGCATCTGGGATCCGCTCCGGAGTGTGGCTGAACAAAGTGCAGGGCAATTCACATCGTATGTTTTGTCAAGAAACACGCGCGGCTATCGACAAAATATCCCCGTTAGTGTAAGAATTAGCGGCGCATCAATGTGCCAGGGCCTTGACGAACCGGGTTCGCTCGTTCGCAAGCTAGGGAGTTTTCATCAATGGGAGGTGTAGAGTGACTCGATATGCCACTCTTTTCATCGTTTATAGTTTTATTATCGCAATTTTAATCATAGCCGGATTTTCGATTCCTGCCTCAGCCCAATCGGGCTCGATACGCATCGAGGGAACGGTTTGGGATCCAACCGGCACAGCTCTTCCCGGCGCTGAGCTGACCGCCGTTGAAGAGAATACCGGCAGGCAGTCGAATTCGGTCAGCGACAGTGCTGGTTATTACGTGTTCTTATCGCTCCCGCCAGGCGCCTACACGCTGACGGCGAAGGCGAAGGGATTTAAGGACGTGGTTTATCGCAGCGTATTGCTGTTCTCGCCCGGAACAGTTGCTCAGGACTTGAGCTTCGAAGTTTCCGCAATTGACAAGGAAATGGCTCCTTCGGAATCCCCCGGAGTCAGTAATGCACAGAATTCGTCGTCACTCTCGAGAAAGGGAATCGAAGCTTTGCCAACTCTGGATCGAGATCCGCTCGCATTACTGATTTACCAGCCGGGTGTCCAGATAAACGGCGCGAATCCGAGCTCATCCACGATAAACGGTACGCGCCCGGCAATGAACGGCATTGGGATGGATGGGGTTTCGATCACCAACCCCGTGCTGCCGAACCTGGACGGATCTCTTGTGCCGGTCAGCCCGGATTCCATTTCGGACATGCAGATCATTACCGCCGGAGCCAATGCCGAATACGGGCGCTCCGGGGGCGGTCAGTTTACTTTGACATCCCGTCAGGGGACAAAATCCTGGTCGCGAGAAATCTACGATTACTCCAGGAACAAGAGTCTCGATGCAAATGAATATTTTAACAACGCAACCAACGTCCCCAAGCCAAAGGCTACGAGAAATATTTTTGGAGCGACCGTTTCCGGACCTGTCTCCGGAGACAAAATGCTTCTCTTCCTGAATTTCGAGGGCAATCGTACGGACCAGGGAATAACGGAGAATCAGACGGTCCTCACGCCAACTGCAAAAATGGGATTGTTTCAATGGTACACTCCGGGCACTACAACACTGAACTCCTATAACATTCCACTCAATGATCCGCGTCACCTCGGAATAGATCCGACGGTAGCTCAAACACTGGCCACACTTCCCACATTCAACAACACCCAGATCGGCGACGGTCTGAATACAGCCGGATACAGATTCAACAGTCCTGCCTATCTCAATCAGGAAGGAATTAATCTTCGGCTTGACCGCAACATCAATCCAAATCACCAGGTCTTCCTCCGATTCAATTGGAACCGGATCGGCATGACGGATGTTACCAACAACCAGGAACCGGCGTTCCCCAGCATGGTGGCCGGCACATCTGTCAGCAACTTCTGGGGGTTTGTAGTCGGTTCGGATTTGATTTTGAATCCACGAATGATCAACGAACTGCGAGTGGGATATATGCAGCCGGACACGGATTTGAACCGCCCTGCTCGCTTAACTACCCCGATGTTTTTGGCGAACACCTGGACGAATCCCGTGAGTCCTTCTTTCCCGGCCTCTTTCAAATCGCCCGTATTCGAGGTCTCGGACTATCTTTCGCATAAGAAGACTCTGCACACTTTTAAATATGGATTCACCTTCCGGAGGACCGTGCAAAGCAGCACCAATTATAGCGGCGCATATCCGAACGTCAGCTTCGGTTTGACAATGGGAAATACCCCACCCGATTTCATCGGCCCGAATGGAGTTTTGGCAATTTCCGGCAGGGACCGCACGACTTTTGACAATCTTTATAACGATCTGCTCGGCAGAATCGAAAGTGTCAGCCAGACATTCAACTCAAGTTTGACAACAGTCTCGCCTGCCGGAACGCCTGGCGCGCGGGATTACGTGTTCAAAGAATACGCCGGCTTCATTCAGGATGATTGGCGCATCCGGCCAAATCTTACGTTAAACCTCGGCTTGCGCTATGAAATAAGCCCGGGACCGCAGGAAGGGAACGGGTATCAGGCCGTTCTGGATCAGGCCTCCAAAATAAACACTTCTGCAACGATATCCAACTTCAAGGTTCTCCAGAGCAATTCCTGGTACTCCACCGATTTTAAAGATTTCGCGCCGCGGGCCGGGTTCGCCTGGGATCCCTTTGAATCCGGAACGCTGGTCATCCGGGGTTCGTACGGCATTTACTACGACCGACTCATTGGCGCGGTTACCAATTTTCTGGATCAAAACAGCTATGGTTTCTCGCAGAACGTCGCGTTATATCCGAACAGCGCAGGAGCCGATTTGCGCATCAGTGACGGCATTCCTCTCCCGACGCAACCGTCATCGCCGCTTCTGCAACCGGCGATGACGCGTTCCTCCTCGATTGCGGTTCTGAATCCGAACCTGCGCACGCCACGCGTGGATCAGTATCATTTCACACTGGAAAAACGTCTGTTCGGAGCCTTCCTGGAGGCGGGCTATGTAGGCACACGGGGAAGAAGACTGTTCCAATATGTCAATCTGAACCAAACGAAGACCAACGGAGATTTCCTGCAGGCGTTTCAGCAATTGCAGGCTTATCGGGCGAGCGGCACACCGGTTCCGGCTTCCAATACCCTCGTCCAGCTGTTCGGCAGTCCGATCACAGCTTTGAACGCAATCGGAGGATTCGTTGTCGACACCGGACAGGCCGGGTTGGCCGCCGATACCGTAGACCGGAATTACTACGCAAATTATGCGGCCGCACAGGTCTCCAATTTTTATATCCGGAACTTTCCACAGTTCAATCAGTTCCTATACGGTTCCAGTTCAGCGGATTCCTGGTACAACGCTCTTCAGCTCGGAGTTCGCAAGAGCACGAAAAACTATGGTCTGAGGGCTTATTACACCTGGAGCAAATCGCTGGATACGATCTCATCAAACGGTGACACATTCGTAACCCCTTCCGACAGTCTGAACCCTGCATTCAACAGAGCGCCCAGCGACTTCGACCGGAGACGGGTGGTCAATGCGGCCTTTAATTATGCGATTCCGTTTGGAAGAAATCCGAGCAGCGACTCCGATCGGCCCAAATGGATGGATGCTGCGTTGGGTGGATGGAACCTGGGCGTTCTGTATGTATGGGAAAGCGGCGCGAGATTCAGCGTCAGTTCCGGTTTGCAGAATCAGTATGCAGGAGTCATCGGCCTTGCAGATCTTACCGGCAGCCGGAAAATAGGGTCACTCTACCAGGATTCGGGTGGAATCATTCATTGGTTTAGTCCCCAGGAGGCAAGCCAATTCGCTTATCCCGTTGCCGGCGAGATCCCAAGTTCCGGGCGCAATACATTCGTGGGGCCTGGGTATTCCCGTCTGGATGTGGTTCTCCAGAAAAGATATCTGGTCAATGAAAATAGAAATCTCCAGCTCCGGATAGAGGCTTTCAATGTGCTGAACAGCGCGCAGTTCGCGAATCCGGATACAAATCTGTACGATCGCAATTTCGGAATCATCACCTCCACGCAAGGCAATTCAAGACAGATTCAAGTGTCATTGCGCTATCACTTCTAGGAAAGTGGTTTACGCATTCACGGGTTTACGCGTTGATGAACATAACGTGTGAACCCGTGAACGCGTAAACGCTTGAACAATGAACCCAAAGTGGATTCTGGCCTCCGCCTCTCCCCGCCGCAATGAAATCCTGAAGGGGCTTGGTCTGCAATTCCGCACGGATCCGAGCGGCGTCTGCGAACCTGCTCGACGGGCCAGGGAAACTCCCTCGGACTATGCGATACGGATTGCACACTTGAAGGCGCAGGAAACAGCCGGAAGGCATGCGTCAGGCTTGGTGATCGGCGTAGATACCATTGTTGTTCTAGGAAACGCAATCCTCGGAAAACCAGAGACAAGAGCAGAAGCTCGCTCGATGCTGAGGCGCCTCAGCGGACGCTGGCACGAGGTGCTGTCCGGCATTTGCCTGATCGACTGCAGCCGGTGTCGCAGCCGATCGAGTATCGGCCGTTCGCGCGTTCATTTCCGGCGCTTATCCTCGGAGGAGCTCGAGTGGTATCTCAGAACCGGCGAATATTGCGATAAAGCCGGCGCATACGGCATTCAAGGGTATGCCTCACTCTTCATAGACCGCATCGAAGGCTGTTATTTCAATATCGTGGGATTCCCCATCACTGCATTTCAGAAACTCTGCCGCGAATCGGGCATAAACTTGATTCGAGATTTAACCACGAAACACACGAAACACGCGAAAGAGAATGCACTGTAATATTTCGTGTCTTTCGTGTGTTTCGTGGTTAGCCCCAGCGGAGCTTTTCACGCAACAGTTTGAAAAATGTCTTTCCGTAGGGCAAAACCAGCCGCAGCGTTGATCCGGCCCTGTGGATTTTCAAGCGGTCCCGCGGCAGTAAAGGCATCCCTACCTGACCGTCAACTGTCAGCATTGCGTCCGTGCCTCGGTGAAGACAGACGCCCACCGTATCCTTATCGGGGATGACCACGGGACGGTTCGTAAGTGTGTGAGGGCAAATCGGGGCAATGATAAAAGCCTCCAGAGTCGGGTAAAGAATCGGTCCGCCTGCCGATAGCGAGTAGGCCGTAGAACCCGTAGGCGTGGAGATAATCAATCCATCCGCGCGGGTGAAGAGCACGGGCTGCGAGTTGACGCTGACTTCGAGCTCCATGATGCGGGCCAGGGTTCCCTTGTTAATGACGGCATCATTCAAAGCCAGATATTGCGCTGCATTTTGCCCGTTTCTGATCACCTCGACATTCAGGAGCACTCGTTCTTCCAGTTGATACTGATCGGACAACAGTAGTTCAAACGCCTCGCGCATTTCGTCCAGCTTCACTTCGGTAAGAAATCCGAGAGAGCCCAGGTTGATACCCATCAGGGGAACGCCGGTTCCGCCTACAAGACGGGCCGCATAAAGGAGTGTCCCATCCCCTCCGAACACAGCAACCACGTCCACCTGTTTGACCACCTCTTCGGCCGAATCGATGCGGGCGCCCGGAGGAAGCTGGTCCGCGGAACCCCGATCCAGAAAAACTTCAATGCCGCGAGACTGAAGCCACGGGATGATGTCTTTCAGAATACTTTGAACCCGAGAATCCTGTTTTTTGAGAATAATCCCGATCTTCCGTATATTGGGCTTCATAGTAACGAATAATAGATCCTTTACAGTTGAAGGTATAACAAAAATTCCCGGTTTCCCCGGGCCCCGGCTACCGGCGAAAGCATGCTGCCTCGAACTTGAAATCCTGTTTGACGCGCAGACTCCTCGACCGCTTCGAGCGCCTCCATGCGTTGAGCCGGATCCCGAACAATGCCTCCCTTCCCCACTTTCCCCTTTCCGACTTCAAATTGGGGTTTGACTAAAACGATAACATCTATCACAGGATCCGGGCACATCCCCTTTGCGCCAGGAGCGTCTACATCCCGCCGGCCGTCTTGCGTCCGAAGGGCGGTCCTGGCCGCCAGGAGCGACTCCTTGAGTGCGGGCAGGATTTTGGCAATTGAGATGAAGGAAAGGTCGACCGAGACAAGTGAGACATCGGGGAGATCTTCGGGCCCGAGGTTGCGCACATTGAATTGATCCCGGACGCCTACACGCGGATCGGATTGAAGCTTCCAGGCCAACTGCCCTTTCCCCACGTCGAATGCATAAACACGGAAAGCTCCATTCTGGAGCAGGCAGTCTGTGAATCCACCGGTGGAGGCGCCGAGATCCGCGCACGTTCTTCCGGCGGCAGAGATTTGGAATTGATCAAGCGCTGCCTGCAGTTTGGCGCCCGCCCTGCTCGCAAAGGGCAATTGGCGAAGAACGCGAATATCGGCCTTGGAATCGACCTGTTGGCCCGGTTTGTCGATCTTCTGCTCACCAACCAGTATTTGGCCCGCCAGGAGCAAAGCTTGCGCTTTGTGCCGGCTCTCGGCCAAGCCGCGTTCTACAAGCAATAGGTCGATTCGTCGTTTCATGTCGGATTCGAGATTCGAGATTCGAAATTGGTCGAGCTGTTAATCTCGGATCTCGACTTTCGCATCTCGAATCTGTTCGAGTCAGGCAGTCCGGTTTACAACAAACCGTGCAAGATTTCGAAGCGCTTCGGCTTTTTCACCGAAGCTCCGGATGTCTTCCAATGCAGATGCCAGCAGTTCGCGCGCTTTTTGCCTTGAGGCTTCTATTCCGTAAAGCGCCGGATACGTCGCTTTCTTGACCTTTTCGTCCTTGCCTGCGGTCTTGCCAAGCACTTCGCTGCTGGCAGTAACGTCCAATATGTCGTCCACGATTTGGAAGACAAGCCCGATCTTGCCGCCGAATTCAGTCAGGGCAAGCAGTTCCGCGGGTTCCGCTCCCGCTGCAAGTGCGCCGCACCGGACACATGCGGTCAAAAGCGCTCCAGTTTTTGAATCGTGAATGTACTTTAGGGCTTCAGGGCTGACGGGCTTGCCTTCTGATTCCAAATCGACCACCTGCCCCCCGATCATGCCTTGAATAGTGCCGGTGGCAGTGGCAAGCTCACGGATAATCCGCACCTTAACGGAATCGGAGATCTTCGGAAGATCCGCCAAAACTTGATAACAGCACGTCATCAGAGCATCTCCCGCCAGAATGGCCATTGCTTCCCCAAAGACCTTATGGCAGGTCGGGACTCCCCGACGCAAATCGTCATTGTCCAAAGCGGGCAAGTCATCATGAATCAATGAATAGGTATGCATCATCTCAATTCCGGCGCCGAGATGAAGAAGGACTTCCCGGTCTCCCGCCAGACTCTCCCCGGCGGCAAGCACTAGAATCGGACGCACACGTTTGCCGCCTGCGAAAACCGAATAACGCATGGCCTTATGGATCGTTGCGGGTTCCTGCGCTTCCGGAGGGAGTAACCGCTCCAGATACTGATCTACGATCTTTCTTGATTCGGCGATGTATGCGTTGATGTTCATGGTCATTGGCAGCTGCGAATCAGGACTCATTTGCTTCCACATCTTCCGTAAAGGGAACCTCTTTCATCGTGCCGTCTGCTGCCTTGATGAGGATCTCCACCTTCCGCTCGGCCTCATCCAGTTTTGAACTGCAGAAACGGCTGATTCGAATGCCCTCTTCGAAGAGTTCCAGTGCCCGGTCGAGAGTCAGATCCCCGGCTTCAAGCTGAACAACGATGTCCTCGAGCGATTTCAGGGCCGACTCGAAATCTTTGACCTTCAGTTCCATTGCCCCTCCTTATTGTAATTACGAATGACGAATTGAATGCCGCGTGTCGGCTCTTGTTCACTCCCGGCACTCAATTCTTCAATTCGTAATTCGTCATTCGTAATTCGTAATTTTCATTGGTCTTCTTGACTTCGCATTCCAGCGAGCCCAACGCAAGGGTTACGCTCACCTGATCGCCACAGGAGACATCGGCCGCATTCTTCAGAATAATACCCTTTGCGTCCCGGCACAGTGCGAACCCGCGCCGGAGGATGGCCAAAGGGCTCAAGGCATCGATTTTTCCGACCGCAACCTCGAATCGGGAACGCTCCGCAGCCAGACAGGTTTTGGTTCCGGAAATCAGTCCCTGGCGGCTGTGCGCAAGAATTTGTTTTTTATGATCGAGGAGGCGGCGCAGATCCAGCGCATGCAATCTCGTGGCAATCAACCGTTCGCGATGCCGGATTGCGTAGCAAAAACGGCGCATGGCCTGCGCCATGCGCATGGCGCCTTCGTCAAACCGCTGTTGAAGATCACGGATTTTGTTGGGAGCCACCGTGAATGCCTTATTGTGCGCCAGCCGTTCAAGATTCAACCGGCGCCGTTCGATCCCTCTCCTGATTGCCTGATTGAGGCGTCCTCCGAAGGAGGCCACTGTCGCTCGAAGATCTTCCCGGGCGCCCGAAACCATTTCGGCTGCGGCGGACGGGGTCGGGGCGCGCATATCGGCGACAAAATCCGCTATTGTATAGTCCACTTCATGCCCGACTGCGGAAATCAAAGGGAGCTCGGATTGATAGATTGCCCGAGCGACAATTTCTTCGTTAAAGGCCCAAAGATCCTCAATGGATCCGCCGCCGCGCCCCGCAATGATGACGTCGATATCGCGCCGGCTGTTGAGATAACGAATTCCTGCCACGACCTCTTCTGCCGCACCGGTCCCCTGAACTCTTGCAGGATAGATCAGCACATCCAGCGATGCATTGCGCCGCTTCAAAATCCTCAGTATGTCCCGGATTGCGGCGCCGGTCGGGGAGGTGATAATGCCGACCTTTCTGGGAAGCAGCGGCAATGGGATTTTGTGAAGATCTTCAAACAACCCTTCCTTTCGAAGCTTCTCTTTCAGCTGGTCAAAAGCGAGCTGGAGCGATCCCAGTCCGACCGGCTCCATGTACTCCACAATCATCTGATAGTCGCCCCGCGGCTCATAGACACTTAGGCGGCCACGAACGATGACTTCCATTCCGTCCTCGGGACGAAATTTCAAATACAGGTTGTTGTTGCGGAAAAACGCCGCTTTCATTTGCGCTCGCTGGTCCTTCAGCGAGAAATACATATGCCCGGAGGAGTGATGTTTGAAGTTGGATATCTCGCCTTGGACCCAGAGAATCCCGAATTTATCCAGCGATCGTTTGATTTCGGAGGTGATGTCGTAAACAGAATATATTTTGCGCTGCGCGAACAGGTCCACGAATCATGTTTATCACGAAGGGTAAAGTTTCACAACGAGGATGTTCCCCAGTAATCCGTTCACGCGTTTACGGGTTCACGCGTTTACGCGTTGGACAATTCGGTGAACGCGTAAACCCGTAAACGCGTGAACGCGTAAACGGAAGCGGTTGTTCAGTTCTGTTCCCCGAGTGTTGGCAAGAATGTTTCCATTGTCCCGGGAGATCCGAACGGGGTTTGGGATGTACCGAAGCAAATGAAGTCGGGCAGAGGTCCGGAAAACACGGCATATGCGCTTTCAGCATCGGATAGGGTATTTGCAGCTCCGAACCAGTTGATGTCACGGTTTTCGTATCTCCCAGATCCACTTGCTTCGGCAAATATCATGCGCGAGATGTCGCCTCCTCCGGCGCGCCCTTGGCCCCATCGAACTATCTTGGACGATTTAGGAATTGCAAAACGCCAGTGCTCGATTTTGTCACCACTCGTATGGACCTCAATGGCGGTCATTGATGGATTCCCTTTGTAGCAAGGATGAATCTTCCAGACAAAACGTGGTTTATTCGTGCATGCGCTTCTCCTGCTGTGAGGTGCATCGGTTTTCAGAATCTCGGACAGTTGCCGCTTCCAATTGGGATCGCCCAAAGATATGCAGGGCAAAGCTCGGAGCACAGGCGGCACCTGTTGCGCCGCAATTCCGTACATCAAGCCGGCCATCGGGAAATCAGGCCCCAAATGATACAGCGTCTGATCGATGGCTTCCGTCAGTTCATCCGTATAGGAACGGCGCGTGAAACACTGGTGTGTCAAAATGTAAAGCCAGCCGTCAAAACCTATGCTCATCAAGCGCTGCACGATTTTGGACCCGAGCCGAGAATCCGGCTGCAGTTGAAATGATTCATACACTGCCTCGATATTTGCGGCTTTCAGCTGAGGCACAAGATAATTGAAATCCACTTCCTCATGGCGGATCCATGGATAACTGATCCAAAGACGAGGACGGACAACATTCTGATTGTTAGCCTCCATTTTTCTCTCCCAAAATTACTAGATCCCAGATAGGAATCAATTGTAGCGGTGACCCGAATTTCTGCGGTGACGCGTATCACTGTTAGTTCAGTTTCTGAGTTGCTGATTTCAAGCACGTTGGTGCGGAAAACCAGCAGCTCTTTTCCCTCAGGCAGCCGCGTTCCCGTACGAATGCAATAACTCAGACGACCGCTGTCAGCAGCAAATTGCTGATAATTGAGGAGTTCAGGTTTTGCGTCCATCGGGCTCCCGGCGCACGGTCCGTTTGGTATGTTGATTGCATCTAGGGGAGTCGAAAGTCCCAGTTGATTGAAAGGATTCGTTAGCCCTATGGATTCAAGCACGCCGCTGCACCGATACGCATGGCTGGAAAATGAGGAAGGAATCTGGCATTTCCTGACTGACCTTTTGGCAGATCCCGGTGAATCAACGCGCAGCTGGACAGACAGCCTGAGGGCACTCGAGGAGCTGAGAAAAGAGGGGTGGACGGTGATCTCTCCCTACCCGGAAACACCCTCTTTTTCACGGAGTCCAAGCGAGGAAGCCTGCGGCTATGGTCTTGTTAAACAATTGACGATTTGCGATTGACGATTGAAAACTGCTTTTTCATTCGTCAATCGTCAATCGTAAATCGTCAATTAGAACAGGTCCGAGTTAGGATTTCGGATCCACGAAGAAAGCGTGTGACCGTTTCTGTCTTTCTCTGAGATCAGCGGATTGCCAGCCATGATGGCATGAAATCCGCTCTTCAGCAGCGGATCGCACAAAGACCAGTCTATATCTTCGGATATAGGAGAGATTCCGGCTTCGCAGTCGGGATTATATTCGCCCGTGCAGAAGTATTCGATCCGAGATTCCCGATCAAAGTAATTCCCATGTGCAAAACCGGGAGGCACCCAAATCCACTCCCCGAATCCTGCATTCGAGTCCCCAGGCATGTCGTAGGCTATAACCTTCCCAAAGGTCGGAGATCCCCTCCGGATATCCAGCACCAGATCAACCATGCGGCCGCTCAAAGTCCGCACAAGTTTGCCCATCGTCGGGTTCCATTGGAAATGCAGTCCGCGAACGGTGCCGGCTCTCGAATAACTTTCGTTGCATTGCAGGAACTCGATCCCTTTCTGGAAATCCAGCTTTCCGAAATCGTTTTTTCTAAAGAGCTCTGAAAAGAAACCGCGAGCATCGGCAAAACGTGCAAATCGGATTACTTTGATCTCCGGAATTGCCAGGGCCTTTACCTCCAGAATCTTCATTCGAATTCCCCCCTTGCCAAAGAAGCCGGAAGCCGGACGGAATGCCATTCTGGCTTCTGGCTTCTTGCTTCTCCAGTTCGGCAAAGACGACATCATATCAAACGCGCCGATTCCAACAGAGTGGATTCCTCAGCATTACATTTGATTACAATTAAGGACATTCTGGTGACAACACCCGAATCCTCTTCCCATACACTCCTCCCTTCTTTCTCGGAGAAAATATGGGACTATCCGGATTGCTGGCCGCACCGTACGAGAAATTCCTGGACAGTGTAGCTCATGGACATGGAAATCTTTCTTATCTGTATCAGATGGATAGATTTGATTTATGTATCGTTACAGCATACTTCACGATCCTGGCAATTCTCAGTTTCTATGGCCTTCATCGTTACATAATGGTTTTCTTATTCCACAAATATCAAAAGAGACAAATCACCCCAAAATCCAGGTTTGAAGAATTGCCCAGGGTTACCGTTCAGATCCCGGCTTATAACGAAATGTATGTGATTGAGCGGGTAATCGACGCTGTTTGCGCTTTTGACTATCCGGCTGACCGAATGGATATCCAGGTGCTTGACGATTCGACCGACGAGACCCAGAAGATTGCGCGCAATGCCGTTGAACGATGGCGAACCCATGGTGTCGATATAGATTATATTCACCGGGACGACCGCACAGGATTTAAAGCGGGCGCACTGGAAAACGCATTGCGCACTGCAAAAGGCGAGTTTGTCGCAATCTTCGACGTGGACTTTGTGCCGGAACCGGACTTCCTTCAGAAATCCATTCATTATTTTACAGATCCGCAAGTGGGAATGGTTCAAGGGCGTTGGGAGCATCTGAATCGCAACTATTCTTTCCTCACCAAAACGCAGGCCATCTTCCTCGATGGGCACTTCATGCTCGAAAGCTTCACCCGCTTTCTGAGCGGACGCTTTTTCAATTTCAACGGCACCGCTGGAATTCTGCGGAGAAAAACCATTGAAGAAGCGGGAGGCTGGGAACACGACACTCTGACCGAAGATCTTGATCTAAGCTACCGCGCGCAGATGAAAGGATGGAAGTTCGTATTTCTTCCTCATCTTTCGGTACCGGCCGAGCTTCCGGTAGAGATCAATTCATTCAAGTCCCAACAGTGCCGATGGGCCAAAGGCGCGATGCAAACCTGCAAGAAGGTGCTCCCTAGCGTCCTGAAAGGCGACTATGACGATGGAGAGAAGCTGGAAACATGGTATCACCTTACGGGCAATATCACGTATCCATTGATGGTCATTCTGTCATTGATTCTTTTCCCCGCGCTGATCGTACGTTTCCACCAGGGCTGGTTTGAACTCGTAGCCATCGATCTTCCCCTGTTCATTCTCTCATTCAGCAGCGTATCCACCTTTTACATCACCTCGCAGAAAGCTCTCCATAAAGACTGGATAAAGCGAATCGTTTACCTGCCGGGATTGATGGCGGTGGGCATTGGAATGACGATCCCCGGGACCAAAGCTGTCCTGGAAGGAGCAATCGGTCTGAAATCTCCCTTCGTGCGCACACCCAAATTCTCCGTCGAGGGGAATAAGGGAGAATGGATGAGCAAAAAGTACCGGGGCGACATCGGTTTTGATACGATTCTGGAGATTGTTTTTGGCTTCTATTTTACCTTCATCACCATCTACGCCTGGAACCTCGGAATTTACGGGGTCATCCCGTTCCTGGTATTGTTCCAATGGGGCTATCTCTATACAGGTTTGTGGGCGCTGGCCCAGAGCCTGAAGCGCTCCGGCCTGCCGGTTTCGTTCGAACGGCTCCAAGCCTGGATGCGCCCCTCAAGCCAAATTACGAATTACGAATTACGAATTACGAATGACGAATTGAAGAATTGAGTGCCGGGAGTGAAGAAGAATCGACACCCTGCTTTCAATTCGTAATTCGTCATTCGTCATTCGTAATTATTTTCATTCGCTCCAAAGCGCTTTTCACACTTTCACCCGTGAGGGCTTCGTAATCCGCCGGTGTATCGATATCCTGGACCGCAGCCGCTTCGATCGTAGGCAGTTCGATCGTTTGCGTTTGATGGCGCAAAAGAATATTTTTTGGCCCCTCTTCCAGCGGTGTAACCATGAATTCCTGAAACAGTGCACGGTGAAAAATTGCCGGATGGCCGCGCTTATCTCCATGCTTCGGATAGGCGATCATCGATTGCGATTGAATGAAAAGCTGCGTGAGCTTTCGAACCAGTTCCGCGGAAACTGTGGGCTGGTCCACCGGCCAGATCATGCCTGCTTGAGCGCTTGACTGAAGGCTCGACAACCCAAGTTGAATGGATGAAAGCTGCCCTCTGTCCGGATCGGGATTGATCCGAACGAGTGCCGGCCAGTTTTGAATGCTTGGTTGGATGAGATCTGCGTTTTTTCCAAGGATCACAAGAGGATTCGACAACCCGATCTCTTGGATGGTTGTCAAAATGTGCGTCAGAAAAGTATGCCCGCCCAGAGGCAGGAGAGCCTTCGGATAGCCCATTCGTCTGGAATCCCCGGCTGCCAGAATTATCGGCGTAATGGAAGCGATCGGAAGCATGTGAAAGTCCATGGACTGAGGCGCTATCAGCCGCGGCGAATATATCCCAGAATTCACAATGCTTCAATTGTCTTCGTATCGAGAATTCAGGAGTCAGAACTTAGAATAAATTCCGGCTCCTGACTTCTGAATTCTGAACTACAATTCACGCATGAAATATTCATTGCGAGTGCTGATACTTCTCCTCGTAACATGGCACATAGAATTCGCACGCTCGGCGTCTTCCCCCACTGAAGGACTGAAACCAAGCGATTCCTTCAGCCTCCTGCGAGCAAGTCTCGATAAGATTTTCTCAGACCCTCGGTTTTCCCAGGCGCAGTTGGGAATTGAAGTGGTCTCTCTGGACCGGGCGGAAACGCTATATGAGATGGCCCCGCTGAGGCTGCTCATACCCGCTTCCTGCAACAAACTCATCACTGCGGCGGTTGCCTTGACCAGATTGGGACCGGCCTACCGTTTCTCGACCCGCCTGCTGGCAGACGGACAAGTGGAAAACGGAATTTTAAAAGGAAACCTGGTGATCGTGGGTTCGGGAGATCCATCCGCCTCGCCGAATTTTCAGGCTGGAGATCCTTTTGCTGCATTCAGGAGCTGGGCCACAATACTCAAGGAGAAAAAGATCCGGAAAATATCCGGCGATATTCTCGGGGATGCTGGAGCTCTTGGAGAACCAGGACGCGGACTCGGTTGGGAATGGAACGACTTGTCTCAGGCATACGCAGCGCCCATCAGCGCTCTGCAGTTTAACGACAATGCACTGGCCCTCGAAATTGCGCCCGGCGCCGAAAAGGGCGCCCCGGCCTCTATCCGCACATCTCCTCTGGAGAACTATCTCAGAATAAACAACCACATCGTTACAGTTTCAGAGACCGGCCCCGCAGCAATCCAGATAGAGTTTGGTGATTCAAACAAAACCCTTGATGCTTCCGGAACGATTCCATTAAAGAGTGCGGCTGTTTCTCGCGCGGTTGCCGTTCCTAACCCTGCGCTTTATTACCTGTCCGCATTGAAGCACATTCTTTCCGAAGAAGGAATTGACACCGATTCCTGCGAAGTCCGCGTAGCGAACGCGTACAGCTCACCTGTTTTATCCCCTCTATGGATTCACGATTCTCCCGAATTATCCGAGATAATGAAACCGCTCCTGAAGAACAGTTTGAATCTTGAAGCGGAAACGCTGGTGCGGGCGCTTGGTTTGCATTTTCGAGGCGAAGGGACTTTTGCCAAAGGGAAAGAGACCGTGGAGGAAACTCTGGGGCAAATGGGAATCGGAGCAGGTGGATACTCATTCGCGGATGGCTCGGGGCTTTCACGTTTGAATCTTGTAAGTGCGGATGTGCTCGTTCGGCTTCTGCGATTTATGTACCGGGACCGGAATTTTCAGAAGTTCTTCAATGCATTGCCTGTCGCCGGTGTTGACGGCACGCTGTCGGAGCGGATGAAAGGGACGAAAGCCGAAAACAATGTTCACGCCAAAACCGGTACCATGACGAACGTATCTTCCATCTCGGGATATCTGAGAACGGCGGATGGAGAAATGCTGGCTTTTTCGATTCTGCTGAACAACTTTATCGGGCCCAAACAACCAGTGGAATCGATGCAGGACAAGGTGCTCGAGATTCTTGCCGGATTTTCGCGTAAGCATTAGGAGCGGCCCCAATTTAATCGGAACCAACGGATCGCTTGCGCGCGGGAGATCGGCTCCCCAGCAACTCCAGTTTCAGGACACGCCAATCATCGCTGAAGTCCGGAGATGCGAGGTTCAGGCGGTTCACCTTTAAAGCGAGGAGTTCAAACTCGAATTTCGAGAGCGGCGCCAACTGGAAATCATCTTCTCCAAGCCGGATCGTTGCTCCGGAAAGTTCCGTTACATCTCCAAAATCGCCGTCGATTCGAACTCCGAACGAGGATCTTGCGTGGACCGCGATGGAAACTACACTCATGGGCTGCCGGAATTCGCCGGTTTCTACAGAGAGCAGCTTGGCGGCGCTTTTGCGATTGCCCAGCACCAGCCGAATATCTTTGGCATAAATTCTATTCTCTTGATTCGTCATTGAAACAAAGTTCAGCAAGGGGATGCCGGGCTTTACCACCTCGATGGTGAAGATATAGTCATGGTCCACGAAGGCAAAATAAGCGCTTTTGTCGAGAGGTTTGTTCTCGGCAGCAGAAGGGCGCGTAAGCCTAGGCGGCTCCTGTGCGAAAAACGAAAGCAGAATAAGCAGAATTGGTCGAATCATGGGATCGGCTTCGTCTACACCAGGGGTACACAATAAAGGATACAGGATATGCCGGTTGTTGGGAAAGCAGCAAAAAACGCCACGGATTTCACGGATTGAAAGCTCTCAAGAATCCGTGGTAATCCGTGGAATCCGTGGCGTCTTTTTGCATTCTCAGCTACATGGCTAAAAAGTAGCTTTCCAATGCCTGCAGCCAGGAATCCAGAGAATCTGTACCAAACCCTCCCGCTTGAGCAAGATCCGGTCTGCCGCCCCCTTTCCCTCCTAATTGCGCTGCAGCCCGTTTTACGGCATCGTTGCAGTTTCCAGGCAGATCGCTGCTCCGGGCCACAACAATTTGACATGTGTCACTTAATGTCAGAATTGCCAGCGTGCCCGGCCGCGCGGTCAGTTTCCGGGCGAGGACCTTCAAGGTTTCCAAGTTCCGTCCGGTATAGATTGCGCGTATCGTGGAGGCATACCGGTTTCTGGCGGAACTTCCAAGCAGTTTTTCCGCTTCCATGTCGAGAAGTTGATCCCGCAGATTCTCGTTTTCTTTGGCGAGCGCCATTCGTTCCTGCAAAGTCTTTTCCGCAATCTCCGGAATATTGTCGGGAGCAGCAGAATAAATCCGGCTGATTCTTTTCAAAAGCTCATGATCTTTGCGCAGAGCCTTCAAGGCTCTGCCGCCGCCCACGAACTCCACCCGCGTTCCTCCTTTGTACCGCTCAAAACCCGTAACGAAGATCAATCCAATCTCGCCCGTGCTCCGGACATGAGTGCCTCCGCAAGCGGACCGGTCAAAACCCTCGACATCGACGATCCGTATTTCCCCCTCGCGATTCGATTCCTTCCGGACGCCGAGAGAGGTGAGGCTCTCCCGATCCGCCGTCAATATGTGGACAGGCCGGTTTTCGAACACAATACTTGACGCACAGGTCTGAGCCTCTTCTATCAGGGTGGCGGAAGGCTGTGCCATGTCAACGTCGATCGTCGAAGATTCCTGCCCCATATGAAATGAAAGAGTCTGGGCTTGCGCGACTGCCAGAAAAGCCTGGGAAAGAATATGTTGAGCCGTGTGTTGCTGCATATGGTCAAAACGCCGGTCCCAGTCGATCCTGCCGATTACCTGGCCAACGGGAATTTCTCGCTCCAAGACATGCAGGACGTCACCGGCGTCGTTTTCCATAACCTTGAGGATTTGCGCCTCACACAAAAATCCAGTATCGCAAAGCTGCCCTCCCGATTCGGGATAGAAAGCGGTCTGGTCGAGGATCACAGCCGGATTTTTGTCGATCTGCAGGTGATGCAACACCGTTGCTGAAAATTCTCTCAGATAGGAATCTGTGTAATATAAACGTTTTGTCATTGAATGCTCCCTGCCGAAATCTAAATCAATAAGAAGCCAGAAGCAAGAAGCCTGAAAGTAAACCTGTGGAGCGAATATGATTTCTGATCTTTGGATGGGTTGAGCTATTCTGGCTACTCGCTTCAGGCTTTTTTTCTTTTATTCCGAAGGGGTTTTTTATGGCATGGAACGGTTCGATTTGACACCTGTTCTCTGCGGTGTCTATACTGCCCGCTTATGAATTCAGAAAATAAAGTGTTTCATGGCACTACGATCCTCCTGGTCAAAAGGGGCAATCATACGGTAATTGCCGGCGACGGGCAGGTGTCGATTGGCGATACCGTCATCAAGCAAAATGCGCGGAAGATTCGCCGGGTTTACAACGATCGAGTCCTCGTGGGTTTTGCCGGCGCAACCGCCGATGCCTTCGCTCTTTTTTCCAGGCTGGAAGTCAAACTGGAGCAGTTTCAAGGCAACCTGAACCGCGCGGCTGTCGAACTTGCGCAGGAATGGCGCACCGATCGGGCGCTTCGTCATCTGGAAGCCCTTTTGCTGGCGACGGACGGCAAATCCATTTACCTGCTGTCCGGGACGGGAGACGTCATTGAACCCGACGACGGAGTGCTGGCAGTCGGATCGGGCGGGATCTTCGCGCTTGCGGCCGCCCGAGCCCTGTTGCGCCACACAAAGTTGCCGGCCGGGCAAATCGCACGCGAGTCTTTGAAGATCGCCAGCGAAATATGTGTATTTACAAACGGCCAGATCATCGTCGAAGAGATATAGGCAATTCGGGCCGGGAGCGCCGGCGTCTCGCCGGCTCTTTTTCAGCGTTCCTGCTATGCGCGGTTCCTATTCGCCGGGCGAGGAGCCGGCGAGACGCCGGCGCTCCCGATACCCTCAATTTTATTTAGCGAGATTCAATGCAAGAGATCCCCAAGCGACACAAACTTCCCAGGCGCGGCCTGGATGAAATGGCACCAAAGGAAATAGTCGAGGCACTCGACCGTTATGTGGTCGGGCAACACGCGGCGAAGAAGGCTGTGGCAATCGCCTTGCGCAATCGGATGCGCCGTCAAAAGCTCGACGAAGAAATGGCGGAAGAGATCGCACCGAAAAACATCATTATGATCGGGCCTACGGGCGTTGGGAAAACGGAAATCGCCCGCAGGCTTGCCCGGCTGGCGAACTCTCCTTTTTTAAAGGTGGAAGCGACCAAATTCACCGAGATCGGCTATGTGGGTCGCGACGTTGAATCGATGGTGCGCGACCTGGCAGAAATCGCCGTCGATATGGTCCGGGAAGAGAAAATTAACGAAATCGAGGAAAAAGCGGAGCAGAATGCGGAAGAACGTCTGCTCGACCTGCTCCTGTCGACACTTCAGAACATTCCGGGGGAAGGAAGCCAGCTCGAGACCAGGGATCTTGTCCGTATCGAGAATATGCGAGAAAAACTCCGGAAACAACTGCGCTCCGGAAAGCTCGATCAGCGTATCGTGGAACTGGAGGTGCGGGAGCATCCGATGAATCCGGTCTCCCTGCAGTTTTTCGAAGGCTCCAGCCTCGAAGAACTGCAGTTCAACATGCGGGACCTGCTTTCCGGGATTATGGAAGGCAAGTCAAAAAAACGACGGATGCCTGTGGAGGAAGCCGCCGAATACATCATGCAGGAAGAGGAACAAAAGCTGGTGGACATGGAACAGATCGCGCGGCTCGCGCTCGACCGGGTAGAACAGAGGGGGATCATTTTCCTGGATGAAATCGACAAGATCGCCGGCCGGGAATCAGGGCATGGTCCGGATGTCAGCCGCGAAGGTGTTCAACGGGATATCCTGCCCATCGTAGAGGGGACCACCGTCAATACGCGCTACGGGATGATGCGAACCGATCACATCCTTTTTATCGCCGCAGGCGCATTTCACATTTCGAAACCGACCGATCTCATCCCGGAGCTGCAGGGCAGATTCCCGATACGCGTTGAGATGAATCCTCTGGGCGAGGAGGATTTCGTCCGGATACTGCAGGAGCCGAAGAACGCTTTAATCAAACAGTACACCGCCCTGCTCGGAACTGAAGGATTGAAGCTCCATTTCACACCCGATGCAATCCGCGAAATCTCGAAACTTGCCTGCCTTGTGAATGAAAGCACTGAAAACATCGGCGCCCGCCGTCTTCACACGATCGTCGAGGCATTGCTGGAAGACATTTCGTTTGAAGGGAAACAGCGCAATCCCAAAGAGGTACGAATCACAGCAGAGTACGTCCGCAGGAAATTGGGAGGCATCGTGCGGGACAAGGATTTAAGCCGGTACATACTTTGATGCAGACCTCACGATTCCATTTGCCTGGTGATTCGAAATTCAAGATTCGAAATTCGAGATTCCAAATGAATCTCGAATCTGGAATCTCCAATTTATTATTCATCCTGTTTGCTACTCTGGCGGTTCTCTGCGGTGCGGGCTGTGCAAAGATCAGTGCGCCTAAACCGCCGGAAGTCCAGATACCAAAAGCGGCAACCGATCTCGCCGTGGGCCAGGCATCCGATTTTATTGTCCTCACTTTTTCAAAGCCGGACCGGAATACCAACGGCTCCGAGGCAAAAACCCTGAAGAGCGTGGATATTTTTCGCTTAAGCGAAGATGCGGTCACGAATGATACGGGCGCGCTGCCTGAAGCGCGGTTTGCCCAAAGGGCGCTCCAAGTCATGTCTATTCCGTCCTCACGATTTTCGGAGTATTTGAAGGACAAAACTTTTGTTGTTCCGGACAAATCATTCACGGACAAATCCAAATTCTATTCGTATCGATTTCGGTACGCCGTGCTCTTCGTCAATAACAAACACCAAAGTGCCGGATTCAGCAATCAGGCTCTCATTGCACCCGTTCCCATCCCGCCGGCGCCGACCGGGCTCTCGGCGGAAGGAACCCAGAATGCCATCCGTCTGCGATGGACAGCCCCGGCGGAAAACATGGACGGGTCGAAACCGTCCCGAATCGCTGGATACAACATTTACAGATCTGAAGACCCCCAAAAGGTTCCGACTGTTTTGATAAATCGGGCGCCGGTCACAAAACCGGAATTTGAAGACCTGAATTTCCAGTTCGGCGCCACGTACCATTATTCGGTGAGCACGGTGGGAAGCGCAGGGAACCCGTGGGCAGAAAGCCTCCCTTCGGAAGAGCTGCCGTTCACTCCCCGAGACACTTTCGCACCGGATCCTCCGCAGAATTTCAATGCGCTGCTTCAGAATGGCGTGGCCATTCTGCTTTGGGAACCTTCCCCCTCAAAGGATGTAGCCGGATATCGCATTTACCGGCTGGAAAAAGGGACCACGGCCCGATTGCCGGTTCAGACCGAACTGATCCGCGAATTGAGTTTTCGCGACAGCCCGATCGATCCGGAGAAGGAATACGAATATGAGATTCGCGCAGTGGACACCTATGGGAACGAAAGTTCGCCGGTGAAAACCGAAATGGAAAAGAAGTAACAACCGTTTACGTGTTAACGCGTTCACGGGTTAACGCGTTAACACGTAAACGCGCAAACGGTTCTATTCCCACCTGACATCAAACACCTTTTCTTATAATATGTGCGGTGGATAGGAGATCTTATGAAGTTTTTCCTGGATACGGCCAATATTGAAGAAATTCGAAATGCGGCGGAGTACGGCCTGATCGATGGGGTGACCACCAATCCTTCGCTTGTCAGCAAGGAGGGGCGCCCTTTCAAGGAAATCCTGCTGGAAATCGCTCGGCTGGTGGACGGCCCGATCAGCGCTGAGGTCGTGAGCACCGACGCAGCCGGGATCTTGAAGGAAGCTTACGAACTTGCCAAACTGCACAGCAACATCGTCGTGAAAGTCCCAATGATAAAAGAAGGGATGAAGGCTCTCAAACAGCTGTCCAGAGATGGGATCCGGACCAATGTCACGCTAATCTTTAATTGCAACCAGGCGTTGATTGCGGCAAAACTCGGGGCAACTTATGTTTCTCCTTTCGTCGGCAGGTTCGACGATGTAAGCGAAGTGGGAATGAGCCTCATCGCAGACCTGGTTAAAATTTTCCAGAATTACAGTTTTTCGACCCAGATACTGGTTGCCAGCTGTCGCAACCCGTTGCACATCCGGGAAGCAGCGCTCCTGGGCGCACACGTCGCTACGATGCCTTTCAAAGTGCTTGAGCAGCTGATGAAACATCCTTTGACCGATATCGGGCTCGAAAGGTTCCTGAAGGATTGGGAAAAAGTGCCGAAGACGCTTCAAAAATAGTTTCATTGAACGCTCCACCCAGGTGGCCGCCGGATGAGCCTATCGCCTGTCCCCGCCCCCTTGACACCTGTGCGTGGCGCCGCCAAAGAAGATGATTGAAAGACTGAAGGAACTGCAGGATCTGCATCGCAGGGCGGAAGAGGGGGGCGGCGCCGAGCGCTGCAAAAAGCAGCACGAATCTTCCAAACTCACTGCAAGGGAGCGAGTCCACTTTCTCCTGGATGAGGGCAGCTTCGAGGAAATGGATAAGTTCGTCGAGCACCGCTGCACCGACTTCGAAATGGAAAAGCAGAAAATACCCGGAGACGGTGTAGTTACCGGGTATGGCCGTATCGACGGACGGCCGGTTTTTATCTTCTCCCAGGACTTCACGGTTTTCGGTGGAAGTCTCAGCGAAACCGTCGCGGAGAAAATATGCAAGGTCATGGACCTTGCGATGAAGGTGGGGGCGCCGATCGTCGGTCTCAACGATTCCGGAGGCGCCCGAATTCAGGAGGGCGTGGCAAGCCTCGGCGGCTATGCCGATATTTTTCTGCGCAACACCTTGGCCAGCGGCGTCGTGCCGCAGATTTCCGCCATCATGGGACCCTGCGCCGGCGGCGCCGTGTATTCTCCGGCCATTACCGATTTCATCCTGATGGTAAAAAATACCAGCTACATGTTTGTCACCGGCCCCGACGTCGTCAAAACCGTTACGCACGAAGAAGTCACGATGGACGAACTGGGCGGCGCCATGACTCACAACGCGACCAGCGGTGTTGCGCATTTTGCCCTGGCCGATGACGGCGAGTGCCTGGAAACCATCCGGGAACTCCTCAGCTTTTTGCCCAGCAACAACATGGAAGATCCACCCCGCAGGCCCACCGCCGATTCGTGGAATCGCGCGGATGAAACGTTGAACCACATCATCCCGCTCGATCCGAACCAGGCTTACGACATGAAGGACATCATTAAATCTGTCGCCGACCATCACTATTTTTTTGAGATCCACCGGCATTTCGCTAAGAACATCATCGTCGGCTTCGCTCGACTGGACGGATATCCGGTCGGGATTGTTGCCAATCAGCCTAATTGCCTGGCCGGAACGCTAGACATATCCGCGTCGGCAAAAGGAGCCCGCTTTGTCCGCTTTTGCGACGCGTTCAATATTCCGCTGGTCACATTTGAAGACGTTCCGGGATTTCTCCCGGGAACGGCGCAGGAGTACGGAGGCATCATCCGGCACGGAGCGAAATTGCTCTTCGCGTTTGCAGAGGCGACCGTGCCGAAAATTACCGTGATTACGCGCAAAGCATACGGCGGGGCTTACTGCGTCATGGCTTCCAAGCATCTGAGGACCGATCTCAATTACGCTTTCCCGAGCGCTGAAATCGCCGTTATGGGACCGGAGGGCGCAATCAAGATCCTGTATCGGAACAGCCTGAAGTCTTCCCGGAATCCCGACGAACTCCGAGCCGAGAAAATAGAGCAGTACCGGCAAAAATTCGCATCGCCTTATGTGGCGGCTCAACGCGGTTTCATCGACGAAATCATTGAACCGCGCATGACACGCGCCAAGCTGATTACGGGCTTGCGCATGCTTCAGAACAAAAAGGATTCTCTCCCCCCCAAGAAACACAGCAATATTCCTTTGTAAAAGAGAAGCCAGAAGCCGGGAGTCAGGAGTAAGAAGTCGGAATAAGAGGATTCCAGTTCTGGCCGGTGGTGCGATGGAGAGTTAAAGACGACATTCTGATTCCTGACTCCTGACTTCTGACTCCTGGCTTCTGGCGTCTACGAGGCTTTTTATGTTCCGCAAAGTACTGATCGCCAACCGGGGCGAGATTGCCGTCCGCATTATTCGCGCATGCCGCGACCTTGGAATCATTCCGGTTGCAGTATATTCCGAACCCGATCGGGCTTCACTGCACGTTCGGCTTGCCGACGAAGCGTATTTCCTGGGCCCCGCCCCTTCTTTGGAAAGCTATCTGGCTATCGAGAAAGTGATCGAGGCGGCCAAACGGTCAAGAGCCGACGCCATTCACCCCGGATACGGCTTCCTTTCGGAAAACCCAAAATTTGCATACGCGTGCGCCGAAGCCGGAATCCCCATGGTCGGCCCCTCGGCGGAATCCATGCAAATGATGGGCAGCAAAACCAGCGCCCGATCCTTGCTGCACAAATTGGGGATTTCTCTCGTGCCAGGCACGTACGCAGCATTGACGTCGGTCGACGACGCGATCGGGGAGGCACGAGCCCTGGGTTATCCCGTGATGATCAAAGCATCGGCGGGCGGAGGCGGGAAAGGAATGCGCTTTGTAGCCAGCGAGCCGCAGATGGCCGAGGATTTTGTTGCCGCCGGATCCGAGGCGCTTCGCGCATTCGGAGATTCTTCCCTCTATCTTGAAAAATATATTGTTGACCCGCGGCATGTCGAGGTCCAGATCCTCGCGGACCGGCACGGAAATGTCATTCATCTCGGCGAAAGAGAGTGTTCCATCCAGCGACGTTATCAGAAAGTCCTGGAGGAGAGCCCAAGTCCTATCATGGATGAAAAGCTGCGCCGCCAAATGGGGGAAACTGCCATCCGGATTGCACGGGCTGCGCGTTATGAGAATGCCGGCACTCTCGAATTCCTTGTCGACAACGACCACAATTTCTATTTCCTGGAAATGAACACGCGGTTGCAGGTGGAGCACGGCGTTACAGAAGCGGTCACGGGTGTCGACATCGTATGCGAGCAGTTTCGCATTGCCGCCGGCGAAAAACTCTCCCTTCAGCAGGAACAGGTGGAGATGCGCGGATGGGCAATGGAATGCCGTGTTTGCGCGGAAGACCCGGACCACGGAATGCTTCCTTCCGCAGGAGTCATCGATCGGCTGCAGGAACCCCAGGGGCCGGGAGTGAGGCTGGATTCAGGCGTATATCAAGGATGGGAAGTGTCCATTCATTATGATCCCCTGCTTGCGAAACTGATCGCTTATGGCGCGGATCGTGCGCAAACCATCGCCAGAATGAAGCGGGCAATCCAGGAGTACAGAATTGCGGGCATTAAAACGAACCTTCCCTTCTTGTTGGAGATCCTATCGGATCATGAATTCGCAGCCGGTCATACTCATATCGGATTTGTCGACGCGCTGCAGAGACGCGCCGCAGAAGTCAAAGAACATGCACCATCCGTTTTCCAAACGCATGCGCTCGCGGCAGCGCTTGCCTATGCGGAAACAAGCGAAACCCCTTCTACACAGAAGCGGCCTAATCCCGAGAGCCCGTGGAAGTTGTCGGGCCGGCCCGGTTTTTCAGCGCTGCCGGGCAGATGAAGGTTCCGCTTCTAACCGGGCTTCATTTTATTCCGGAGTTGGATGTGATTCTCGAAATAAGCAGCGCCCATGACAAAATCTTCGTTGAAATCATTTCAAACGAAGGCAAAAAGAGAATCCGCGTAGGTGAGACCGAGATCTTGTGCGATTGGGTAAAACTCGCGGACGGGCATTATTCTTTAATCGTGGATGGGAGCGTCCTGGATGTTCTAGTCAATGCCAATCCGGAAAGCTGTATAGTCACCAGCCGGGCCGGTACCTTTTCATTCAGGGTCGTGGACCCGCGCCGTGCCGGATTAACGCAGAGGATTGAGGACGGGCCGGCAGGATTGGAACGCATTTGCGCCGAAATGCCAGGAAAAATCGTGCGGGTTTTGGTCCAGAAGGGGGATGCCGTGACTTTTAACCAGAGCTTGCTCGTGCTCGAAGCGATGAAGATGCAGAATGAAATTCGGGCCCCCCAAAATGGAGTGATAAAGGAAGTCGCTGCCGTTGCAGGCAACGCGGTGAACACGGGGGATTTCCTTCTCAGCATAGAATCCTAGAAAATCGGAATCGGTATCGGTATCGCAATCGCTATCGGAATTCGCTTGGCTTTAAAGCCGATTCCGATTCCGATTGCTGTATGATGGGTAAACTATGGTCTATGCATTGATTTTGCTGTGTTCCCTTGCAGTGCCTTCGGGTCCATCGGACTCCAAAGCCGAAAAAGAAGTCCTCGCGGCTTTGAACACATGGCGAGAGGCGATGGTAGCCCGCGATCGTGCTGTCCTCGAAGAGATCTATGCTCCAAGTCTCAGCTACACTCACTCCGATGGGAGGCAGGAAAACAAAGCTCAGGCGATTGAGGCCGTTGTCAATGGGAAGGACCGCATTGAATCCATCGAGCTGACCGATACTTCCGTTTCCGTTTATGGCACGACAGCTCTCGTTAAAACCAAGCAGAGCATGCGAATGAACAGCGGCGGCACAATGAACACGCTCACACTGGACGTTTTGTACGTCTGGATCAAGAGCTCTGCACGCTGGCAGATGGTCGCGCGGCACGCGCTCCGGCTGAATCCGTAAAAGTCGGCCGCCGTCAGTCGCCAGTCGTTAGTAAAAAACTATTAGTGCCGGCGACCGGTGACTGACCCCTGTCGACTGACAATGGGCAGTAATTCCCCTACCAGGTAAAGAGACCCGGTCACAACCACGAGCCCGGAACGAGAGCAGTCTTCCCATGCGGAATAAAGCGCTTCTCGCATGTTCCGGTGAATTCTCATCTTCGGCCTGAAGCTCCTGTGCATTGCAGCCACTTCGGCGGGAGCTGCAGACCGGGTGTTTTTGAGCGGCGTCAGATGAATGCTGGTTGCGATCGGAAAGACCGCGGCGCCGATTTTCCGGATGTCTTTGTCGCGCACGGCGCCGAAAACCAGATGCACTTCTTTTTCCTTTCTTCGGACGAGGAAATCCCGCAAGAGCCCTGCGCCCTCAGGATTATGCGCCCCATCCAGCAGGGTGCGGCGGCGGCCCCGGTATTCATCCAGTCTCCCGGCCCAGCGCGTGTGGGCCAGACCTCGCCGGATATCGCAGACTTTGATGGGAAACGATTTCAGCGCTTCGATCGCCAATACCGCAAGAGTGGCGTTTCGAACCTGGTGTTCTCCGGCAAGCGATAGCCGCAGGCCCCGATACTCGCAGGCAGGCGTTTTAAGATCGAAAATGCAAAAACCCTGGCGCTCCCCTGTGATCCTGGTTTTGCAGTCCTTGAAAATTTCCGTCAGAGGAGCATTCATCGCGCGCGCGTGTTTGCGTATGACACTTCTCGGAGACGGAGCGCTGCAGCCCGAGACTGCGGGAGTGCGTTTCTTGATAATTCCCGCTTTTTCTTCGGCAATTTTCGCCAGGGTATTGCCCAGCAGATACTGGTGATCGAGAGCGATTCCCGTAATGACGCTGACCTGTGGCGAAACCACGTTCGTTGCATCCAGTTTGCCGCCCAGCCCCACTTCAATGACGGCAACATCAACTTTCTCTTCGGCGAAATGAAGGAAGGCGCAGCAAGTAAGAAATTCAAATGTTGTGAGGAGACGATCCAGCAACCCCTTTTTTAGCAATTTCGCTTCAACTCCGCGAATCCGGGTTGCCACGCGCGCGAAACGACCGGGGGAAATTGGCCTTCCGCTGGTTCGCATCCGTTCCTCGACTCTGACCAGGTGGGGCGACGTGTAGAGTCCTGTGACCATCCCCGCGTGCCGCAGGATGGACTCGCACATGGCTGCAACGCTGCCCTTTCCGTTGGTGCCGGCAATATGAATCGAAGGATATCTGTTCTGGGGACTGCCGAGGGCTTTCATCATGGCAGCCATGCGATGCAACCCGAGGTTCATTGTCGAAACCTCGTTGCCCCGCAGAGCCAGGAATTTCAGTGTTTCTTTATAGTGCATGGTCCGGTCAAAAGAAGATTAAGAGTATATTGACTCCATAGGATTCGCAAGGGCATAGAGGCCGGGAGCGCCGCCCCACACAGATCAGGGATCGCCATCATGATTAGTGACCTGTAACAATGAAAATGCTAACGCTTATTTTACCTATTCCAGCGCTGAAAGCGCGACGCAGCACAGCCCAGGGCGGAGGCCGCAAAGCGGCTGGAGCCCTGGGTTAGAACAAAGGGAAAGAAAGCCCTGAAAGGGCGAAGCAGGTTTTTGCAGATCGTTTTCGATTAGGAGTGCAAAACGATCTTTTGTTGAAGTGAAGAAATTATGCAACCTGCTTCGCCCTTACAGGGCTTAACCGAATGCCATTCCAAACCCAGGGTTCCGGAGCCCGCTACCGCGTGCTCCTCCACCCGGGGCTTTGCTGCGCCGCGCTTTCAGCGCTAGGCCGGTCAGCTTCGATTATTATCCGCAATTGAATTGTTACAGGACACTGGCCGCTTGGAGTCTTGGGGTCTTCGAGTTAAACTCGACCGATTGAAATTCAAGGAATAAACAGCGAATGAGGACGATCATGAATCGAATTGGCCGAGTTGTCACGGTTGTTATGCTGCTTGCAGTTTGCGCTGCCAGGGCGCAGAACGCCGGCGATGCGCTCGAGCGCGGTTTCCAGAATCCGCCGGATAGCGCCAAACCGAGAGTCTGGTGGCATTGGATGAACGGCAACATCACGAAGGAAGGAATCAAGCTCGACCTGGAGTGGATGAAGAGAATCGGGCTTGGCGGTTTTCAGAATTTCGATGCTGCCTTTCTCACTCCCAAGGTGGTGGATAAACGTTTGGTCTACATGACGCCGGAGTGGAAGGATGCCTTTCTTTATGCCACTACGCTTGCGGACCAGTTGGGATTTGAAATGGCTATCGCAGGATCTCCTGGTTGGAGTGAGACCGGAGGTCCCTGGGTTTCCCCGGCGCATGCAATGAAAAAGCTGGTGTGGAGCACGACGATCATCGAGGGTGGACATCCATACAGCGGCGTTCTCCCAAAACCCTCTTCAAGTACCGGACCTTTTCAGAATATTCCCAGGCCGGAAGGATTCAATCCAAGCGGTGCTCCCGCTCCTGCTTTGCCGGAATATTATGCCGATTCCGCCGTCGTTGCCTATCGGCTGCCCGAAGGAGACGTGCCGATGCGGGACCTACAGCCGAAGATAACATCCAGCGCGGGACAGCTTGACTTCGCCGCCCTTTCCGACGGCGACCTCGCCAGGACAATTGTCTTGCCCGGCGCTTCTGCCGATGGGAAAGCATGGATTCAGTTCGAATTCGCACAACCTCAAACCATTCGCGCAGTCACCCTTGGCACGGGAAGAGCTGCAGGCCTGTTTGAAAGGACTTTGCCCGGCAGCGAGTCAAAACGAGAGCTGCAAGCCGGCGATGACGGAACTCAATTCCGAACGATCGCAGAGATTCCAATCGGAGGGGTCGGGGAGCATACCATTGCTTTCCCCGCGGTCACTGCAAAATTCTTCCGGCTGACTTTCACCCCGCCGCAGGCTGCCCGCAACACTTCCGCAAAAACGGAATACAGGATTTCCGAACTGATCCTGCACACCGGAGCGCGTGTAGATCATTTCGAAGAGAAGGCAGCCTTTGTCGCCGTGCCCGATTTATATGCCTTCCCCACTCCCGCAGTCCCTGGTGCGGCCGCAGTGCGCAAATCGGATGTTTTGGATTTGACACACGGGATGAGCGCCGACGGCACACTGAATTGGACGCCTCCTTCCGGGCGTTGGGCCATTCTCCGGATGGGCTACTCCCTGACGGGCGCACGAAATTCTCCGGCGTCACCTGAAGCAACCGGTTTGGAAGTCGACAAACTTAACCGCGCTTTCGTGAAGGCTTACCTCGATGACTACCTTGGCCCGTATAAAGCGATGCTCGGTCCACTCATGGGCAAGCGCGGACTGCAGTACGTAATCACCGACAGCTTTGAAGCCGGCGCTCAGAACTGGACGGATGACATGATCGATGAATTCACCAGGCGCCGTGGCTACGATCCGCACCCATGGCTGCCCGTCCTCACCGGCTGTGTTGTTGAAAGCGCTGAATCCAGCGATCGATTCCTGTGGGATTTCCGGAAGACGATCGCAGATATGATCGCAGAGTACCATTACGACGAGATCACCGACTCCCTCCACGAGCTCGGAATGGGACGCTACAGCGAATCGCATGAAACCGGGCGCGTGTTTATTGCAGATGGAATGGAGGTCAAACGCAGTGCCGCTATCCCGATGAGCGCTTATTGGGTACCCACCGAAGGCATGAAGGGAGAGCAGTTCGGCTACAGCGCCGATGTCCGCGAATCCGCTTCCGTAGCCCATATCTACGGGCAAAACCTGGTAGCGGCCGAATCGATGACCGCCAGGAGCGGAGCCTGGGCGTGGGCCCCCGAATTGCTGAAGCCGACCGCCGACATGGAAATGGCACTCGGATTGAACCGTTTCGTCATTCACACTTCGGTTCATCAGCCCTTGTCGGACAAGATTCCCGGTCTCAGCCTCGGCCCTTACGGGCAGTGGTTCACGCGCCATGAAACCTGGGCGGAACAGGCTCAGCCCTGGATCGCCTACCTGGCTCGAAGTTCCTTTATGCTTCAACAGGGCACGTATGTGGCCGACGTCCTCTATTTCTACGGCGAGGATTCCAATCTCACCGCCTTATTTGCCGAAAAGTCGCCGGACGTGCCCGCCGGGTATAGCTTTGATTACGTCAATGCGGACGCCTTGGTCAATGCTCTGTCGGTGTCCGACGGATTCATTACTGCCAAAAGCGGCATGGCCTATCACGTGCTGGCATTGGATCCCCGCAGCCGGCACATGAGTTTGGCGGTACTGAGAAAAATCCGCGACCTGGTGCGTACGGGAGCCGTCGTCGTGGGCGCCAAACCTGTCGAGACTCCGAGTCTCGCCGACGACCGGGCGGAATTTCAAACCATCGCCGACGAGGTTTGGGGGACAGGGGCAGAAGACCATGTTTGCGGAAAGGGCAAAGTTTACGGAAACCGGACGCCGGCAGATGTTTTGCGCTTGATCCGCCTGCCGCCCGATTTCGAGTCGACGCGTCCTCAACCGGATTCAAAGTTCCTATTCGTGCACCGCAAGCTTGCAGAAGGGGATGTCTATTGGGTAAACAACCGAAACAGCCGGGCGGAAAACGTGGACGTCACGCTTCGAATCCAGGGCAAGGTTCCCGAGATCTGGCATCCAGACGCCGGAAAGATAGAACCTGCATCTTACAGAATAGCGGGAGGCCGTACGACCGTGTCGCTGCTCCTGGATCCGATCGATGCTGTTTTTATCGTGTTCCGTAAACCCGCCGCCCGGCTCTTCGTCACCATGCCCGCAATAAGCGAAACCCAGGTCGCCACTGTGGAAGGCGGGTGGGACGTGAGCTTTCAGCCGGATCGCGGTGCTCCCTCCATGATCACTCTCGACCGCTTGAGTTCCTGGTCGGACAGCAGCGATAAGGGAGTGAAGTACTTTTCCGGGACAGGAATATATTACAAATCGATCGAAGCGCCCGCCGACTGGTTTGTGCGCGGGGCAAAGCTGTGGCTCGATCTCGGCAGCGTGAAAAATCTCGCCGACGTGACCGTCAACGGCAAGGCTTTGGGTATCCTTTGGAAAGCGCCCTTCCGTGTGGATGTGACGGATGTTTTAAAACCCGGCGGCAATAGGCTTGAAATCAAGGTGACAAACCTCTGGGTCAACCGGCTGATCGGCGATGCTCAACCGGATGCGGCCAGGAAATATACCTATACCACCCAGCCGTTTTATCGAGCCGATTCGCCATTATTGCCGTCCGGGCTGCTGGGGCCCGTGCGCATTGTGAGAATCAAAGATTAACGGCTGCGAGCACCGGCGTCTCGCCGAATGCTGCATAGTTTTTCCGAAGGAGCTTTTGCCGAGCGCTGAAAGCGCAAAACAGCAAAGGAGCTTTTGCCGAGCGCTGAAAGCGCGAAACAGCAAAGCCCAGGGTGGAGGAGCACGCACAGCGGGCTCCGGAACCCTGGGTTTCAGGATGGAATTAAGGTTCAGCCCTGAAAGGGCGACACAGGCTTTTGCATAATCTGCCAAAAACCTGTG
>Ga0187874_10000528_pt1 | contig 46096 bp, 47 predicted proteins | sample June2016WEW_16_1_3_FD_132993 | JGI IMG/M metagenome (GOLD analysis project Ga0187874, IMG submission 132993) | Peatland microbial communities from SPRUCE experiment site at the Marcell Experimental Forest, Minnesota, USA - June2016WEW_16_150 | ecosystem: Environmental > Terrestrial > Soil >... | reverse complement strand
TCTTGGTGCCGCCGGCTTGGACAGCGTTGCCGGTTCGCGGGCCCGGGAACGAGCGGGAGGAGTCATAGGAACAGTTTCCCATGACTAGCACAGATGTCAGTGTATTACCAAAAGTTCTTTAATCCGCAAGAGCCCGACACCAAGCGGCCCGACTGTGCCGGACTAGCTCGGTTGCATCCCGAAGGATGCTCTATTCAATTGGTCTCAAAAGCTACCATCGGGGTTCATGGCGGACGCGGATACCCGCGCCGAGGGCCGGGATCTCCCAGCAGCTTCTGGCAACCAGGTGGACAAGTTCGATGCCCTGAGTGAACAGGTCATGGCGATCCTGCGAGCCGGCAGTCCCCACCTGTTCGGGCCCGTTCCCGCGAGGGAGCTCCAGGCGCGGACTACTCGAAAGCAGAAGACCCGGCGCCGCGATCTTGCCCGGATCGGCCATGATCTCTGCGCCCTCTTCCCGGACGAGCACCAGATCGATCTGATCGCCGCCAACTGGGGAGGGCGACTTGCCGAGGCAGAGATAGTCGGCGAGCTCGAACCGGCAATTGCCACGCTGCTGGAAAGAGAGTTCGGTTGGCTATGCCTCGGCGACGGCCGCTGGCGCCGGTACTGGTTGATGGAAAACGATGGGAGCGTCAGGTTCGGTCAGGAATGCTCAACGCGTGAACACCAGGTCGTCCGGCTCAAGTGCACAAGATGCGAGACTGATCGCAGGGGCGAGCTCGGAATCATTGGTCGCTTCACCTGCGACACCCGTACGCGCTTCGCTATCTGGCTATGGCGCGACGTCCGTCTCGGACGTGGTCCGCTCATCCGCGCTCAGCCGCCGTGGCCGGACGTGCACTTAGCTCCCAGGTGTCGAAAGTGTGGAGGAACGCCGAAGATGAACCTGCGGACGCTTGTCGCCAAGCTCAGCGAGCCGACCTGGCGGCACAGCGAGCTCCTCATCGAGCCTGGTGGGCGCTTTGTCGCCCCGACAAATAGGGTGCCGCGCCTCGGCGTGCGGCCTGCCATGTCTGACCGCCAAGTTGACCGCCAAGCCGTTGGCCGGCCATGACAGCAGGTGGCACCAGCTGACAACGCCTGGGCTCTGACCTGCTCAAATGGCCCCGGGTGACACGCGGTGGATGAGTCCAAAGCGACTTGTAATCGTCAGGTCGTGGGTTCGAGTCCCACCACCGGCTCCCTAAAACTCCAGTTCGGAAGCCCTTTCCGACTGGCCCGTATTCCGAACATCGAACCGCAATGTCAACGCGGTAGCGGTCAACCGGGTGTGCGAGCCCGGTTCATGCTTGACACTGTGGCTCCGGTACCTGCACGACACTTCTAGGACGCGGTTCCGGTACACGGGCGACAGTAGTTCCGGACCTGCCCGACACTTCAGGAGGCGCTGGGTGCTCGTGGACTCGATGTCGTGGAACAGCGGACGAAAGCGGTCTTACGAAGTGCTCGACGGTGCGAGCGTCACCGAGGTGATGAGGCGATATGGGGTGTGCCGCCAGACAGTGCACGAGTGGCTGCACAAGTACGCCAACGACGGGTTCTCAGCGCTCGTCGACAAGGCCTCTAGCCCGAGACTTGCCCGCATCAGATACCCCGGTGGAGAACGTCAAATTCGGTTGTAGGGCATCACCTCTCCAGGTGAAGGCGGTGGGCGAGATCGCCGAATACGATCGGCCCGCCGCGGCGTGGTCGTTGTCTCTCTGGCGGCTTCCGGACGTGACTATGTGCGCCGGACGACGCCGATGGGGGCTTTTCGGTGTTAACAGAAGTCGCCACGCCCCGTGCAGCACCTATGAGAGAGTGCCGAGTGCGGCGACAGACGGGATATTGGGACAGCGTTGGCTACCTTCAGCTAGGCCGTTCCAGGGCTTGGCGCAGAGAGCCGTTCGGCTAGATAGGCGAGGGCCATCGGGTAGCGGTACTCGATGCGACCGTGGGCCCCTTCGAACAACTCGAAGTGCAGGTCGGTGATACCGATGGCTCCCAAGGCGTCGCGGAACGCCTGGCTTCCGATTTCGAGAAACCACTCGTCACTGGTGCCGCCGTCGATCCAGATGGCCCGCAGACTCCGTAGGGCATCCGCACAGCGGGGCACCATGCGCACCGGGTCCCAGTCGAGCCATCGCCCCCAGACATCCTGGTCCAGTACCCCGTTATGAGGATCGAACGGTAGGCGCGGGGTGCCGTCTGGGTCGGCCGAGAAGCAGGCGGAGATGCCCAGCATCATCAGGAGGTTCTCGTCGGCCGGTTTGGTGAAGGCGACCCGGCTGCGGAAATCCGACCACCACCGGTCGATCGACCCGTCGTAGTCTCGCAGGTGGCGGACAGCCTTGCCGAATTCGGGGATGTAGCAGTACTCGTACAGCGAGTCACCGGCGTGGGTGGCGAAACCGCCGAACAGGTCGGGACGCAGCATGGGCGTGATCATGGCACCAAAGCCCCCGCTCGACTTCCCATGGATGCCTCGGTGCTCCGGGCCGGCCAGGGTCCGGTAGTTCGTGTCCACCCAACCCACCACGTCCTCGCACAAGTAGGTGTGGTACTGCCCGGTCCCCGGCGAGTCCACGAACTGCGACCCCCCGTACGCCGTCCAGGCGTCCACGTACACAACGATGCACGGTGGGGCCTGCCGGCTGGCAAAAAGCTCGTCGGCCATCTCGGGAAACGGCTGGCGATAGGCGGTGCGGTTGGCCCACATGGTGAGGTATCCGGTGTAACCCTGGATGACGTACACCGTCGGGTAGCGCACCCCGGGATCGTCGTCGTAGCCCGGCGGGACGTATACCCACAACGGACGGTCGGCAGGATCGCCGAGATGGTTGCCCTCGAGCGCCACGGAATGAATCGTGTGCCGGTCGAGCCGGCCAGCCAGCTCTGCTTCCCAGGGCAATGTCATGGACCCGCACTCTAGGACACACGGGCAGCCCCGACGCAAGGAGCGAGTCGGGGAGTCTGACCGGACCCGCCCCTGCTCCCTGGTCCGCAACCTGCAGCACACGGGCAAGAGGCTGCCCCCGAACGTTCCACGCACCAGAATTCCAAGACTGCCCCGGTGCGCCGGATACGTGGGACACTCAATGCTGGTATGACAGCCGATCACTTACCACCGTCTGCGCTACCGACTACTTCATCTCGGGCGTTGAGGCTGTCCGCGATTGTTGAGGGGCGCCGTCCACAGGCGGCAGGTCGATTGCCTTGCCGTCGTTCAAAGCGCCCCGTTCCAGGCTCCATCGCTCAGTTGCGCAGCACCGGCGACGTCGCCGTTGTCGTTGACCCAGTTCGCGTCGCCCCCGCGCCGCCGAGCGTGCCGAGGTCGATCATGCGCCAGCCGTTCCATAAGAATGGGTGGGCCGCTGCGTCGCCGGCGATCTCGCTGAAGCCGACGACCTGACCGCTGTTGTTCATCCAGTTCACTTCGCCGTAGTCGCCGCCGAGCGTGCCGAGGTCGATCATGTGGCCGTTCTCCCACAGGAACGGATCTTGGGTCGGGAGCTTGGTGTAGGGGCTCGGAGCGTCGTTGGTGAACGAGTTTCCGGCTACCTGCCCGAGATGCCCGCGATGGCCCCTCCGGACCTATCGACGGCATCCTAGAAAATGGTCCTGACCTGCAAGAACGTAGCTAGACCACACGAGACCAAATGACCCGGAACGGACTCGTAATCGTCACGTCGTGGGCTCGAGTCCCACCGCCGGCTCTTTCTCTTTGGTGTCGCGCGACATAGGAGACGATGTCGCGCGACATTGTCGGCGCCCCTTCGATCCGCGGTGCTGGTCGGGCGAGCTCGGGTCGCTCAGGGGATCAAGACGATCTTGCCGTGGGTATGACCTGACAAAAGCTGCCGATGGGCGGCAGCCGCCTCACTCAGTGGATAAGTGCCGGCTACCCGGACATGGAGCTTGCCCGCCTCTGCCTGCTGTACGAGCTCCAACCTGGCCGCCGCGCGAATCTCGGTACCGGGATCTCCGCCTGGGCCGACACCGATGACCTTGATCCCAAGTTGGACCCCTCGTTGGAAAGCGGCGATGGTGACGATCCGGTTGCGATCGGCGACCAACGCAACGGACACATCGATCGCCTCGTCGGTGCCTACGGTGTCGATCACCCCGTCTACGCCGCCAGGGGCAATGTCACGGATCCGCTCCAGCAGTCCGTCACCGTAAGCCACCGGCTCGGCGCCGAGTCCACGAAGGTAGGCGTGGCCCGGCGCGCTCGCCGTGCCGATGACACGCGCGCCGGCGTTGGTGGCGAGCTGGACCGCCATGAGACCGACGCCGCCCGCCGCTCCGTGTACAACCACGGTGTCGCCGGGGCCGACGCCGGTGACGTGGAGCGCGTGCGCGGCAGTTGTCCCAGTCAGAAGGAGCCCGCCGGCCTCCTCGAAGGAGAACGTCGATGGCTTGCGTACGACACTCGACGCAGGCACGATGACCTGGGCGGCATAGGCACCGTGGATTGGATACGCGATGACCTCGTCGCCGATGTGGACAGGACCCGCTGGCCCCTCCGTATCGCCACTTACTGCGCTCACGACGCCGGCCGCCTCGTAGCCCAGATGAATCGGCAATTGGGATGCGTCTTTGCCGTAGGCGCCGCTGTACATCTTGTAGTCGACGGGGTTGGTGCCCGCCGCCCGTACCTCGACCAAGACTTGTCCCGGTTTCGGATCCCCTACGGGCTCGTCGATGACGGACAGAACCTCCGGCCCACCGAATCCAGTAGCGACCACAGTGGTTGTCACACCTATCTGAACGGCTGCCGTTTCCCGGCTATTCCTCCTTTGCCGACCGGGTCCTGAGAGAAAGCGACCACCGGTTGAAGTATCAAGGCCTTCCGGAGTCTTCGCATCGAGTGAATCCTCCGGGATGGCTGGGACGTATGTCTCTGTGACGAATGGGCGCTGCCCCGTTTGTCGCGAAGCAGAGGAGGCGAGCCCGTGAAGTCACATCAGCAAATCTGCCGTCGTTCAAGTTCCTCGTCGCGACGAAAGACCTTGGGGCCGTACCGGGAGGTGTTGCGACCCTCCCTCGGTCAAACCCCCGGCCCACATACCCGATTCGGCACCTCGGGCTAGGAAGCGTCTTGGAACGGCTGCAGTGGTCGCGTACGGATTGGCCGCGGCCCGTGCTGCGGGTGATCGGGGCGGGGCTGCTGATCTCGACCGGTGCGATCCACCTCGACCTGTATTTGACCGGCTACAGCTCGCTCCCGGAGATCGGCTGGCTCTTCCTACTTCAAGCGATATCGGCATGCGGCCTAGGCCTGGTGGTTCTGGTCTCCGGTAGCCGGCTTGCGGCGCTCAGCGGTGCCCTGCTCGCTCTCTCGACATTGGGTGGTTACCTGCTGTCGCTGCGGATCGGACTGTTCGGGTTCAGGGAGGTACGCACCACCGCGGGGATCGTGGCCGGGGTGGTCGAGGTAGCCGCGTTCGCGGGACTAGCCGCGTTCGTTCTTGATGCAAGGGGACGGCTACGGCTCACCGCCGTGACCCCGCGTACCAGCGAACTGGTCGCGCGGCTGCAAGCGGGCATCCCGAGCGCCCGATGGGCGGTTGCCGCCATGTCGGTGCTGGCCGTCGTGTTGTTGGGCATCTCCCTTGCTTCCAAGGGTCCGACATCAACAGGCACAGGCGCGCCCGTGGCGCTCTTGAGGATCGCGAAGGTCGGCGGGGTGTCGGTCCTGGCCAATGCCCGAGGCTTCACGCTCTACTGGTTTGGCCCCGACACGCCTCTCAAGTCCAAGTGCTACGGGACCTGCGCCGCGTACTGGCCGCCGGTGATCGGCACCCCGGTCGCGGGTCGGGACGTGACAGGCAAGTTGGGCACCATCAGACGTTCCGACGGCGCGGTGCAGGTCACCTATGACCGCCATCCTCTCTACACGTACATAGGCGATGGCGCTCCCGGTCAGGCAGCCGGCAACAACATCGACCTGAATGGCGGGTTGTGGCACGAGATGGCCGTATCGGGCTGACTACGGGCAGCCCGGCCATTGTCACACGACCGCCGGGCTCAATGAGATTCCTCGGATACGACAACAGGGCTCAGCGGTAGACGCGGGGAATCCTGAAGATCCCGCCCCGGGGGCGGCTGGTCTGGCTCTCGGCCGGCGATCCCGGTTCGGGCTCCTCCCCAGAACCGTCGCCTGCGACAAGCACGCCTGCCATCACCGGGACGAACTCGATCTCCTCGTCGAGGGGCAATGGGTCGACTCTTGGGATGGCGTCGCCCGGGCGCTCCTCAGCACGGACAGTCGTGTAGCCGCCCTCCGTCGACCTCAGGACGACGTTGGCACGCTTGCGCTTGCCTGCCGTCGGTACACGCTGCATCTCCTTGCAGATCCGGTACGTGACGGGAAACACGATCAAGGGCACCGCGATCGCCAGGAATCGGAAGGACGTCAGCACGACGTTCAGCGAGATCGACAGGTAATTCGCCAGGACGTCGGTAGCGCTTGCCCCGAACAGAACGAAGTAGAACGAGAACACGGCAGCGCCGAAGGCGGTGCGTTTCGGCCGGTCCCGGGGACGGTCCAGGATCTGGTGCTCCGCGTGGTCATGGGTGATCCTTGCCTCGATGAACGGCCACGCCTGCAGGACACCGAAGGTGATGCCCGGGAGGAGGATCGCAGGAAAGAACACATTGGGGATCATGTGGCCGAAGCCCACGATCTCCCAGCTCGGCATGATACGAAGCGCCCCGTCGAGCCAGCCCATGTACCAGTCGGGTTGCACCGCGTAGCTCACCTTGTACGGCACGTACGGGCCGTAGAGCCAAACGGGATTGATCTGGAACAAGGCGCTGAGAACGCCCGTGACCGCGACCGTCAGGCACATGAAACCGGTCGTCTTGGCGGCAAAGGTGGGCCACAAAGGCGCGCCGACCACGTTACGGGGCGTGTTGCCCCGTCCTGGGAACTGCGTGTGCTTCTGGCGGACGAGCATCCCGAGGTGAGCACCGAGGAGCCCGACGATCACCGCGGGCAAGATCAGCACGTGGAGGATGAAGAACCTCGGGATGATCGAGTTGCCTGGAAAGTTGCCGCCGAATAGGAAGAACGCCGCGTAGCTGCCGATCAGCGGGATCGACTCCACGATCGAGAAGGAGATCCGGATGCCGGTACCCGACACCAGGTCGTCGGGGAGCGAATAGCCGAGGAAGCCGTTGAAGATCGCAAGGATAAGGAGAGTCGAGCCCACGATCCAGTTCAGCTCCCGGGGCTTGCGGAACGCCCCGGTGAAGAAGATGCGCAGCATGTGTACGACTATGGACCCCACGAAAATGTTCGCCGCCCAGTGGTGCATCTGGCGCATGAGCAGGCCGCCGCGCACGGCAAAACTCAGGTTCAGCGTCGAGGCGAACGCCTCGGAGACGGGCTGTCCGCGAAGGGGCGCGTACGAGCCCTCGTAGATGACGTCCTTGCTCGACGGGACGAAGTAGAGGGTGAGGAAGACCCCCGTCCCGAGGAGGACGATGAACGAGTAGAGGGCGATCTCGCCTATCAGGAACGACCAGTGATCCGGGAAGATCTTGTTGAGCATCTTGCGGCCCGAGCCCGAGATCCCGAGCCGTTCGTCGAACCAGTTGAAAAGCGCGTCAATCATTGCCGCGCTCCCAGTACCCCGGTCCCACAGGCTCGTCGTAGCCGTCCTGGGCGCGGAAATAGCCCTCGTCGTCGATGTAGAGCGGAAGCTGGGGCAGCGGTCGCGGCGCCGGTCCGAAGATGGGAATGGCGGCATCGGTGACGTCGAACAGGGACTGGTGGCAGGGGCACAGCATCTGCTTGGTGAGCTCTTCGTACAAGCCCACCGGGCACCCTGCGTGCGTGCACACCTTCGAGAAGGCGATATAGCCCTGAGGCGCCCAGGTCTTCCGCTGCTTGGCGAACTGCGGCGGAGGTGTGAGGTAGCCGCTCGCGGGCGGGGGGTCGACCCGGATGAGCATGGTCTGGGAGTACGCACCACCGATGTCGGTCTCCGGGAACACCGTGATGAAGCCCCCCACCTCAAGGTCGCCTGTCTTGATCTTGCGACCGGTGATGTCGACGAGATAGGAGCCGCGTCGCCAGGCGGTCTGGCGGAGAGTCTTGCCCGGGAGCGGACCGAGCGAGCGCAGCAGCGGGAACGCAAGCACGACACCGAGGATCCCCGACGCGAATCCGAGGGTCTTGACGAGGAAGCCCCGGCGTTCGACTGCCACCTTCCCGCGACTCGCGAAGTCCTGGACGAACGCCTCACGCTGAGCGGTCGTGGGCACGAGGCTGTGCCGGGACTCCGAGAACGGACCTCTTGGCATCAGGTACCTGCCCCACACCACCATCCCGTACCCGAGCCCGGCGAAACCCACGGAAAACGTCAGCGCAAGCCAGAAGTTGGAGTAATTCTGCCAATAGGCGGCACCGAAGCCCGCAAAGCCCGCGGCTGCCAACAGGAAGCCCGAGCTCGCCACGAGCTCGGCCCGGCGCGGGTTCTTCGCTGCTATCTGGAACTGCGGCGCGTCGGCGCGGATGGAGGTGACAGGGATCCTCACCCGGCGCGCAGGGTCGTCCTGCCCCGAAGATCCCGCGGGGGCCTCAGGTTCGTCAGGCATGTGCGAGCTCGCGCTTGTCGTTGCCGCCAGGGCCGTCATCGTGACCGTCGCGGTCTTCCTGCTCGTCGTCCTCCTCGGTCTCGGTGCGGTCGCCAACCCAGAGAGCGGCGAGCAAGCAGGCGCCCACACCGACGAACAGCCCGACGAAGCCCTCAGCGACCGGGCCGACACCTCCGAGAGAAAGCCCGCCGGGACTCACGGGATGCTGGATGTTCTTGACGACATAGCCGACGATGTCGGTGACTTGTGCAGGCGAGAGCGTCCCGGGCCCAAAGCGCGGCATGTTGCCGGGTCCGGTACGGACCGCTTCCCAGACCATCGTCTTGGTCACACCGTGGAGCGGAGGCGCTTGGATGCCACCTGCGAGCGCGTCTCCGGCGCCTGTGATGGTGTGGCAGGGCGCGCAGTTGAGCGCGAACAGGCTGAAGCCTTCCGCCACGTCCGCGCGCGATATGTCAAGGCCGAAGGGGACTCCAGGATTGCCGAACGACGGTGCCAAAGAGGTCACGTATCGCACGATGTCGAGGACCTCGGCACGGTCGAACTTCGCTGGCTTGCGCTCGGGCTCCGCCGTCGGCTCGGCGAGCGGCATCCACCCGCTGGAAAGCCACAAGTCCACCGTCGCGCCGCCCACGCCGAGAAGAGGTGGCGCACGGTCGCTTCCCGAGGCGTCGATCCCATGGCAGCTGGAACAGTTCTGCACGAACAGGGTGCGACCGGCGGCAAGCTGACTTGCGGCTGTCGGATCGTCCTGGCTGGTGAGGCTGGCGGCGTTGACCCCGCTCGAGACTCCTCCCGCGGAGACATCGCCGCGTCCCGCGCCGAGAAGGAAAACGCCGACGAAACTCGCCGACACGAGCAGCGCGAAGCTCAAAAGGGCGCGCCTCCAAAAGACGTGGGAAGCGGTCACGAGAGCAGGAACAGGGCGCTGAACAGCCCGATCCAGACGAAGTCGACGAAGTGCCAGTAGTAGCTGACCGCCTGGAATACGGCTGTCTCACCCGGGTCACCGCCCTTCATCGAGCCCGCGAGGCGGCCGAGTAAGGCGATCATCGCCACGAGCCCGAGAAGGACGTGAAGCCCGTGGAGACCACTCATGATGTAGAAGAGCGAACCATAGGCGTTGGTGTGCGCCCGGAAGGGAAGGGTCTTCCACTCGTAGGCCTGGTTTGCGAGAAAAGCGGCGCCGAGGACAAAGCTCGTGATGATCCAGTTGCGCGCCTTCTTGTACTCCCCGCGCTCTTGCGCCCACACTCCGAGCTGGAACGTGGGGCTAGAGGCCAGAAGTACGAAGGTGAAGATCAACGCCTGGATCGTGTCGAGGTGCGTTCCAGGGGGAAACGTCCCCGCCGGCGGCCACAGCGGCATGTTGTGGGCGCGGATCGTGAAGAAGGCGGCGAACAGGCCGCTGAAGAACATGAATTCCGAGCCAAGCCAGACGACGACGCCAACGGCGAGCAACTGGGGCCCCCCCGGCTGCTGTCGGCTGTGCGGGCGCGGCAGTACTACTGCGTCGCTCACGGCGTACTTTCTAGCCCAAACACGCGCCCGAATCTAGCCGCCGATGCGGCGAATATGGCCGGTGCGAAGGCGCGGATACTGTCATGCCGTGCGGGCGCTCGATTCTGCCTTCCTCCGGGCGTGCCGATGCGCGCCAGTCGAGCGGACACCGGTCTGGTTCATGCGCCAGGCGGGGAGATCCCTCCCCGAGTACCGCCGCTTGCGCGGAGACGGTGACATTCTCGACGCGATCGCCAAGCCCGAACTTGCGGCCGAGCTGACACTTCAACCGGTGCGCCGCTACGGAGTCGACGCCGCCATCCTGTTCTCCGACATCGTCGTGCCGCTTGCCGCCGTCGGGGTCGGCGTCAAGATCGTGGCGGGGCGCGGGCCGGTGATCGACAGGCCTTTTCGCGACCGCGAGGACCTCGGGCGTCTTCGGCCTCTCGAGCCCGAAATCGATCTCGCGCACGTGCTCGAGACCGTCCGAATCGTCGTCCGCGAGTTGGACGTCCCGTTGATCGGCTTCGCCGGTGCCCCTTTCACGCTCGCGACCTACCTCATCGAAGGCGGTCCCTCCAGGACGTTCGGCCGCACCAAGGCCCTCATGCACGGCGAGCCCGAGCTGTGGCATCAGATCGTCGACCGTCTCGCCGACATCGCACTGACGACGCTGAGAGCCCAGGTCGAGGCCGGCGCCTCGGCAATCCAGCTCTTCGACAGCTGGGCGGGAGCACTCTCCGCCGCCGACTACGCGAACTTCGTCCTGCCGGCGTCGCGAAAGGTGCTCGAGGGCGCCGAAGATCTCGGCGTGCCCAGGATCCATTTCGGCGTGGGTACCGGCGAGCTGCTCGGCCTCATGTCCGCGGCGGGAGCTGACGTGGTGGGTGTCGACTGGCGTGTGGCGCTTTCGGTGGCCCGTGGTCGCATCGGAGCCGGAAAGGCTGTCCAGGGCAACCTGGACCCCGCTGTGTGCCTTGCTCCGGTCTCAGTAGTGGTCCAGGAAGCGAACAGGGTCCTCGAGGAGGCCGCCGGTAAGCCGGGTCACATCTTCAACCTCGGGCACGGTGTCTTGCCCGAGACCGATCCGGGCGTCCTCGCCCGGGTAGTCGAGACGGTCCACGACTGGCGGCCGGGCACCTCCTCAGGTGAGGCGATCGACTGATGACACCCTCGTCGAGACGAATCGGGGCCCTCGTCATGGCATACGGAACTCCTCCCTCGCCCGAACAGATCGAGGCGTTCTACACCGACGTGCGCCGCGGACGTCCACCGAGCGCCGAGCAGCTCGCCAAGCTCACAAGACGTTACGAAGCGATCGGAGGAGTATCTCCCCTCGCGCGCCACACCGCCGAACAGGTCGCTGGGATCCAGCACCAACTGGAGCTCCGTTCCCCCGGCAGCTACCTGTGCGTCCTCGGGAACAAGCATTCCGAGCCCCGGATCGAGAGCGCAGTCGAGTACCTCCACACTCAAGGGGTGCGCGGCTTGGTGGGACTCGTGCTTGCGCCCCACTACTCGCGGGGCAGCGTCGGGGAGTACGTCTCCCGTGCGACCGAACAGGCGACCGGTCTCGCCATGTCCGCCACGTTCGTCGAGCACTGGCACGAGGACCCCGTGCTCATCGAGCTCCTCGCCGAGCGCGTGGCGAACGCGCTCGAGACGCTCGGGCCCCACGGGATCGACGCCAGGCACAACGGGAGGCTGCTTCTCCTGGTCACCGCTCACAGCCTCCCGCTACGCGTCGTCGCCGACGGCGACCCGTACGCCGACCAGCTCCGGCGCAGCGCTGAGCTGGTGGCGTCGGCCGCCGGCCTCAGGCGCTTCGACATCGGCTGGCAGAGCGCCGGCAGAACGCCAGAGCCTTGGCTGGGCCCGGACATCCTCGAGAGATTGCGGGCGCTGCCGAGCCAAGGAGTGGACGCCGTGGTGATCTGCCCGGCCGGCTTCACATCGGATCATCTCGAGGTCCTCTACGACCTCGACATCGAGGCCAGCCGCGTAGCCGCCGAAGTTGGTGTCGCCTTCGCCCGGACCGCGTCCTTGAACGCCGATCCGAGGATGTGCGCCGCGCTTGCCGATCTTGTGATCGACCGTGCGCAGGAGCTCTAGGCGGTGAGCCGCGTCGTCGCCGTCGTGGGCGGTGGTATCAGCGGGCTCGCCGCAGCCCGCGTCCTCGCCGGCGCGCCCCCCGTCAGTCGCGAGCTTGAGGGCGGCTCGGATCACGAGGACGTCAAGCCCGACACCGAGGTCATCCTGCTGGAATCCGACGACCGTTTCGGGGGCAAGATCCTCTCCGGGGAGTTCCGCGGGTGTTCGCTCGATTTCGGCCCCGACAATTTCCTGACCCGGAACGCGAGTGCCGCGGGTCTCTGCAACCAACTCGGGATCGGTGAAGATCTCGTCGCGCCGGCGACAAGCTCGGCATCGGTGGTGGCGCGGGGACGGCTGCGCCCTTTGCCGGCAGGCCTCATCCTCGGCTTGCCTCCCGACCTCGTGGCCCTCGCCCGCTCACGGATCGTGAGTGGCCGCGGCCTCGCCAGGGCAGCGCTCGACCTCCTGGCCCTAGGCCCACCCATCTCGGCCTCGAGCCTCGGCCTGCGCCCTAACGGCGCCGCCACAGGAGACCGGGGCGGCCCCGAATGGACCGCTGCCTCGATCCTCGAGACCCGGCTCGGCCGGGAGCTCGTCGAGCGCCTCGTAGATCCCCTGCTCGGCGGCATCAACGCCGGGGGCCTCGACCAGCTCTCGCTCGTCGTCGTGGCGCCTCAGGTGGCGCAGGCGCTGGTCGGCCATCGCAGCGTGACCCGCGCGCTGAGGCTGATGTCCCGGAACGCGCCGAGGCCGCCAGCGAGTGCTGGCTCAAAGACCAGGCCGTTCTTCCTCGGAATACGGGGCGGGCTAGGCCGGATCGTCGACGCGCTCGTCGCGGATCTGCAAGGTCGCGGCGTGCAACTCCGAACAGGCGCGGTCGTCACGGCCCTCCGCAAGGTCCGGGACCGCTACGAGCTCGAGACGGCGGACGGGACGGTCGCTGCAGACGGCGTGGTGCTGGCAACACCCGGGTACGTGGCCGCTCGCTTGCTCGTGGACATCGCTCCGGCGGCGGCGGCCGAACTCGGTTCGATCCCGCACTCCAGCGTCGCTCTGGTCACGCTCGCCTGGCCCTGTGACGCGATGTCCAGGCTGCCCCAGGGAAGCGGTTTCCTCTCACCACGCTGCGAGGGCCGGATCGTTACCGGCTGTACCTTCCTGTCGGCCAAATGGCCCTATACCGCGTCGCCTGGCGAAGTCGTCGTCCGTGCCTCGACCGGCCGCTACGGCGACGAACGACCCTCGGCTATGTCCGACGACGAACTCGTCCAAGCAGTGCTCAAAGACATGCGAGAACTGATCGGTACCTCGACCCGACCCCTTGGCGCCTTGGTCCAGCGGTGGCCGCGGGCCTTCCCGCAGTATCTGCCCGGGCACCTGGCGAAGATAGAGCGAGCAAGATCGTCATTAGCGGAGCTGGGCACGCTCGAGATCGCGGGCCCGTCGCTGGGCGGGATCGGGATCCCGGCATGTCTGACAACCGGCGAGCGGGCTGCAGTGGAGGTTCGCGATCGCCTGAGCCGATGAGAGGCACGGGCCGGCCCTTGAAATGGCTCGCCCCTCTCGTCGGTGGCGTTTTCGTGGCGTTTTCGCTGCCGCCGTTTGAGCTGTGGCCCCTGGCGTTTGTCGGAGTGGCCCTTCTCGCCTGGGCCGTGAGAGACAGGACCGCCGGTAGACGGGCCGTGGCAGGCCTCCTCGCGGGTGCGGGGCAGTTCGCGATCGGTCTCGCATGGGCCGACAAGTTCACGTTTCTCGGTTATGCCGGGCTCATCATCGTCCATTCGGGGATGTTCGCCGTCGCGTGTGTCCTGCTCTCGACCGGTCCGGCCCGCGTGCCGGCCCTGGCGGCGCTGCTGACGCTCGCGGAGTGGGTGCGCGAGCGTTGGCCCTTCGGCGGCGTGCCACCGGGTGGGATCGCGCTCGGGCAGGTGAACGGCCCCCTGGTCGGGACCGCGCGCATCGGTGGCACGGTGCTCTTGGTGGGCGTGACCTACCTCACTGGCGCCGCACTCGGCGACCTCGCCGTCACCTGGTTCCGACGGCGTCGGGCGCAACGCCCCGCGCACGGCCACGAGCTGATCGGGTGCCTTGTGAGCCTGGCCGTCGTGGTCGCGCTCGCCGTCTGGGGCGCCTTCGCAGCTGATGGCGGACTGCCGGTCGGGACGCTTCGCGTGGCCATCGTGCAAGGTGGCGGAAAGCGCGGCCTGTCCGATCTTCAGGTCCCGGCGTCAGTGGTCTACGCCGCTGCTCTACGGGCGACGACGATGGTCAGGCCGCCGGTAGATCTGGTGTTGTGGCCCGAGGACGTCGTGGCGCTCGGGCAGCCGCTCAAAGGCTCGCCGGAAGCCGCCCAGCTGTCCGAAATCGCCCGCGACCTTCACACGACGCTCGTCGCCGGCATCACCGAGCCCGTGGGCACAACCCGGTTCCGAAACGAGATCGTCGCCTATGCCCCCTCGGGCGCTCTGGTCGCGGTGTTCGAGAAAGTTCACCGGGTCCCCTTCGGCGAGTACGTCCCGTGGCGGCCGTTCTTCTCTCACCTCGTGAGCCTGCAGGCAATCCCGCGTGACGCAATCCCGGGGCACGGGAGCGGAATGATGCGAACACCGGTGGGACGTGTCGCGGTGCTCGTGTCCTACGAGGTGTTCTTCCCCGACCGCGGGCGCTCGGGCGTGAGAGCTGGTGGGCAGCTCATCCTCGTGCCGACCAACACGTCCTCGTACTCGAGCGAGCAGGCTCCCGCCCAGGAGATCGCGGCCTCCCGCCTACAGGCGATCGAGGAGGGCCGCGACCTTCTGCAGGCGGCTCCGACCGGCTACTCGGCCGTCATCGACAACGACGGCGACGTGCTCGAACAGACGCCCCTGTCGGCTCCGGCGGTGCTGCACGCCAATGTCCCGCTTCGCGACGGGGTCACCTTGTACACCCGCTTCGGCGATATGCCGACAGTCTTGCTGGCGCTTCTCGCGGTGTTGGCAGGCTGGGTGGTCGCCCTCATGGCGCGTCGCCGAGAGCGGCGGCAAGGCTGATGACCCCGCCCGGTGAGGCAAGGAGGCCTCACCTCCCGCCGAAGCGGGGATCGGGTCAGAGAACGTCAGCGACCGGGTCGACGGTCTCGGTGGCTGCCAACGTGGGAAGCTCCGGCGCGAGCGTGCCGGCATTGCCGTTGGTCGGGACGGAGATCTCAGGAGTCAAGTCACCGTGCCGCGCTTGATCGCGAATCTGGGTCCTTGCTCCGAACAGGTAGCGGTTGAAAATGAAGTACCGGGCGGACCAAATACAAGCGTAAGTGAGCAAGTTGGCGCTGTTGACGATCAAGGCACGAGCGAGGGATCCGCTCGCGATCCGGTCCGCGTTGTGCGCCGCAACCCCGACTGCAGCAGTCGAGATCACCATCGCGGTAAAAGAGATGGTCCAGAACGGCACGACCTCCCGCCAGACCCTCGAGCGGCCCGTCTTGCCCCAGGTCCAGGTGCGGTTGAGGTAGTAGGCCGGGAGCGAGGCGACGGCCGTGGCGATGACGTTGCACTCCATCGCCGATCCGACCCTCCAGATGTGGTAAGTCGAAAAAAGCACGGTCTGGGACACGATCGTCGAGACGATCGAGACCGAGGCGTACTTCCAAAGGCGCCTGAAGTGCTCGGTCCGCCGGAACGCGTAAACCCGTCTCACTAGCGAGGCCATGCGGGAAGTCTATCGTCTGATCCGTGACAGAGGCCCTGCGCCAGCTCGTCGAGCTGCTTGACCTCGAGGCCATCGAGGTGAACATCTTCCGGGGCAAGAACCTCGACGAGAAGCGTCTGCGTGTCTTCGGGGGCCAGGTCGCAGCGCAGTCGCTCGTCGCCGCCGGGCGGACGGTCGACCAGGGTCGGGTCCACTCCCTCCATTCGTACTTCCTGCGCCCCGGAGATCCGACGGCGCCGATCCTCTACGAGGTCGACCGCATCCGCGACGGCCGGTCGTTCACCACCCGGCGCGTGGTCGCGATCCAGCACGGGAGGGCCATATTCAATCTCCAGTGTTCGTTCCATATCGACGAGGGCCCGGGCTTCGTCCACCAGGCGGAGATGCCGCAGGTGCCCCGGGCCGACGAACTGCCGACACTTCGAGAGCGCCTCGCGCCCTATCTGGACCAGTTGCCGGAATGGTTCGTGTTGGACCGGCCACGGCCAATAGATCAGCGTTATATAGGCGACCTCCCGTGGTTGCCGTCGACGAGTCGTGAGACCCGCCAGCGGTTGTGGGTGCGCGCGGACGGAGAGCTCGCCAACGATCCCCTGCTCCACGCCGCCGTGATCGCCTATGCCTCAGATATGTCGATCATCGACTCGGTCCTCAAGCCGCACGAGGTCCGGTGGAAGAACGGGACGACCATGGTCGTCAGCCTCGACCACTGCATGTGGTTCCACCGTCCGTTCCGTGCCGACCACTGGCTCCTCTTGGACCAGGATTCCCCCAACGCTTACGGGGCACGGGGGCTGGCAAGAGGCCTCATCTTCGACGAGGAGGGTCGCCTTGTCGTCAGCCTCGTACAAGAGGGCCTGGTCCGGGTGAGATCAGAGGACCCGTCGCCGAGGGAGCCCTCACGAGGCAGCACGTGACCGTGGCCTTCGCGTTCGGCTTCGGGATCTTCCTTGTGCTCATGGCCGGCCTGGTCGTGTTCGTGCTTCGCTTCGCGATCCGGGTGGGCAGGCGGCGTCCGCCCGCCAGCGGTCCCAACCAGGAAACCGGTGTTGATACCGGGCAGGGCCAGGGACCGGGTTAGACCAAGCCGCCGCGGCGGCTCTCGTAGACGACCCCGACGAGGGCAGCGACGGCCAGGAACAAGCCGACCGCCAGCGTCCATGCGCCGAACACAAGCGCCAAGCCCACGAATGTGGCGCCGAGACCGAGGACGAAGGGCCAGATGCTGCTTCCGGGAAAGGCTCCCACAACGCCTGCCCCGTCCTCGATGGAGGCCTTGGGATTGTCCGATGGCCTCGGCGACATCCTCCGCGACCACCAGAGGTAGTAACCGCCGGGCACGCTGCCCAGCAGAAACGTCCCGAGGAGCATGATGGCGCCAGCGTCCTCGTGGCTCATGAGCCAATAGGCGAGACCGACAAGTCCGAAGAAGATGCCGACGAACAGAAGGACATAGGACTCGACCTTCATCGGTCGGCGTCTCCCGAATCGAGGGTGTCCGCTCCGTCTAGTCGGACGTCCTGGAGCAGCACCGTGCCTCCGCCTGCCGCGCCAACCAGACCACCTCTCCGCGGCTTGGCGTGCTCGAGTATCCGGTCCTCAGGGTGGTTGTAGTCCCAGACCGGCCGCTGGGACCTGACGGGCGGGATCCACAAGAAGTTGTGGTGGGGCGGAGGAGATGACGTCGCCCATTCCAGGGAGGACGCGTCCCAGGGGTTGTCGCCCGCCGGGATCGGCTTCCACCACGACACGAAGGCGTTGACAAGGAAGACCAGTACGGCCAAGAACAGCAGCACGGCGCCCGCGCTCGAGATCCGGTTGAGGGTCGTGAACCCGTCGCTCGCCGCGTACTCGGCGATGCGTCTCGGCATCCCTTTGAGCCCCAGCAGATACTGCGGATCGAAGGTGACGTTCGTACCGATGAACATCAGCCAGAACGACACCTTGCCGAGTCCTTCACGGAGCATTCGGCCCGTCATCTTCGGGTACCAGTAGAAAAACCCGGCGAAGGCCCCCATGACCAGAGCCATGACGACGCTGTGGAAGTGAGCGACCACGAAGTACGTGTCGTGCGTCGCGAAGTCGACCGGTGGCGACGCCAACAAGATCCCGCTCACCCCACCGATCAGGAAGGTCGCGAGGAAGCCGACGCAGAACAGCATTGGAGTGTCGAACTTCACCGAGCCGCGCCACATCGTGCCGATCCAGTTGAAGAACTTGATCCCGGTCGGCACGGCGATCAGGTAGGACATCAAGCTGAAGAAGGGCAACAGGACCACACCGGTCGTGAACATGTGGTGTGCCCAGACGCTGGTCGACAGCGCTGCGATGGAGATCGTAGCGAACACCATGCCGCGGTAGCCGAAGATCGGCTTGCGGGAGAACACCGCGATCACGTCGGTCACGATCCCGAAGAACGGCAGGGCAAGGATGTAGACCTCCGGATGGCCGAAGAACCAGAAGAGGTCCTGCCATAGGACGGGCACGCCGCCACCCGAGACCTCGAAGATGTGAGCGCCGAGATGCCGGTCGCACCAGAGCAGCACGAGGGCGCTCGTGAACACAGGGAATGCGATGAGGATGAGGATGCCGGTCACGAGCATGTTCCAGGTGAAGATCGGCATCCTGAACATGGTCATGCCGGGCGCCCGCAGGTAGTAGATCGTGGTGACAAGGTTGACCCCGGTGAAGATCGCCGAGAACCCGGTGAGGATGAGGGCAACGATCCACAGGTCCGGTCCCGCGCCGGGAGTGTTGATCGAGTTGGAGAGCGGCGCGTAGGCCACCCAGCCGAAGTCGGCCGCCGACCCGGTCGTGAGAAAGCCCATCATCATGAGCGAGCCGCCGCCCAGGTACAACCAGTAGGAAAGGGCGTTGAGCCGCGGGAAGGCCATGTCCGGCGCGCCGATCTGCAACGGGACTATGTAGTTCGCGAGCCCGCCGAAAGACACGGGCCCGACGAACAGGTAGATCATCAAGCTGCCGTGCATGGTGAACATCTCGTTGTATGTGTGCTGCGACAACAACGTGCTGTCCGGGTTCGCGAGCTGTGCTCGGATCAAGAGGGCCATGGCACCGGCCATGAGGAAGAAGATGAGTGCAGTGACCGTGTAGTTCTTGCCGATCACCTTGTGATCGGTCGAGGTGACCCACTTCAAGAAGCCCGAGGGACCGGCCTCGTGTTCGTGCGCAGGGCCCTCGTCGAAGACTGCCGGCCGCTCGGCGAGGAGGGTCATGCTGCCACCGCCGCGGCGGACTGGGTGTTCAACCAGGTCGCGAAGGCACCCGGCTCGACGACGCGTACGCTGAAGAGCATCTCGGCGTGGTAAAGACCGCAGTATTGCGCGCAATGGCCGGCGAAGACGCCGGTGCGGACCGGCGTGAAGTCGAAGTCGTTCGTTACTCCGGGCAGCGCGTAGCGGCTGAAGTTGAACGCCGGAATGTAGAAGCCGTGCACCACGTCAGCCGACACGAGCTCGACCTGCGTGGTCTCGCCGAGAGGCATGACGAACTGCGGGTACTCAGGCGAGGTCGGGTTACCTGCAAGCACAGGGGGCCTCGTCTGTGCGGTCTCCACCAACGCGACCTGCTTGCCCGCCGAGTTGAGATAACTGAAGCTCCACCCCCATTGGAATCCGGTGACCTTGATAGTGACTGCCGGATGCGGGGCGAGGGCGTCGATCTTGTTCTCGGTCTTCACCGTGTAGAAGAAGATGACGCCGACGATGATGAGCGGTATGGCCGTGTAGATGATCTCGACCGGCAAGTTGTCGTGGAACTGCCTGGGAATCCTGTTCGGGTCACGGCGGCGGTAGGCGATAACAGCCCACAGGATCAGACCCCAGACGATGACCGCGACCACTAGACCGGCGATCGTCATCCAAGACCAAAGCTTGAACTCCGCCTGGCCCTGGCTCGTGGCACCGCGGAAAGCTCCAAATGTGGGCAGGGTGCAGCCACCAAGGCCGAGCGCGAGTGTGCTGAGCAGCAGAAAGCGCGCGATCCGTCTCAGTTTGGCGACCCCCGGAATCCCCACTGGCCGAAGACTCTAGCCAAATAATTCTCGCGCCCGTCAAGCAACCGCCGGGACGCGGCAGCTGTGCTGTCAGAGCTTGGCGTAGCTACCGCCTGAGCCCGGCAGACCTCGGGCTCCGCATCGGACGCGCGCTCCCCCTGCAGACAGTCCGGGCGAGCCTGCGACGCCAGAAGGGCAGCTGCTCGGAGGCTGACGGCCGGTATCAGCTGGACGGCGCGGAGGACCCGGGAGGCACTTGCACAGGCTGCGACGGATCCGGCGTCGCCTTCGCCGCGCGGGCGGCGCGCCCGAGGCGCCGCGCGTGACCCGTCGCCCGACCTAGACCCCGAGCCGCGACCAGAGGAGCGTCCGAGTCGCGAACCTTGGCCATCGCGGTTCCCACGACGCGGCCTGCCGTCGCGGCGACCGTCGAGACGGCGTCGGAACCGCCGGAGGGGCCCGAGGCGTTGGCAGCATGCACCACCCCTCGGCGGTTGGGGCGCGGGCGGGGGACGATCTCGGTCGTGAGCGACATACGGACGAGCAGAACCGCCACAGCCTCGCTGAGGACGACGGCGATTATCTGGAAGTCGTGCAGGTACAGCAACGGCGAGGCGGCAAAGGCAGCTGCGAGAACCAGGTCGAGGTAGACGTGCAGCCGCTTAGGGATGATCCGCAGGGCCGCGAGCGGCCCCTTGGTCACAAAAGCGAACGCGCCGACCACCGCACCGGCGACCACCAGGACCAATGCCGGGCGACCGCCCATGTGCACGCCCACGACGACGAGAGCAGCGGCAAGGGCATACTCGGCAAGTTGGTGTCCACCGAATGGGACCTGCCGGCGCGACGACACGGTCTACGCCATCGCTTACGGATGAGTCGAGGAGTGGCTCAGTTTGATTGAACCGTCTTGTCGTCGCCCTTGGAGCTGGACGAGTCACCCTTGTCCGGGTCGCCCTCCTCCATGCCCTTCTTGAACTCGTGGGACGCGCTGCCGAGCCCACGAGCGAGCTTGGGAAGCCGTGACCCTCCGAAGAGGAGCACAACCACGACGACTGCAATCACGATCAAGCTGTCGGGACCAATGAGATCGGCAAGCATCCCGGTGATCACCTGCCTTCCTTTCCGAGGACTGTCATCAGGTTAGACGCATCAGGGCGGCTCCGTGCAGCCGGGCCACCCGCTCGTCTACGTACCTGGTCGGGAACACAGATCACCGGTCGTCGGTTCGGACGCCGCGCGGCCCCTTGACCAGGCCGTGATCAGGTGCTGACCGCGCCGGTCGCGACGGCAGTCCGGCCAGCACGAAAAGAGCACCAGCCAGGGCGACGGCCGCGCCCACAGCGAGTGACACCTTGCTGCCGCTCATGAACGCGCCACGCGCAGCGCCGACCAAGAGGGCGCCCGTCGCGCCGCCAACTCGGTCTGCGACGCCGAGTGCGCCGCCGAGAGACCCGAGGATTGCGTGCAAGGCGGCGGCCGGCACACGCCGGCCGGTGAGCGCCTCTGTCATACGGTCCTGGTACCGGGTTGACAGCACGCTCCCGAACACTGCAACACCGAGGGCCCCGCCAACCTGGAGAGCCACGGCGTTGGAGGCTGATCCGATCCCGGAGTCTCCCTGGGGCACCGAACCCACCACCGAGTTCGTCGCTGTGGGCAACAGCAGGCCGGCGCCGAGCCCGATCAGCAGCATGCCGGGTACCACCTCCCCATAGGTCGTGGCGATACTGGACACAGTTGACACCTGCCACAGACCGCCCGCGATCGCCGCCAGACCTGCAGCCGCCGTGCACTTGATCCCTACAAGGCGAGCCAGGACCGGGGACAGGGGCGCGCTCACGAGTAGCACCATCGCAATCGGCAGGATCCGAAGCCCGGCCTGCAGCGGTGAGTAGCCGAGGTCGAACTGCAGGAACTGAGTTTGCACGAACAACGCCCCCAACAGCCCGAACGTCCCGAAACTTTCGCATCCTGCCGCCACGGAGAACCGGCGATCAGAAAAGAGCCCCAGCCTCAACATCGGGTGGCGGCTGTGCGCCTCCCACAGGACGAAGGTGACGAGAACGGCAAAGCTGGCAAGCCCGACGCCGATCACCTCCCCCGAAGCCCAGCCCTCGGTCGGAGCCTCAATGATCGCCCAGAGCAGCAGGCCCAAGCCGACGATGGACAGCAAACCGCCCGCGGGGTCGGGCTGGTCGGCCGTCGGGTTCTTGGAATCGGGCACGAACATCAGGGCTCCCGCGAACCCGGCCGCAACGATCGGAACGTTCACGAGGAATACCGAGCCTCACCAGAACCGCGCAAGCAGCAAGCCCCCGGCGATCGGTCCGATTGCGATGCCGAGCCCGATGGTCCCGGCCCAGGCACCGATGGCTCGGGCGCGCTCCATCGGGTCACGGAAGACGTCGTTGATGATCGACAACGACGCGGGGATCGTCAACGCCGCACCTATCCCCATGACGGCTCGCCAACCGATCAACAGGCTCACCGAGCCCGAGAACCCAGCGCCAGTCGATGCTCCGCCGAAAAGGGTCAGACCTATGAAGAAGAATCGCCTGCGGCCGAATCGGTCCGCCAGGCTACCGCCGACCAGCAGCAACCCAGCAAAGACCATCGCGTAGGAGTCGACGATCCACTGCAGCCCGCTGGAGGTCGCGTGAAGTTTTCGTACTAGGGTCGGAAGAGCCACGTTCAAGATGGTGTTGTCCACGTTGACCACCAGGGCCGAAACGCAGATCACCGCCAGGATGGCTCGCCGCAGCCGCCGTTGCTCCCTGCGCGGCGCTCGTACCGGTCGCGTCCGCAAGTCCACAGGCCACGAAGGCTACAGGCGGGAGAGCACCCAAGAATTAGGACTTGCGTCGCCGGCTCGCTACCAGCAACCGATCGGCAGCGGTTCTGCCCGGGGCCAGCGGGGTCGCACGGCGGCCCCCTCGCTCGACCAATACGACGCGCACGCGTCGGTTCACCTTATGGTGGTGGCACCTAGGCAAGGGGGGTGAGTCAAATTTGACGAAGTCGACGCGCACGACTGCCCCTTCTTCTGCTCCCACGACGCCGACCGTGGCGCTCTCGGGCCTAGCCCACAGGAAAATGGTGCCGGCAGCCACCGGCCAGCCGAGGTTGCCGCCGATCCAGTACCGCGGCATCGACCACTCCGAGCTCATCGAGGACTTCCGACTCGCGTGCATGTCGCGGGCTCTCGACGACCGGGCGATCACCCTTCAACGCCAGAGCCGTGTCTACTTCGAGATAGCCGGAGCCGGTCACGAGGCGCTGGGGCTTGCCATGGCCCGGTCCCTCCGTCCCGGCCATGACTGGCTGTTCCCGTACTACAGGGATCAGGCGCTCGTCCTGGGCCTCGGAGTAACACCCAGAGACGTCCTGCTCCAGGCGGTTGGCTCGTGGGAGGACACGAGCTCGGGCGGCCGCCAGATGCCGTCTCACTGGGGGAACAAGGAACTCAACATCGTCTCGCAGTCGAGTTGCACGGGCAGCCAGTGTCTTCCCGCCGTCGGGTGCGCCGAGGCTTCCCGCTACATCGTGTCGCGGAATCTTCCCGGCTGCGACGCCCGCGGCGACGAGGTGACCTACGTGTCACTGGGTGAAGGAGCGACCTCCGAGGGCGAGTTCTGGGAGAGCCTCAACACCGCTTGCCAACTGCACCTCCCGGTCGTGTACGTCGTCGAGGACAACGGGTGGGCCATCTCGGTGCCGGCGTCCGACCAGGCCCCAGCCCCGATCTCCGAGCTGGTCCAGGGCTTCCGGGGCCTGGCTGTGCACAAGGTCGACGGCACCGACTACTTCGCATCCAGGTCGCTCGCCGCGGCGGCGACGGCCCGGGTGCGGGCTGGTGAGGGCCCCTGCCTGATCCATGCGGCGGTGACACGGCCATACTCGCACTCGTCGCAGGACACGCAATCGAAGTACCGATCCCCGGAGGACCTCGAGGAAGAGGCGGCGCGCGACCCGATCCTCCGCCTCGAACGGGAGCTCACCGAAGCAGGCGTGCTCACCGCCGCTGAAACGGCCGAGATCCGGGAGAGCGTCCGTGCACTGGTCGCGGCCACGGCGCAAGAGGTTCTCCGCTCCCGCAGGCCGGACCCGGCGACGGTGACCGATCACGTGCTCGCGCTGCCGGTGACCCCGGAGCCGCCGCGGGGACCGGACGCGGGCTCGCCGAAGGCAAGCGGGAGGGAGGACGACCCCAAGCTCGTCGGCATGGGCGAAGCCATACGACTGGTGCTGTTCGAGCAGATGAGGTCGGACGAGCGAATAAGGGTGTTCGGGCAGGACGTCGCCGACGCCAGCGAGGACATCATCGACCTCGTGGAGGGCAAGGGCGGAGTCTTCGGCACCACTCACGGGCTTCAACGCGAGTTCGGGATCGAACGGTGCTACAACGCGCCACTTGCCGAAGCCAACATCATCGGGCGCGGTGTCGGCCAGGCGTTGCGTGGGCTCCGTCCATGTGCCGAGATCCAGTTCTTCGATTACATCTGGCCCGCCATGCAACAGATCCAAGCCGAGGCGGCGACGATGAGGTGGCGCTCCGAGGGGCGCTTCTCCGTCCCGTTGGTGATCCGGGTCGCGATCGGCGGCTACCTGACCGGCGGGGCCATCTGGCACTCGCAGTGTGGTGAATCGATATTCACTCACATCCCGGGTCTCATCATCGTCATGCCGTCCCGTTCGAGTGACGCTGCCGGCCTGCTCCGGACCGCGTTCCGATGCCAGGACCCCGTGATGTTCCTCGAGCACAAGCACCTGCTCCGCCAGAAGTACGCCAGGGACGCTCTCACGCCGTCCGATTACCTGATCCCCATCGGCAAGGCCGCGACGGTCCGTCAGGGTGCCGACCTGACGATCGTGACGTGGGGCGCCATGGTGCACAAGTCACTGGAGGCCGCGGAACAACTCGCCGATGAGGCCGTGAGCGTCGAGGTCATCGACCTTCGCTCCCTGATCCCCTGGGACAAAGAGGCTGTCTCGTCGTCAGTCGAGCGGACCTCTCGCCTACTCGTGGTGCACGAGGACATGCTGACAAGCGGCTTCGGAGCGGAAGTGGCGGCTTGGGTAGGGGAAGCGTGCTTCCGTGAGTTGGACGCGCCGATCTCGAGGATCGGCGCGACCGACACGTTCGTCGCCTACGAGCCCACACTGGAACGTGCGATCCTCCCGCAAACCGAGGGCATAGTGGCCGCCGCCCGAGCGCTGCTCGCCTATTGAGCTCACCTGTGGGCTTGCGGCGGCCGACGGACGTCCCAAGAGAAGAGGAGGGCTGATCCCTCGGAGTCCGTCCGTGCGGCCACCGGCACCGTCAAGCCGCGTCCCGTGGAGGTGCGTCCTTGGGCGCCTCGCCGCGGTCGCCCGCCCGGCCGGCAATCCGGGCGGCACCGCACGGGTTTGAGCCGAGACGCACAGCTAGGGGGTGATGCGCGTCGGGGGTGGCTGCGGGGGCGAGGGGGGTGAGGACGCACGACCCCGGGCCAGGGCCGGTACGAGCGGAGTACACGAGAGTCAGGCGACGGCCGCTGAGACCTGTCATCGCGTCTCGCTTCTCCACTGCTCCGACCGTACGCGAACAGGGTTAACCAACGGCAAATTCCAAGTGTCCAAAAGACCGCGTGGGCATGAAAGCTTCGCAAGATCTGGGCATCGGCAAGAATTAGAGCCTCCTACGGGTACTCGCGAGGGGTACCGTGGCCCATATGGCTCAATTCGCGCTTCCTGATGACCACACGGCGCGCGATGCAGAGCGGCAGAACGATCCCGGCCAAGCTCCGGCGACAGAAGACGGCCCATCGCCCGGCCGTTTCCGGGGTGAACATCCCGAGGGTTCCGACCGGATCCTGAGCGCTGTCCGACGCGAGGCTCACACCCCGATCGACCTCGCGCTCATCGACCGTCACGTGATCCAGCTCTTCGCGCTCGTCGAGAACGCCGTCGCGGGGGCGACACACGCGATGGTCAGCGCTGACCACGAGGCCGCTCGCATCCTCGTCGCCGCGGACGCGGACATTGACGCCCTCTATCAGGAGCTCGAGGCCTCCGTCCAGGCGCGGCTGCTCGACCGCCCCTCGGACCCCACAGAGACGCAATACCTGTTGGCGGTGCTCGGGATGCTCCCGGAGCTGGAACGCAGCGGTGATCTGGCCGAGCACGTCGCAAGGCGCGCCACGCGCAATCTTCCTGCTGAGATGCCCGCGCGGCTGCGGGGCTACGTCCAGCGCATGGGTGAAGTCGCTTGCGCGATGTGGCGTATCGCCGCGGATGGTTACGGGGGTGATGCGCGGAGCACAACCGAACGCCTCGTTTCCCTGGACGACGAGATGGACGACCTCCATGTGTCGTTCATCGCGGAGCTCGTCGCATCGGAGACGCCCGTCGTGGTGGCGATCGAACTCGCCTTGGTGGGTCGCTTCTACGAGCGCTTGGGTGACCACGCGGTCAACTTGGCGCGGCGTGTCCCGACCAGGGTGCGGCCCGTCGAGGACGCGCCCACGGCGTCTGAGGACCAAGCGCCCCAACTGACACCGCATCACTGAGCTGAGCCGCCCGTGGCTCGACCCGTGAGCTCGCGGTCGTTGAAGAACGGCCGCAGGGCGATACGCGCGGGCGGGAAGCTCCCGTAGACGAGCACGGCCTCGCCGGCAGGTAGCTGACGCAGCCAGCCCGGCGGCGCGAGCGGTCGCACGGTCAAGGCCTCAGTGCGGCTGTGCCGGCCGTCATCGCCGACGGTCCACGAATGCTCGGCCCGCTCCTCGTCTCCGAGCAAGCCACTCACGTGCTGGAGGGTCAGCGGATCGGCGATCCCCGGGCACACGATCTTGGCGCGGTGATTGTTCACGACAGTCGCCCAGCGACCGCCGTAGCGCGACTCGACCTGCGCCAGGTCCTGCCAGACCGTGACCAACTGGACCCCGTGGCCAGCGGCCGTCGCGACCACACGGTCCAAGTCGGCGAGAGGAGCCACGCTTGCCGCCTCGTCGAGCACGACCAGGAGCGGTGGATCAAGCGGCCTGCCCGTCGCCGCCGCCCGCTCGAACGCCGCGTCGAGGACCTCTCGCACGATGGCCGTGAAGACAGGGGCAAAACGCTCCTGCTCTCTTGCGGGCGCGCAGCAGAACAGCGAGCCGGCGCCGCCGCTTACGAGGGCAGCAGGGTCGATCTCACATCTCTCGGCCGATGCCGCGACTGCAGGATCAGCAAAGCCGGCGACAACCGTTTCGGCCGTCGCGTAGACCGAGGCCCGCTGGCGTTCCTCGCGCCCGAGGCTGGCGCGGGCCGCCCGCAACGCCTCGGGTACACCGGCGAGCTCCAGCGCGAGGAGAACCTCGGTCGTCTCCTCGTCATCCAGCCACCGAACCACGTCGGCCATGGAGGCGCCGGCGGTCGCGGCAGCGAAGAGCAAGGGGGCCAGAAGCTTCTCAGCGTTCGCATACCAGAAACCGGCGTCGTCCATCCCCCCTTCCCCCGCTCTGGCAACCGAGCACAGCGCCGAAGCGATTCGCCTCGCGCCCGGCCAAGTGAAGGCCTTTGCGAGGGGAGACCATCCAGATGCCCGCGACCAGTCGTCCACGAGGGCCACCGAGCCTGTCGGGTCGTAGTACCGGACCTCGCCGAGCGACCTGCGCCACTCGAGTGTCGCGAGCAACAGGTCTGCCTTGACACTCGTGGCCACCAGCGGGCCGGACCATTCGAGGATGGCCGGGATCGCGAGCCCGGACGTCTTGCCCGACTGCGTCGGGCCCACGACCATGACCGAGTGCCGTGGCTCAGCCGCCAGCAGGTGACCGGAGTGGGTCCCGAGCACGATTCGATCGCCTGTCGCCTTGGCGACGCGCAAGGGTCGCAGGTCGCGAGGCTGCGCCCAGCCCCGAGACCTTGACAGCGAGCTCGACGCCGTCGCAACGCCCAGAGCCTCGAACAAGCGGAATCGGCGCGCTCGGGCTGATCGCGGAGACTTGCCCCCCGGGCCCGGCCCGGCTACCGAGCCTCGACGGCCCAGGCCAGCGGATCGGTGCCAAGCCAAGAAGGAGACGGCGGAGCCGATGAGCACTGCAAGAACGGCAAGCCAAGCGTCGACCGCACCGGATCCGGGGAGGCTCCTGCGGACAAGGGGCGGCCAGGCTTCGACGGGCATGCTCGGATGCGCGATCAGCCTCACGAGGAGCATGGGCGCCTGGATCGCGGGAACCTCTTGCCATCTACCTGTGGTCACGAACGCCAGGAGACCTCCGAGGAGCCAGATCAGCCACGACAAGCCCAGGCAGCAAGCGCCGGCGACGAGAGCCACCCGATCCCGGTCGTGGGTCTCGGGCGACGAGCGGGCTGCCGCGGCCGGGTGCCGAAGGCCACCATGGTCACGGCGAGCGGGAAGCGGCCGGCCCACCTTCGGGCCTAGCCGCCCGCGGTGGGCAACGCTGGCGTCACGACTCGCCCCGCTCGATCAACCTTGCGTCTGTGTCCACGATGGCTCGCTCGTCAGGACCGAGGAGATGTTCGACGAGGTACCGGCGCCTTCCCACCATCCACAGCGCCACGCCCCGGCGCAAGCGAGGAAGGACCTCAAGCTCCTTGTGGGAGCAGCCGAGCAGGTCTGCCAGTGCCGGCAGCTCGGAGGCCGGCTGCGCGTAGCACACGACGGTCTCGGAGTCGGCGAGCAGGCCCTCGGCGAGGCGACTCTGCTCACTGCCGGCCGGGCCGCTCGCCTTCAGGTCCGACGCCCTATGGCAGACGGCAACGTTCGCGAGCCCCTTCGAGCGCGCCAGCTTCCAAGATGACCTGAGATAGCGGGCCACGGCGAGCTCGGTCAGGATCGCCCAAGCCTCGTCGACCACCAGGATCGTTTGGGCTTCGCTCCGTGCAGTCATGGCCTGCAGCCATGCAGCGGCGCACACCATTAGCGCGCCGATGGCTTCGGAGTGGTAGACGGCGGAGAGATCGATGACGAGCACGCCTGACCCGGGGTCGATGCCGGCTGTAGTCGGGCCGTCGAACATGCCGGCTAGGTCCCCCTCGACGAGCCGACGCAGCTCGAGACCCACGTCTCTCCCGTCCAGCTCGAGCCCTGCCTTCGTCGTGCCCACCACCCGTGCCGATTCGGCCAGGGGCCTGAGAAGTGACCGGACGATGTCCGGCAATGTGGGCGGACCCCCGCCCCGCTCCAGGTGAGCCCGGGTCGTGGCACTGAGCGCGAGCTCGAGCGCGGCATGCTCGCGAGGGGAAAGCGGACGCCGCAGGCATGCGGTGGCGAGCGTCCCGAGCAGGACAAGGTGGTGCCTTGCCACTGCCGTGCCGGGTGGCGCCGAGGGGCCCTCCAGCGGGTTCACCCGGATCGGGCCACCGGGTGCCAGAGTGAGCGGGCGCGAGCCGAGTGCCCGGGCGAGCGCCCCGTACTCGCCCTTCGGATCGAGCACGGCAACCTGTCGTCCGAATGCCGCCTGCCGCAGCAGATACGTCTTCACGAGCGCGCTCTTGCCGCGCCCGATCTGGCCGAGCACCGTGACATTCGGATTCGTCACAGCGCCGGACGCGTACAGCTCGAACGGGTCATGGGCGAATGGTCCGCCCACCAGGTCCTGGCCGATGAGCACCCGGCTCGTGGGGAGACGAGGGGAAGCGACGAACGGATATGCGGCGCCGAGCTGGGCCGTCGTCGACTCATGAGAGGGCAGCCTCATGCGCACCCCCGCCCTGTCGGCAGGATGCAGGTGTAACCCTCCTCCTGGGCGCCGTACATGCGGTGCAGCTCGAGCTGGGCCTGCAGACCGGCCTGCTCGAGGCGACTGCACGCGGTGGCGAGCGTCCCCTCATCGTCGGCTGTCACCGCCAGATAGCCGGTGAAGCGGAAGGCGGCGTGACCCTCTGCAAGCTCGACCTCCCGGCGCGTGGTCGCTTCGTGCTCATGGCGTGTGCGGGCAGTGACGGCAAATCCGTGGCGCCGCCGAAGCTCGGCGTCAGCCGCGCCCGAGGTGCGATCGTGTTCGGCTCGCCGGACCGCGCGAAGCGGTGCCACAGGCGCCATAGTTACGGCGATCGTCCGTCTCAGGCCACCCTCGAGCATGAGCGGCAACAGGAAACCACTCCCAACGCCGCTGCGCGGCCACTCGGCGATCCAGTAGATGGCGTGACACGTTGCGTCGGTGCGAACGCTGGACCAACCCTCCTCGACTCCGAGCGGCCAAGGCCAGCCGTCGGCGACGCCTCTTGGTGCGCCGCCGACCGCGAACGAACTTCGGATGCTGTCAGCAAGCGCCGAGGGCGACAGGACGCCGTCGACCTCGAGGCCCGCTGAGAGGCACCGCCGTTCGAGCGCCTCCAACTCGTCGACAATCCGGTCGGCGGTGTCTTGGCTCCGTCGACGCGCAGATCCGCCGCCAGCGCGGACCGACAGGGAAACGAGCACCTCGTGCCTCCAGAGCAGCGGCGCGGCTTGCTCGAGCAACGACCGGTAGCTGCCGGAGGCGACCCCGCGATCACACGCCTCCTTAGGTGCCGCGCTCTCGTCGAAGCCACCGGGCACACAACGCGCGATCCACTGCAGTCGATGAAGCGCTCCGCCATCGCGCGCCGACCCGGCCAGCACGCCGGACCAGGCCGCGATGCGGCGGTCGCGCTCTTGTTCATCACCAAGTGCGAACCCTGACGCCCCGATCCGTACCGCCGCGGTGTACGTGCCCGCCGCGTGGTCGACGACAACGCCGATCCTCCTGCCCGCAACGCCGATGGGGATCTCATCGAGCTCGAGAGTGGACAAAGCGGTGTGCCTCCCGCGCGAGACGCCCGCCTGGCGCGCGAGGTGCGACGCCACGACCGGCGTCCACTGCTCGGCACTCCTGCCGGCAAGCGGCCAAGTGGCGAACGCCACCGACACGGCGACCAGGACGAAGGCGGACACGGCACCGGCTGCGCCGCCGAGCGAGCGCAGCAACAGCACTCCGGCCACGAGACCGGCTCCGACAGCCGCCAGTTGGCCACCCCGCCACCCTGCCACGAGCCCACGACGACTTCGCGGCCCGAGTTGGTAGCGGGTGCTCTCCTCAGTCATGCTGCGGGTCTCCTTGAGAGAGCAGCAAGGTCCAGCGGGCGACTTCCGGCCCCCCGGCGATGTCGGCCGCCGCCTGTTCGGGAGGTGTGGGATCGGTGGGCGCCAAGCGACCGGCGTGAGCGCCGGGGTCGGTGGGGTTGACAGCCGAGCCGACTGATCCCACCGGGTTCGGGGAATCGGCAGGGCCAGGACCGGCGGGACCAGGACCAGTTTGGCCCGAACCGGCGGAGAACCCACCTCTCACCACTGGCCGGTCCGCGGTGAACGGCCCCGCGCCGAGGTGGTCGACGGTACGCAGGTTCGAGCCGCCACCCGGGTCGCCCGAGCTCTTGGAGGCGAGTGTCGCAAGGCCCCCGAGGCTCCCGCCGATCTCCAGGCCGGCGATCTCCGTACCCAGTTGCTGGCCGGCGCGAACCGGTCGCCGACTGAGTCCCTCGAGATGGGCAACCGCGCCCGCCTCCACGGCTGGGACGAGCTTCAGCAGGGCGAACGGGGCAAAGGCCGCGACAGCTAGCAGGGCCACCCCTTCGACGACCCCCGCAACACCGCTGGAGCTCCCCAACAGGCCCGCCGCAAGCGCCAGCACGGACGCTATGACGAGCTTGGAAAGCACAAGAGCGGCAAGGGTCTCGCCGAGCCTGCGCGCCCAGTGTGAAGTCGCCGGCCATGCCAGGCCCACCAGTGCCAGGGGCAGGAACAGCGAAGCGGCCGCGATTGCGGCCGAGCGCACGGCCAGCTCGAGCCAGAGAACGAAAGCGACGATTGCAGCGGTGAGCACGACGAGGAACGCACCGAAAGCCGCCAGCCCGGGTCCTCCGGTCTGCTCGAGTCCCGCGACCAAGCCCGCCAGCAACCGGTGCGTAGGATCGCCGGCTGCGCTGAGCACGACCGCACTCGCCTGATCGGTCGCCGCCAACCCGAGAGCGACCAACTGGACGCTCACGCCTGTGAACAGCAAGGCGAGCGGGAGCCGCACGAGAGCACTCCGGAGGAGTCCTCCCGGCTCCTGGCGGACGATCGCCTGAATGGCCGCTACGGCCAACAGAGGCAGAACGACACCCGCGCTGAGGACAGCCATGACGTCGAACTCCGAGCGAAAAGCACTTCCGCTCAACACGGGTTCGGTGCTGGTCGACAGCACCTTTCCCAGGACGCCGACAAGTGAGGCGGCTCCGTTGGCGACCCAGACGAGGAGGTCGTGGAAGAATCCACCAAGGAGAGCCTTGGTAAGCGAGCCCACAAGCCCGGCTCCTCCGACACCGGCGAAGACACCTCCGATCGTGTGCGAAAGGTCCCCGACCGAACCCTCGATCGTTCGGAGGATCCCGGCGACGCCACCGTTCGTGCCGCTCGCGACTTGTGCGCTCGGCGGCACGGCCGCCAGGCCGCGGGCGAGACCCAACAGTGCCAGGTGGTGAGACGGGTCAGTGGATCCCATGACCGGTCTGGAACAAGAAGTTCACGAGGGTCGGTGCAGCCCCGATCAAAAGGGCGGCGACGCCGGAAGCGAGCACCGCCTTTCGGCCGGTGTTCGCGTATTGATAGTTGTTCGTGTGGCTACCGAGCGCCCAGGCTGCAGCACCGAGCACGAGCCCGACGAGTGACGCGGCGAGCGCCCACCAGCCAAGGCCGTTGGTGAGCTGCTGGATCGTGGACTGGCCCGGCAGGGCCGAGGAGCTCGGGTTCATCGAGACAATGCCGGCAAGCAGGAGAGCGGGTGGAGAAACGGTCATCGGCCTACCTTTCCGGACGGCGGACTTTGTGGCCGAGCTATCGGCGAGCTGCAGGCGTCGGCCTCGGCCACGCGGCTGCATGAGGCTGGCCGCACCTACTCCCGCGTGACCTACCGGGCCGGACTTGAACAAGCAACTGGACGAAAGAACGGTTGGGCTTTCGGTTCCCCAGCCTGCAATGCTGGGGGAAGTGAGCAGAGTCCTTCACGTGACGGTTCTCGAGCTCGTCATCACCGTCGTCGTGGTGATCGTTCTCATCACCGCGACGACGCTGATCGCAGCTCGCCGGGGCCGCACAGGCTTGAGACAACGGCTGCAGGCGCTTGCTTCCCGACTCGGCTCGGACGCGCCTCAAAAAGACGCGAAAGACTTCGAGGAAGTGCTCGTTCTCTTGGAGCGCGCGACTGATCGTGCAGCCGAAGCCGTCGCAGAAGCAAGCTCCGAGGCCATCAGGCTCCGCCGAGCGCTGGATACCCTTCCTCAGGCGGTGCTCGTCACTGACGAGCGCGGCGAGACGGTGTTCCGCAACAGCAAAGCCGTCGCGCTCATCGGGAGCCGCCATGGCGACGCGCTCGCCGCCCAGGCCGTCGAGGAGCTCCTCGCACAAACAGCGCCCGGCGCTCACGAGGAACGCGTGCTGGAGCTGTACGGGCCGCCCAGGCGCACTCTCGTGGTTCGCGCGGAGAGCATCGACAACGGCCAACGCGCTCTCGGGGTGATAGCGGTCATCGAAGACGTGTCCGAGAGGCGCCGCCTCGAAGATGTGCGGCGCGACTTTGTGGCCAATGTCAGCCACGAGCTGAAGACGCCAATGGGAGCTGTCGGGCTCCTGGCCGAAACCCTGCTCTCCGAGAACGAGCCGCAAGTGGCCCAGCGCCTCGCACACCGGATCTACAACGAGGCGTTCCGCATCAGCAGAGTCATCGACGACCTTCTCGACCTCTCGCGGATCGAGAACGAAGAATCGCCCCCGCGCGAGCCCGTGCTTATCAATCTCGTCATGGCCGAAGCCGCCGAACGCGTCCGAGAGGCGGCGAACCAGCTGCAGATCAAGGTCACGCTCGAAGAGCCGGACCCACCCCTGGTCGTGCTGGGGGACCGGCGCCAGCTGACCTCGGCCGTCTACAACCTGCTCGAGAACGCCGTGAAGTTCTCACCGCACAACAGCGACGTCACCTGTACCGGCCGGGCAGAAGGCGAGGATGTGGTGGTGGTCGTAGAAGACCACGGCATAGGCATTCCGTCACGCGACCTCGAGCGTATTTTCGAACGCTTCTACCGCGTCGACGCTGGCCGCAGCCGTTCGACAGGCGGAACTGGCCTGGGTCTGGCTATCGTTTGGCACGTGGCCGCCAACCATCGAGGAAGCGTCCAGGTCGAGTCCCGAGAGGGAGAAGGGTCGACCTTTACACTGCGGCTCCCCCGTCAACCAAGGACTGACCTGTGACCACGCGACAGCGCCGCCGGACCTCATGGCTCTCCACTGAACGGGAGCGCCTCGAGATTGAATGGTCTGCACGAGACGTGTCACGTCCTGCCAACAAGTCTCCGATCCGCCTTCCGGAGAGCCATTCGGCCGACGTGGGCGCCCCCGGAGACGACGATCGCGGCGTTCCCCCTGCCCGGGTTCTGGTCGTGGAGGACGAAGAGTCCTTCGTGGACGCGCTGACGGTGAACCTCGAGAGGGAAGGCTTCTCCGTCACGGTCGCGCGCGACGGCGTGGAGGCACTCGAGCGCTTCGCGGTCGACCAGCCCGATCTCGTGTTGCTTGACGTGATGCTCCCGCGGTTGTCGGGCATCGATGTTTGTCGGTCGATCCGTGCCAATTCGAATGTTCCCATCATCATGGTGACCGCCAAGTCGACCGAGCTCGACACGGTCGTCGGCCTCGAGGTCGGTGCCGACGACTACGTCGCGAAGCCGTACCGTGTCCATGAGCTCGTGTCGCGCATGCGCGCCGTTCTCCGTCGGGCCCCGAGTGGGCGCGCAGGGAAGCCTCCGGCTGCTCGGGCCACTGATACCGGTCCGTACCACGGGGGACCCGAGAGGGGCACGACCGACGGCGTCGAGCAGCCCTTGGCCCTGAAGCACTGGGGCGGCGAGGTGACGGAACGGGACGGTGAGCGGATGTCTTCCGCCGCCTCTGTCCGACCGGACGAGATCCTTCAAGTCGGCAATGTCGTCCTGGACCTCGGGCGCCACGAGTGCCTAGTGCGTGGAGAGGAGATCAAGCTCCCGTTGAAGGAATTCGAGCTGCTCGAGATGTTGCTCAGCAACCCCGGACGTGTGGTAACGCGCGACACCTTGATCGATCGGGTCTGGGGGATGGACTATGTGGGGGACACCAAGACGCTCGACGTGCACATAAAGCGGCTGAGATCGCGCATCGAGCAGGATCCCTCCAGGCCGGTTCTCATCACCACGATCCGCGGGCTCGGCTACCGATTCGAGTCGCCGCGGCGCTGATACTGCTCTGCTCGCCGACTGCGCGACGTCCGCGCCCGAGCTGCGAGATCCGCCCCGACCCCAGGTAGCCTCTCGACAGTGCCTGCAGTCGAGGTCGATCACCTGGTGGTTCGCTACGGAAGCCTCGTCGCCGTAGATGGCGTCAGCTTCGACGCGGATTTCGGTGAGGTCGTGGCTCTGCTCGGCCCCAACGGGGCTGGCAAGACGACGACCGTCGAGACGCTGGGGGGCTTCCGGCGAGCCGACGACGGCACCGCACGGGTCCTCGGCCTCGACCCCTGGTCCGACCACTCCCAGCTCACGGCTCGAGTCGGTGTTCTTCTCCAGCGCGGTGGCATCTACCCGATCATGAGCACAGAGCGGGCGGTTCGGCTCTTCGCCGCTTACTACGAGGACCCCCTGGATCCCGACGAGCTCATCGATATCGTCGGGCTCCGCCCGGTTGCGCGCACACCGTACAAGCGCCTGTCGGGCGGCGAGCAGCAGCGACTCGCGCTGGCTCTGGCACTCGTCGGCAGGCCCCGCGTCGCCTTCTTGGACGAGCCAACGGCCGGTGTCGACCCCGCGGGTCGCATCACGTTGCGCGATGTCGTCGCCGGCTTGCGGTCCGAAGGCGTCTGCGTGATCCTGACGAGCCATGAGCTCGACGAGGTGGAGCGCTTAGCCGACCGGGTGGTCATCGTCGACCACGGGAGGGTCGTCGCCGCAGGCCGCCAAGGAGAGCTCCAAGGCGGGTCGGAGGAGCTTCGCTTCGCTGCGGAACCGGGGCTCGTTGTCGACGAGCTCTCCGTCCGGCTCGGCGCTCCCGTCACCGAAGGACCACCCGGTGAGTACCTGGTCCCGGCGCCGCCTGCTCCCGCGCTGGTGGCCGAGCTTGCCGCGTGGCTCGCCGAGCACGATCTTCAACTGGGCGACCTCCGGGCTGGCCGTCAAAGGCTTGAGGACGTCTTCCTCCGGCTGACCGGCCCGGGCGCCACGGAGTCCGCAAGCGCAGGCGGCCAAAGCGTGACACCGGCCTCCAGGAGGTCGACCCGCAGGGGCAGGGCGCGGGCATGAACCTTCGCGCGCTTCAGGCTCAGGTCGCGGCAGAGACACAGATGACACTCGAACGCGGGGAGACCCTGCTCGTCACCTTGGGGATTCCCGTCCTGCTCCTCGTCTTCTTCACGCTGGTGCCGGTCCTGCCGACGGGCACCCGCCATCGTGTCGACTTCCTGGCCCCCGGCATCCTTGCCCTCGCCGTCATGTCCACGGCGATGGTCAGCCTCGGGATCGCGACCGCCTTCGAACGCAGCTACGGCGTCTTGAAGCGGCTCGGCGCGACACCCCTCGGCAGGCCTGCGCTGTTGACGGCCAAGATCGTCTCGGTCATCGTGGTCGAGATCGTCCAGGTCGTGCTCCTCGTCAGCGTGGCACTCGCCCTCGGTTGGCGACCGCACCCGTCCGCCGGGCTGGCAATCGTTGCCGTGCTCCTGGGGACGATCGGGTTCGCCGGAATTGGGCTCGCCATGGCCGGCGCGCTCCGGGCCGAGGTGACGCTCGCAGTCGCAAACGGCACCTACGTGATGCTGCTGCTCATTGGCGGCGTCGTCTTCCCCCTGCACGAGCTCGGGGGGCTGGCCTCCTTCGCTCGCCTGCTCCCGACAGCAGCCCTGTCGGACGCGCTGCACACGACGCTCGGATCCGGCTCTGGCGCGACCGAGGGCTGGGTCGTGCTCGCAGTGTGGGCGACCGCAGCGCCCGTTGTGGCGGCCCTCAGCTTCAAGTGGGAGTGAGGACGTCTTCCTGACCAGGAACGAGCAGCGGATGGTGCCGACGACATTCAGCGGTAGCGGACGACCACGTCGAGCGCCATCGCCACGAAGATCACTGTGACGTAGGTGATCGAGTACGTGAACAAGCGCATTGCGCTCTTCGGGGTACCTTTTTCGCGGCGAAGGCGCTGGGCGTCTGCCAGGTAAAGGCCGCCGGCCAGTACCGCGGCCACCCAGTAGATCCATCCCGAGTGGGCCACGACGCCGAACACGAACGAGGTGGCGACCAGTGCGACCGAGTACAAGATGATCTGGTGCGCCACCTGCTCGAAGGGCACCACCACGGGCAACATCGGGACATTCGCCGTCTTGTAGTCGTCCTGATATCGCACCGCGAGAGCCCAGAAGTGCGACGGGGTCCAGATCACGATCATCGCGAACAGCACGATGGCAGGCCAGGCAAGGTGGTCGGTAACCGCGGTCCACCCGACGAGCACCGGGACCGCGCCGGCCGCGCCGCCGATGACGATGTTCTGAGTCGAACGGCGTTTCAGGCCGACCGAGTAGATGAAGACGTAGAAGAGCGCGGCGCCGAGGGCGAGCAAGGCCGAGAAGAGGTTCACCGCCCGCCAGAGCAGCACGAATGCGCCGGCCTCGAGGACGATCGAGAAGATCACCGCAGCCGTCGGAGTGACCGCGCCGGTGACGAGGGGCCGGTGCCTCGTACGGTGCATAACGGCATCTATGTCGCGGTCGATGAACATGTTCGCGGCATTGGCGCCCCCGGCCGAAAGCGCACCCCCGACGAGTGTCGCGACGATCAACCACCATCCGGGAATGCCCTTGGCCGCCACGACCATCGTCGGGAGTGTCGTGACGAGCAGCAGCTCGATGATCCGCGGCTTTGTGAGCGCCACATAGGCTCTGAGCTTGAGACTGACTGATCGGCGCGGCATCAAAACGGTCGTGACCTGCGCCATCCCGCAAGTATAGAAGTGGCTGCAATCGGTCAAGCCGCGGCGACACAGTGGCCTGACGATGCAGAATGGTGGCTTGAGCCGTGCAAGCATACGATCCGAAGGCGGTGCGCCTGCCCCGTTTCTCACCTGCTGCCGTACGCAAGGTGGCCCTGGTCTCGGTGATCTGCTACGCGCTACTGGTGGTGAGCGGTGGCGCAGTGAGGCTGACAGGCTCGGGACTCGGTTGTCCGGACTGGCCCTCGTGCTTTCAACATCACCTGACGGCCGTGTCCTCATTCCATCCGATCGTCGAGTTCACCAACCGACTTGTGAGCGCAGCTGTGACGCTGGTTTCTGTCGCGGCCCTCGGCGTGGCGGCTCTCCGCATGCCGCCACGCCGGGACCTGACCCTGCTCGGTGCGGGGCTGGTTGCCGGCATCGCGGCTCAGATCGTCCTCGGCGGCCTTGTCGTTCTCTTCAAGCTCAATCCCTATCTCGTCGCCCTCCATTTTGTGCTTACGATCATGATCCTCGCCGACGCCATCGTGCTCTACAACCTGTCCGGCAGTCGCCCGACCCGTGCCGAGCCCGTCGTCGGACGGGATCTGGTGCGTCTGGCACGTCTGCAGCTGAGCACCCTCACGCTGGTCACCGTGCTCGGCACCGTGGTCACAGGTGCGGGCCCTCACGCAGGTGGCCCTGGCGCCAAACGCATCCCGATCGCGTTCCGGGACATCGCCGAGGTGCACTCCACCGTTGCGCTCTTCCTCATCGGCTTGACGCTTGCGTCCCAATTCGCCTTTCATCACGCGAACGCTCCCCAGGTCGTGCTGCGCCGCGGGCGTCTCTTCATCGAGGTGATGGCGCTCCAAGGGGCACTCGGCTACTTGCAGTACTTCCTGCACGACGCCGCGTGGGTCGTAGAGTTCCACCTGGCAGGAGCGACGACGCTTTGGATCACGGGGATCGGCTTCTACCTGTCGTTGTACCGGCACCCTCTGGAAGCGAACAGCGGCGCCGTCGCGAGCGGACCTACCGGTGCTGCTGCTCTCGGCACCTGACCGGCCCATGACCACGACCTCTATCGGTTCGACCACAGTTCCGACGGAAGTCGAGCGCCCCGAGACACACAACGTGGCCGCACCGGAACTGCCGTGGTTAGTGATCGTGTGGAACGATCCGATCAACCTCATGAGCTATGTGACCTACGTATTCCAAAAACTGTTCGGCTACTCGCGGACAAAAGCTCACAAGCTGATGCTCGATGTCCACTACAAGGGCCGCGCCGTCGTCTCGAGCGGTCCGAAAGAACGAGCAGAGCTGGATGTCGCCCGGCTGCACCAGCACGGGCTCTGGGCAACGATGGAGCATTCCGGATGAGCTTTCGACGCCGGATCCGCCCGGCAAGGAGCGGAGGTTACGAACTGCGCCTCGCCCACGAGGAACGCGCTTTGCTCACGGCGCTGCCCGGTCACCTCATCTCGTTGCTCGAAGGCGTCGACGAGACCCCTCCGGGTGACCTACCTGACGCGCTGCGGCGACTGCTTCCGCCCGCGTACACGAACGACCCCGACGCCGAGCGTGCATACGAGTCGATGACCCGTCAGGATCTCGTCGAACACCACCGTGGGTCGCTCGAGACGATGGCGACCACGGCCAACGCGACCTGGCTCGACGATGATCAGATCGCCTCGTGGCTCGCCGCGCTGAACGACCTCCGGCTCGCCCTCGGATCGATGATCGGGGTCACCGAGGACCAGGCCGAGCCGCCGGTCGGCGATGCACATCAGGCCGAGTGGATTGCATACCTGTACCTGGGCGGCCTCCAAACTGAGCTCATTGACGTCCTCGAGCCAACCCTGCCAGAGCCGTCGCCCGGCGCAGACGACCTCGTCCCGGAGGATCATTGGGGCGAACCGCCGGGCGGGCTGCGCTGGGACGGCACGCCACAGCCGAGATATCCGTGAACGCGCGTCCCGCGCTGCCTCGTCTGCTCGCGATCATGGGCTCGGGTGAGACGGCACCCACGATGGTGCGAGTCCATCGTCGACTGCTCGAGTTGTTGGGGCCTCCGCCGGTTCCGGCGGTCCTGCTAGACACGCCGTTCGGCTTTCAGGAGAACGCCAGAGAAATCGCCGGACGGGCGGTCACCTACTTCCGCGAGAGTCTCCAGACAACCATTGCCGTCACCGGGATGGCCGCCGTCACCGCTGGCGCGGACGCGGCCGAGCACGCGGAGTTCGCCGACGAACAACTCATGACCGCGCTTCGAGATTCGCGTTACGTCTTCGCAGGACCGGGGAGCCCGAGCTATGCGCTGAGAAAGTGGCAGGGGACCGTGGTACCGCGCCTTCTCGTCGAGAAGCTCCTACACGGTGGTTGCGTCGTGTTCGCGAGCGCCGCAGCCCTGACGCTCGGCATCGCGACGGTGCCCGTGTACGAGATCTACAAGTGCGGGGAGGACCCGCACTGGCTCGAGGGCCTCGACATCACCTCCGCGGTCGGGATACGGGCGGCGATCATTCCCCACTACGACAACAGCGAGGGTGGAACGCACGACACCCGTTTCTGCTACCTCGGTGAACGACGCCTTGCGCTCATGGAGAGGGAGCTCCCCGACGGTGCCTTCGTGCTCGGAGTCGACGAGCACACGGCCTGCACTTTCGATCTCGACGCCGCCACTGCATCTGTGGAGGGCCGAGGCACTGTGACACTGCGCGCCGCCGGCCGTTCCGCGACGCTTCCGAGCGGTGAAGTCTTCTCCATAACTCGGATACTCGAGACCGCTGAGGCACTTGCCCGCGGAGGCGTGAACCGAAAAGCGGGCGAACAGACCACAGACCAAGTCGCCGACACGGAAGACGCTGGGTCATCAGGTGTTGCGCAGCCGCCGAGCACATCGCCTCTTGTAGATCTCGTAAGGGAGCGCGAGGCCGACTTTGCCGCTGCTGTCGCCTCTCGCGACGTGGTGTCGGCGGCTCGCGTCGTGCTCGATCTCGAGCGCGATGTCACAGAATGGTCGACGGACATCCCCGCCGGAGACGAGTTCGACCGGGCCCACGCAAGCCTCCGCTCGCTCATCTTGGAGCTCGGGCGGCTGGCCCAGACTGGCACACGCGACCCCCGGCAGGTCGTCGGGCCGTTCGTCGAGGCACTTCTCGAGCTCCGAAACGCGGCGAGACAGGGCGGGCGGTTCGCGGATGCCGACTTCGTGCGGGAACGTCTCGCCGAGTCAGGGGTCGAAGTGCGCGATACTCCCGACGGCAGTGAGTGGCTACTCGCGGGCGAAAGCATTGCCGGAGTGGAGGCCGGCACCTGATATTTTGCTTCTTCGCTCTGTCGCCGTCGCCTTCGGGCCGGGCCCCCATCGTCCAGCGGCCGAGGACATCGCCCTTTCAAGGCGGAAACACGGGTTCGAATCCCGTTGGGGGTGCTCAGCGTTCTTCCGACCGACGCCATGCCGAGCGCGTGGCGGCCTCCACCTGACTGACTCTGGACCCGGGCCGCGATCCAGCGTCAAGCCCCTCACTGGGCGGGCGCGCGGGCATCCGGCTCGGAGCCGTCGCAAGCAAAGGGCCTTCCGACACACGATCGCCAACACGATGAAGGAATCTACGCAGGTCTCGGGCTGATTCTCAGATGGAGGTGCATCCTCACCATCGTGATGAAACTGCTCCAGCTTAAGCCCTTGTTGAGCCATCTTTCTTACACTGATCGCCCGGCGGCTCCTCTGGGTCACATTTAGGATGGATCTACCACTAATGGCTGCCTGGTATATACCTGGCGGAGCAGGCGGACTTGTTGATTGGCAGCGCCTCCGACAGCCAAAGACACCTAATGCGCTGCAGATCGCGCTCGAGCCTCTAGAACGAGTCTTGACACCAGACCAGAGAGGGGTTCTCGAGCGTGGCGAGCGTAGGCAAGGAATTGAAGCCCTAGGTCCGCCCAAAACGCCTGGCTCTCTTGACATCAGCATTGACAACTTCCAGCTGTCCTTATCCCGCTCTGTAGCTAGGATCGTTAGGTGGCTGCTGAGCGGCTAGCCCGCGTTTTAGCCCTGCTGGTAGAAGGCGGGGACACCGATCCTGGAGTCACGCGGCTGTGCCAGGTGTGCGCGTCGGCTACGCATACGAGTGGAGCAATGATCATGCTCGGTTCCCCCGAGGCGCCACTGGGGTCGTGGTGTAGCGCAGACGAGGTATCCCTCCTGATGGAGGAGGCTCAGTACACGCTCGGTGAGGGCCCGTGCATCGATGCGTACAACCTGGAGCGTCCCGTCGTCGAACCCGACCTGGTCGAACCGGATAAGGCTCGGTGGCCGTCCTTTTCGCCCGTCGTCCTGCAATCCGGCGCTCGCGCAGTCTTCGGCTTCCCGCTTCGCATTGGTGCAGTCCGCTTAGGCGCGCTGGGCCTTCACCGGAACAAGCCAGGACCGCTTACCGACGACGAGCACGCGGACGCACTTGTCGTTGCCGATGTCGCCACCCGTGCTGTGCTCACCCTGCAAACAAACGCATCGCCAAGCGAGATCGCCACCGAGATCGCGACCGGTGCCAACCTGCGGTTGATGGTCCACCAAGCCTGCGGGATGGTGGCGGTCCAGCTCGGAATCAGTCTCACCGAGGCTCTGATCCGGCTCCGTGCACGCGCGTTTGCCGACGACCGTCCTATCGCCGCGGTCGTCGGAGACATCGTCGCTCGACGCCTTCGATTCGATCCCAATTCGCGCGAGGTTCGCAAGGAGTGATGGCGCGGCCCTCACGATGTTGCAGGCTCATGCCCGGAACGGCCGCTGCTATCCGACGTCGCCCGGGAAATGATCGACGGCACGGTACACCCGGAGTCAGTCTCGTTCTTGCTCCCTGGATCGGAACTCTCAAGGCGCCTCTGGCCGACCGTCGAGCCGGCGTCACCGCCCTACCGTCTGACGCGACTCCCGGTAGTCTCGGTCGGGCAGGGCCCGACCAAGGAGCAGATGCCGGGAGGTGGGATCGTGGACAGTCGATACCGTGACCGTTGGATCGAGTGCCTGGATGACCGCATACAGATCCGCGGGTACTACTTCCCCTGGGGCACCAAACGCATCCCTTACAGCGCCATCCGCTCGATCAGGCGTGTCGAGATGGGTGCCTCCAGTGGCAAAGGGAGGATTTGGGGTACGGCGAACCCGCGTTATTGGGCAAACCTGGACCCGCGGCGGCCGAGGAAGAGCGTCGGGCTCATCCTCGATTTGGGGCGCTTCGTGTGGCCCTTCATAACCCCTGACGATCCCGACGCCGTCGAGGCAATAATCCGCGAGCATGCCAACCCTGGCACGTCGATCGAAAACTCCGGGCGCGGCCCGTTCATCTGATTCCAGGTCGCCGCCCACGAGTCCGGCGCTAGAGAAAGCAGCGACCGCAGCTAGGCCGATCTCCACATCCCGCGAGGGGTGGGCGGGCGCGAACGGCTAGCTCGCGACCGCGGTCGTGTTCACGGCGTGCAGGCTCCGGGCCGTGAAGTGCTCGAGGTGCGCCAGCGCGTCCGGCTCGAGCCGGTCACAAACCCAGCCCCAGTGCAACGAGACCGAGTCGCCGGGCACGAGGCGTTCGACGAAGCCGACGCCGTCGACGCTCCAGCAAGCCTGCTCTGAGCGCTCGTCGAGCAGGATGAGGTCGCGGCCGTCGAAGCCGAGAGGACGGCTCCGGACACTCACGTTCGCGCCCTCGACCGCCTCGACCCGACCCCAACGGATCCTGCAGCGCTCCAGGACGGTCATGGCGGGCTCGCGCTTGCCAGATCGCAACAAGGCGAGCCAAGGGTAGACGGCGAACACGTGAAAACTGTGGTGCGCCACCCCACCGGCCATGGCCGCCTCCCGGAGCTGTGATCCACCGCCCAGGCCAGAATCGGGATGATTCCCGATGGCATCGAGCAACGACGTCGCGGGAATCCCTTCCAGCAGATCACTGCCGACCCAATAAGCCTCCACGACCCGGACGTCCAGTGGATCGGCGATGCCGTTCGAGGATGCGATCAATTCGAGGTAAGGCCACGCGCCGCTGAAGCGCCTCGCGACCGAGACCAGGTCTTCGGCTCTGGCGCCTGGCGCGCCCGCGTCAACGAGAGCCTTCGGATCGGGCGGCCCACAGTAACCGAGCTCGTTCGGAGGGTAGGCGTAGCGTGCGAACAGCCGACCGGACACTGGGACTAGGACAGAGCTTCTTGTCCGGCCCTGAGCTCGCTCACGATCGCCGCGGCTTGCTCGGAGTCCACGCGCTGCAACGCGTAGCCGCTGTGGACGACGAGCCAGTCGCCGACCTGTGGCTCCGGGCCCTCCAAAGCGATGAGCGACACGCGGTGTAGCCGACCCTCGGCGTTCTCAACGGTGATCCAGCCGTCGGCGGGAGCGGTGACTGCCCGGTGGAGCCTGCTCATGCACATGAGCTCGCCTCGTCGATGACCTGGAGGACCAGTTCGCCGGCTTCCTTCACTGCGAGCTCAACTGCGGAGTTTAGGCCGACACCGTCGGCGAAGTTCTCACCTTCGATCCCAACGACCACAACGCGGCGCGGGGGATGACCCATCGCCCGCGCCAGCCGCAGCACGCGGGGCAGGTCCATGCCATGTGAACTCATAGGCCCGGCAGAGGAACTAGCGTCCTCACCTGAACCGAGGTCCACGAGCTGCACGGTGCCTGGTGGCGATCCGGAGCGGGTCGCATCTACGACCACGGCGAGATCCGCGTCATCCCAGGCGCCAATCAGGTCGAGCGGCTCGCTGATGACTCTCGAAACCACCCTCGACATTCGCTTCGACACGTAGGCAGCAACGGCAGGCCCCGCGCCATCGTCGCCGCGATACTCGTTACCGAGCCCGGCGACGAGCACTTCCATCCTCACCGGCGCTCAACCGACACGTCCAGGAAGTGCGTAGCACACGAGATGCAGGGATCGTAGTTGCGAACCGTCTGCTCGCACAGCCACCCGAGCCTCTCGTCCGACAGGGAGAGGTTGGCCTGCGCCACGCGGCGGAGGTCATCCTCCATGCACAGCAGGTTCTGTGACGTGGGCGGGACGATGCGTGCAGCGAGGATCAGACCCTCGCTGTCGAGCTCATAACGGTGGAACAGCAAACCACGGGGCGCCTCGGAAGCGCCGTAACCGATTCCTGCCCGCGCCGGAACGGCAACTGCCGGCGGGTCAGGCGGCTCGTAGGCCTCGATGAGCCGCAACGCCTCCTCACACGCGTACACGAGCTCGACCGCACGCACGGTGATGCTCTTGAACGGGTTGTTGCAAACCGTGCCCAGACCCGCGGCAGTCGCTGCCTCGTGCGCGAGCGGAGAGAGCTGGCCGTAGTTCAACGCGTATCGCGACAGCGGTCCGGTGAGGTACATGTCCTTTCCACCGAGACGCGCATGGAGCGCGTTCGACCGTGCGACATGATCCTCCACGACGAGATCCGAGATGCCTTTGGCATCGACGTCGAGTCCCTCGGAGCTCACGATCCGGCCAGATTCGATCGCGTAGTAGTCAGGGTGGCGCAACGCCACGAACCGGTAGTCGATCTCGATGTCCGGGAATTCGAAGCCCGCGACCCATTGCACCGAGGTCAACGCCGCGTCGCGAGCCCGGCGCAGCGGTTCGACGAGGGCCCCGAGCTCCTCACGCGACGGTGTTCTGTAAAAGCCGCCGACCCGCACGTTGACGGGGTGGATGGCGCGCCCTCCGACAACCTCCATGAGGTGGTTGCCGACCTTCTTGATTTCGAGGCCACGCTGCACGGCCGGCAGGTCCAGCCCTGCGAGCTCTACCGCGTCTTCACACCCGAAAAAGTCCGGAGCGTGCAGGAAATGAATGTGGAGCGCGTGGCTCTGGATCCATTCACCGCAGTACAGGAGCCGACGGAGCGCCGCGATCTCGTCGGTGACGGACACTCCGCATGCCTCTTCGATCGCGAGGCACGCGCTCGTCTGGTACGCAACCGGGCAAATCCCGCAAATCCTCGCCGTGATGTCCGGTGGCTCGGTGTGACGCCGGCCCCGCAGGAAGGCCTCGAAGAAACGAGGCGGCTCGAAGATCTCGAGCTCCACCGTCTCGACGGTACCGTCACGCACCTCGACGAGTAGGGAGCCCTCTCCCTCGACGCGGGCCAGGCCCTCGACGTGGACGGTGCGGCTATCCGCCGGTCTCTGGTGAGTCATTTCTGAGGCTCTCCTCACGAAAGGCCGGCGCACCGGCGTTGAAGGTCCGGAACAACCGTGA
>Ga0187874_10000526_pt1 | contig 46276 bp, 35 predicted proteins | sample June2016WEW_16_1_3_FD_132993 | JGI IMG/M metagenome (GOLD analysis project Ga0187874, IMG submission 132993) | Peatland microbial communities from SPRUCE experiment site at the Marcell Experimental Forest, Minnesota, USA - June2016WEW_16_150 | ecosystem: Environmental > Terrestrial > Soil >... | reverse complement strand
TTTCCGAGACGACTCTCGCCTCTTCCTCGTGCCGGGATGTAATGATCACGTGAAAATCCCGGCTTGCCAGTGTTTCTGCTATGCTTTTCCCAATATTGTTAGTTGATCCCGTGACCAGAGCTAATTTTCCCATAGCAGTCCTGTTCCTCAGCGAAGCCCGCAACTGCCGTCTTTGCAGGTCACAGGTGACGGCATCCTGATGGGCTTTTCGTCAAAACGAATTCCCCTCTTGGGAATCCATTTGTCCATCGACACGGTCTGTGTGTAGACAAAATCAGTTGTCGTAAACATGGGATTCCATTCACCTCCTACAACCACGAGGTTGATCGTCACCGGCAACCTCAGCCGGAATGCCTCCTGGGGTTTCTTGATCCGAGCCAAAAGCCATTGGGCGCTGCCGCTGCCCCGCTTGAGCAAGGAAAAGAAAAGGGAGCGGTTCCAAAAGACGACTGAGAAGCTGAGACGTAAATACGAAAGCTAGCGCCCCTTTAGCTTCTTTATCTCTGCGCGCGAATATTTCGCACGAGGGTGCGAAGGATGCTGCGTAACGTCACCTACTGACATGTCGTATTTAGGAGCAAAGACAACATGCATCCACTGAAAGGGTTTATTCACCTTTGTAATGGCAATCGGACTGTGTACTAACCCCTTAGGGACGTAGACAATAGAGGTGGAGTTAACAATATGTTTTTCTCTCTCCTCACCAAAATGTATCTCGATTTCGGCGTCGAAATCGTAGTAATTCTTGGGATCACTGCCGAAGATGAAAAAGATTTCGTCGGCATCGTGGGCGTGGGGCGGATGGGGAAATGCGAGCGGTTCGGTGATGGTGAGTAGCTGGACTTCAACCGGAAAATTGGCAAACGGAGCTCCAATACAACCTTTTTCAGCGCATATGTGAAGCATCGGCGCCCTTCCCTTTTCCAAGGGTTCCTTGATGATGTACTTCCCGTACTTGGTTTCGGCCATTTTGATGTCGCCTCCTTCTCTTTATGTTCGCGAACGATCTAAATATAGTTAGAGCGCAATCAGGGCTAATAGGAAGAATCATCGCCTGTTTTTAAAAAGCCATCTCCTATCGAGCAATTCCCGACTGTCCAGATAAGATGTTTTATTTTGCCTGAAATTTCGGCTGCGATGGTATCACAGGTCGGGGTAGAAAGCCTTGAAATTTGCCCTATCCAGATTTCGCCTGGCAGCACCTCCAAGCGATGAGGAAGTGGCGCCTCTGGCAGGGCGTATTAGGTATCGCATAGAAAGGATGTTAGAAGCTCTAATTATGTGCGGACTCTAGCGAATTTCTATGTCCCTACCACATTTTCGCAGTAAAATCTCAACTCTGGAGCTTTGGATGCACTCGAAACGTCCGCAGGGCGGTTGGTGGATGATATAACGTGCAGTTACCAGAAGTTTGAACCGCCGATTCCCAAAACAGGATGCAGCGTGTTCCGTTTATCCGCCCTGCGTCACTAAAGAAATGGCGGCTCTGAAGAAACGATTAGCCGGCCTGCCATAATTATTCCAGACGCGAGCGCTTGAGACACGTCTTTGTCGCTATATAAGGTTGGAGCGATCCGTTCCGGATTGCCTGATCCAACAAACCGGGAAAGCTGACAACCATGCCGATATCGACAATGGTGGTCGTGGTGATAGCCCTTGGGCTTTCTGTGGTCCAGGGAGTGCGGTATGTGCTGGGGCGGCGCTGGCCGTTTGGTTCCTATATCGGGATTATGTGGGCGTTTTTTGTGGCCTTTGCCACTGCGGAGCTCTGGTCCTTTAGGGCCGGCAATTGGGTTTTCGGCTTTATTTCCTTTTTAGCTCTGCGTGAATATTTCTCCATGGTGGAGATCCGTCTCCAGGACCGGCCTGCAATTCTGGCCGCCTACGCTTCTATCCCCTTCATGTTCCATTTTGTGACCGTTGGATGGTACGGCATGTTTATCATCTCCATCCCGGTCTACAGCTTCCTGGCTATTCCTCTCCTGATTACGCTGGGGGGACGCGAAAAGGAGGGCACGGTTTTTTCCATCGGAGCGATCGATTTTGGCTTGTTTCTTTTTGTTTATTGCATGGGCCATATCAGTTATCTGATGTCTTACTCCACCTGGATGGCAGTAATGCTGATTCTGAACGTGGCAGTGTGTGACATAGTAAGCCGTCTTCTGCAGGAGCAAGGCAAACCGGGTTGGGCTGCGCTTGCGCTGAGCTATTTTTTGCCGCTGCCCGTCACCATTCTGTTTGCGGTGGTTCTATCGCCCTGGACCACCATCCCCTGGCGGCATAGTGCCGCCCTCGGCGCCATGATTCCACTGCTTGCTTTGATGGGGCGGCGTACGGGGAGCTACGTGGAGGCGGACCTGGGTGTGGCGGAAGAAACGGTCGGCCCCGGGCGCGGGCAGATCTTGGACAACTTGAAGTCGCTGCTCCTGGTGGCTCCGATTGTATTTCACTACATTCGATATTTCCTGGACCTGCCATGAAAGCGGGGCGGTTGGTCACAATGAGCCAGGCATTCATCCATGTAGCGGTACTGCGGCCACTGGTGCGCCTTTTCTGCGGCGTGCATGTGACGGGTGCGGCTCATCTACAGCGGCTCCAGCGATTCATCATTATCGCCAATCATAATAGTCATCTGGATGTCTTCCTGCTTTTCTCCCTGCTCTCAGTGAGGGATATTGCCCTGACTCATCCGGTGGCCGATGAAACCTATTTTGAACGTTTCCCTATTGTCTTCGCTCTGGTGCGCTTTCTGTTTCAGCCTGTTTGGATCCGTCGCGGTCATCCCGATCGCAAGGACGATCCGCTGCACGGATTGAAGGATCTGCTTGACCGCGGGCACAACTTGGTGGTGTTCCCGGAAGGCACCCGCGGGCGTCCCGGCGAGTTGCAGACGTTCAAGAGCGGCCTCGGGCGCCTGGTCAGCGAATACCCCGGGGTGCCGATCGTCCCCGTTTTCCTCTCCGGTCCTGAGCGTGTTTTGCCAAAGTCCAGCGCGATTCCGCTCCCTTTTTGGAGCCACGTTCTGGTTGGTCCCCCGCAAGTCTGCGCCGGCTCGCCCCGCGACATCACGCAGCACCTGCAAGACGCTCTCCATGAGCTGGCCAAATCTGGGGTGAAGCGGCTGCGGCCGCGCCAGCGTAGACTGCAAAGCTATCAGCCGGCGCCCGCGGTGGCCATCTTGGGAATTGACGGCTCGGGCAAGAGCACCGTATCGCGACGCATGGCCGAACGCCTCTCCATGGGGGGTGGCGCCTGCCTGGTAAGCGATCGCTTGGAATTCTACGAAAACGGAGAACCCAAACCACTTCAGCCCCTTGTCCTCGATGCGGCGCGCGGCCTGGTCAGCCGCTACGCCAAGCGCGCCAGATCCCTGGCCCACTACAAGATTCCCAAGTTGACCGAGCTGCTCTTGCGAGATCGGATGCTGGCCGAAGTAAACCGATGGTACGCGCCGCGGATTATTGTCCAGGACGGATCACCGCTCTTGAACATGGCTGCCTGGGCGACCCTCTATGGCCGCGAGGACTTGAGCGAGGACCGGCTGGCCACTGCCGTCGGTATTCTGGCCGGACAACGGCACGGCATTGCACGATCTGATCCGATATTTGAGGAACTGCCGGAACTGCGCCATCTGGACCAGCTGGGGCTTACGCATTTGGTCCTGCCGCGACGGCTTGTGCTGCTGGACCTGCCTGCCACAGCTGCCTGTGCTCGGATCGCTACCCGGGGCGAAGCCCTTCAACCGCACGAAACGGAGGAGAAATTGAAGCGCCTTCGGGATGCATACTTGAAGGTTGTGCGGATTATTGACCAACACTGGAGAGTTCCGGTCCTCGTCCTGGATGCGACACAACCGTTGGACGGATTGATTGTCGAGGCCGTAAGATTTTTAAACGTAGTCTTGGAGGAGCCATCGAAAACATGAACACTAATTCGCCCGTTGAGGTGATCGCCACCAGTATCTCCGGTTCCGTCAAAGACTGGGGCAAAGTCAACCACATCATCCCTCTGTTCCGCGAGCATGGGATGGAGCAAGTTCGCCTGACTGTAGTCGACACTCATCGGGCAGCCAGAGTCAAAGCGTGCGAGCTGGCCCGTGGCGGCGCGCGGATCCTGATTTCTGCCGGCGGGTCGGGCACTTTCAACGCCGTGGTCGAGGGGTGTTACGATGCCGGGATCGATCTGGGCCGATTGCGCCTGGGATTCCTGCGCAAGGGTTCGGCTGACCTGATCGGCAAAGTGCTTGGCATGCCCGACGACATCAGCGAAGCAGTGGAGGTTTTTGTCGAGGCCATTCGGCAGGACCATATCACTCCCTGCGACGTTCTGCTCGCTTCAAGCGAGGCAGGGCAATCAGCTCCACGCCATTTCGTCGGTTATGGCGGCGCGGAAATTTTCGGGGAAATTCCTTACTTCACGGAGAACCGTTTCATAAAGTATTACAAGGGAATCTTTAGCCAGCTCTTTGGCGATCTGGGTCCGTTCTTCACCGGGATGAGCATGGTTCTGCTCCGCCGGTTGCTGGCGCCGAAGTGGCGGTCCCGTCGGGTCTGGGAGATTGTGGTCGATGGCCGTACTGTCGCCACTGGCCGATTCCAGGCTTTGATCATCGTCAACGGTGATTTGGGGCCAAATCTGCCCTTCGCGCGAGGTGTGCCGCTGGGATCGATGGACTTCTACCTGTTTGCCATCAGGAACCAGGGCGCGCGACGGTTACCCGGGCAGCTCCGCGCTGCCTGGAACGCCTCGATCCTGGACCATCCCGCCCAATATGGATTGGAGTCTTTCCGCATCACACGCAGGCTCGAATTGCGTCCCCAGGGGAACGATCCTTTCCCCCTCAATGCGGACGGATCAATCCTGGAGTGCCGTGGCGCGGCGCTGGTGGAGCGAGTGGATCAAATCCAGTTCTTGTCACGAGCTATCGGTAAGGGCATTGGGGGAAAGTGACGCGTTGCCTTCTTGACCCATATCCCAGCCCGCCCAGTTCAGAATGGCTAGAAGCTAGTTTGTTGCCAGAACAGCAGCCAATTCCATCGCTTTTATCTTTACGGTGCGCAAGTCGATTTTTCCGCTGCCGAGGTGGGGTAGCGTCTCGATGCGGAAGAACTGGTTTGCACGAGGCTTCCAAAGGGACGGCAGATCGCACTGCGCGAACCGCTCCAGGACAGGGGCAAGCTTGTCGTCGGGCAGGGTATGTAAGACTACTATCCGCTCCCCTTTCTTTTCATCCGGCACGGAGGTAACGACAAAGATCTGTTCAGTAATTCCGGCTATTTCATGCAGCCGGTCCTCGATCTTTATATGCGGCACCATTTCGCCACCGATCTTGCTGAATCGGGTAAGACGATCGGTGATGGTTACGAAACCGTCATCCTCCACCATTCCTACGTCTCCGGTCATGTACCAGCCATCCTTGAGAACTTCGGCGGTCTTTTCAGGTAGTCCCAGGTATCCTTTCATTACATTGGGACCTTTTACCCGAAGCAGTCCCGTCTTGCCGGGCTGAAGGGGTTCCGCAGTGTCGATATCGATGACGCTGACCGTAACGCCGGGGAGGGGGTGGCCAATGCGTCCGCGACGCGCCGCAACCTGCCGGTATCCCGGAGCACGGAAATCGAGAGTGTTCACCGTAACAACCGGTGAACACTCGGTGCAGCCGTATCCTTCAAGCGGGCGGATGCCGAAGGTGTCTTCAAAAGCCATGGCTACTCGGTCGGGAAGTTTTTCCGCACCTGCCATGACATACTGCAGGCTGCCAAAGTGGTCGGGCGAGCAGCGTCGAATGTAGACCTGAAGGAAGGTGGGTGTTGCAACCATAAAGGTGACGCGATACTGGCCGACGAGCTCGCTAATCGCCGTAGCGTCAAGCGGATTAGGATGGAATACGACGCCGATGCCGTTAACCACCGGCATCCATAGGGCTGCCATGAACCCGAAAGAGTGGAAGAAGGGCAGAATGCCCAGGATCTTGTCGCCTCTGCCCAGCATGAAAACCTGTGAGATCTGGCTGATATTTGAACTGAGGTTGTAGTGGCTCAGCATCACGCCCTTGGGATCGCCGGTACTTCCGCTTGAAAATATTACCGTAGCCAGGTCATCAAGGTCCTGCCGCCGCGCACCAAGGACTGACTTCAACCGGCGGTAGGGGAAAAATTTTGAGATGAAAAACGCGGTGAGTTTCTCAAGCAGGCGAGGATCAGCAGCCAGATCTTCCAGAAGCAACGCTCTGCCCGGTATCTCTATTTTGGGAAATCTTTCTAGAAATGCTTTAGAGGTCACAACCGTCTGAATATTGCACTGGGATGCGCACGAAGCAATGACTTCATTATTGGCAGTATAGTTCAAATTCACCGGAACAACACCCATGAACGAGGCGGCGTAGTTTACGAGCGCTCCGCCCACGGACGGCGGCAACAGGATTCCGACCATATCCTGGCCCTGCCACAGCAGACGCAAACGCCGCGCAAGAAATACAGTCCTGGCTAGGGCGGCGCCAAAACGGAGTTTTGGCGTGCGGCCATCGGCCATGAGAAATCTGCGCGGATGCATGCGGGCGCTGCGGAAGAACGAAGCGTCGAGAGTCGTCATTCGCCGGCGGCGCAGATGAAACGCCTCTGACTGAAGTTCCTGTACCGCCCGACGCACCTCGGTCACAGTTGATGTAGCCGGCATAGGGGCGCCAAAGCTGACCGTAACCGGATAGGGTATGCGGCCCGGGATCTTCCACAAAAAACGGCCCCGGGCAAAACTGAAGATGCTGCCCCATACACCGTCCAGATTGACCGGGACTATTGGAACATCGACACCTTTCATGATGCGCGTAAATCCCCGCCGGAAAGGCAGCATTTGGCCGGTCCGTGTGATTTGACCCTCTGCGAAGATAGCGACCACCTCGCCCTGACTCAATGCGTCACTGGCATCGCGGAGAGACCGAATCATCTCACGCGGCCGTTGCTCGCTGGAGATAGGGATGGCTCGCAACATCTTCGCAAACGGCTTTACAACCGGCAGTTCGTAGATTCCCTTATAAACCAAAAACCGGATGGGGCGATCAGTTGAGGCGATCAATAGCAATCCATCCACAAAGGACATGTGGTTGCAAACGAATAGAGCGCCGCCTTTTTCCGGGATATTGTCGCGACCCACAATCGAGATGCGATAAACCGTATTGGTTATTAACCACAAGATAAGCCGCATGAACCATTCCGGCAGCAGGATCAACACATAGACCGTCCCAGCTGCGGTCAGAAGAGAGGCGGTAAAGAAGACCCCGCGCGGATTCAGAGTTGCTATGTCGGTCAGCAGGAAATAGACGACGGCTGCCAGTCCCGTGCCTACAAAGGAAAGCAGATTGGCAGCCGCTATAATCCCTCCCTTCTGGTCTTCAGCGGGACGATGCTGGACGAGCGCATTGACTGGAACCGCAAAGAAACCGGCAAAGAATCCAAGTGTGGCCAGCAGTGCGGCCACGCCCAGATAGCTGACGTGAACGAACCCAAGCGCCAGGCAGGTTAATGTGATTCCGATCGACCCGAGAGGAATAAGTCCATATTCGATCTTGCCTGCCGAAAGATAACCGGCGGCCAGGCTTCCGATGCCGATGCCTATCGCCAGGGCGGCATTCAGATACACCGATTGTTCTGTGCCGACCCTTAGAATGTACTTGCCGTAGACCAGCACGGTGGACATCAGCAACGCGCCCAGAAACCAGAAATAGGTATTGCCCAGTACCGCGAGGTACAGAGAACGATCCTTTCGCATCAGTTTTATGTTTGCCCAAAGGTCACCTAAAAAGTTGGCGCGATATTTCTTTCCTGGAGCGGCAGCACGCACGCGGTCAACGCCCAGGCTGCTAAAAACTCCGAAGCATGCCAATGCCAGCAGAAGATATCCTCCATACACCTCGTGCCCATGCAGGCGATCGGCCAGGACCCCGCCAGTAACGGTTCCGGTGATTATGGCTAGAAATGTTCCCAGTTCAATAATCCCATTGCCCCAGGACAGACGCTTTTCCGGCAACAGTTCGGGCAGCAGCCCATACTTCGATGGTCCGAACAACGCAGCTTGAGTCGCAACCAGGGAGAGCCCCGTCAGTTCGATCGGGAGAGAATGGAGTGCCAACCCGATGGTGGCTATGAGCATGGAGCCTATCTCCATATATTTCGTGTAGATCGTCACACTGCGCTTGGAGAAACGGTCTGCAAGGTATCCCCCGCTCATGCTGAACAGGATGAAGGGTACTGAGAACAGCAGCATGATGATTGAAACCAGACGATTGCCGCTTCGTTCAGACAGTTGTGGGGCTACCACCAAACCCAGAAGGAGGTAGCGCAGCACATTATCGCTGAAGGCACCCTGGAACTGGGTGACAATCAGTGCCCAGAAGCCACGCCGACTTCGTGAAATGTCTGAAACAGGCGGCGGCGCAACCTGTGGCTGACTTTCAACTCCTGGGACTGAGTATGAAGTCATAAAACCATCCCCCATTTTGCTGCAGCAATGATGAACAGAATTGCCGCCATAGTTTTGGAAGAATTTTTCATATCCGCTCCATTGCTGATAATTGCCGAAAAAGATGCGAGCTTTGCGCCGTCTATACGGGATGCCGAGTAAAAAACAGGAACCGGAGTAATCTGGAACGGCTGCGCTTTCCTGTGTGCGAATGTTTTCCCGATCATGGACATGCATAGCCAACCCGGAGGTTGTCAACATGCTGTTTGGTGGCGTCCGGCGGATCGTGGAACTGATTATAAAGGACTAATGCTGATGTCGAAAGCGAAATCCTAGAGGAACAGCTTGCAGGACTGAGGCCGTAAGGATGCAGTGGAATACAGCAACTGCTCTTTGCTCTCAGGGCCTGTGAATTCAAAAAGATGGATTAGTAAACGAAAAATCCGCTTATCACCATTAAACGGGATCGCGGTCCCGGCGTTGTGGGAAACTGAGACGCCCCCGCACGAAACACAGCGATACTGCACTAAACATTTCTCTTCGACCTTCCGCAGATCTCCTCTTCAAAACACCTAACTTCCATTCCAATGATTTTGCTTCTTTTAAAACATGTTTGGGATCGCTGGTATTTGCGCCCAGAAGCTCGCGGCTACGTTTTTTTTTCAGTCCTGTGGTTCCCCAAAAGGTCCGGAGCAATGCCCATGATTTAGCGCGATTCCCGTTTAACCAGTCTGGTCTGCCCCGTCCCTAGTGACATCTCCTCCAGCGATGATCGCTTCCAAATCTGACCGCAGCAAGATAGACGCTGATGCCATGCAGATTGATTCGGCCCCACGCGATCAGCGTGCGTCGGTGCCCGCCGGCGTTCGTCAGCGTCTGCCAGATATGTCCGCTCCCCAAACTGAACATATTATCCTGTGATCGACATCTAAGACGGCGAAGACATCTATTAAGGAGAAATAAGACCAGTGTCGGACGTCAAACACCGCACCGGATTTATTGCGATGTTGTTTTTAGTCTTCTATTATTGCTTCTATCTTCTTCCTCAAAGCAAGGACGCGTCAGAAGATGCTTCGCTTAAGTGCGATGGCGCGGCCGGACCGCGAAAAGCTGAATGGCCGAGTCGAGGTGGACGAAACCTTCCTGGGTGCCGAGAAATCTGGGATTCGGGGGCGCGGGACGCTCAAAAAGGCGTCGATTGTCATAGCGGTGGAGCAGGCGGGCAACCTGCTCATCGCTGACGAGATTAACAACTCGCGGTTGCAAACGACTTGCTCGATACTCGGCTCGCTACCGTTTTCCAGAAAGTCTGAAGATCGGGGCGTTCCGAGACTGTTCACTTGGAGGGCATTATCCCATGATGTCATTAACTCGAATCGGTTTAGCTTTTTTGTTTTTCGCGCAGTTGAGTTTAACTGGCTTTGCTCAGTCCGGAATCATTACGACAGTGGCGGGGAATGGAGCTCAGGGTTTCAGCGGCGACGGCGGACCCGCGACCTCTGCCATGCTCTATTTACCCTTTGGCGTAGCCGTGGATACAGCGGGCAACCTGTTCATCGCGGACGCCGGCAACAATCTCATCCGCAAAGTGACGCCCAGCGGGGTCATCAGCGCCGTGGCCGGAAATGGGACTCAGGGTTTCAGCGGCGACGGCGGACCCGCGACTACAGCCCAGCTCAATTACCCAAGGGGCGTTGCGGTGGATACGGCGGGCAACCTGTTCATCGCGGACACCGACAACAACCTCATCCGCAAGGTGACGCCCGGCGGGGTCATCAGCACGGTGGCCGGAATTGGAACTCAGGGTTTCAGCGGAGACAGCGGACCTGCGATTTCTGCACAGCTCTTTAGCCCATATGGCGTAGCCGTGGATACGGCGGGCAACCTGTTCATCGCAGACACCGTCAACAACCGCATCCGCGAGGTAACGCCCGCCGGGGTCATCAACACCGTGGCCGGAAATGGAACTCAGAGTTCTGGCGGAGACGGCGGCCCAGCGATTTCTGCACAGCTCTTCAGCCCAACTGGCGTAGCGGTGGATGCGACGGGCAACCTTTTCATCGCGGACTTGGGAAACAACCGTATCCGCGAGGTGACGCCTGCCGGGGTCATCAGCACCGTGGCCGGAAATGGAACTCAGGGTTTCAGCGGAGACAGCGGACCCGCGACTGCAGCTCAGCTCAATTACCCAAGGGGCGTAGCAGTGGATACGGCGGGCAACCTTTTCATCGCGGATTTCGATAACTTCCGCATCCGTAAGGTGACGCCCGCCGGGGTCATCAGCACCGTGGCCGGAAATGAAACTCAGGGTTTTAGCGGAGACGGTGGCCCGGCGACGGCGGCCCAGCTCTATAGTCCAACTGCCGTAGCGGTGGATACGGCGGGCGACCTGTTCATTGCGGACTTGGGAAATAACCGCGTCCGCAGGGTGACCGGGGTAGCTTTTACCTCCGCTTTCTTCCCTGATGTTGCAGTTGGAGGCGGCTGGTCCACAGCATTCACTCTTGGCAACACAGGTTCTGCCCTTATCTCCGGAACCTTGCTAATCAGGGATCCGCAGGGAAACCCCTTGAACGTGAACAGCTCAAGTTTGGGTGCCGGCTCATCGTTTCCTGTTTCCATACCCCCAGGTGGAACAACCTTTCTTACTGTCAACTCTATCAATCCAAACGATCCCACCACAAAAAGCGGATGGGCTACAGTTGAAACCACGGGTGGAATACCCAGCGGAGTTGCGACGTTCCAGCTTGCTCCTGGAGGAGTCTTGCACACTGCGACGGGAGTGCTTGAGTCACAACCAATGCAATTTGCTACTATCCCGGTTGACGACAACTACAGCCAGAGTCGCCTCACAGCCTATGCTGTGGCAAACCCAACAAGTCAAACCGTTGTAATCAAACTCGGACTTGTGGACGTCAACGGCAATCTTGTGGATGACACGGTAAGTATCACACTCACTCCGGGACAACAGATTGCAAGATATCTTTATCAGGATCTGGGTCGGCCGATCTTTCAGGGCTCGATGGTTCTGCGAGCGCAGGGTGGCGGAACCTTCGTAGCGGTGGCGCTCGTTCAAAACCAGCAGCTTTTCACGGTGATCCCGGTGACTCCCAGCAAGGCGCCTAATATTCCGAACTAGAGATTGCACGCAGGTTGCCTAAATCTGTCCCATTTCTTGCTGACTTCAAACATTCTTGCTTGAAGGTGGGCAGGCTGGGAAAGACACGCTGTCCCTCGGGAGAGTAGGAAGATCGGAACTGCATCGACTCTGAAACCTCGTCCTGGCATTGTGTCCGTAATGCAAGAAGCTCGATTATCCTCGGCGATGCTGGTTCTATGCAGAAACTGTCAACAAAAGCTCCCAAGGCATACCAGAGACTTCAGCGCTGGAAGCCTTGATTCTACTGGATTTCATTGGAGTTCTTGGTAGGGATTCCTATAACCGCAAAGGCTGTTAACCGAAGGTCTGCAGGTTCGAGTCCTACCTGAGGAGTCAGAAGAAATTCCGCATCACAACCGCATCTGATCGCGGCCGACAATCACTTTGCCGGAGAAAAACTTGTGCACGGATGCGATGAGGCCTGATTCGAACGGCTCCAAGCTGTTCTGGGAACTTGGGCCGCCTACCAGGTGATTGAGCACAACAGTCTTAACCTTAGCCTCAGCGGCCATGCGCCCGACGTCTTCAGCAGTGGAATGGGTTTCCAGAACGTGGCGCGCAATGCTCTCGGTATTGTTGGCGCCGGCCTCCTTTGCTGCGCCCTCCAACTGCTGATGCAATGCCATATCTATCGCCTCGCACACAAACACGTCGGCGTTCTGCGCCAGTTCGACCAATCCCTTGGAATAGGCGGTGTCGCCGGAAAATACAACCGAACGATCCGCCGTTTCGAATCGATAGGCTAGCGACCGGTAAGGCATCTTTTTCTTTGCGCGCTCGGGAAAATGCGTGTTCTCAGCGGCCTTGACGGTTACCCGCTCGTCACGAAAGATTTCGGTTACGCCGGATACACTCAGGTCGTGGCCGTGAAACAGGCTCTCGGGCCTGACGGTGCGGCCCTCATCAACCATGCGGATTTCCGTGTCCGCTTTGAAGAATGAGATGGCGCTCTCTACCAATGCAGCCGTTCCGAATGGTCCATGCACCGTTGTCGCCTGCGCGCGCCCGCTGGTCCACTTATGCGACAGCAATGCCGCCACATCGGACGTGTGGTCGTTGTGCAGATGGGTGAGAAACACATTCGCCAGGTCGTTATAGTTCAAACCGGCCTGAATCAAGGCGCGCAGTGTGCCATAGCCGCAGTCGACGAGGTAAAGCTGTCCCTTGACTACCAGAACACTGGCGGTTTCGCTGCGAGACAGACTAACGCCCGGCCCCCCTTGCGTGCCCAACAGGATCAGCGTCGACTCCCCGATTTGCGCAGGCTTGGATTCTGTCTTTGCCTGAGCGAACGCTTTCAGGCTGGAAGGGATGATCGGGATAAAACAACCCGCCGCCCCTATTCCGCCAAGCTTGACCATATTTTTGAGCAGTGTGCGTCTGCTGCAAACCGAGGGGTTCATTGGCATCTTTCTACTCCATACGCAGCGAAAAGCCGCAACAAGATTTTTGATATTGGTGGAGGTTGCCTGATCTCCACCCAATGACATTCCGGTTTAGATATTGCATTATAGAGCAGGCTTACGGCAAACAAATGTACATTTGTCTTTCTAAGGGCCTGTCAATGAATAACGTTTACACTTTGGCACGAGCGTCGGGAGGGCAGATGCAGGCGATGCGGTGACATCTGCCCGATATTCCCATCTGATTTGAAAGGAGCCGGTGATGAAACATTCCTTCGCATTTCTGGTCCTTACCGTGTCGGTGTTGTTTCCGGTTTTCTTGCAGGGAGATCCCAGTGTCTACCCTCTGGGTGTAACGATTTACATTCCAGAGAAATGCTGGAACGGTTTTACGATCCTTTCATCCGACGAAGGACGCCTTGTGGATATGAACGGGAATCTGGTGCACCTCTGGAAAGGGCTGCTCCATCACCCGAACAAAGTGTATCCCGGCGGATATCTTCTGACTTCGACTGCAGCCTGGAAACATGGCCGTCAGGATGCCATTCAGATTCAATTGAGGGATTTTAGCGACCAGGTCCTCTGGAGTTTCGATCGATGGCAGCAAGGAAAAGCAAATGAGGGCGATGGCACGATGTGGCTATCCCGGCAGCATCATGATCTGCAAATAAAGGGCAACCCGGCCGGTTATTACATTCCTAATTCCACTAACCTGGAACTATCCAAGGGAACCCTGTTGGCTCTCGCGCATTACAATACACAGAACGACAATATCAATAAGAGGACGAGGCTTCTTGATGATGTGGTCTACGAAGTGGATATGGCCACGGGCAAAATAATCTGGACATGGAAAGCCTCGGAACATCTGAATGAAATGGCCTTTGACGACACGGCACTCAAAGCCATGCAGAATTACGAAACCAAATTGAGGGGAGAGGGAGATGGGTTTGACTGGTTTCACCAGAACTGCGTCTCCTATTTGGGGCCCAATCGATGGTTTGATCAGGGAGACAACCGATTTCATCCCGATAATATTATTCTCGATAGCCGTGAGGCAGGGCTTCTGGCGATCGTGGACCACAGCAGCGGAAAGATCGTGTGGAAGACAGGTCCTTATTATCGGGAGGGCGATGACAAAAAGCTGGGATGGATCATCGGCCCCCATCACAGCCATATGATCCCCAAGGGATTGCCGGGTGAAGGAAATATCTTGGTTTTCGATAACGGGGGACAGTCAGGATATGGCCCACCGAATGATCTCGCGCCAAACGGCATATCGGTCATGCGGCGCGCGTATTCCCGGGTGCTTGAATTCAATCCAATCACCAAAGATATCGTTTGGGAATATGCCCCTAATCTCAAGAGCGCGGCCGATCAAAAATCAGGCTTTGATTTGTTCAGTACCAATGTTTCGTCCGCGCAGCGTCTTCCAAACGGCAACACTTTGATCGTCGAAGGCACCAGAGGACGTGTGATCGAAGTCACCCGGGATCTCGAAGTGGTTTGGGAATACATTTCACCATACCTGTGGGATTCCACCACGCCATCCGTCCGAAATCTTGTCTACCGCGCTTATCGCGTTCCCTATGGCTGGGTGCCGCAATTGCCCAAACCGAAAGAGTCTGCCGTCGATCCTGGTCCCAATTACCTGCTGGTGATTCCGGCCAAGGATGGAACCAGACCCAATTTCGGCGTGGACAGGACGCCCATTTGGAAACAGGGGGCAGAAAAACTTTCTCATCAATGATAAGTCCTGGCGGCGAATTGCCCTCGGCCTGATCTTTTCCAACCAGCACTCCATATAGGCAGCAGCCTGGCGCCAGTTTGGAGATATCCAGCCTGATTTTGTATTTTCCCTTGTGCCGCACGATTTACAATTTTGCGGAACTGGCGGTTGATATGCAGGGGCGGCCGTCCGGTCGCCCCTGCGATTTCATGTTTTAGTGCAGAGACAAGCCGCCATCGTGCACAATCAATTGTCCCGTAATCAGCCGACTGTCGTCACTGGCCAAATAAATCGCCGTGCCTACCAGGTCTTCCGGATAAGTCGGCCTTTTGATGCATCTCAGGGGCAGCTGAATCTCGTCGAGAGGGACAGACGGGAATTTTTTGTCCCGGTCGAATTCGTCCCCTCCCTCAGAATGCGTAAAACCGGGTGCGATCGAATTCACATTGATGCCGTAATCGCCCAGCTCCCGGGCCATTCCACGCGTGAGCGCCATCACCGCTCCCTTGGAAGCGATGTAATGGGGCAGGCCCGGGACGCCCTCAAGGATCGTTGCGGAACAGATATTGATGATTTTGCCGCCCTTCCCTTTCATATAGGGAAAAACTGCCTTTGTGCAGTGAAAGGGACCAAGAGTATTGGTTGCCAATACCTGCATGAATTCTTCGGTCGTCACTTCCATAAAAGGCTTGATCGTCACCAGCGTTCCCGCGTTATTCATGAGGATGTCTATCGCACCGAACCGATCGATGGCGGCTTTAGCCAGTGCATTGCACTGATCCTGTTTGGTAACATCCATCTTCACATACAGAGCGTCGCTTCCCGCCTTCTCAATGGAATCCACCGTCTTTTTCCCATCTCGAATATCACCGATTACGACTTTTGCGCCCTCTCTTCCAAAACCGATCGCAAAGGCAGCGCCGAGCCCCCGGGCTCCCCCTGTAACGATTGCCACCTTGTCTTTCAATCGCATCGCAATGCTCCTTTCCGCGTCTGATGCCTCCTATGCGCTGTTACTTTCATCCTATTTTCAAATATCGCCTTTGAGCCCGACTAAAAATGTTCGAGTCGCACGCGGAGTTGCGGAGATCCAAAACACGCCGCCTTCTCGGAGTCTCTCCGCGTGAGCATTTCCCGAGCCTCAATTATCTCAATTCTTTCATCCACTGCAGATTCTCTTTGATCATGTCAGGTATGGGAAGATTGTACGGACACCGCTCCATGCAGTCGCCGCATTCTGTGCACATGGCGGCTTGTTCGGCCATTTTTGCAAACATCGGAGTCTGCATTATCCCCGCTCCCGCTCTCTTAACAAGCGACCGCACCCCCAGAACAAACTGGATGGGGATTTCGGCCTGACAGGGCAGGCAGTAATCGCAACGGCGGCAGAATTTATTTTCAAATTCCTTGCTTATTTCCTTGAGCTTTTGCAACTCCGCAGCCGTCATGTCATAGCTGCCCTGGAAAATGTTCCAGTTTCGGTCAATGAGCTTTTTTTCTTCTACACCTGCGAGCACGAGGACATCAGGAAATGCCAGGACCCATTTCAAAGCCACCTCGGCTGCTTCAATGACTCCCCCTGAAAACGCCTTCATGGCGATCATCCCCACATTCTTTTTCCTTGCCTTGGGAATCACCCTCTCTCTTGCGGCCGGCTCAAGAAAACTGAGGCAGATCATGACAGTTTCAAACAGGCCGTCATCCACGACCTTTTCGAGCAGGTCCAGGTTATGCCCGGTAATTCCGATATGGCCTATTAAGCCCTGCTCCTTGGCTTTTAGCAATCCGGAAAGAGCCCCACCCTTGCCAGTAACCAGTCCGTACTCCTGCTCGTTGCTTATCCCGTGACACTGATACAGATCGATGTAATCGAGCTGAAGTTCCTTCAGGCTTTTCTCTATATCCTTAAGAATGCCATCCGCGGAACGAGCAAAGGATTTCGTCGCTACCGCCACCTTTTTATCTGTCTGTTTCAACGCCTTCCCAATTCTGGTTTCACTGGTCGTATACATTCTCGAGGTGTCAATAAAATCCATCCCTTTTTCCAGAGCGTATACGACGACCCCAATGGCCTCAGCTTCGCTCACGCGCTGAATCGGAATCCCGCCAAATCCCAACCGCGTGACTTCAATTCCCGTATTTCCCAAAACAATTCGCTTCATATCCAAACTCCCATTCTGTGCGAAATGATAATCCCAAGCCTATTTTTTACCACGAAACACACGAAGAATACGAAAAGATCCCTTTTGTCTTTGTGTGTTTCCTGGTTAAAGGCCAAAAAGTGAATCGTTCCATCAAGACTTGGATTTATACTTGTCCGGATGAAATCTGAGAACCACGCGAAACTTCCGATAAGCATTGTCCGCGTTTCCGTAGCCGACATGATGACTCTGCATGCCCGCACCGGAGATCCCGAACATCCGCCGCCAATGCTTCTTTATCAAGACATGCCGGAATCCGCGATGACCCTCATGGCAACGATTCCAAACGGGATGTCCGCCCTTTCGATCGGGCAGCAGAGCGGCGCGTTTACCATCTCCATCAGTCCTCCACCGGAAGGAGACGGTTACGTAATCGTTTATGCGCACAAGCCGAATGGCCGCTATGAGGCGGTTGAAGTGCTATATAGAGGCCAATCTTTTTCGTTAGTTCAATTCAGGGATGTCGCCTGCAAGTGGGTGCAAACGAACCTGGGCCGGCTGGGAACCGAAGCCGGCAGATATGCGTATTTTGCTCCAACCAGGGATCAGTGGGGGATCATTCAGCGCGATGAAGGCTACACGGTTCTCGATCCTTCAACGATGGTCTTTGAGGTTACCCCTGAATTGATCGAGAAACGAAATGGCTGTTCCAGCAGCGGCGTTCTGGCCCGCATCCCCGTCCAGACCGGAAACAGACATCCACGCAATCCGGCGTGCGTTTTTGCCGGAACTGAACTGACATTGGATGCGGTCCCGAATTCCGGCAGTCCCTGGATCAGCTTTGTAGAGTGGCAAAGAATTCGGGCCATGCAATCGCGGCCGCCCGCTCCGATCGTTCCTCACTTTCGGGAATGGCTGAAGCTGCTGGGAAGCGAAAGCGGCATTGTTTCGTGGAACTTCCGGCAGGGGATGTTTTTCAACGATCATATTGAATGGTGGGGAGGCAAACGTCGGCGCCGAACCTTGCACGAAGGAATAGATTTCGCCGAACGATTACTTTCGGATGGCTCGATACAAAACGTTCCTGAAGGAATGCCGGTACGCGCGATGGCAGACGGCGAGGTCGTTTCATTCCTGGATGATTTTTTAAATAAAACCGCAGTGGTTCGCCATCCTGCCATCCGAAATGAGAAAGGCGATTTTTTTTACATTCTTTTCAGCCACATACACCCAAACAACGGAACAGCAGGTCCAATAATCAAAGGACAGATTCTGGGGACTGTGTGCAAAACGAAACCGGCCGGAGCCCCCGTTCATCTGCATTTAACCGGAGCGTGGGTTCCGGAATCGATTGCCGCCGAGCAAATCTCAATGGATTTAATTCACCCCGCATTCATGCCGATCGTGCTGATAAACTTTAATAGTCTGATTACAGGCGGGTAGCAATTATTCCAATATGGGGATCGACATCGAAATCGGGGTAGAAGAAAATCGATACCGATACCGAGGATCCTGGTTATAGGTGAGCTGTTACAAGGAGGGAACCCCAATGAAGTCACTCTCCATCCGAACTCAGAAACACACTCAGTTTCTTGATATCACCCGGGCCGTTCAATCTGCGGTATCCGCCCAAAACATAAAGGACGGAGTCGTCACCATCTTTATCCCGCACACAACTGCCGGGGTAACCATCAATGAAAACGCCGACCCCGACGTGGTATCCGATTTGGCTGACGCGCTTGATCGAGCTGTGCCGTGGGACGGAGAATACAAGCACTCCGAGGGGAACGCTGCGGCGCACGTCAAGGCGAGTATGATGGGGTCTTCAATTCAGGTCATTGTCGAAGAAGGACTGTTGCGCCTGGGTACATGGCAAGCTCTCTATTTTTGCGAATTCGATGGCCCGCGCTCCCGCAATGTCTGGATTCAGGTTGTTGGTTAGGGCCTGTGACGAAATAAGTGGCACACTTTGCTGCAGGCCCCCAGGCCCGCTGGCTGCGTTGTTCGCTCCTTACATACTACCCGGTATGCTCGTCGCTCACGCCTTGCCAGCGGGCCTGCGGGCCGCAGCCCGAAGGGGCGCGGCGGCGGGCGGGCATCTGCTTCGTTGCCGCTCCTCGACGATGTCACCGCATCGCCTGCGTCCCGGCGCCTTGCATCTGCCCGCCCGGCGCTCGCGCCAAAGTGCGTCACTTATTTCGTCACAGGCCCTTAGTCCGTAAACTCTGTGGTCAGGCTTTTCCGAGAGCTTTGAGGATTCTGTCCGGCGTAGTTGGAAATTCTTCGACCCAAACACCTAGAGCATTGTGTACCGCAGGAGAGATCAGCGCGGGCACGACAGTGGCGACATCTTCCGCAATTCCCACAATTCCATAGGGGCCGTAGCCTAACCCGGTTTCGACAAGGTGAGTATTGACCTTTCCGATGTCTTGAATGGTCGCGATCTTATAATCGAGCAAATTGCCGTTGAGCATGACGCCGGTCACTGGGTCATGAATAACCTCTTCGCTTCTTCCCCTCCCCACGGCCATATAGGATCCGCCGTACTGTTGGCCTTCGCAGCCTTCCCAGCTTATGACTTTCCCGACGTCGTTCACGTTCACAACTCTGGTGACCTCCACTTCTCCTGTCTCCGGGTCAACCTCAACTTCCATGAAATGCGCCTGTCTGGTGAGCCGAAGCCGAGCGCTCGCATACGCGCCCTGCTGCACCTGCCAACCATAGGCGAAAAGCGGCTCGGTAAAGTTGCTCCGTTGGGCTCCCTTCCCCATTTCCGGCTGAGTGGTAATAGGTCCTTCGCCGCCGGCAGGTCCCACCAGTTCCCGGATGGTCATCCGGATGGATGGATCCCGCTTCACGAAAATCACGCTGTCCCTGATATCCAAATCTTCCGGCTTCATTCCCGGGAAGGCCGCGGGGAAGCTTCCTCTAGAGGTTTGACCCTTTGGTCTGGTTGCAAGTTCGAGGATCCGCCTTTTCAATATTCTGGCTGCATTCCTGATCGCAAATCCGTTCACCGACATGTTGGTGGATGAATCCGGGGTCATTGTAAAAAAGCCCGGATCAATGTGCGGCCGATAGAACACATCTTCGATCTTCATCCCCAGTTCGTCGGCAGCAATCTGGCAATAGGCTGTCTCCGCGTTAACGCCGATGTCACAACGCATACCCAAAACATTCGCCGTGCCGTCGTCCCGTTCTATCCGGATGGCGATTTCACTGGATCCCGAGGAGTCCTCCCATTCATGCGTCCATGCAAAAGCCATTCCGTGCATTCTGCCGTTAGGAAGTCGCCGCGTTCCCGCCAAATGCCATTTCTGGTCCCATTCGATTGCGGCTTTCCCTTTTTCAACGCATTCACGCAGGCTATCACGCGCCGGAAATCCCATTTCGATTTTGCGCTGATTCAGCCACTCCATGTCGTGCCCCTCGGCACCGTCGTTCTTGAGTGCAACTTCTATCGGATCCAATCCGAATTCGGCCGCAACGCGCTCGCAAATCAGCGCCAGCGTCAGGCAATTCGAGTTTTGCTCGCAGCGGGTGGGAACGTTGGGCCCCTTGTTGACCTGGATTGCCTCCAGCCTGGCAAAAAAACTAGGGATTTTTGTGTTTTCGCCCAGATGATGGAACGCACCGAATACAGGAAACCACTGGTTCGCTACCTGCGACTTTCCTTCGACAGCCGTAATGGTCCCGTCTTTTTGGGCGCCCACTTTGATCCGGTAAATCCCTTCATCCATTTCGCCGCCATAAAAATCTTCTCTTCTATCGAAGGCCCATTTCACGGGTCTTCCGGTTCTTTTTGCAAGCACTGCGGCACAATAATATGGGCCCAGATTCCACGAACAATGACTCCAACCGCCGAAGCTGGCCCCCTGGTATGGGCAGTGCAATTGGATTCGGTTCATGGGAATGCCAAACCACGATGAAATGGCGCGCTTGGCGACCAGAGGATGCTGATGTTTCAACCAGAATTCCGGGTATTCCCCATTCCAGCGAACTACTCCGCAAGGGCGTTCAGGGCCCATCCAGGTATTGGCGGTTCTTTTTGCAGTGAATTCTATGATCCGATCAGCCTCCGCAAAACCCTGCTCCAGATCTCCATGGTGCTCGAGATCAAGGAATCCTTCATTGAAGTAATTCCCATCTGGGTAAAATTCAGGATTCGCCAATGGCGCCGACTTCTTTGCCGCTTCCTCGACATCCATCACAAACGGACGCTCCTCCCACTCCACCTCGACCAGACTTAAGGCCTCCAGCGCAATTTGCTCCGAGTCCGCTGCAACCATGACCCCCAATTCTTCTCCCTGGAAATAAGCGATATTCGGGAGGATGGTGACCAGGTTCGGCACGTGACCGCCCAGATTCGCCATTTTTGTCAAGTCAGGATCGTCATATCGAAGAACCGATCTCACCCCGGGGTAGGATTCCGCTTTCACTGTAACCATGTTCCTGATTCTTGCATGGGGATATGGAGAGGTCAGGAATTTTGCATGAAGCATTCCACTGAGCATGAGGTCCATCGTGTAAACCGCCCGCCCGCTTGCTTTCTCATATCCGTCCAGACGGCGAATCTCACGCCTGCCGATCGAGCCATAGTTTTCCAGCGGATATTTGTCGGCCCGCTGGTTATCCATCAGCTCGGAAATTTTCCGCATCTCTTCCTTCATTGACAGCTCCCGGGTTACGGCCACGATATTCCAAAGAAAAATGGAATTCCACGAATAATTTCGCTTTGCAAAAAAGCGCTGTCCACCTCGAAGTCTCGCAGGCGCGAAGACGCCAGGTGTGATAAAGTAGCCTCACAAGAGGAAATGCCGAATGACAGGAGAAGAAAAGAAACCGGACCCTGCGAAGCAGATCTCACGCAGAGAATTTGCCAAGGGCTCGATGGCCGTTATCGGCGCCTACTCTTCCTTTTCCCAGGAGGCGCCTCCTCCACTTTCAGCTGCTGCCAAGGCTCTGAAGCTCGATATATCCGAGGAAGTCAATTCGCTCTTGGAGGAGAGGCATATCCTTGAAGAGGATGTCAGGCGCGTGATCGAGCATGCGGAAAAAACCGGCCTGAAGCTGTACCAGCCTGGTACGAACAGGTTTCTGTCAAAACTGCGGATTTTTGAAGGCTTGTTTTATGTGGAGTATTCGTCGCATGAAGGCGCTTATCAAGTGCACGCGGCCTATGTGCACCGATTCAAACTGGAGCGGGAGGATTAATCGTGGCTGATTGGTATTGTTTTCAAGACAAAGAAAAAATGGTCAGTGCCCAACTGCTCCTTTCCTATATGATGTTGACTCAGCGTGTCCCCGGACTTAAGTGCCCCGTTTGCGGCACAGAATATCTCACCGAGGAATTCGTAATGACCACTGTGAAGGACGCCGAGTCCGCACTCGAAGGCAAATAGCCAGACGCATGTCAGCATCTTCCGTCCAGACAGAAAGTCTCTGCCCCCATTGTCTTCGCCGAATTCCGGCCCGCCGGGTATTCGAGGATACTGCAATCTATCTGGAGAAAACCTGTTCGGAACATGGCGACCTTGATAAGGTCTTGCTTTGGAAGAACGATCCATGGCCATACGAAAGATGGACGCGATCATCCAACCGATCCAGTGCGCATACAGAACCACTCCTCAAAGACAATAGCGTCAAGGGTTGTCCCTATGACTGCGGGATCTGCGCCAACCACCGGCAAGCTACTTGCACTGCAATATTGGAGGTGACCCGTCGATGTGATATTGCATGCCCGGTATGCTTTGCAGCCTCTCGACCGGAACCGGATGCGGATCCTGATCTGGAGCAGATTGAACAGATGCTTCAGACAGTCAAGGACGAAGGCATCTGCCCGATTCAGATCAGCGGAGGGGAGCCAACTCTGAGGAACGATCTACCCCAAATCGTTGCGCTCGCCCGGGAAGCAGGATTTGACCATGTTCAGGTGAATACAAATGGCATCAGGCTGGCGCAGGATGCGGATTTCGCACAAGCGCTGAAAGACGCGGGAACGACCGATTTCTTTATTCAATTCGATGGCCTCATTGATGAAGTTTATAGACGGATTCGGGGCGCCGAATTGCTTCGGCTGAAGCTGACTGCAGTCGAGCGCTGCGCGGAACTGAAGATCGGAGTTATCCTCGTTCCTACCCTGATAAGAAATTGCAATGAAGATCAAATCGGAACTATCATCGCGTTCGCCAAAAAATGGGTTCCAACAGTTAAAGGCGTGCACTTCCAGCCGATGACTTATCTCGGCAGATATCCCACTTCTCCACGCAACGAGGATCGGATCCTCATCCCCGACATTCTGAATGCCATTGAGGAACAGACCGGGGGAGAGTTGATGGTTGAAAACATGGTACCGCCCGGGTGAGAAGAGTCTCACTGCTCCTTTTCGGCGCTCTCCGTGTTGAGAGAAGATGGCACATTGATACCAACCACGCAGTTTTTTCCGCGGCACAGAAATCCCGAAGAGAATGCCGCCGCGAAATCAAAGGATTACGTACGCCGGCATTGGAGGTATCGCGAACCAGGCGGCAAGACAAACGATCTCCTGGCTCGGGCGCAAAGCCATGCGCTATGCATCTCCGGCATGGCTTTTCAGGATGCGTGGAACATCGATCTGGAGCGATTGCGGCGCTGCTGCGTTCATGTGGTTACGCCGGAGCAAAAACTGGTTCCCTTTTGCGCCTATTACATGACCAGCAGCACCGGCGCCCGGTTAAAATTCGAGCCTTAGAGTCTTTGAGACTTTGAGTTCAACTCTAAGACTCCAAGGCTCGAAGACTCTAAACTTAGTTATGCTTTACCTCGAACGTTGGATCCACCAGATCGTTAAAGATGCGCTGGAAATAGATCGCGTCCGTCGCGCGGATGTAGAGGATTACCAGTCGCAGTGCCTTCGTCGCACACTTGAATACGTGTACGGGAAAAGCTCTTTCTATCGCAGGCTGTTCGACGATGCCGGAATTCTGCCTGATGATGTGCACAGTATTAACGATCTCCCCAAATTACCGTTAACCGAGCCCCATCATCTTTCTGAAAATCCCTATCGATTCCTGTGTATCTCTCAGGCACATGTTGTTCGCCCTTATTCCTTTGTCACTTCGGGCACCACCGGGCCGCAGAAGAAAATTTTTTGGAGCCGTGGCGATCTCGATCGGATCATTGAATTCATGGCGGCGGGAATCGCAACCGTCGCGAGCCCCGTAGATGTCGTGCAGATCATGCTGGCGGATGGACGACCTTACAGCCAGGCAGACCTGTTACGCAAGGGAGTAGAAAAACTCGGAGCCACGCCAATCCTCGGCCGCGTGGATCTTGGGGTAGACGAGCAATTGTCGGTCATCGAATCCGCCCACAGCACAGTCTTGTTTGGCTATACCGGTCAGATCTTCCGATTGTCAAAAGAACTCCAGAGATCAAAGAACTTGAGCGCTGCCGGCATGAAGGCTGTCTTTACGGCCGGAGGATATCTGCCCTATGCAATGCGGCAGGAGCTTCAGAGAATTTGGCTTTGCCCGGTTCACAATCATTACGGGTTGACGGAAATGGGACTTGGGGTCGCGATCGAATGCGAGGCAAGGAATGGCTACCATTTCAATGAAGCGGGCCTCCTGTTGGAGGTGATTAATCCCGTAACAGGAGAACCGGTTCCCGTGGGCCAGGAAGGGGAGCTAGTGTTTACAACACTGGCCCGTGAAGCGATGCCTTTGGTCCGGTACCGTACGCACGATATCTCCCGTCTGATTCCCGAACCCTGCCCGTGCGGATCCGCAACCCTTTTGAGAATCGATAGTGTCCGAAAGAGGCTGGAATCGATTGTTACGCTCGATGACGGTGAGGAAATCTATCCTTCCCTTTTGGATGATGTTCTGTTTGAAGTTCCCGGGCTGATTGATTACCAGGCGGTTTTAGCGAGACATGAGGACAAGGCGCGCCTCGAGCTTACCGTGGAAATGCTGGCGCAGGATGAAGACTGTATCCCGGACATCTATAGGAAATTGCTTCTTGTGAAACCCATCGCGAGAAGCGTGGCCCGCGGACGAATGCTCGAACCCACGATCCGCTATGGAGCTATGCAATCTACCGGACAGACAAAAAAGCTGCTGGTCGACAGCAGGCAGTAGGCAGAGGGAAGGAGCCACAACTTCACTGCCGACTGCCTGCTGCCCACTGCCGACTAAGATGGTTTTCGGGCGCGAATGAACGCGCTTACAAGCTTCCCGTCGAACTGGGAAGCAAGAGCCGTGATGTCAAATCCCTTCTCTTCCAGAAAAGAGAAGATATCCTTCGCGCGGAAAATTCTGGTCGGTTCCACATCAATGTTTCCAAAGCCGGCTGCGGCCAGCTTCTGCCGGTATTCGTTTTCCTCAAGAGCGCCGGCCACGCATCCCGCCCACAGCAGGACGCTTTTTTTAATGTCCTGGGCCAGCTCGCCTCTCACAACGAGGTCCGAAACGGCCAAGCGTCCGCCCGGCTTAAGTACACGGAATGCTTCCCGTAAGACGAGGTCTTTGTCCGTGGACAGATTGACGACACAGTTGGAAATGATCACATCAACGGAATTCTCCGGCAGCGGGATGTTTTCCATTTCCCCTTTGAGAAACTCAACATTCTCAATGCCCGCTTTTTTTTGATTCTCGCGCGACAACACAAGCATCTCATCCGTCATATCCAGACCGTAGGCTTTGCCTCCCGGGGATACTCTTCGCGCCGACAGGAGGACGTCGATGCCTCCGCCGCTGCCGAGGTCCAGCACAGTTTCCCCCGGTTTCAGCTCTGCTAAAGCGGTCGGATTCCCGCAGCCGAGCGAAGCCTGCACGGCAGTTTCTGGCAGCTCGACTTTCTCCTGAGCGCTGTAGAAACTCGCTGCCGAATCGAAAGACGGGCTGCTGCTGCACTGGGCACTGCCGCTTCCGGAAATTACTCTTAGTGCGGCATCGCCATATTTTCGTTTAACCACTTTCTTAATATCATCCATCAGAATTGCCGCAAAAAACAAAGACGCCACGGATTTGAATCTGTGAAATCCGTGGAATCCGTGGCGTTTTTTGTTTCTATTTCTTCCCTGTTACCGGATGCGGATAGTGGAACGGAACGATAAACGTGTTCGGCCAGAACTGGAAGGGTTCAGTTTTAAGCAGATCCGGACCGCGTGGATTTTCCGGATACGTCTTTGTAAACGGCGACACCATCAGCAGCTTTAGTTCGGAGTGGGCCCAACCCTTGTCGTATTCTGCCTGCCAGACAAGATTGTAGTTGAACACCTTGAACTTCCACACGCCGTTTTCCTTGATGTAGGTATTCTCGTAAATTCCTCCCTCCCAAAACTGGCTGGGGATCGGAGTCTTTTCCGTCTTCGTCTCGTGAATTCCACCCATGAGAAAGCAGCGGAAACGTCCCTTGGCAGTCATGCGATCCGGCGCAACGTCCACGATATCCTGCATCATCAAGTGGTCTGTCAGCACTCCATATTCCGGGCCGGAGATTCCCATTCCCCCGCCGAACATTCGTCGCACTCCTGCTTTTCCTTTGAATATGCCGTTTAAAAAGTGCAGCTCGCAATCTTCCGCGAACAGGTCGATGACCTCCCCAAACAGCCATCGATCGAAGTAGTAGCCGTATTTAAATTGGAGAGTGCGAATGGATTGGATATCCTCCAGAACTCCCGTGCGGTGCGCCAGTTCCGCCACCTGGGTTTTTAATGCGGCAATCTCTTCATTGGTTGTCATTTAGATCTCCTGTATATAATGTTCGGGCTGCACGGGCAGACCCACCATCGACCTGGATTCGTCTGCATCCTTCAGCATCTCATCCAGGTTGTCCGTCAATTCAAGGTAGCACCCGGACAAAGCACGATAGCGGCCCGAGGCAAGATCCACGCACCTCTGCGCGCAGCGGTCCAGATCCAAGACCGAATTGGGATCGGCTTTGCGCTCCTTTATACGCTCGATTATTTCGGGTTTCCAGCGCTGCGCACCGGGATCACGCATCGTAATCTCCGCCAGGCCGGTAACAACGAAACCCGGATCAATAGAAAAGGCATCGACGCCGAACTCTTTGACTTCCGCAGCCACCAGCTGAACCAGCCGGTTTTGTGCAGTTTTTCCCAGACAATAGGCGGACATACCGCTGTCTACACGATAGGAGCCGATAGCAGAGACAACGATGATACAGCCGGCGCGCCTTTCGATCATCGAAGGCAGCACCGATCGTATGAACATAAACGGGGCGCGAATATGGACCTCCTGGGCAAACCACCATTCCGCGAGATCCGCAGCAAAAAGTGGAGCGAACGGACCGGGTATTCCTGCGTTGCTGACCAGCAGCGTTACCGGGCCGAAACGCTTCACTGCAGAGTCTACAACCCGTGCGACGTCCTCTGGGCGGGTTACGTCGCCGACGATCCCCAATGCACGACCGCCGGCTGTTTCAATTTCCTTGACTGTCTGATCAAGTTCGGCGCTTGAGCGGGCCGTAACGGTGACCGCGGCTCCCTCGACCGCAAACCTCATCGCGATCGATTTTCCAAACCCGCGTCCCCCTCCGGTCACGATTGCTGATTGTCCCTTGAGTGCCTGTTTCATTTGCCGCTCCGTTTAAAGGGCAGAATTCAGAATCCACGTTTGTTTCTATTTCTATTCTGGATTCTGACTCCCGACTCCTGAATTCTGTTTTTATTTTTTCCAATCGTAAATCGTCAATCGCAAATCACCATAACCTCACTCTATCCTCGGGGCCAAGATAAAGCGCCTGCCCGGGCTTGACGTCGAACGCGTCATACCAGGCAGCGATGTTGCGAACGGCGTCGGCCCGATATTCGGACGGCGCATGTCCGTTCGTCAATATCATCTGCCGGAGCAGCGGCTCCCGCCACTTCTCCCGCCAGCTCTGAGCAAAACTGAGAAAGAATTGCTGGTCACCCGTAAAGCCCTGTCGTACCGGCGCCGTTTTGCCGGCTAGCCACAGCTTGTATCCATCGTAGGCTACCGACAAGCCCGCAACATCCGCGATGTTTTCGCTCAACGTTTGACGTCCATTAACTGAAAGATCGGGCAACGGATGATATGCATCATATTGCGCCGCCAGTCGACCGGAAGCTTCTTTGAAGTGGGCAAAATCCTCGGGAGTCCACCAGTTTGCCAGTTTCCCTGATGCATCGAACTGGCTCCCCTGGTCATCGAAGCTATGGCTGATTTCGTGGCCGATAATGGCGCCGATCGAACCGTAATTGTTTGCCGCATCGGCATTCGGATCAAAATAAGGCGGCTGAAGAATGGCGGCCGGAAAATTCAGCGCGTTTTGAACAGGAAGGTTCACCGCATTGACAGTCTGGGGCGTCATCCACCATTCGGAACGGTCCACCGGCTTGCGGAGCTTGGCCAGGCTTTGATGATACAAGAACAACTCGGCAACGATAACGTTGCGAAGAGCGTTGTCCCGTGAAACTTCCATCCCGGAGTAATCTCGCCATTGATCCGGATAGCCGACACCGATTTTTAGAGTTGCGAGTTTCTCCTTGGCTTTTGCCTTCGTTTGCCACGACATCCAACTAAGGCTGTCGATCCTCCGGCCGAACGCTTTCACTAAATCCGCGACCATTCCTTGTGCTTTGGCCCTGGCTTCAGATGAGAAATAGCGTTGCACATACAGACGCCCGACCACATCGCCCAGAAAATAACCAGTGGAATCAACCGCGCGCTTCCAACGTTCCGGGATTTGCGGTGTGCCGTTCAGGATCTTCCCGTAAAAAGCGAAGTGTTCCTCATGAAAAGGCCTGGGAAGCAGGGATGACCACCGGTCCAAGAGCTGATAGGTGAGATAGTCCTTCCAGGTTTCAATCGGTTCGCTTCCGACAAGGGCGGCTTCACCTGTGATCGCGCTTGCCTGCCATGCGATGATGACGGGTTGGTCCTCGAGTCCCGCATCTTTGAAGAAGATCCGCCAGTCCAAACCAGGCGCTTTCACCACGAAATCTTCCCGCTTCCAGGGATTATTCGCTTTGTGCACCTCCTCGGAATCTGCCCGGCTCCAGTGGACTTTGGCAATTCTGGTCTCCAGTTCGAAGATGCCCGCCGCCTTTCGTTCGGCATCCGGAATTCTGGCCGTGTTGAGAACGGCAGCGATGTGCGTTTTGTAACGGGCTCTTATCTCCGCCATCCGCGGCGAGCTCTCCAGATAGTACTCGCGGTCGGGCATACCCAGCCCACCCTGGAGGAGATAGGGCACGCAGCGCGACGGTTGATTGAAATCCTGAGCAATCCAGACCCCAAAAAGGTGCGGTGTGTGAAAATTTGTGTTGTTTAACGGGTCTACGTCGTCCCGTATGGTTTGCGCAAGAGCCCCCACAAGAGCAGAACGGCTGGAAATCGCAGCGATTCGGCTCAGTTCATCGCGAAGCGGTTCGAGACCCTTTTTTTCGATCGCCTCTTCATCCAAATAGGCGGCAAAATAGTCGGCGGCCTTGCGCTCATCGGATCCAGGCTGCGCCAAGCCTTTTACGGCCTCATTCAGAAGATCACGCACCCGCAGGTTCGTCTCTTCGTCAAGCATGGAAAATACCCCATAGTCTGAGCGATCCGGCGGGATCTCGGTGTTCTTGAACCAGTTGCCGTTTGCATAACTGAAGAAATTATCACCGGGTTTTACCGTCCGATCCATGCCGGCAAGGTCCACAACTTCTGTATTGGAAGCCTTGCCTTGCCGGTTCCGGCAGCCTGCAAACATGAGAATGGAAATGAGAGCGGACAAAAAGGAAACTATAATCTTGGTCATAACACCTCCGCTGGAATGGGTTATTGATTGTACCTCAGATCTTGATTGAGACTTATTTTTTAAAAGAGGCTCACTCCGAGGAAACCGGGAATTTAGCCTGAACAATTTGAGTTGACAATCACCATCGATTTGCTTCACATTGGTATCAGCCATCCCATATTTGGAGTTTATGGTTGAGTTTGTTCATGCGGTACGACCCCGTCAAAGGAATAAAATATATTTTTAGTGAAGGAGTAACCTATGCCTGGAGGCAAAAAAGCTGAAAGCGAAGAAGTCGCTGAAAAGAAAACACTCACGAGGCGCGATTTTCTGGTCACCGGCGGAACGATTGTTGCCGTCGATGCGCTGATCGCCACGACCCCCGCAAAAGCGGTAGCTGCCACCGCTGCAGGCTCGGTAATAGAGCATCCCCAGTCCAAAGGATATTTAGTTTATGACAGCAAAAAGTGCGCCAGCTGCACGACCTGCATGCTTAGCTGCTCTCTGGTTCACTACGGATTTCAGAATTTGTCGCTCTCACGCATACAGATCATGCAGGACTCCTTCGGCAAATTCCCATACGACATCCAAATGGCGCCCTGCCGGCAGTGCAAGACGCCGCCTTGCGTCGAAAATTGCCCCGTTGGCGCTGCCTACATCGATACTAAGAACGGCAATGTCCGAAGGATCGACAGCAAAAAATGCATCGGATGCAAAACCTGTCTCGCCATGTGCCCCCAGCGGCCGCACCGGACCGTCTGGAATCACATCGAAGGCAAAGCCTCCAAGTGTGACCTGTGCATTGACACTCCTTACTGGAACGAGAAAGGCGGTCCCGGCGGAAAACAGGCTTGCGTGGAATCCTGCCCGATGAAGGCGATCAAGTTTGTTGCCCAGATGCCCGACCAGACGGAGACTGAAGGGTACGATGTCAATCTGCGGAATGAGCATTGGCTGAAGCTTGGTTTGGTTGACGACAGCAGAATCGTGCCGCCTGGAATGGGCGGGGCGCCTAAGGCCAAAATGCCTGCGCCGAAACCGAAGGAATAGGGAGGAGGACAATATGACAGGCGGATATACCGGTAAAATAGCAAGAGTCAATTTAACGACAAAACAAGTCAGCAGGATCGACACGGAAAAATACGAAGAATTCGGCGGAGGTCATGGAATTGGTTCCGCGGTTTTTTTCGACCTTGTCGGCGACCAACTCCCTTTTGAAGCCTTCGATCCCAGGAATTTGATCATCATGATGGCTTCACCCTTTTCCGGCACGTTTATGCCGGGATCCGGAAGATGCGAAGTGCAGGGCCTCGGACCGGGACTTTATCCCGTTGAATGGTTTGGGCACAGCAACTTTGGGGGACGTTTCACCGCGCAGCTGAAGTTCGCAGGGTGGGATGGCATCGTGGTCGAAGGCGCCTCCGACAAACCTGTATGGATCAACATCACCAACGATCAGATCAAAATCGAAGATGCCAACGGGATTTGGGGCATGGACACGTATGACACACAGCAGGAGATCTCCAGGCGCGTAGTGCCCAAGCTCAGGTTCGGCGAATGGGCTGAACTCGCCGGGGATTGCCATACGACTCAAATTCCCGCGGTTGTTTGCTGCGGCCCGGCAGGAGAAAAAAAGAGCCGCATTGCAGGCCTGCTTCATGGCGCGGGTTCCCAGGCTGCTTTGTGCGGCTACGGAGCCGTGTTTGGATCCAAAAACCTCAAGGCGATCAGCGCGCTCGGATCCGGCAGCGTGCCCATTGGAGATCCCAAGGCATTTATGGACGCCAGGCTCTGGTTCCGCCAATTCCAATGGGATGTGGATAATCCGCGCGAGCCCGAAAAATTCGAGGGTCGCGGATATTCTCTGATCAACGGCGCGCCCAGCGGCGGCAACGTTTCCAATGGAGGCCAGAACCCAGTACCGGCGCGCGCTGCCGCATGCGCTTCGTGTCCGAGGGGCTGTCGCATGCGCCTGGCAAGCGCCGACAGCAATGAATCGGTCTGCGCAGGATCCATGTTTGTCAGGATTGGAGGGGGCGGGTTTGGTGCGCCGCCTGCCGGCAGCGCAGGTGCGAACGCAATGCCCTCAGTCCTTAGTGGAAAGTTGACCCGGCAAGGCAACGATCTGATGCAAAGGTATGGCTTGGGGCACTGGCAGTTGATGGCAACCCAGGGATACATCCAATTCCTCGAAAGAGCGGGAGTCATAGGGAAAGGAAAAGAGATCGATCCCGATTTGCCACCTCAGGGCACGTTCGCATATTACGAGGCGCTGTTCAGAAAGCTCTCTTTGCGCGAGGGGAAATTTGGCGAGCTTGCAGCGGAAGCCGCTGCCAGAATGGCCGAAAAACTTGGGCGCTATAAAGAGGATGTGAACAGCGGCAATGTCCGATTGACCTACTGGGGAACCCAGGAGCACTACTCTTCACAGGTCGAGGTGGAATGGGGCTTCGGTTCTCTTCTGGGAGAACGCGACCTGATGCAGCACATGATGGCCAACTATCCTCTTCACTGGATGGCCTCATCAGGAAATCCCTACCTGACCGCTGAAGAGGCTTCCAAACTTTATGCCGAAGCCATGGTTCCCTACAACGACGACCGCTATCTGGTGGATTACGGCGAAGGGCCGACCGGAGTTTATTCGGATTCCAAAGTCAAACAGGTTGCCTGGGTCAAGCACTATGAGAAGTTCTGGACCGGCGCCGGCGGTTTCTGCGGCTGGCGATGGCCGATGTGCATCACCAACAACACCGCCGACCGCAGAGGTGCAACTCCCCAGGCCGAGCCCAAATTCTGGAGCGCGGTTACCGGAAAGAAGTTCACCTTTGCCGATGGCATGGAGCTTGGACACAAGATCTACACTCTTGACCGGTCAATCTGGGTTCTGCAGGGCAGACATCGCGACATGGAAGTCTTCCCCGACTATGTCTATGACAAGCCGGCAGGAGGAGGAAGCGAACTGCCCATGGTCATTGACGGCGTGTGGAAGTATGACGGCGGCCGGGGCAGAAAACTGGATCGCGCCAAGGTTGAGGACTTCAAGACCAGGTTCTATAAATTCGAGGGATACAATCCCGAAAACGGTTATCCCACGAGAGCCACACTTGAAAAAATGAACCTGAAGAAGTTGGCCGATTTGCTGCAAAGTAAAAACAAACTCGGTTAAACGCACACACGTCGCGAGGCGCAAAAAAGGGACCAGTTCAGGCGGAAGCCGGGCTGGTCCCTTTTTTTGCCTAGATGCATGGAAACGGTACTCGCCCCGCCAGGATCTATTGACCGGTTTACCACGCCAAAAACAAACTTAGCGGACGATTCCGCCAAAACCCCATCAGAGAGTAAAATATGACTTTGGAAGCCGATGGCTTTCCAAAAGGAAGACAAATGGATAAACCAGTTTTCATAGCGGCCTATCATCAATCGAAGTTTGGGAAACTGATGAACCTCTCCATTCCTGACATCGTCAGAAGTGCCGTGATCGGCGCATGCGCAGAGATAAAGGCCGACCCGGCGGCCATCGATGTCGGGTCTCTTGGCGCCGCCTGCAATTTTTCGCTGAATGAACAGGGTCTTCTGTCCGGACTGATGGCCATGGTGCCGGGAATGCAGGGCAAACCGATCGAAGCCGTGGAAAACGCTTGTGCAACAGGCGGTCAGGCGATCGTTTCAGTCATCCATAAACTCCAATTGGGCCTTGGGGATGTTGGCATCGCTGTCGGTTTCGAAAAGATGCGTGATAATGATGGCAAAATGAACGGAGCGCTTATCGGCAAAGTTCTTGGCTATTTTTCCCATCCCGATGAGAGAGCGGGAAAGGTCTTCGTATTCCCTCACCTGTTTGCCGAAGTCATGGACGAATACATCAATCAGCACAAGGTAACGGAGCAGGACCTTGCCCGAATTGCGGTAGCGGAGTACGCCAATGCGCGGCAAAATCCCTTCGCGCAGATGCACGTCGAACTCACTTTGGAACAGGCGGTCACCATTGCAGGGATTAATCGATATATTGTGGACGGATTGCCGCTCAAGACCTATGACTGCTCCCAGATAACGGATGGGTATGCGGCGCTAATTCTGGCAACCGCTGAAGGCCTTGTGCGGCTGGGGATCGCGAAGCACGATTGTGTTGAAATTGCCAGCTACGGGCAGGCGACGGATCCGTTGAAGAAGAGCGGCAGAGATGTGTTGCGGCCCGCCGGCGCTTACACCGCTATGAACAAAGCCTATGAAATGGCAGGAGCGACTCCGAGGGACGTCAACGTGGCCGAAATTCACGATTGCTTTACCGTCATGGGCGCGATCGGAACCGAAGTCATCGGCAAGGCAGAATATGGCCAGGGCGCCCGGTATTGGGGTGAGGGAAAGGCGCGTCCAGACGGCCCGTGCGCCATCAACACCTCAGGCGGCCTCATCGCCAAAGGGCACCCGATTGGCGCTACCGGCGTAGCCATGGTCGGCTGGAGCGCATGGCAGCTGCTCGGGAAAGTGCCTCCCGCTCTTCAAGTCCCGAACCCGCGGATGGCCGCCACATTCAACATCGGTGGCCCGATCTGCGCCTCGGTTTGCATGGTCCTGAAGCGAGCCTTATAAAAAAGGAAAACGGACAGCGCTACCAGGCATACGCTTCCGGCGCTTCACCCCCTGGGCCCGGCCAAATCTCGTCCAATTTTTTCAAAACCTCCGGAGTCAGTTTCAGATCGAGCGCCCGGGTCGTACCGGTGAGTTGTTCCATGTTGCGCGGCCCGATAATCGGTGCAGTCACAGCCTGGTTGTGCAACAGCCAGGCCAGCGCCACATGCCCCGGCTTCTCCCCGATCTCAGCGCACAGAGGTTCGTATTTCTCCAGCTGGCTGTGATGCTTTTCAATTAACTTCATCGTACGCTCTTCACTTCTCCGCCCCTCTTTTGCCTTCTGGAGAGCTCCGCTGAGCAATCCTCCTTCCATCGGACTCCAGGGAATCAAGCCAAGCCCGTAATCACGGCAGGCGGGAATAACTTCCAGCTCGATTGTCCTGGCCGCCAAGTTATACAGACTTTGTTCTGAAACCAATCCCATGAAAAGGCGCTTCTGCGCCTCACATTGCGCCCGGGCAATGTGCCAGCCCGCAAAATTGCTGCTCCCCACATAGAGAATTTTGCCTTCCCGGACCAGTTGTTCCATAGCCTGCCAGATCTCCTCCCAGGGAGTGCTGCGATCTATGTGATGCATTTGATAGAGGTCGATCACATCCGTCTGCAGCCGACGCAGGCTCTCTTCACAAGCCTTACGGATATGGTAAGCGGATAGATGGGAATCGTTCGGACCATTTCCCATTGCGTTGTAAACCTTGGTCGCCAGAACGATCTGGTCCCGCCGCCCGCCGCCCTGGGCCAGCCAGCGCCCGATAATTTGTTCCGTCACTCCCTCGCCCAATTTCCAGCCGTACACATTGGCCGTGTCGAAAAAATTGATCCCTATCTCCAGCGCTTTGTCCATCAAGGCAAAGCTGTCTTTCTCAGAGGTATGCCAACCGAAATTCATTGTACCGAGACATAAAGGGCTGACCTTTAAACCTGTCCGGCCTAGGTATCTGTATTCCACGATGAGCCTCCTTTTTTCTCCTCCCGGATCCTCCCCGTACGGGACCCGTAGATAAAATGAAACCATGAACAGCCTCGTTGTCCAAGGCTCAAATTCAATCTCCTGGAAAAACGAAAATGGTCTATACTGATCCTGCAAACACTATCTCCAAAAAACAGATGGATGACCATGGATTCAAACATTCCAAACAGCAGTTCTAAATCAATCGAAGACCGGTTACGCATCATGGAAGACCGGGAGGAGATTCGACAGCTTCTTATCGAATACGGCCGGGTTTTGGACCAAAGAGATTTTGGGGCGCTATCGAGACTCTTCTCCGAAAACGCAGAATACATTGGAGGCGGCAGCCTGAACGCCATTAAGGGACCCGCCGCGATCAGCAAATTCGTCGAGGAAGTCTTTCGAAAAAATCCGATGGGATTGCGTTTTCCCAACTTCCACCTTTTCGCCAATGTAACCATTCAGATCAATGGCGATGAGGCCTACGCGAAAAGCAAGGGGTTCTTTGTCGTCCCCAATGAAGAGGATATGCCCTTGGCGGTCATGATGGCGACGAACGACGACGTTCTGGTACGGGACAAAGGACGCTGGAAATTCAAACGCCGCATCGTGCATATGGAAATTCCTGCTCCGGCGCCATCCGTGTGAACTGGGAGCGGCTGGATTCGAGCTCCAGGATCTCAGAAATGAATAGAAAAGGCGCCTACATTCTTTACCTGGATTTGCCGCGACCGCTGACGCTGAATGTGGGGAACCTCAAAAATTCTTTTTTCCCGGCCGGCCGCTACGCCTATGTCGGGAGCGCGGTCCGTGGTATCGACCAGCGGATCGCAAGACACCGGCGCCTGGCACATCTGAAAGCCGGAAAAGTTCACTGGCATATCGACTATCTGCTGATCCATCCTGAAATCAGGCTAACCGGAGAAAAAGCACTGGCTGGTTTCAGTGAATGCGAGGTCTCGAAAGGGATTGCATCACGGAAAGGGGTCTCAGCCCCCGTTTCCAAGTTTGGTTCCACAGACTGCAGGGCTGGATGCAAAGCCCATCTCTATCGAGTTCATTGGAGGACGCCACTCCGGAGCCCTCTGAAGCATACTCATTCAATCCAATCATCAACGGACGGAACTGGAGCATCGTTCACACAGCCAAAATATTAATCCGCAAGGAGAATTCACTATGGACAAGGCTACGGAGCAACTCTACCGCGAAAGAGAGAAAAGGTTTATTGATGCCGTTCAATTGAGGGTACCCGACCGAGTTCCGAGTTCGATACATTTAAGCTATCTTCCGGCAAGGCTCCACGGCATCACCTATCGGGATGCCTACTATGATTTCCCGAAATGGAAAGAGGCCTATGTAAAAACAGCTCTCTGGCTTCAGCCGGACCGGTGCGAGTACTTTCCCAACGGTTGCGGCAAAGCCATGGAAGCCCTGGATCAAAAAACCTTTGCATGGCCCGGTCACGGAGTGGGCGTAAACTCCTCTCATCAGTTCGTTGAAAACGAGTATATGAAGCCGGAGGAGTACGATCGTTATCTCAGCGACCAGGGTGATTTCAATATTCGATACATGCTTCCCCGAACCTACGGCCTTCTGCAGCCGCTCTCAAAGCTGCCGCCTCTCGAAAGCATTGGGAACTATCTGCCTTTCGATGTGCTGACATCGCCCGATTTTTCAAACATGCTGAAACAGCTGTCAGGCATTGCCCAAGAAGCGCTGGAGTGGCAAAAGCAGGCCTTCGGAATGTGGTCGGCGCTGAACGAAAACGGCTTTCCCGGCCGGCCCGTCGCAGTTGGAGGCGGCGTCCCCTACGACATGATTTCCGATTTCCTGCGCGGGATGCGCGGCGCCATGCTGGACATGTATCGATGCCCGGACAAGCTCCTGGCCGCCATTGAAAAATTCTCTCAGCAAACGCTGAAACGAATCGCCGCGGGACCTCAAGCCCAAGGGTTCACAACTTCCTTTATCGCACTGCACCGCGGTGCGGACGGCTTCATGTCGCTAAAGCAATTCGAGCAGTTCTATTGGCCTTACCTGGTAAAACTTGTCAACGGTCTGGTCGACAAAGGATATACGCCGGAAATCTTCTTTGAAGGGGATTATACAAAGCGGCTCGAATACCTGGCGCAGCTGCCCAAAGGCAAATGTATCGGCCGGTTCGATCGCACCGACATGGCCAGGGCGAAAGAAGTTCTTAAGGGACACATGTGCATCCAGGGGAACGTCCCCAGTTCCCTGCTGCAGACGGGCAATAAAGAGGACGTGATTAAGTGCTGCAAGTCGCTGATCGATGTCGTCGGGAAAGACGGCGGATACGTTATGGGCACAGGTTCCGTTGTGGACGAAGTGAAGCCGGAGAACCTTAAGGCCATGGTCGATTTCACACGGGAATACGGCCGGTACCGGTGACAGCCATCGATGTCCCCACCGGGACACCGGTGGCTGTCACCGTTTTATCGAATCAGGTTCAGCGAATCGGCGCGAGGCGCATTTCGATCATTGTCCCAATAGGGAGAAAGCTTGCGCAGGTTTGCAACGATCTGGGGGAATACCTCAACAATTTTTTCTACATCCTCTTCCGTATTGTAGCGGCTGAAGCTGAAGCGAACGGAACCGTGGATTGCGGTAAACGGCACCTTCATCGCCCTCAGGACGTGCGACGGCTCGAGCGACCCGGAAGTGCATGCCGAACCGCTGGACGCGCAGATCCCGTATGCGCTCAGCTGGAACAACATTCCCTCCCCCTCAATGTAATGAAACGAAATATTCAATGTGTTCGGAAGACGGGGCGCCCCTTTGCCGTTGACCTGCACCGACGAAATTTTTTCGACGAGCGCACTTTCCAGCCGGTCTCTCAATCTTTCGATTTGCGCTTCATCGCGTTCCCGGTGCTCGTAAGCCATTTCCAGAGCTTTGGCGATGCCAATGATATACGGGATGTTTTCCGTTCCTGCACGCCGGCCGTCTTCCTGGTGGCCTCCAAGCATGAAAGGACGGCAGCGGGTTCCGCGCCTTATAAACAGCACTCCGACGCCCTTAGGCGCATGAAGTTTGTGTCCCGAGAAGGACAACAAATCCACAAACGGGAGGCCGTGTGCCAGATCCATCGGGAGCTTGCCGACAGTTTGAGTTGCGTCGGTGTGGAAAATGATGGAGGAATCGGTTTGTTTGGTGATACGCGACAGCTGATCGATCGGGAAAATGACGCCGGTTTCGTTGTTCGCGTGCATGATCGAAACGAGCAGTGTATCCGGAGATAAGGCTCGAATAAATTCACGGACATCCAGTTTGCCGTCGCGGTCCACGCTGAGGTAGGTCACTTTGTATCCGTTGCGTTCGAGTTCCCTGCAGACCTCAATCACTGCAGGATGCTCCACGGCGGTTGTTATGATGTGCCGCCGATTGGGATTTGCATGCGCCGCACCCAGGATTGCCGTATTGTTGCTTTCCGTGGCGCACCCGGTGAACAAAATTTCCTTCGGATCGACGCGCCCGAGGCAATCCGCAACCGTTTTTCTGGCAGCAGTCATTGCACTGTTAATCTGCCGCGCGGGCTCGTACATTGAGCTGGGATTGAAATACTGCTCTGTAAAATAGGGCTCCATCGCATGAAACACTTCCGGCGCAGTTTGGGTTGTGGCGTTGTTATCCAGGTAAATGATCTTCATCGGATTGCCTACACCTCAATAACCCGGATTCGCTCATCAACCTGGTCTTTCAAACTTCGCTCGACCAACATCTTAAGAGTCTGGCTTGCCCCGGCACAGCTTGAGCACGCTCCTCGCAGACTGCAATAGACCAAGGTCCCCTTGATGTCCATGATTTGGACATCGCCGCCATCCATCCGCAATGAAGGCCGGATGTGCTCATCGATCACCCGTTCCACCCTCTTTGCGAACTGGTAGGGGGAAAACTCCGGCGTCGCACTCTCCGAAGGGAGTACCGGAAGCTGGACAGCCCCGGAGGCAGCGGCTGCTTGGCCGCCCCATACCTGATCGAGCAGATCTTGAAGCCCGCCGGGAACATGATGACAGGACGAGCATCCTCCTCCCGCCTTAATGGCATTCGTAATCTGCGGGATCGTGCGCAGGTTCAATTCCCGAATCTTTCGTTTGATGTACGGTTCGGTGAGAGAGAAGCACTTGCATACCATTCTCCCTTCCTCCGTCTCCTCGTCGTGGATATCGATTCCTAATTTTTTCAGATCGACGCCGCGACGCTGCGCCCAGTTGAAAACAGCCGATTCGAGGGCTTCCGCACCCATCACCGAGCAGTGGATCTTCTGCTCCGGTAATCCGTCGAGATATTCGACGATGTCGCTGTTTCGGATTTTCAGCGCAGTTAACGGCGTATAGTTGCCCTTTTCGATGATGTCGCAAAGCGCTTCCGAAGAGGCTATGGCAGACGTGCAGCCAAAAGTAAGATATTTTGCCTCCGTGATGATATCCTGAGTTGGGTCATTCGGATGACGCTTCACACGGAATGTAAAGCGCATTGCGTCTCCGCAGGCTATCGACCCGTGCTCCCCCATTCCGTCCGGATTTTCAATTTCTCCCAGATGCGTTCCAGGCTTCCCCTGAACAGCATCCATAAACAACTGCTTCGTTTTTTCGCTGTATTCCCAACCCATTTCACGACTCCAATCAAGGTTCAGATGGTGAAGAAATACTATACTCCTCCTCCGAAATGCGGACAAATTAGATTGCCCAAAAAGAGCCGGCGCTCCCGGCCGTGGGTTTTCTTGGCTAGCCCGAAGGTGGCTTGTTGTTCGGCAAGGGCGGATTCTTCATGCCGAGCCGAAACAATTCCCCGCTCGATTTTCGCTTCCAGTTCACCGAAATCCTCTGGCTGGTTGGATGAATCATCGTGATTGCGCCGGGCGTGGGACATTCTTCGACACACCCTCCGCAATACCAGCATTCCTCAGGATAAAGGACAACAGGCATCGCTCCCTTTTCAGGATTCGGCATCAGGACATCGGTCGGACAGACCTCCACACAGCAATTGCATCCAATGCAAACATCCGGATCGAATGCCACGGCCTTATTGGGAGTCGGCGGATTTGGAATCATGTATATCTTGTCGCTCATTTGGATGCCTCCTTTCCTGCTGCCTTCATTTCGCCTGCATGCGCCCTGTAATTTTCCTCATAGGTGGGCGCATAAGGCGCATTTAAAAAATAGTCCAGCGGCAATTCGCGAACTCTGACCTTCCCGTTAACCTGCCTGATCGGAAGCAGTTTATTCCATTCCAGGGAATTCATCTCAGGATAGTCCAGCCGGTGGAAATCCAGGATGGAATTGCTCGCCTTCCTGACAAGGGATGCCTGAAGCATCGCCTCGCCAAAATCGACGAGAGACGAACATTCCAGTAATCTCCCGAGTTCATGCGGGTTGGAAGCGTACGCGGAAACCAGTTCCGTATCCCTGAGTTCCCGCAGCAGCCGCAATCCCAATTTCAAAGTCATTTCATTTTTGTATTTGCCGCAATAATCCTGCATGATTCGTGCAATGGCATGGTTGACCTCCTTCCAGCCGACTCCGTCCTTATCTTGATGCACCGAGGAGTAGACGCGCGTCCTTTCCGCATCGATTTGTGCGCGGTCTGCCGCCGGTTCGGGCGCGCTTTTGGCGTATTCGGCCGCTCTCCTTCCGGCGTAGCGGCCGGTAGTATGCGACTCGCCATGGCAACCGCCGCCATATGCAGTGCTGCCGGATGCGGCATATAACCCTTCCAGCGAAGTCTTCAAATCCCAGTCGACGAGATAACTGCCGCCGCCCGCACGATAGTGGAGGGGAGTGTACGCTCTCGCTGCCCAAAAGCATGAGCTGAGATAACTCTCGAGTGTCATGACGGGCGCCTGGAGCATGTCCTTGTCGGGATCGAAACCGGCCTTGTTGAACGTGTCGTAAATAGGGATGCGTGTCTTTCCTTCATTGCCGACCATGAGTCCCCAAAGCACCCGCCGCTCATGTTCCGACATTCGTGTCAGGTCGATATAAAACGGAAGAGCAAATTCCCCCCTCCCTATTCGCTCCGGGAGATCGCGCACAGGATCGTTCTGTTGATATTCCGGCAGATAATTAGAAATTCCGATCCCTATGCCCAGTTGGAATTTTTGTCCCGGCCCGCAACGGAAGCGTTCTTCAATCGTTTTTATTTCATGGTTAAACGCATCCACCCATGGGACCTCTTTGCCGTTTGCATCAATGATCGGGACTCCATGATAGGTATTCCCCGCGTTTCCCATGCTGTATGGCGCGTAGCCGAATCCGCTTAATGTTGCAGGACCGGTCTTCTCCATAAGCACCAACTCCGCCCCAGCCTTCCAGCCGATCGCGTGCCCTACGCCGGCGGAGCTCATGTCCGACATGGATGCGGAAGCGGTCAGTTCCGGCACGAATTGGAATAACCGGCCTGCGCCCCCCGTAGCGACGATGGTTGCTTTCGCTCTGAAAACATAAAACTCACCCGTACGCGTATGAACGCCCGTTGCCCCGACAACCCTGGTTCCTTGTTTGCCTCCCTCGGTCAACAGGCTCGTCGTGCAGATCCGATTTTGGATATTGACGCCGAGCCGCATCGCTTCTTTATAGATGACCGGCTTTACGTTATATCCCCAGACCCTAAGGATGTGCTTGTTATCGTAATCGTATGCGAACAGCAGTTTGGTTTCTTCGTCTCTGAATTCTGCGCCTCTAAACTCGTCTTCTACGTCTCTGATTCGCATTCCCCACTTTTCACATTCGAGCAACGAGTCCCAACTCTCCTTCGTAATGACGTAACGAACGTGCGCCCCCATGTAGCCGTGCATGCTGTCGTAGCAGCCCTTGGTATATTCTTCAGGAGTGACTTTGGAACAGGGATTGGTGCAGGCGCCATGCCAATGGTCGACACCTGCGCCCCCGGCGCCGCTCCGTTTGGCATGACCCACATCGGCCAGGACGACTTTCGCGCCGCTTTGTGCCGCACTGATGGCCGCGCGCACGCCGGCGAGCCCCCCTCCGACCACGAGGATATCGGATGTGATTTCATTGACCTTCCCGTAGTTCACGGGATAAGGCCATTCGGGGACTTTTCCTTCTCTTTGGACAAACTCATGCCAGATACTCATTACCCAACCTCCTTCGGGGAAATTTAACTCGGCAGAATAACACTGCAGCTAGAAGAAATCATTGGAAATTGGCGGCCATTGGCCAAGTACTGAGGTTTCCCTTTTTGCCGGCCAAATTTTGCGACAGCAGATATTGCTCCGACGAAAACGAGAGCGTCCCCGATTGCGCTACAAATACGCGAGCGCCTCTCCCGCTTCCTTGCGAACAATAAAGGCGCAATCCCAGTCGTTGTTTCCGTCCGCACCCAAAATCTTAGAACAGACCGGCTTGAGATCCTTTTGTTCCAGTTCCGTCATGTGGCCATATTTAGCCAGTTTTCCCAAACTGCGAATTGCCTTTGCCCGAACACTTGCATTTGGATCGGAGAGATTGTCACGCAGGCATTTTATAAACTGCTGCTTTAGCTCGCCGCATAAGGCCGACGCCGGGATGCATTCGGCCAACTTGCCCAAGGTTCGGGTTGCGGTATCACGAACTTCCAGATCCGACGACTGCGTGGCCGCAATTACTGCCGGTGCGGCTTTCAATATAGCCGGAGATTTTATTTTTCCAAACGCATAGAGGATAAATGCGCGCAACCTCGGATTATCGGTGGATGCATATGCCTTCGACACGGGATCGATTGCATCCGCTCCGATTCGTCCTAATACGTTTGCAGCCGCCCATTGAGCTTTGATATCTCCGGCATCGAGATGATCGATCAGGATCGGGATCACCCAGCCACCAAAGGTTGCGGCCAGTCTTACAGCCTCATCAATAACGGGGACGAGTTCTGGACGCTCCAGCGCGTCGATGTAAAAAAGACTGGATACCATCTCAAACAGCGGTTTCGCTTCACTCGAGCCAATCTTGGTGATTTCGATCGCTACAAGCCTGAGACCCTTCAAAATTTCTTCGGGATCTTGGCTCGCCAAAAGTAATCTGATCGTGTGATAGGAATCGTCGGGCATGGCAGGCCTCCTCTTGAAATGGGGGTGGCTGCGATTATACTCCCATTGAGAGCAGCCGGACGCGTCAATCACAACCGCCCGCAGGTTTGGTGGCCTTCAGGCCGCCATAACAGCGCCCGCGAATAATCAAACCGCTCCGGCGATCCCGCCGTGACCTTTATATCGTTCCGCTCCCCCGCTTCAATTCGTTTATCTTGGTTTTGGGAACCAGCCCCACACTCTCTTTTTTGACCATCAGATCACTATCCAGCGAAAAGGATGCCGTTTGACGGATATCCCTGGACGAAGCGCCGACCCTCACCTCATATTTGCCGGCCTCCGCAATCCAGCTCGAAGCGACGGGATCAAATGAAGACAACTGGCGTGGCTTTAGGACAAACGTCAGAGTCTGGGTCTCTCCAGGATTTAACAGGCGCGTTTTTGTAAACGCTTTGAGTTCCATTGCAGGTTTATCCAGTTTCCTGGAAGGAGCAGTGATATACACCTGCACCGTTTCCTTGCCGGCAACTTTTCCAGTGTTTTTCACATCCAACGTCGCCGTAATTTCGCCGGTAAAGTTTTGCGAACTGAGCGAAAGCTTTCCATAATCGAAAGAAGCATAGGACAAGCCATATCCAAATTCGTAAACAGGCTTGACCCCGAAACTCTCATAGTATCGATACCCGATATAGATTCCTTCTTCATAGGTGATTCGAGATGCCTTTGGATTCCGAAAGGCGCTCATGCCGTCTGCTTGCACCGACTCCACCTTTGCCGGAGCGGCATCGATAACTACACCGGGAAAATTCCTGGAAGACGGCACATCCTCGTATCGAGCCGGAAAGGTGGAGGCAAGTTTTCCGGAGGGGTTCACTTTTCCGCTGATCACATCGGCAATGGAATTTCCGCTCTCCTGGCCCGCTTGCCAGGCCAGCAGGATGCCGTCAGGCAATTCCTTCCAACTTTTCGTCTCAATGACTCCTCCGATGTTGAGAACCACAATCGCTTTTTTCCTTCTGGAATGGAAAGCGTCGGATATGGCTTTGATCAAATCGGTCTCGGCTTGCGTGAGGTTGAAATCACCGTCCACCTTTCTATCAAAAAATTCGCCCGAGTTTCTGCCAATCGTGATCAAAGCGGCATCGGCTTCAGATGCAATACGGGCTGCAAGCGCCGGCGCGATCGTCATTTCCTGAATCAGCTGCGGTGGCATATAGGGCCGCGCCTTCGGGCCATTTTGTCTGGCTGTCCGCAGATACCTTTCGTAGGAATCCCGCAGTTCTTTGTTTACGGAATATCCGGCGTTTTTCAATCCCTCCGCGAGAGAGATGCTGTAAGCCTCGTTGACGTGCCCGCTCCCCGTTCCGCCTGTGATGGTTTCATAAGACGTGTTCCCGAACGCCGCCACTCTTGTTCCCGCCGCCAGCGGCAAGGCTCCGCTGCTGTTTTTCAGCAGCACCATTCCTTCTGTCGCCGCTGCACGGGCGACGGCTGCATGGGCTGTCAGGTCCGGCTTGTTCGTGGGCTTATGCCCCTTGAAGCGCGGCGTTTGCACCAGGACATTCAGAATTCGTTCGATATTTCTGTTGAGGATCGCTTCGTCCAGCCTCCGTTCCCGCACGGCTTTGATGATTGCATTGGCTTGTGCCACAGTCCCCGGCATCAACAGATCGTTGCCGGCGCTCATCTGAGCAACAGAGTCCGTGCCGCCGAACCAATCGCTCATGACAAGTCCCTTAAAGCCCCAGTCGTCGCAAAGAACTTTTGTCAGAAGATCATAGTTCTCGGATGCAGGCACACCGTTGATTAGATTATAGGAGGACATTACCGTCCACGGCTTTGATTCTTCAACGGCGATGCGGAAACCTTCGAGGTAAATTTCCCGCAAAGCTCTCTCGCTGACAATCGTATCGAGTGCGTTTCTGTTGGTTTCAGTATTATTGGCGGCAAAATGCTTGGTAGATGTCCCAACTCCTTGAGATTCAATTCCGTTCACAACGGAAGCGGCAATTGTTCCAGTCACCAGAGGATCTTCGGAATAGTATTCGAAATCCCTGCCGCAAAGCGGGTTTCGGTGGATATTCATGGCAGGACCCAGCAACACGTCAACCCCGTATTCCAGCACCTCGTTGCCCATTGCTTGACCGACTTTGTAAGCAAGATCGGGATTCCAGGTTGACGCAATCAACGTCGAGACAGGAAAAGCCGTGCAGTAATAGGTGGCCCGATCATTCTCTCGTATCGGTAGGATCCGCAACCCGGCAGGACCGTCTGCCATGACCATAGCTGGAATTCCCAACCTGGGGATTTCGTAGGTTGTTCCGGCAGCGCCCGGAACCAGCTCCTGCGTTTGCCCCACCGCCGGAGCCCCCGGCGACCGGTCCTCTTTTTTTAAATTTCCCGGAGCGGCCATGTTCCTTCCTGTGCCGGTCACAAAATACGCCTTTTCCTCCAGCGTCATTGCGGCGATTACTTTCTTTACCGGATCCTTCCCCAGCCGGGGAGTTTTGTTACATCCGTTCAGCACAAGCAATCCTAAACCGACAGCACCCAATATAAGGCGATTGATAAGTCTCATCTGGATCCCTCCCGGAATAACGGAATCGATCGTATGCCTTCCGTATGAGGCGAGACGATACCATAACCGACCATTTTGTAGAAAGCCTGATAGCGGCCGTTTGTGCACCGTGCAGGGGAGCAGCAAAAAAGAGGAACAGAAGTGTGGAGCTTATTGCAGCTTTTTCAGTTCTGCGGAATCACAATGAATACTCCACCCGCAGAGCGGGTGGTATTAGGAAGCCTCCCAGCGGGAGGTAAGTACTTGAAGCTCTGAATGGGTGGTGCAGATAGCCGCCGAATTCCGCATGCGGCATCTCTGATGCTGCGCCGCCTAACAGCCCGTGGTGAAAGTACAATAGGTCGCGCGCATAGGTATTGCGGGCAAGATCAAGGCGCGAGGAGGAGGCGATGCGGGGACATCGTTGACGACGAGCAACGCAGAGATTGCCCGCAATACC
>Ga0187874_10000525_pt1 | contig 46385 bp, 47 predicted proteins | sample June2016WEW_16_1_3_FD_132993 | JGI IMG/M metagenome (GOLD analysis project Ga0187874, IMG submission 132993) | Peatland microbial communities from SPRUCE experiment site at the Marcell Experimental Forest, Minnesota, USA - June2016WEW_16_150 | ecosystem: Environmental > Terrestrial > Soil >... | reverse complement strand
TGAACCCGCTCGCCAGTTGGGTGACGTGCGGGCCGCCGCCGGCGAACCCGGCGAGCGCCACTGCCACGGCGGCGGCCGCCACGGAGGTGGCGCCCGTGAACCCGCTCGCCAGTTGGGTGACGTGCGGGCCGCCGCCGGCGAACCCGGCGAGCGCCACTGCCACGGCGGCGGCCGCCACGGAGGTGGCGCCCGTGAACCCGCTCGCGGGCCTGGTGACGGCCACACCAGCGGTGACCGCCGCGAGCACTGGGAGTTCGACGCCCGTGACGGTGCCGGCGCAGCCGGGGATCGGCGCGTTGATCAGCGCCATCATGAACGGTTCGTTCCAGCCCACTTATATGAATCCTTCGCAATTGGTGGAAAACACGCCCGCCGGCACGATTTTCAACTCGCCGGCGTATTACGCTTCCGATCAGACGGCGCAGCAACTGGCGACGCTGCTGGGAGGCACGGTGGTGCAGAAAGTCCCGTTTGCTTCGTCCGATGCGACCACCACGGAAATCAAGGCCAATTTCATACAATTGCCGAGCGGCCAGACGGTGAATGCGGCGGATCTCGCGTACTATGCGAAGTTCGGTGGATACGGTGTGCAGCAACTGGCCGCGGATTTGACGCAGGAAATCAATCAGGGCGGGGCCATCACGAGCTACAACGACCAGATGGTGGCCTTTCTGAGCGGGACCGGAGATTTCCCGGGCGAGACGCCAACTTTTCAGCCGAACGTGATCGGGCCGGCCATTGCAGGGATGACGTATCCGCCGGGAACGCTGGCGGCGGACGGATCGGTAATTAACCCGATGGCGCCGAACCGGATCGGGAGCTGAGAGCTTGCCCCAAAGGCCAAAGCATGGCTGGCCCCGATAAACACACATGAATGCGGATTGAAGAGAATTGGTTTATGGGCGTTCATCAGCGTTGATCGGCGGCTCAATATGCTTTTTTCGGACTCTTTCAGCGGCCTCCTAAGGGGATGATCCGCCGAGATTCAGACGGGCACCCGATTGGCAGGGCGGGCCGGCGCTGGTAGAGTCGAGGCGTAAGAGCCATGAACGCGGTCATGGGGACAGCCCGGGCGTGCGGGCGGCGGGGATACGTCGTGGTCACCACGCTGGTGAGCCTGGTGGTCCTGCTGTCATTCCTCGGCCTGGGGATCGACGTCGGATACGAAGAATACGTCAAGACGCGCATGCAGACGGCGGCGGATGCGGCGGCCGTGGGTGGGGCGCAGGAACTGCGGGCGAGCGGCTCGACGAATCTGGTCGCGGCGGCCAAGGGGGATGCGGCGGCCAACGGGTTCACGGACGGCTCGAACGGAGTCGCCATCACCGTGAACAACCCTCCGGCAACGGGCTATTCGACGGGAAATTCCAGCGCGGTGGAAGTCCTGATCTCGCAAAACGTGCCCACATTTTTCATGGAAGTGATCGGCATCTTTTCCGGCACGGTGCAGGCGCGGGCGGTGGCGCAGTTGGGCAGCGGAACGAACTGTCTTTACGCGCTTGATCCGGCGGCGAGCGGGGCATTCAGCGCGAGCGGCGGCGTCAATGTGCAAGTCAACTGCGGCATTATGGTGGATTCCTCGAGCGCCACGGCGATGTCGGTGAGCGGCGGCTCGACGGTGACGGCTGCCCATATCGACCTGACCGGGAAAGACACGGTGAGCGGCGGCTCGACGGTGAGTCCGGCGCCGGTGACGGGTGTGGCGGCGTCGAGCGATCCGCTTTCATCCCTGCCGAAGCCGTCGGTAGGAGGTTGCACCTACACGAGCAAGAGCGTTTCGGGCGGGGCCACGGCCACGCTTTCGCCGGGAACCTATTGCGCGGGCATCTCGATCAGCGGCGGCTCGAAGGTGACGTTTAACGCGGGCACATACATCATTAAGGGCGGAGGGTTATCGGTGAGCGGCGGTTCCACGATAACCGGCTCGGGTGTGACCTTCTTCAACACGGCGGCGGCGGGCTACGGTTACGGGCCGATCTCGCTGAGCGGGGGCACGACGGTAACGCTGAGCGCGCCCACCACGGGTTCGCTGGCGGGGATTTTGTTTTTCGAGGACCCCAGTGTGGGGGCGGGCGCGGCGAGCTCGTTTTCCGGCGGGGCGAGCTCGATCTTAAACGGGACTCTCTATTTCCCGACGACCGGTCTGTCGTATTCGGGCGGCTCTTCGAGCGCCTATACCATCATCGTGGCCGATACGGTCAACTTCTCCGGCGGCAGCGTGCTGAACAACGACTACTCGTCGCTTTCCGGCGGATCGCCGGTGAAGGGCGGCGCCACATTGAGCGAATAGCCATGGCCAGGAAACGGGGCACAGCGTTAGTGGAGTTTGCAGTCATGTTGCCGCTGATCTTGCTGCTGCTGGCGGGCGTGCTGGATTACACGCTGGTGATGCGCACGGCCATTTCGGTGGCCGACGCGGCGCGGGCGGGAGCGCAGTACGGCAGCCTGGGCGCGGCCAACGCGTCGAATCCATTGGGCATGCAGAACGCCGCTCTGAATGCGGCGCCGGATGTTCACGGGCTTACCGCGACGGCGGTGAAAACCTGCCAGTGTTCGGACTCGACGACGGTGAGCTGCACCGGCAGTTGCTCATCCGGCCCGGTGCGGGTATACGCGCAAGTGACGGCGTCGACCACCGCGACGCCCATCTTCAGCTACTCGCTGGTGCCCTTTGCGGGAGCGGTCTCGACCACCGTGCGTATGAGGGCCCAGTGAGACGGCGCGGAAGCACGATGGTGGAATCGGCGTTAGTCACGACGGCGTTTCTGATTCTGCTGATGGGGATCGCGGATTTCGGCCGCATGGGGTTCGCTTATAATTCCATCGCGTTTGCGGCGCATCGCGCGGCGCGGTGGGCAGCCACGCGGGGAAGCACGAGCGGCCACGCGGCCGCGCTGGCGGATGTCCAGGCGGACGCGCTAGCCAACCTGGCGGCGCTCGACAACACGCAGTTGACGGTGGGCGTGACGTGGAGCCCGAACAACAGTCCGGGCAGCACCGTACAGGTGCAACTGACCTACAACTTCAAAACGCTGCTGATTCCGATTTCCTCGACAACCTTGACGCTGAAGAGCGAATCGGCGCAGATCATCACGCAGTAGGCCGTCGTATTACAATGCCTTGTTTTCTTCGCAGGCCGCGACGATTCTTCCGCCGCCCGAGTCCGAGGGACGCCAGAGAATAGCCAGTGCGCCAGCACTGGGAACCGTGCGCAAGACGCGTTAGCCCCGGAACGGGGCGTAAGAATCTGGGCTCGGGTGCATCTTTCGCCCCGTTCCGGGGCGGGTTAACCCGGAATCGTGGGGCAGTCCCCCCTGGACTGCGGCCGAGGCCCCGTCGGCCTCCCGCAGTGGTCAAAGGACTTGATTCTTCGGCGGGCGAGCGGGTCCAGGGGGACCCGCGCAGACCAGGCGCAGACCAGGGGGTCTGCCCCACAAATTCCGCAGCGCTCCCGATGCTGAAAAAGTATGTGGCATTGGGCTGAGAGCCCCCGGTAATATTACGGCGCGCTGCTGGTCGGCGTACCGATGCAGGCTACGGGCTGGCCTTTCGTGATGGGCGGGGTGGTGACGACGTAGAGCACCAGGCCGGCGATGGGGGCGCGCACTTCGGCTATCTGGTTTCCGAAAAAGTCGGTGACCAGAGCGATGAGGTCGCCTGCGGCCACGGTCTGGTCGCGGTCGACCTTGGGATAGAGGATGCCGGATTCGGGGCTGGTCAAGACGGCGGTGGGGTCCAGCCAGGTGGCGCGGACGAGCGGGGGCGGTCCGGACTCACACATGCCGAGTTCGCGCAAGACGCCGAAGATGCCGGTGAGGATGCGGTCGACGGATTCGTCGTCGGTCATGCCGAGGGCGCCGCTTTCGATGGTGACGGCGGGCTTGCCGCGCGTGATGGCGGTGGTGGAGCAGTAAAGGGAGCGGGTAGGATCGGTGGGGCGGTTGCGGTCGACCACCACGTGGTCGATTCCAAACGCGAAGACCAGGCGGGCGATGGCGGCATCGATCTCGGGCTGGCCGGTGACGGCCTGATAGACATAGGGACGCAGCCACTCGTTGCCGTCGCCGCAGTGGAGGTCCAGGACGTAGTCGGCTTTTTCGATGACCTCGGTGGTAATGGCGAAGGCGATTCGCTCCGAGACGGACCCGTCGGGGCGGCCCGGATAGACACGATTGAGATTCTTGCCGTCGATGGGACTGAAGTAAACCGTGCGGCCCAGGAAAGACGGCATATTCGCCACGTGAACCATAAGGATGGAGCCGCCGATTTCGGCGGGGCGGATCAGGCCGGAAAACTTCTGCAGCGCCAGGACGGGCGGGTATTCGTAGCCGTGATTGCCGGCGATGAGCGCCAGAACGGGCCCGGGGCGGTCGCCGCGCAGCATGGAGACAGGGATGATGGTGCCGGCATCCATGCCGGCCGGGACTTCAATTAAGCGGGATTCCACACAGACATCCTGACATATCCCGGTCCGGCGATGTTAACCAAAGTCAATGTACGGGCAGTACGTTCATTTCATTAGGCCCCCCTACGTTCATTCCGTTTGGTTGACTTGGCGATTGGCGAGAGATCCGGTAATCTTTACGGAGAACGCGAAAAAGTACATGCACATGACCCACGATCTCCAACCTCTAACCCAACTCCTCGCGGAAAACCGGATTTCGGTTTCCGACACGATCCGTTACGCCTTGAATATTGGCAGCGCGCTACGGCGCATTCACGCCGACGGCCGATGCCATGGCGCCCTGACGCCGGAGCTCATTCAGGTGAGCCAGTCGAGCGCCCGATTGCTGCCGGCCACGCCCGGCGCGTGGGAAGACCTGACGCCCTATACCGCGCCCGAGATCCAGCGGGGCGAGCCGGTTGACGCCAGAACGGACATCTTCGCCTTCGGCGCGGTGCTCTATGAGATGGCGACGGGGCGGCATGCCTTCCTGGCCGACAACCCGGAAGCGCTCGAAGAAGAGATCATGGCGAAAGGCTTTTCACCGATTGGCCACGAGGGACTGGACCAGTTGGCGAAACAGTGCCTGGCGAAGGATCCGGCGGCGCGCTGGCAGCGGATGCAGCAGGTGCAGATGGAGCTGAGACTCCTGGCGATTGCCGAGCGCCAGAGCGAACCGGGCGTGTGGTCGCGCCACCAGGGGCTGGAGGCGGCGGTGCGCGCCGAGCTGGAGGGGCAGGCGAACTTGCTGGCCGAATTGGAGCGGGCGGTGACCGCGCGGACCAACGAACTGGCGCAGGCGCTAACGACCGTGCTCGACGATGTGCAGTTGCAGTTCGCCGGAGTGGAGAAGTGCCTGGAAGCGTCGCAACAGCGGGTGGACCACTTCGCGCAGTCGGCCGCGCAAGCGGCGGAATCGACCGAACGGGAGATAGCGGCGCTGCAGATCGGGCTCGCGGGCGAAGTCCACGCTATCCAACAGGCGGCCCAGGGCCAGGCTCACGCCATCCAATCGATCCAGACATCCATTGCGCGCAACGAGGATTACCTCGAGCGGGTGGTGGAAGCGCTCGAAGCGCTCCAGAACCTGATTTCCAACCAACCCGACGAGCACGAGACCGTGGCTGTGGCCATAGCCTCCTAGCTTTTCTGCCGGTTATTCCTGAACAAACTGCTTCAACAATTCCTCGGTCATGACATGCCAAGACCCCGCCGCCGTTGCACTTCTGGCTTCTGACTTCCAAATCCCGGAGGGATTTCAAGGGCCAAGCCCTTGGTTAGCGCGGCGCATCCCAATCAGTTTACGCGGAGCTCCGCCGCTTTTTCCCCGTGCCGTACAGGCCATGCTTCAGAATGTAATCGAGAACCCGTCGCGGCACCTCCTCCGGCCGCTTGCCTGCGGCCAGGGCTTTGCGGACCTCCGACGACGAAATCGGCAAAACCACCGTGTCGAGCCGCTCCAGTGTCACTTCCGCCGGAGTCTCGTACTCCCACCCCGGCCGGCTCACTACCAGAAACCGCACCGCGCGCGCCACGTCCCGCCATCGCCGCCAGGTCCGGACTTCCCCAAACGCGTCCGCGCCGATCAAAAAGCACAGCTCGTCCGACGGCGCCATTCGCGCCACTTTTTCTATCGTATCGATCGAATAACTCCGCTCCGTGCCCTCTTCCAGGCGCGACACCTCGAACCTCGCCCGCCCGCCGCAGGCCAGATCCGCCATCCGCACGCGGTCGTCATAAGTCGCATTCGTCACGCCCGCTTTGTGAGGAGGATGGTACGCCGGCACGAACAGCACGCGGTCCAGGCGGAAATGCCGTGCCGCCTTCCGCGCGATCGCAAGGTGTCCCTTGTGAATCGGGTCGAACGTCCCGCCGAAGATCGCCAATCTCAAAGCGCTTGCCTCAAATTGCGGGGCGGACCCGCTGGTCCGCGGCCGGCGGCGCCGCCGGCCTGCTCGCGTCTTCTACACCCGCTCGATCTTTACGGAATTCACGACGACTTCCTTCACCGGACGGTCCTGCGCCCCCCGCGGCACGTGCGAGATCTTCTCGACCACCTCATACCCTTCGGTCACTTCGCCGAAAACGCTGTGCTTGTTGTCCAGCCAGGGAGTCGCCGCCACCGTGATAAAAAACTGGCTTCCGTTGGTATTCGGCCCGGCATTGGCCATCGACAGAATGCCTGCCTTGGCGTGTTTCAGGTCCTTGTGGAACTCGTCTGCGAATTTGTATCCCGGGCCGCCGCGTCCCGTGCCTTCCGGATCGCCTCCCTGGATCATGAAATCCGGAATCACGCGGTGGAAAATGGTGCCGTCATAAAACGGCTTCCCGGTCTTGGTGCCTTCCGCCAGGCTGACGAAGTTCTCCACCGTACGAGGAGTCTTATCCGCCAAAAGCTTGATTTTGAACTTGCCTTCCGTCGTGTCGAATACCGCGTAAATGTCGTTTGCCATCCCTCGGATTGTAGCAAGTCACAGCAGCACCACCGCACACGCGCCGGGCGCGTCCTCCCGCGGGTCGAGTGGCCCCTTCGGCCCGCCTTCCCGCGCTTTGGCGCTCCACTCATCCATCGCCGACTGCACCAGCGTCGTCGCTTCCAGGTGCTCGGCCGTCGGCGCCGAGTAATCCACTCCCTCCGTCCGTCCCGCAAAGCAGCGCCTTACCATCGCTTCAAAAACTGTGCCAAGTGCCTCTCTGAAAAGACGCTCCTGCCGCGCCGCCCGGGCCAAAGCGCCCGGCGGCTCGCCGAGGCTATGCTAAACTGACCTGAAGAGGACCGCCACTAAGGCCCAGCGCCCTTGCGTATCAGTCCCGGGGCGGCCATCAGACTGTTGCCATGGATTCTGCTTCGGAGGGTTCGGCGTGCGCCCGCAAGCCCCCGTCCCCTTAACTCTGGAAGAGCACCGGGAACTGGGCCGCGAGTTGCGAGCCGCCAATGCGCGGCTTCAGGAACTCTGCAAGGTCGTCGTCAGCGTATACGGACCCAACAACCAGGCCTCCTTCACATTTCTCAAGGCCGCTGAGAACCTCAATCGCTTGTGCCAGGACCTTCAGGCGCAAGCCGCGCACGATCTCCCCGGAGTTTCCGTCGACGGCGTTTATTTCTAGACCGTGCGCCCGTGGCCCTTCCGCAGCACCATCGCCGCCGTCGCCGCCATCAGAATCCCCAGCACCGCCAGGCGGCGCGGTCAGAGTGGGCCAGGCGCTTTCGCCCGGCAACGCCCCCCAGTAAGCCAAATTGGTGGGGCGGGCGGCGCCGCCTGCCCGCGCCGCCGGCACGGGTCGTCGCGCGATTTCGCCGGTTCAGCGGAAATCCCGGCGTCTGGTCGCCCGTCGAGCGCTGCCAAGCGCCTCCCATGTTACTTTGGTCTCACGCATGATTGAAGTCGCGCAGCTTCGCAAATCCTTCGGGGACCTGACCGCCGTGGACGGAGTTTCCTTCACCGCTGCCCGTGGCGAAATCTTCGGCCTTCTCGGCCCCAATGGCGCGGGCAAAACCACCATCATCAGTTGCATTTCCGGGCTGCTGACGCCCAGTTCCGGGCACGTGCGGGTGGACGGCCACGACGCCGTGCGCGATGGCCCGGCGTCGCGGCGCGTGCTCGGCGTGGTGCCGCAGGAGATTTCGCTGTACGAAGATCTCTCGGCGGTGGAGAACCTGGCGTACTGGGGCGGCGCGCAGGGCATGCGGCAGCCGGCGCTCGGTGAACGCATGCGAAAGGTGTTGGAGCTCACCGGGCTCGAGGACCGCACGCGCGAGCCGGTGAAGCGCTTCAGCGGCGGGATGAAGCGGCGGTTGAATTTCGCGTGCGGCATCATCCACCAACCCAAGGTCCTGCTGCTGGACGAGCCCACCGTGGGGGTCGATCCGCAGAGCCGCGTGCGCCTCCTCGATCTGGTGCGGGCGCAGGCGCGCGACGGGGCCTGCGTGCTCTACACCACGCACTACATGGCGGAAGCCGAGTCGCTCTGCGACCGGCTGGCGATTGTCGACCACGGCCGCATCATCGCCGCCGGCACGCTGGTTGAGTTGCGCGCCATGCTGGCGGAGCGCGATCTGCTGCGGCTTTCGGGGAGTTTCCAGGCCGAGGCGGCCAAAGCGGCGCTGGCCCACATCGATGGCATCGAGGTGCTTCAGGCCGATGCGGAGCTGCTGATTCTCGCCCTGCCGGAAGCTTCGCGCCGCTTGCCGGCCATTTTCGCGGCGCTGGCCGCCGCCGGCTCGGAAGTGCGCGGCACCACCCTAACGCAGCCCAGCCTGGAAAGCCTGTTCATCAAGTTGACCGGCAAGGAGCTGCGGGAATAGCCATGCGGTTCCTGTGGATCTCGCTGCGCAAGGATTGGAGCCGCGTGCGTCGCGATCCGTTTTCGCTCGCCACCTCGCTGGCCATCCCGCTGATTCTGGCGGTCATGATGAGCCTGGTCTTCGGGCGCGGCCAGGCTGCGCCGCAAGGCCGGCTGCTGGTGGCCGACGAAGACTCGAGCGTGGCCAGCAACCTGCTGCTGGGGGTCTTCAACCGCGACCCGCTGGACAAGATGTTGTTGGTGGAAAAGGTCGCGCAAGCCGACGGCCGCGCGCGCATCAATGGCGGCGATGGCTCTGCTTTGCTGATTATTCCGGCCGGTTTTCAGGAAGCCTTTCTTCGCAACCGGCCGTTCCAGTTGCTGCTCTTTACCAACCCGTCGCAGAGGATTCTGCCGCAGATCGTTCAGGAAAGCTTGTCGATCATGGTGGACGGCGCCTTCTACGTGGAGCACGTGGCCGGAGACCAACTGCGCGCGTTCGACACCCGGAATGCGCCGGCCGATGAGTTGATCGCCTCGGTCAGCGTCTCCATCAATCACCTGGTGACCAGCCTGCGGCGGTATCTGTATCCGCTGGCGATGGATCTGGAGACGGAGGTGGTGGCGGAGCCGGGCGAGAGCAAGAGTTTCGCGGCGATGTTTCTGCCGAGCATGATCTTTATGGGCCTGCTCATGGTCGCCAACAGCCTGGCGTTCGACATCTGGAAAGAGCGGCTGATGGGAACGCTGCGGCGGCTGGCGGTTTCGCCGGCGCCGCTGGGGGCGTTTCTGGCGGGGCGGCTGATTTTTGTGGCGACCGTGTTTGCGCTGGTGGCGCTGGTCGGCCTCGAGGCCTCGCGCGCGATTGCGGGCGTGCCGGTGCCGAATTTACCCGCTGCGGCAATGTGGCTGACCTTCGCCGGCTGCGCGCTGTTCCTGATGATGCTGGTGGTGGCGCTGGCGGCCTCCACCGCGCGCGCCGCCAGCGTGATGGGCAACCTGATCGTGTTTCCGCTGGCCATGATCGGCGGATGCTTTTTCCCGTTTGAGTGGATGCCCGCCTGGATGGCGCGCATCGGCCGGCTGACGCCCAACGGCTGGGCCATCACCCAGTTCCAGGCCATCCTCTCCGGAGACATCGATGCGCGGAAACTGGCCGTGGCCGTTGCCGGATTGACCGTAGTGAGCGCCGTGATGTTCATCGTGGCGCTGCGCCGTTTGCGCTCGGGTTTCCTGGTCTGATGTTGCGAGATGCTCTATTCCTGGCACGCATGGACGCCCGCTACCTGCTGACGCGTCGCGAGACCATCCTCTGGACGTTCGTGATGCCGGTGATTTTTTTCTACTTCATCGGGACCATCACAAAGAACGCCGGAGGCGGAGATGCCAGAGATCCCATCGCCGTGAGCGTGCCGGCGGATGCGGGCTTTCTGGCTGGGCAGGTGATCGACCGCCTGAAGGCAGCCAACTATCGCGTGGTGCGGCCGGAGACACGCCGGGAGTTCGAAGAGTTCCGCACGCGCCTCGAGATCCCGGCCGGTTTCACCGATGCCGTGCTGGCGGGCAAGCCGCAAAAAATCCGCCTCACGCGCACTGGCAAGGACGTAGGCGCCGATTACGACCGCGTGCGGCTGACGCGCGCGGTCTACACCGTGCTGGCCGATCTGGTGGTGGTGACGGCCGGCGGCGGAGAGGCCACCAAGGAACGATTCGCCGCATTGGAGCGCGAACCCCGCACGCTCACGCTCGAAGTGAAGACGGCCGGCCGGCGCATCGATCCGCCCACCGGGTTCGAGCAATCGGTGCCGGGCACCATGGTGATGTTCACGTTGCTCGTGATGTTCACCAGCGGCGCGGTGAGCCTGACCATCGAACGCCACCAGGGCATTCTGCGGCGCCTGGCGTCCTCGCCCATGTCGCGCGGCGCGGTAGTGGCCGGCAAGTGGGGCGCGCGCATGGCGGTGGGTGTCATCCAGATCGCCTTCGCCATGATCGCGGGCACCGTAATTTTCCACATGCGGTGGGGCAGCAACCTGCCGGCGGTGGCGCTGGTTCTGCTGGCCTATGGCGCGCTGGCGGCCACGCTGGGAATGCTGCTCGGCAACTTCGGGCGGACCGAAGGCCAGGTGATCGGGTTCGGCGTGATCTTGAGCAACGTCCTGGCGGGCCTGGGCGGTTGCTGGTGGCCCATCGAGGTTACCCCGTTGTGGGCGCAAAAGCTGGCGCTGTTTCTGCCCACGGGCCTGACCATGGACGCGCTGCACAAGCTGGTGAACTTCGGCGCGTCGCCCGCCGAAGTGGTCCCGCACTTCCTGGTGCTCACGGCGGCCGCGCTGGCCGGGATGTGGGTGCTGGCGCGCTCGTTCCGGTTTCAGTAGCGCACGCACTCGTGCGTGCCGCGTCGTCGTGTCGGCGCCCGGTGTTATCTCGCGTTGCGCCTCTGTCGCTGAACCGCAAATTCTACCCACAGCGGCCCGAACGGCTTCGGTCGGCATTTCCCCTGTCAGTTCCGCCAGCTTGCGCACTCAGCGCCGATGAGATCCTGGGGGAGTGACACAGTTTCCTCCGCCTCCTCTGCGCGCTCAGGTTTTGACTTGCTTGTTTCTCCATCCGTTTTCTCCGCGTCTCCGCGCCTCAGCGGTGAATTGGCATTCAGAACCGTAACCACCGCCGCCCAGGCCGAAGCGCCGCTTCATTTGACAAGCCTTCCCCTGCGTCCGTATCATAAAGTTTCACCTTGATAAAGGCCGCTTGAGCGGGTTCTTGTGAAGCATTCTCCGCCCAAGCGGCGACTTCCGTGTCTGCTGTGATCTGGAACAAAACAATATGATCAAAGTCGAGGGCCTGACCAAGCGATACGCCCGAACTGTGGCGGTCGATAACATTTCCTTCGAAGTGGAAAAAGGACAGATCGTGGGATTCCTGGGCCCCAACGGGGCGGGGAAGACTACCACCATGAGAGTCCTCACCTGCTTCCTGCCTCCCACGGCGGGGACGGCCTCGGTGGCCGGCTTCGACGTGCTGGAGAACCCCATGGAGGTCAAGAAACGGATCGGCTATCTGCCGGAGACGCCGCCGCTGTATCCGGAAATGGAGGTGTCGGAATACCTCAGATTTGTGGGGCAGCTCAAGGGCATCTCTTCCGCCGATATCGCCAAGCGCGTGGATCAAGTGGTGGGGCGTTGCGCGGTGGGCGATGTGCGCAACAAGCTGATCGGGAAGCTCTCGAAAGGTTTCCGGCAGCGCGTGGGCCTGGCGCAGGCGATTATCCACAATCCCGAAGTCCTGATCCTGGACGAGCCCACCTCGGGCCTCGATCCCAAGCAGATCATCGAAATCCGCGAGCTGCTGAAATCCCTGGCGGGCGATCACACCATCATTCTGAGCACCCACATTCTGCCGGAAGTGGAGAATTCCTGCGAGCGGGTCATCATCATCAACCAGGGAAAGCTGGTGGCGATTGATTCGGTGGCCAACCTGACCAACCGGTTGCGCGGATCGGAGGCGGTGGCGCTCGAAGTGGAGGCCCCGGACGGCCATCCGGATCCGTCGGAAGTGCAGCAGCGCCTGGAAGTGGTTTCGGGCGTGAGCCGCGTGGTGATGAAAGATTCCAGGAACGGCCGGCTGATTTTTGAAGTGGAGAGCCTGCAGGGCCGCCACATTCGCGCCGAACTGGCGCGCACCGTGGTGAACTCGGGCTGGAACCTGAGCGAACTTCGCCCGGTCGGGCTGAGCCTGGAGGATATCTTCCTGCAGTTGACGGCCACCGAAAAAGACGCCGGCGGCGACAACGCCCCGCAGGAAGTCGAAGGAGCCAGGAAATGAAGAACATACTTCTCATCTGTTTCAAGGAATTCAAGGGTTATTTCGTTTCGCCCATCGGCTATGCGGTGATGGCGCTGTTCGGGCTCATCTTCGGATTTGGTTTTTACACCGCCACGCGCGACATGGTGCAACTGGGATTCCGCGCCCAGATGATGGGCCAGCAACAGCCCATGAGCGTGAACGAGCAGGTGATCCGGCCGCTGCTGGGCTTTGCCGGAACCATCGCGCTGTTCCTGATTCCCATGATCACCATGCGGCTGGTGGCCGAGGAAAAGCGCACCGGGACCTTCGAACTGCTGCTCACCTCGCCGGTGAAAGATATCGAAATCATCCTGGGCAAGTGGTGCGGCGCGGTGCTGCTGTACATGTGCGTGCTGGGGATGTCGGTCCTCAACATCGCCATGTTATTCATGTGGGGCAAGCCCGATCTGAAGCCGGTGCTGGTGGCTTACCTGGGGCTGTTGCTGCAGGGCGGATGCCTGCTGGCCATCGGCACGTTCGTATCCACCACCACGCGCAACCAGATCGTGGCCGGCGGCGTCACGTTCTTCGTGTGCCTGCTGCTGTGGCTGCTGAGCTGGTTTACGGCCTTTGAAAGTACGGCGTTCTCCCAGGTGATCAACTACCTTTCGATCGTGACCCACATGGAGAATTTCAGCAAAGGGGTGCTCGACAGCAAGGACGTGGTCTTCTACTTATCCATGATTTTCTTCTCCTTGTTCCTAACCTCGCGATCCATGGAATCGCTGCGGTGGAGGGCCTAATATGAATGCCAAGTGGCTGAAGGCAAGACAGACTAAGTATTGGACCTACGCCGTCACCTACATCGTGGTGATCCTGGCGGTGCTGGCGGCGGTGAATTTTCTGGCGAACCGCTACGACAAGTCGTACGATTCCACCGCCAATAAGCAGTTCAGCCTGTCCGACCAGACTCTGAAGGTGGTCCGGGGACTGAAGCAAGACATTACCGCGACTTACTTCGGCGATACCGGGTCCTTTCCGAACGCGCGCGACGTCCTGGATCGGTACGCGGCGCTGTCGCCCAAATTTCACGTGACGTACGTGGATGCGGAGCGGAAACCGGCCATCGCGAAGGCTGCCGGATACCGGCCGGATTCGCCGGTGCTGATCTCGAGTGGCGCGCGCAGAGAAGCCGCCAAGAGCCTCTCCGAAGAAGAGATCACGGGCGCCATCATCCGCTCGCTCAAATCGGGCGAGCGCAACGTGTGCGTGCTGAACGCGGCGGGCGAGCACAGCATCGACGACCAGCAGTCGGGCGGCTACGCGCTCCTGAAGCAGTTACTGGAGCGCGATAACTACAAAGTCCGCGCGGTGGATTTCAAGGCGGCGGCGCCGGACGCGAGCAAGCCGGTAGTGGTGGGCCAGGCGCCCGCTGCGGCAGCCACGGAAGTGCCGAAAGACTGCACCGTTCTGATCGTAGGCGGGCCGCAGTTGGACTATACCGCCGCGGCGGTGGACGCCCTCAAGAGTTACGAAGAAAGCGGCGGGCGCGAGCTGATCATGCTGGACAACGTGATTCGCCTGGGACGGGACGAGGCGGCCGCGGAGAACGCCGCCTTCACCAAAGTGCTGGCCGATTGGGGCGTCACCGTGAACAAGGACCTGGTGCTCGATCTCAGCGGCATGGGGCAGCTTTTCGGGCTGCCGCCGGAGGTTCCGGTGCTGCTCTCCTACGAATCGCATCCCATCACGCAACCGCTCACCCGCGTGCCCACGGCTTATCCGCTGGCGCGATCCCTCGATACCAAATCCGGCGATAAGACCACCGTTTCGAAACTGTTTGGAACCACCGAGGATAGCGTGGCCGTGACCGGCATCGGGCCGGGCGGAGCCATCGATCCGAAGAAGGGCAAGAAAGGCCCGCTGACTATGGGTGCGGCCGGCACGTACAACGGCGCGACGCCGGGCAGGTTTATCGTGGTGAGCACTTCGCTGTGGGCGCAGAACAGCATCCTGGGTTCGCGCTCGCTGGGCAACCGGGACCTGCTGGGCAACATGATCAACTGGCTGTCTTCCGACGAAGACCTGATCTCGATTCGCCCGAAGGAGCCCGAAGACCGGCCGCTGACGCTCACCACGCAGAGGCTGTCGACCATCTTCTGGTTGAGCTTCGTGATCTTCCCCCTCGGCGTGGTCGCCATCGGCATGGCCACGTGGTGGAAGCGGAGGTAGCGCATGAGGCCCAAAGGGCTGCTGGTTGCCGTGGTCGCTCTGGCGGTGCTGGGCGGCCTGATCTGGTGGTCGAATAAGAAGCAGGCGGCTAATCCGGCGAAGTCCGCCACCGACACCACCACCAAACTGTTGACGATTTCCGACGACCAGTTTCAGGAAATCCGCATCAAGAAACTCACCGGCGAAGTCGAGGATCTGAAACGCGAGAACGGCAAATGGCGGTTGGCAGAGCCCAAGCCGCTGGCCGCCGATCAGGATACGGTTGGTTCCATCGTCTCGACCCTGGGAGCGCTCACGGCGGACAAGACCATCGAACCGAATGCCACGGATCTGGCCCCCTACGGCCTCAACATTCCCACGCTCGATATCACCATCACTAAGAAAGACGGCAAGACGGCCGAAGCGCTGATAGGCGATTCGACGCCCACCAATTCGGGCTCGTACGCCAAACTGGGCGGCGACCCGCGCGTGTTCACGGTGGCGAGCTACGTGAAGACCAGTCTCGACAAGAGCGTCAACGATCTGCGCGACAAGCGGCTGCTGACCTTCGATTCCGACAAGCTGACGCGCGTGCAGTTGACCGGCAAGGGGAGCACCATGGAGTTCGGCAAGAACGGGCAGAACGAGTGGCAAATCCTGAAGCCGCGGCCGCTACGCGCCGACAGTTCGCAGGTGGAAGCGCTGATCTCGAAGCTGCGGGACGCGCGCATGGACCCCGCGGTTTCCGACGAAGACGCCAAAAAGGCGGCCGCGGCATTCGCCTCCGGCACGAAGGTGGCGACCGCCGTATTGTCAGATAACTCGGGCGATCAGACGCTGGACGTGCGCAAGGACAAAGACAAGAACTACTACGCCAAGAGTTCCGTGGTGGAAGGCGTGTTCAAAGTTCCGGCCGATATCGGCGACGCAACCGACAAAGGGCTCGACGATTTCCGCAACAAGAAGCTTTTCGATTTCGGTTTCAGCGATCCGACCAAGGTGGAGCTCAAGGCGGTTACCTACACCAAGAGCGGCGACAAGTGGATGGCCGGCGCGAAGACCATGGATAATTCCAGCGTGCAGAACCTGATCGACAAGCTGCGCGACCTGGCGGCCGCCAAGTTCCCCGATCAGGGCGCGGGCGACGTGGTTTTCGAAGCCACCGTGACTTCCAACAGCGGCAAGCGCGTGGAAAAAGTGACCGTCCGCAAGCAGGGAACCGCATATTTCGCGCAACGCGAAGGCGAGCCGAGCATCTATGAACTAGACGGGAAGGCGGTGGACGATCTGCTCAAAGCGGCGTCCGACGTGAAGGAAGCCGCGCCCGAGCCGGCCAAGAAGAAGTAGGACAGGCCTCGTGGCCTGTCATTCCGAATCTGCCGCGCAAAGACAGGCCAGGAGGCCTGTCCTACTAACATCATGAACGGCCTTCTTACCGACCTCTACGAACTGACGATGGCGGCCGGCTACTTCGAGGCCGGCAAGGCGGCGGAGAAAGCCACCTTCGAATTCACTCTCCGGCGTCTGCCGCTCCAACGCAACTTCATGCTGGCGGCGGGGCTGCCGCAGGTGGTGGAATACCTGCTCAACCTCAGCTTCACGGCGGATGAAATCGCCTACTTGCGCGGCCTCGCGCAGTTCCGCCTGGCGCCCGACGCCTTCTTCGACTACCTCCGTAATTTTCGTTTCACGGGAGACCTGTTTGCCGCGCCCGAGGGCACCCCGCTGTTTCCGGACGAGCCGTTTCTGACCATCCGCGCCCCCATCATCGAAGCCCAGATTCCGGAAACGTACCTGCTATCGATGGTCGCCTTTCAGTCGATGATCGCGACCAAGGCGGCGCGCACGGTGGAAGCGGCGGCCGGGCGCGACGTGGTGGAGTTCGGCACGCGGCGCGCGCACACTCCCGAGGCGGGCGTGCTGGGAGCGCGGGCGGCTTACATCGGCGGCTGTGCCGGCACCAGCAACACCCTGGCCGGGTATCGATTCGGCATTCCCGTGATGGGGACCTCGGGCCATTCCTGGGTGATGTCGTTCTGCGGCGAAAAGGAGGCTTTCCGCCAGTTGCAGCGGGTGCTGGGCGAAGCCTCCGTACAATTGATCGATACCTACGAAACGCTGGGAGGCGCGCGGCTTGCGGCGCAAGGGGGCAGCCCGCTCGGGGGCGTGCGCCTCGATAGCGGAGATTTTCTGGCGCTTTCGCGGCAGGTGCGCGAGATCCTCGATGCGGGCGGCCTGCGCGAAGCCAGGATCATGGCCAGCGGCGATCTGGACGAATACCGCATTCGCGAACTGGTGAAGGCGGGCGCGCCCATCGACGCCTTCGGCGTGGGCACCCAACTGGCCACCTCCGCGGACGCTCCCAATTTGAGCGCGGTCTACAAACTGGTGGAGCTGGAAATTTCCGGCATCCACCGTTATACGGCGAAGTATAGCGAAGATAAGCCGTCCTACCCCGGCGCGAAGCAGGTATTCCGCGATGCGGCGCGTGACGTGATTGCGCGCTCCGGCGAGTGCGGCAAAGGCGAAGCGCTGCTTCGGCCGGTGATCCTGGGCGGCCGGTTGGTGGAACCGCTTCCCACCCTCGGCCAGGCGCGGCAGCGTGCCTCGGAATGCCTGTCGAAGATGCCGCCGGCTTTGCGACAATTGGAAACAGGGGAGCCGTGGCCGGTGATTTTCAGCCGCGAACTGCGCGAGCTGATCGAGCGCACCCGCCATAATCTGCTGGGATGAGAACAGTATTCGTCGACGTCGATTCGCAACTGGATTTCCTGTTTCCCTCGGGCGCGCTGTACGTGCCGGGAGCCGAACGGATTCTGGGCGCCATCGCGCGGCTGAACCGCTTCGCCGCGGCGCGGGGCATGCCGGTGGTCTCCACCACCGACGCGCATAGCGAGAACGACCGAGAGTTCGCCCAGTGGCCGCACCACTGCATCGCCGGTACCACCGGCCAGCACAAGGCCGAATCCACGCTGCTGGAGCGGCGCGTGACCGTTCCGAGTGGGACCGGCCTCCTGGCCGGCCGGCAAGGTGGGGCGGGCTTCAGCCCGCCAACGACCGGCCGGGAGGCCGGTCCCGCCACCATTGAGATCGAAGGCGCGCAGCAGATCGTCGTGGAGAAGCAGACGGTGGATATTTTCCTGGCGCCCAATCTCACGCGCGTGCTGGACGGCCTGAAGGCCGGCCGCTACGTGCTCTACGGCGTCGTGACGGAGATCTGCGTCCTGTATGCGGCGCGCGGATTGCTGCAGCGCGGCCAGACGGTGGATCTGGTGACTGACGCGATCGAAGCCCTCACGCCGGAGGGATCGCGGCGCGCCATCGAGGAGATTGTGGCCGGCGGCGGGCGCCTCGCCACCGTGGAAGAGATTACGGGCGGGAGCGGGCGATAATCTCGAAGTTGCTGCCGCGGGCGCGCAGGGGCGACAGGCGCAGCAGGCAGTCATCCACGGCGCGCGCGGCGCGGTATCCGGCGGCCCAGCCGGGAAGCAAGCCGGCGAGCGGCGACGATCCGAAATCATACATCTCGACGCGCGCGTCGAATCCGCTGCCGAAGAGATCGCGCGTGGCTTCGGGATCGAGTTCGCGCTCGTCGGGCGTCTGGTATTTTTTCATGAGGCCGGGAACCAGCAACCGGCCGATGGTTCCTGAAAGGCGGCGGCGGCTCGGGTCGAGCGAGTAGAAGACGCCGCCGGGCGCGAGGCGCCGGCGAAGCCGTTCGGGCAACGCGGCCAGCGCGGCATCCGGCAGATGGTGCAGGAAGAAAACGGCGACGATGGCGTCATAGCGTCCGGGAGCGTCGCTGCCCAATGCGAAGCGGACGTTGGTAATGCCGGCGCTGGCGGCGTCGGCGCTGGCTTGGCGGATGGCCGCGGGCGACAGGTCGACACCCACCATCTCTCCGACGTGCGGCGCCAGCAGGAGTTCGGTGTCGCCGATGCCGCAGCCCAGGCTCAGGACGCGGGAGCGCGAGCCAACGCCGGTGAGCGAGCGGATGCGGTCCACCATATGGCGCCGCAGAGCGCGAACCGCGGGCCGCGCGAAATGCGCTTGCGCGAAGCCGGAGTAGAGTTTTTCGTGGTAGGCGAGTTCGCGGGCGGAGACTTCCGAATCGGCCATTACGCCATCCGGCGCGGGCCGCGGAGAGCCATCCACGTCAGGAACAGCGAGCCGGCCAGCATCGAACCATCGCGCAGCAGCGTCCACTTCGAGATCGGATCGCCTCCCGGACTGAAGCAACCGCAATCGATTGCCTGGTGGTTGAGGAAAGCATGGAGCATGGCGGCGAAGAAAGTCGCCAGGGTCAGCGAAACCACGGCCGCGGAGAAGCGCAGGAAGCGGCCCAAGATCAGCAACAAGCCAACAGCGACCTCGAACCAGGGAATCGCGACCGCCAGCGGATGAAGATACCGAAATGGCACTATGTGGTACGCATCGATTGACATCGCAAAGAACGCCCAGGGCACGCGGAGCTTGACGTAGCCGGCGTAAACAAAGACGGCGCCGAGCACGACCCGCAGCGCCAACGCGATCCCGCGGAGCACTCTATTTTGGTAAAAATCCATTGAGCATAGACCTCAATAGTTCGTAGTTGGGCGCGGGCGGCAGCGGATAGCGCTTGCCGCCGACGGTCACAATGATCGTGGGCGTCTCGTTGATTCCGGCCTGCACGCCTTCCTGAAATTCGGATTCGATCTCGGCCAGCACGCCGGGATCCTTGGAAAGGTCCTTGACTCTTTTCTGATCGGCGGGATTCTTAAGCACGGCGGAGACGCAGTCCCAGACGTTGCCGGCCACGGCCCACGTCAACTGATGGGCGTAGAGCGCGTCGGCGACTTCCTGATACTTGCCAATGCGGGCCGCCGCTACGGCGTAGCCGAAAGCCTCGCGCGAATACTGGTGTCCCGGACCGGTGAGGGGAAAAGCGCGGTCGATGATGTAAAGTTTGCCGGGGACCACGAATTCCTTCATCAGCAGCGGCAGGGTTTCTTCATGCTGCAGGCGGCAGTGCGGGCAGGTGAAGTCGCTGAAAATCTCCATGCGGATGGGCGCGGCGGGCAGCCCCAGAGTTTTGCCTTTGTCGACATCCGGAGTGGCCGCCAGACAGGGCAGCAGCGCCACCAGCGCAATCGTGTAGAGCTTCATCTTCCTATTGTATATGCACTTACTTCTTTGCCAGAAGGGCATCCAGATAGGACTTCAGCAGCGAGTAGTTGATGGGAAAGGAAACCACCTGGCTTTTTCCGCCATGCGTGATCCAGAGGGTGGGAGTGCCGGTCACCGGGACCAATTTGCCCTCGTCGAGATCGGTCTGGATTTCGCGCTGCACGCCGGGATCGTGCAAAAGGCTCTTCACCTTTTTGGCTTCGGTAGCCGTAAGGACGCTGTTGACGACGTCTTCCACTTTGCCGGACATGGAAATATTCGACTGCTGGGCGAAGAGGGCATCGGCCACTTTTTGATAGCGGCCAATCCGCGAGGCGGCACAGGCGAACTCAGCGCAGGGACGGCCGAAGGGATGCATCGGCAGGGGAAAATAGCGGTAGATGAGGTAGACTTTTCCGGGCACGACGTAATCGCGCATGATGAGCTGAAACGTATCGTCGTGAAGGGTCTTGCAGGCGGGGCACTGGAAATCGCTAAAGATCTCGATCACCACCGGCGCATGCGGTTCCCCGTAAGTGTTCCCATTGGTGTTGGCAGTGGACCCGGCCATGAGTGCGGCGGTCGCGGCAAGCACGACGGCAAAAGTTTTCATAGAACCATTGTAAATGCGAGGGAGGCGGATTTTTCAACGCGGAGACGCTGAGAAAACACGAGAGAACCAAGAACCTCGATAAGGGCGCCGGCACCTCAGCGGGCTCACCCCGACTCCTCAGTTTTCTCCGCGTCTCCGCGGTGAGGTCAGAACTTGTATTGCCGCGGGCGTTAGCGGAGAATGAGAATTCCGCATGGTCGGCGAGACCGTTTCCCATTACCGCATACTCAGCAGGCTTGGCCATGGCGGCATGGGCGTGGTGTATCTGGCGGAAGATACGCACCTGGCCCGCCAGGTGGCCATCAAATTTTCCACGGCGGCGCCGGAGGACGAGCAATATCGCGCCCGCTTCCTGCGTGAGGCGCGCGCGGCTTCCGCGCTGAATCATCCGCACATCGCCCGCATTTACGACTACGGCGAAACCGCCACCGGACAGCCGTTTATCGTGATGGAACTGGTCGCCGGCGAGGATCTTTCGCGGCTGCTGCACCGCGGCGGGACGTCGGTCGCGCAAGCGCTGCGGATCGTCGAAGAAGTCGCGGAAGCGCTGGCGGAGGCGCACCGGCACGGAATCGTGCACCGCGACATCAAGCCGGGCAACATCGTTATCAACGAGCGCGGCCAGGTAAAAGTGCTGGATTTCGGGTTGGCCAAACAGTTCGGGGCGGGCGCCCAGCCCGACGCCAGCCAGACGCAGCGGGAGACGTCGGCGGAAACGGCCGCGGGCATGGTCCTTGGCACGCCTTTGTACATGTCGCCGGAGCAGGCGCGGGAAGCGCCGCTGGCTCCACGCAGCGATCTGTTTTCCCTGGGGAGTGTGTTCTATGAGTGTTTGACTGGGCGGCCGCCTTTTTCAGGGACGAATTCGGTGGATATTATGGCGGCCGTGCTGCACGTCGAGCCGCCGCCGCCTTCGCAACTGAACCCGCAGATTCCGGAGTCATTGGACCGCGTTGCCTTGAAGGCGCTGGCGAAGAATCCGCAAGCGCGGTATCAATCGGCCGGCGAAATGATCGTCGATCTGCGGGCGGAGCGGGCAGCCCTATCGCAACGCGACACCCAGGAGACGGAACTACTGGCCGTGCCACCGGGTACGCGCCAGAGCCACTTGAGCACGGCGCTCGGAAGTCTGCGGACACTGGCCGGGCCGCTGCGGCGCTCGCGCACCAGCACCATGGTGGCGTTGGCGGTGATAGCCGCGCTCATCCTGGCGGGATTTTGGCTGTGGCCGGGCGGACGGTACCAGGCCCAGCCGGAAGCCCTTCGTTGGTATCAGGAAGGCCTCACGGCGCTGCGCGACGGAACCTATTACAAAGCCAGCAAGGCGCTGGAGCAGGCCGTGGAACGCGACCCGCGGTTCACGATGGCGCACGCTCGCCTGGCGGAGGCGTGGTTCGAACTCGACTTCACCGACAAGGCCAGGGAGGAAATGCTGCGCGCGTCGCCACCCGGCTCGCATCCGCGGCTCACGCGCGTCGAGGAGTCGTACTTGCAGGCGCTCCAGATGACGCTGACGGGCGACTTCCCGGGCGCCGTCGTTGGGTATCGCGAGATCGTGGGGCGAACCGCCGATTCCGGCAAGGCGGACGCCTATCTGGATCTGGGCCGCGCCTTGGAGAAGAACGAAAAACTCAAGGAAGCGGTGGACTCCTATCGCGAAGCGGCCGGGCGTCAATCGCAGAATCCGGCGGCGTGGCTGCGCCTCGCGATTCTCTACGGGCGCCAGATGGATCAGGCCAAAGCCGCCGAAGCCTTCGCCAAAGCCGAGCCCATCTACCGCAGCCTTTCCAATTTCGAAGGCGTTTCGGAGGTGCTCTACCAGCGGGCCGTGCTGGCCAACCGGCTGGGGAAAACCGCGGAGGCGCGCGCCTCGCTGGAGCAGGCGCTGGAACTGTCGCGTCACATCGGCAGCCAGGCGCAGCAGATTGTGGTGTTGCTGGCGTTGAGCGCCGCGGAGCAGCGCATGAGCCATTTCTCCGAGGCGCAGACCGATGCCACCGAAGCCATCGACCTGGCGCGCGCCAACGGCATGGAGAGCCTGACCGCGCGCGGGCTGGTGGAGCTGGGCAACGCCTACTTCCTGAAGGGCGACGCGGAAAACGCCAAAAGGTACTTCACGCAGAGCCTGGAATACGCGCGCCGCTACCGTTCCGAACGCAATGAGGCTCGCGCGCTGTTCTCGTTGGGCAGCCTGGAGATGTTCTATGGCCAATCCGAGGACGGGCTGCACAACGTGGAGCAGGCGCTGGCTTTCTTCCGGCGCGGCGGGTATCAGAAGGAGACCGCGCAGGCGTTGCTCTTAGTGGCGCGCGCGCAGCGCCAGAAAGGCGATTTCGTTGCGGCGCTCAATTCGTTCGACCAGCAACTGGAGATTGGGCGCAGGCTGGGCGACCTGACGCAAATTGCCCTGGTGCAGCAGGGAAGTGGGACGGTGCTGCAGGCCTTGGGACGATGGCCGGAAGCGCTGGCGCGTTACCAGGAAGCCGGGGAGACGGCGCGCCAGTCCGGCGATCCGCTCAATACCCAGTACGATTTGTTGGACGCCGCCGATGTGAGCTGGCGGCTGGGTCGTTACGAGGAAGCGCGGCAGTTGCTGGCGCAAGCCAGTTCCAGTAATTCACGAGGGGCGCTGGCGCAGGCCGGCCAGATCCAGGCCGCCATGGCGCTCAGCCAGCGCCAGTTTCCCGCGGCGATCGAAGCCGGCCGGCGCGTGCTGCTCGAAACCGGCCTCAGCGCGGACGTGGCGGCCGGTGTGAAGAACGTGGTGGGCCTGGCGCAGATTGCCATGGGCGCGGGACGCGAGGCGGCGGCCTCGACGGCGGAAGCGGCAGCCCTGGCGGCCAAGTCGGGTTCGGCGTGGCTGATCGCCGAAACCGCGCTGGGGCAGGCCCAGGCGCTGCTGGCGGTGGGCGACGCCCGCAAGGCGCTCGAAAGCGCGCAGGGCGCGCAGCAATGGTTTGCGCGAGTGGGCAACCCGGAAGCCGAATGGCGGTCACTCCTCGCGGCGGCGCGGGCTGAGGCTGCCCTGAAGGAAGCGGAAAACGCGCGCGGGGATGCCGGACGCGCGCTGGACCTACTTGCGGCTCTCCAGCAAAAATGGGACCCTGGGAGCTACGCGGGATACTCGGCGCGTCCCGATATCCAGTTTGACCGCGGCCAGTTGGAGCGGCTCGCGGCCGCGAAATGACGCGGCGCACGATTTCAAAATTGACGAAGAGGAGCTTGTGGAAATGCGAAGACAGCAGAGATTGCGCCTGGCCGCAACGGCGGCCGCGCTCCTGACGGCGGCATTCGCCCTATGCGTATTTGGTTGGGCTCAGGGCGGTGACACGCCCATTGTGATTTCGGATGGCTCGCTGAACATTCAATCCGCGGTTCCGTGGTCCCAGTACACGGGCACGGGCGATATCAAGTCCCATCCGCACACCGCCAAGTCGGTAACCAGCATCGCCTTCACGGTGGGCGGCAACAGCCAGACGATCGCGTTCGCGGGCGAATCCTGCAACGTGGACATCACTTACGCCGGCGCCCACATCGTTTTTAGCACCGGCACCGGTGGAAAGGGGCTCATCATGCGGCCCTTCAGCGCGTTTCACCCGGGAAGCAACGCCAACCTGCTGGCGCATAACAACGCCAACGCCAAGATCGCGCACGTTACCATCGTCAAGGGCAACCAGCAGGTGTTTGATTCCGACGCGTCGGGCGGGACGAAGATCACGATTCACTACCAGTAAGGGTTCACTGGGCTGCAAGATGGGGACTGCTAGGGTTTCTCCCCGGCGTTCCGGTTTCCGCCGGGTTACGCTCCGGTCCCCGGTTTTCCCCTGACGAAGCCAACAGCCATCTATGGCTGCGTCGGTTCTCCCTTGGAAGATTTGATGATCTCCGCAGCTCTTGGCAAGAACAGATTCAATAGATAATCCTGAGCTGCTTCTTGCGTGCAGATCGCGCGCCAGCTCTCGAAAGCTGAGCTGGCGAGGTCTATCTGCCCGATCGCATTCGTGCGTGTCCAGTCGAACGAAACATCATAATCTGCGGTGTGCCGCCTTTGTTGCAGAATTGCGAACGCCTGCGCGACGTCTTTCAGTTGAACGCCGGACTCCGGTTTACCGGCGCTGTAAAAGTTCTTGACGTACTCCTCGCAGACATTCTTCATCGTCTTGTGTTCAAAGGTTCTGCCAAGAGCGCTTCGTTGTCGTTCGACGGCCCACTTGCTGACGGCTTCGTCAATTAGCAGATGAAACAGGGCATAATATGCAGTCGAGACAGCACGCCGGAGGCTGGCCTGGGTGGGGTTGTCTTCCTTATTCGCTAAATGATACGCCTGCGCCAGCAGGTCATCCGCAAACGCCATCGTCTATGCCCACGCCGGTTCGTTGAGCTTGGCCTGCTCTGACTGGCTCCGGAAATCGAAATAAGGAAATACTCCGATGCCGGGGAGGTCGAGCCTTTCGGACATCCTCCACACGACCTTCGTTGCCACATCGCGGAGGTGGGTTCGATTGCTGGCTTCGTCAGACAGTAGCACCCGGAAGAATATCGCCCACTGGCCGCTCCAGTCCCGCGCAATCTCATAGTTGATGCGCTGCACTGCGGGCGCCAACTCCCGTACGACTTCGGCAACGGCGGCGTTGATTTGCTGCTGCATCGTAACTGCCATTGGCAAATACATGGCGGGTCTCACCTTCAGAATAGCGCGTTCCGCTACGTTTCGACGTCCAGATCCAGTCGGTTTTCTCCTTCCCCGGCCATCAGCGGCACCAAGATCACTATTCACTACCAGTAGCCGCTCACTGGATCTTCGCCACTCCCGGCGCCGGGTTCGGAAAGCGCGTCATCACCGCGGGATCGTGCCCGGGGATGATGAGCCTCGGATCGGCGGCCAGTTGCTTCATGCGGTCCTGCGCCCGCAGGTTCGATTCGGCGTCGAGGGTTTGGGCGATCGGCGCGTGCTTGTCCAGGTTCTCGTAGAGGTACATGTTGTCGCTGGCCAGTATCACGATGCCCTGGGCTGTGTTGATGCCGAGGTACTGCGATGCGTAGGTGTGCTTTCCTCCCAAATAGCAGGTGACGCCGGGAAGGACTTCCTGCGCATCGCCGTTCACCAGCCCGATGCGGCCCTGGGTGTTCAGCTTGACGGCCGCGAGGATGTCGTCGGGATCGATGCCGCCGTGGGTGTTGCGCGATTGCCAGGCACTGCCGGCGTAATATTCCAGCTCGTCCTTTTGAAGCCAGATGCGGGCCTTGGGAAAAAGATCCATGCCGTCGGCGTGGTCCCAGTGCATGTGGGTGATGACCAAATCGGTGATGTCTTCGGGCTTCAGCCCCAGGCGCGCGATGGCCTCGGATGGCTTGACGTAATCCTTGGGGTGCCATTGCTTCATGAACTGCTCGCGGTAGAATCCGGAATCCACCAGGATGTTGTGGCCGTTGCCGCGCACCAGCCACACCATCATGGCGATGTCCATCTTGCGGCTCGGGTCCGCGCCGGCCACCAGGCTGGAAACCGGAAAATCGGCGAGAGTGGCGTAGCGGATGGCGTAGATTTCGTACCGCGGTTTGGGCTGCGCCGCGAGCGGGGCGGCCAGCGCGGCGGCCAGCGCGGCGGCCAGAACCAGGTGTGAGAACCGCATAAACGGCCTCCTTTGCTCCATAAATAGTATCAATCCCGGGGGCCTCGCCTTGCGGAAGGTCCTGTAGAATGGTACCTTGACCCCGTGAAGCTTGCATACATCCGCTGGAAAGACGCCGTCTCCGAAGAAGCCTCCGCCGCTGGGTCCAACCCTGCCAACGCGGCGCTGGTGGAACTGCACGAAGTCGGTTTTCTGCTGGGCGAAAGCGGCGAGGCCGTAGTCATCGGGATGGAGTTCAACCAGGATGCGGATGTCCAGCCCGGGCGCTGGCGTCTTCATATTCCGCGCGTCGCCATACAGGAGATGCGCGTGGTGGATCTGGAGAAGGCCTTTCCCGTCAGACGCCGCAAGAAACAGAACTAGTGTAATCAATGGCTTAGCACTTTTCGTGGAGAATTAAGTATGCACCGCATCGCTGTCTACCTCGCCGGGGCACTGTGTCTTTACTCACAAACCGCACCTGGCACCCTCGCTCCGCTCAAAACCTGGATCGATCCCGACACCGGCCACCGCGTGGTCCGCTTGACCGACGAGCCCGGTAGCGCCAGCCTGTACTTCAACCAGGACGGCTACACGGCCGACGGCCGCAAGCTGATTTATACGACCCCCCAGGGAATCTCGACGCTGGATTTGGCCACACACGCCACAAAAACGGTGGTGACGGGCCGGGTCCGCGTCATCGTCGCCGGGCGCAAGACGCAGAACGTCTACTACACGAAAGAGGGAGCCGTCTGGTCGACCGATGTCGATAGCGGCGCCACGCGCGAGATTGCCAAGCTTCCGGCGCGCAACGCCGCCGGGGTGTCCACCGTGAATGCCGATGAGACCCTGCTGGCGGGCACGTATATCGAGAGCGGCGGCACGGACTACAACGCCAACCGGTCGCAGGAACCGCAGAGCATAGGCCTGATCCAGCCGGCCAACAAAGGGCAAATGATGGAAGACCGGCTAGCCGCGCACCTGCCCATGGCCATGTTCACCATCAGCACCAGGACCGGCGAAGTGAAGGTGATCCACCGCGCCACCGACTGGCTGAATCATCTTCTGTTTTCGCCCACCGACCCGGGCCTGTTGATGTTTTGCCATGAAGGGCCGTGGCACAAGGTGGACCGCATCTGGACCATCCGCACGGACACGTCGCAAATCACCAAGATCCATGTGCGCACCATGGCGATGGAAATCTTCGGCCACGAATTCTGGAGCGATGACGGCAAGACCATCTGGTACGATCTGCAGACGCCGCGCGGCGAGGATTTCTGGCTGGCCGGTTATAACGTGGAGACGGCGGCGCGAACCCGGTATCACCTGCAGCGCAATGAGTGGTCGATCCATTTCAATGTGACGCGCGACGGCAAACTGTTTTGCGGCGACGGCGGCGATCCGGGCCAGGTGGCCAAGGCGCCCGATGGCGAATGGATCTACTTGTTCCGGCCCGAGTTGTTCCCCAACCGCGGCGCCGCCAATAAGGATTTCGTGAACGCCGGAGTATTTCACGCCGAGCGCCTGGTGAACATGTCGAAGCACCAGTACAAGCTGGAGCCCAACGTCAGCTTCACGCCCGACCAGAAGTGGGTGATTTTCCGCTCGAACATGTTTGGCCCGACGTACGTGTTTGCGGTGGAAGTGGCGAAGCCGTGAGTGAGACAGACCATCGGTTTTCGTGGTCTGTCAGGTCTCTCCAGACCGCGGCGGGCTGACAGAGGACACGAACCGATGTCCCGCTGCACTACCATATATCCATGGACCCCCTGCTCGCGTGGCGCACCGAATTTCCCATCCTGGCTCACACCACGTACATGATCAGCCACTCCTTGGGCGCCATGCCGGCGCGCACTGCGAAGCGCGTGCAGGAGTTCGCCGATACCTGGGCCACTCGCGGAATCCGCGCCTGGGAGGAGGGCTGGTGGGAGATGCCCGTCAGCGTCGGCAACCTGGTGGGCTCGATCATCGGCGCGGGCGAAGGCGAAGTGGTGATGCAGCAGAATGTCTCCATTTGCCAGTCCGTGGTGACCTCCTGTTTCGACTGGTCTCGCCGGCGCAACAAGCTGGTCACCGACGGCCTCAACTTTCCTTCGAACGATTACGTCTATCACGGCCTCTCGCGCCAGGGCGCGCGGGTGGTTTCGGTGGCGTCACCCGATGGTTTCACGCTGCCGGTAGAGCTGGTGCTGGATGCCATCGACGAAGAGACGCAGCTCGTTTCGGTTTCGCACGTGGCATTTCGCAGTTCCTACATTCAGGACCTGGCGGCCATCGTGGAGCGCGCGCATCGTGTGGGCGCCATGGTGATCGCGGATTTGTATCAAAGCGCCGGCACGGTGCCGGTGGATGTCCGCGCGCTGAATCTGGATTTCGCGGCCGGCGGATCGGTGAAGTGGCTGTGCGGCGGCCCGGGCGCGGGCTATCTGTATGTGCGCCGCGATCTCTGGCCCGGCTTGCAGCCGGCCGCCGTCGGCTGGATGGCCCACGAGGAACCTTTCGCTTTCGCCGGCGGACCGATTCGATATGCCGATAGCGCCTTCCGGTTTCTCAACGGCACACCCAACGTTCCGGCGCTCTATTCAGCGCGCTCGGGCTACGAAATCATCAATGAAATCGGCGTGCCGGCGATTCGCGAAAAATCCATCCGCCAGACCGCGCGATTAATCGCGCTGGCCGACGAAGCCGGCATCCCGGTGAACACCTGCCGCGATCCGCAGAAGCGCGGCGGCGTGGTGACCTTCGATGTCCCCAACGGCACGGAAGTCACGCGCGAACTGGTGCGCCGCGAGATTCTGGTCGACTACCGACCCGGCGCAGGCATCCGCGTGGCGCCGCACTTCTACACCACCGACGAAGAACTGGACTACACAGTCTCAGAGATAAGAAAAGCTGCGCCAGGGCTACGGCAGCCGGTAGAGGCGGACTGAATCGGAGCCGGCTTCGGCAAGCAGCCGGCCGTCCGGAGAGATCGCTAAGCCGAGTTGCGCGCCCAACTCAGCACCCATTGTTTTGCCCAATTCGGGCGACCACTCCGCGATTATTTTGCGACTCTTGAAATCCCAGATCGCATACCGGCGAGGGATTGCTTTGGAATCGCCGGAGCTTAGCTGGCCACTGTCCCCTACGGCGACCCGCCCACCGCCAGCGGATAGCGGCAGAACGGACCTGCTCCAGATTGGCCGGCTCTGGCGGACCTGCTTTCCGGTTTCCGTGTTCCAACAAAGCATCTGCACATTCCTGCCGCCCCTGTACGGGCCCTGTTCAAACAGCCCGCACACCGCGCCATCCAGGAAGATGGCGCTTCCCACGAGGCGCTGCTTGACGCGAATCTTTTTGCCGCTTTCTATAGCGAGTTGTTTGCGAGGAACCCCATCTTCCGGCAGAGGGTGCCCCAATGTTTGTAGGGGATCGGTGGGCGTGGACAGGTCCGTCGCTGCCGGCCGCACCAGAATCAGTTCGGCTACGCCGAGGTCCGGGCGACGATTCTCGATCGCAGCAATGTTGAGGTTTCTCGCCGCAAGTGCGAGAAGATCACCGTCGGGAGAGATGGCATCCACCCTCAACGGCTGGTCCGTGATCCACTCCTCCTGGAGGTGGCACTGAGAATCGATTACTCCAAAGATGGTTGGTGCCAGTGCCGCCGGCCCAATGTACGCGCCCGGCGAGCCATAACCTGGCATTGCGGCAATCACAGCGGCGGGATATGGAACCGTGATGAGTCCCGATGTCGGGCTCAAGAAGCCAAGGAACCCGCCACGGTTCCGGCATGTCTCGCCGCCCGGCACACCGATCAGAACCATTCCGAAAGCCAGGGTACTCCCATCCGGGGCCCACTCCAGATCGAAAAAGGGTGGATGGCCGGGAAAGCCCAGCTTCGCAATGTTGGTCCAGTAGACCGCGGTTTCGGGGCTCCCGACCGGCGCTACCAGCAGGTAGCGGTGTGTGATCGGCCGGCCAAACTCGAGAAATTCATTTGGTTCGCCGAACTCGATGGCCAGACGGCTGCCATCCGGCGAGAAGGCCACGGCCCAGACGCTCATGTAGTCCAATCGGGGCTCGCCTAAGGCTGCCAGCCGGTCGTTGAGGTTGATTTCCCCAACTTTGGGGAACGGGTTCGCGGCAGGGAGTACGGAGGCGAAGAGAATCAGGAGTGCCGGAAGAGTCCGGTTGGTAACGGACCGGCGACGGACTTCCATCGGAGAGGCCTCCACTGAGAAAGATAGTACCAAGTCCGAGATTTTGTCGATGGTGCTTTGGGACCACACAACTCTACTGCGCCTCATCCACTCTCCTGGTCGAGAACGTGACGTAGGGAAAAACCTCCGGGATATGCGAATCATAATGCCCGTGCCGGTTCCACGTCCACCCGACGCAGGGATCGAGCACTTCGCGGTTCCTTCCGATCTTCTCGAAACGCGAGCAGTCGATGCGCCACACGTCGCCGTCTTTGGGCGGCAGCGGCCGGCCGTCGGCGATGTCCTCGAGGCCGCGCCATGGAAAGGCCAGTTCCACGGTCCAGCCGCGATCGCGGTGGGCGCGCTGGTTGACTTTGCCATCCACGTGCACGGCGGTGCGCAAGCCCGGATAATCCCAATCGAGAAAGCCCCACCGTTCGCCGCGCGGATGCACGTGTCCGCCCACGCCGTCGAGCACCAGGGTGCGCTGGGTGGCCGGGTCGAACTCCGGCCGCCCATAGAGCGGCGATCCGGGCTGCAACGCGTCCTTCCAGATCCAGAAGACTTCGTACACGGTGTTGAGCGCGTTGATTTCGAATTCGTAGTAAGTGTCCTTGCCGGCGATGAAGACCTCGACGTCGTTCTCTTCCCAGATTTTGGAGTCGCGCCGCGTGAGCGTGCCCCAGACGTCGGTCTCTTCCAGCCAGAATCCGAAATAGAGGTTCTGGTCGTCCCAGAGCAGGGCCACGCGCGTGTCGAACCACGCCGGCTCGCCGGTCACGATATCGACGAAGGGCGTGGATTTCGGCGCCATTTGCCACGAAGGCGCATCCAGCTTGCCATCCACGGCGATGGGGCCGGCCGCGCGGTAGCAGGTGTAGCGCGCGGGCTTCCGCTGGTAACGCGCCAGGGGACGGTACACTACTTCACCTTCGCCCATTCCTGCTCGAAACGCTCTCTGGTGACGAAAGATTTTTGCGTGCCCACCGCCAGCGTGGAAAGCGCCGCGTAGAGGTTGGCGCGAGCGATGGCCTCGCCTTCTTCGCAGCCGCTCGCCAGGAAGCAGGCGAAGCTGCCGATGAAGGCGTCGCCGGCGCCAGTGGTATCGACGGGCTGCACGCGATACGGGGCCACATGGCGTGACCCGTCTTTGCCTGCCAGCAGCGCGCCGTTCTCACCCAGAGTGACGATCACGCGGCGCAGGCCGTGGCGCAGCAGACCTTCGGCACAGGCGCGCGCCTCATCGATGTTGCGCACAGGCATGCCGCCGAGCGCTTCGGCTTCGGTTTCGTTGGGGATCACGTAATCGGCGTTCGAAATTTCGCCGAGGTCGACCGGCTGGCCCGGCGCCGGATTCAGAATGGTGCGAATGCCGTGCGCGCGGGCGAAGCGCAGCGTGTAATAGACCGTCTCCAGCGGGATCTCGAGTTGCATCACGATGCAATCGGCTTCGCGCAATACCGCGCCGGCGGCGTCGACATCGGCGGGGAGCAGCCGGTCGTTGGCGCCTTTCACCACCAGGATGCGGTTTTGGCCGGAGCTGTCGACAAAGATAGGCGCCACGCCGCTTGACACGCCGGGCGTAACCAGCACACGGTTGGCATCGATGCCGCGGCCCTGGTAGTCGCGGATGGTGGCGGGCCCGAACAGATCGTCGCCCACGCGCGCGATCATGGAGACCCGCGCGCCGCACAGCCGCGCCGCCACCGCCTGGTTGGCCCCTTTGCCGCCGAAACCCAGGTCGAACTTGCGCCCGAAAATGGTTTCACCAGGCCGCGGCATCTGGTCGGTAAAAGTGATCAAATCGATATTCGCGCTGCCCACGACCGCAATATGAGGTTCAGTTTTCATGGCGTAACATATTGTATCGGCTTATGAGCTCGGATCCCACTCAACGATTCTCCTCGCGCGTCGAAGACTACACTCGCTACCGCCCTTCGTATCCGGCGGAGGTGATTGCCTTCCTGGAACGCGAATGCGGCCTCGCTTCACAATCCTGCGTTGCCGATATCGGCTCCGGCACGGGATTGCTGTCGGAGCTGTTCTTACGGTTCGGGTGCGAGGTGGACGGCGTCGAGCCGAACGCGGAGATGCGGGCGGCGGGGGAACGGCTGCTGGCGGATTGGCCGCGTTTCCATAGCGTAGCTGGCCGCGCCGAAGCCACCACGCTGCCCGATCATAGCGCCGATCTGGTGGCGGCGGGCCAAGCCTTTCATTGGTTCTCGCCCGACGCCGCGCGTTCCGAGTTCCAACGCATTCTCAAGCCGAACGGCTGGGTGGTGCTGGTGTGGAACGAGCGGCTGTGCTCGCCCGGTTTCGACGCGGGTTATGAAGATCTGGTGACGCGCTACGGGCCAGAACGCCCGCACGTCGCGACCAGCGATCTGGACCATTTCTTCGGTGAGCATGGTTGGCGGCTGGCGCCATTCCCGAACCGGCAGCGATTCGACCGGGAAGGGCTGCGCGGCCGTTTCTTATCTTCTTCCTATGCGCCACTCCCCGGCGCGGGGAACTACCAGCCGTTGATGCAAGAACTGAACCGTCTCTTTGATGAATTTCAAAGCGACGGCCGGGTGACATTGCTTTACACCGCCGAAGTCTATATTGGCAGGCTAGCTTGAGCTCGTGCCTACCGATCGCCCGCGCCGCTCTTGGTAACGGTTGCCGGCGGCTTCGGGCCGTTGTAATTCGGGAACGCCGGGCGATGCGGCGCCGGCGCGGGATGATCCTTCATCTGCTCGATGGCGACGGCCACCGCGCGCTCCAGTTGCGGGTCATGGCCGTCGCGCATGGCTCTAGGATCGAGTTCCACTTCCACGTCCGGCGTCACGCCTTTGTTCTCGACGTCCCACTGGCCTTCGGGATTGAAGAAGCCGAAGCTGGGCGCGGTGACCGTGCCGCCATCCATCAGGGGCGGGTACGAGCCCACACCCACCAGCCCGCCCCAGGTGCGTTTGCCCACCAGCGTGCCGACTTTGTTGTAGTGGAACATCCACGGCATGCAATCGCCACCCGAGCCGGCGAATTCATTAATGATCATCACCTTCGGTCCGAAGATGGCGGCCGCCGGCGTGCGGTAGATGGCGCCGTAACGCGGGCTCCAGAAGCCTTCGAGCGGACGGCTCAGCACGTCGATCACGTAATCCGCCACCTGCCCGCCGCTGTTGAAACGCTCATCGATGATGGCGCCCTCTTTATCGGACTGCGCGAAGTAATAGCGCGTGAAACTGGCGAGACCGCCCTGGCCGGTATCGGGCATATAAGCGTAGGCCAGTTTTCCGCCGCTCAATTCATCCACTTTGCGCCGGTTGCCTTCGATCCAGGCCTGCGTGCGCAACTGCGTCTCGTTGGCCGTGGGAACCACGGTGATTTCACGCGCGCCTGCGCCCGATGGATCCGCGCCGATCCGCAGCGTGACGCGCTTGCCCGCGGTGTTTTCGAGCAGCCGCGAGACATCGTCCTTGACCGTAAGCTCTTCGCCGTTGACCGCCAGCAGATAATCTCCGGTGTTCACGTTGAGGCCGGGAACCGCCAGCGGCGCCTGCAGATTCGGGTTCCAGCTTTCGCCCGTGTAGATGCGCTTGAAGCGGTATCGCCCATTGGCGATTTCGTAATCCGCGCCCAGCAGGCCGCCCGAGACGGCCCGCGCCGTGGGGATATTGCCGCCGCCGCCGCGCAAGTGTCCCACGGTCATATCGCTGATCATGTCGTGGATGATGTAGTTGAGGTCGGTGCGCGAGCCGAGCGAATCCAGATACTTCTCGTACTCCTTTTCGGCATCCGCCACATTCACGCCGTGCAGATTCGGATCGTAGAAATAGCTGCGCTCGATGCGCCACACTTCGTGATACATCTGTTTCCACTCGGCGATCGGGTCGACGTGCACTTCCACGTCGGTAAGCTTGAGCGCGCCTTCACCGGCCTTGAGCGGCGCGGCCGCGGAGACGATCACGAACTGCGGCCCCGCCGGCGCCTCTCCGCCGCGTCCGCCGCGCCCGCCGCCGCCACCGCCCATGCGCAGCAGCATCTTGTCGCCGTTGGCCGAAAGGTCGAAGGAGCCGACGCCGTCGGCCAGCTTCTCTAGCTTGCGAGCCTTAAGGTCATACCGCGAGAGCGTGGCTCCGCCGCCGCCCCCAGCGCCGCCGCCCGCCGCGCCGCGTCCGGCGCCTTCCATGATGTAGAGGAACCCCGCGCGGCCGGCCGTCAGCGAAGCATAGGAGCGCGCCGGCACGGGCAGCGCGATAATGCGCTGCTGGATCTTGTCGAAATCGATGTGGACCGGTTTGGGTGGAGTGTTGGCCGCGGCCGCGCCACCACCGCCCCCGCCGCCGCGCCCGCCGCGTCCACCACCGGCTGCTCCGCCTTCCGCGGGCGCCGCGCCGGGCTCCACTGCCTTTTCCTCATCGCTCTCCGGCGCGAGCGGTGACGCCACATTGTTGGCCAGCACGATCAGGTACACGCTGCTGGTCACCTCGTGTTCGTCGCTGGTCATGTCGAGCCCGCTTTGGGTGGGGCCGAAATTCGTGCTGGCTGTGAAGTACAGGTACTGGCCGTCGCGGTCGAATGCCGGATGCCGCGCGTCGCTCAGGCCGTCGGTCACCTGCTGGCTCTTGCCGCTGTCCATCGAATAAATCGCAATGGCGTGCTGCCGGTTGGGCAGCGACTTGGAGTAAGCGACCCACTTGGAATCGCCCGACCAGGCGAAATCGATGCCGCCTTCGCTGATGTAGTCGGTGTCCAGGTTGGTCAGCTTGCCGGAGGCCACATCCACGTCCCACAAGTGCAGTTGGTTGTCGTCAAAAGCAATATGCTGGCTGTCGGGCGACCACTTGGGATTCGAATAATAGGCCGAATGGCCCGCCAGCGCGATCTTGCGCGTCTCGCCTTCGCCGGTCTGCGATTTGAGGTGCAGCGCGTATTCGCCCGATTCATCCGAGAAGTAAGCCACCGTCTTACCGTCCGGCGACCAGGATGGCGAACGCTCCATGACGCCCGGCGAGTTCGTCAGATTGCGAATGTCGCCCTTGTCCGCGGGCGCCGTGAGAATTTCGCCATGCGCCTCAAAGACCGCGCGCACGCCGGTGGCGGAGATCCTGGCTTCGCGAATCTCGCGCGCCACGTTTTGGAAATGCGGGCGCACTTCGGTGAGGTCGGCCGCCATCTCAATCGGCACCTGGTGCTCTTTCTGCGCGGCGATGTCGTAGATATGAATCTGCCCGAACTGTTCGTAGACGATGCCGCCCGGCCCAGCGGTGGCGTACGCGATATCCTTCCACGTGTTCTTGATGAGGGGATCTACCTTCTTGCTCTGCGGATCGTACCGGAACAGCGTCACCGGCCCGCTCCGGTCGGAGAGGAAATAGACTTTGTCGCCAATCCACATGGGATCGAAATCGTTCGAATCCGTGCGCGGGATCTTTTCGGTTTTCAAGTCCGCGAAATCCACCGTCCAGATGTAGCTGGCGCGCCCGCCGCGGTACCGCTTCCACGAAACGAAGTTATTACCGTCGGCGGCGAACTGCCCGCCGTCCAGCGGCTGGTACGCCATGCGCTTCATATCCGGCGAATAGGAGCCCCGGTAGGCCATGGGCAGCGGCAGAGCTTCGGGCAGGCCACCCTCCGGGGAAACCGTGAAGAGTTGCGGATAGCGCGAGTAGCTTTCGCGGTTCGAGCGGAAGAGGATTCGCTTGCCGTCCGGCGACCAGCCCACTACCGTGTCCGCGTCGGGATGGTAGGTGACGCGTTTCGGAATGCCTCCCGCGGCCGGCACGGTGAAGACATCCGTGTTGCCATCATACTCACCCGAGAAAGCGATGGTCGCGCCATCCGGCGAGTAAGCCGCGGAGCTCTCCTGGCCGGCGCCGGCGGTGAGCCGCGTGGCCATGCCGCCCTGGCGGCTGACCGTCCACAAATCGCCCGCGTACGAAAAGACGATTTCCGTCTTGTTCATGGCCGGTTTCTGCAGCAGATGGACGGTGCCCGACGCACCGAACATAGTGGCGGCGAAGAAAAGCGCAAATGGAATCCGATATTTCATTTCGAACCTCTGGTTGTTCAGTGTATCACCGGGGGCGCGTGGCGCAGTTATCGTGGGGCTGCGGTACGGTCTTCATCACGGCAAACTGAAGTTATACAATGGCAGACGCGGAGAGCAAATGGAACATTACACCTGGGACACGATGGAAAAGGAAGTGCTGAGCCCCACCATCGCGCGCAAAGTCATTTCAGGCGAAAAGGCGATGGTGGCGCAGGTCTTTCTTGCCAAGGGCGCGGTGGTGCCGGAACACCACCACGAAAGCGAGCAGATTACGTACATTCTGGAAGGAGCTCTGCAATTTCAAATTGACGGCCAGGAAATTGTGGTCTCCGCCGGCCAGGTCCTGCGCATCCCTTCGCACATGCCGCACGCCGCGGTGGCGCTCGAGGATACGCTGGACCTCGACATCTTCAGCCCCATCCGCCACGACTGGCTCGCCAAAGACGACGCCTATTTAAGGAGGTAGCTCCATGGATCTCGGGCTCAAGGATCGGGTAGCGCTGGTGGCCGCATCGAGTGAAGGGTTGGGCAAAGCGGTCGCCGTGGGACTGGCGCGTGAAGGCGCCAAACTGGCGCTCTGCGCGCGGACTCAATCGACGCTCGACTCGACGGCCGCCGAAATCCGCCGCGAAACCGGCGCCAGCGTGTTCGCCGGCGCCGTGGACGTCACCGTGCACGATCAGGTTCGCCGCTTCGTCGCCGAGACGCTTCGAGAGTTCGGACGTCTGGATATTTGCGTAGCCAACTCCGGCGGCCCGCCTTCGAAGTCCTTCGCCGAGACTACCCTCGAAGACTGGCACGCCGCCGTCCAGTTGAACCTGATGAGCACCGTATACCTGGCCAAGGAATCGCTGCCCGTGATGCAGCGGCAGCGCTGGGGCCGCTTTATCGCGATCACCTCCGTTTCCGTGAAGCAGCCGGTGGATGGGCTGATTCTTTCTAATTCCATTCGCGCCGGGGTCAGCGGCCTGGTGAAGACGCTGGCCAACGAGTATGGCCCGTGGAACGTTCTGGTGAATAATGTCTGCCCCGGTTTCACCGCCACGGCGCGGCTGATGGAGCTTGCGGACGCACTGGCCGCCAAACAAGGCGTCACGCCCGCGGAGATCGAAAGCCGTTGGGCGCGCGGGGCGCCGCTCGAACGCGTCGGGCAGCCGGAGGAGTTCGCCAACCTGGTGGTCTTCCTGGCATCGGAGCGCGCCAGCTATATTACGGGCGCATCGATCGCCGTGGATGGCGGCTCGGTGAAGGGGCTCTACTGATATGCGCGTGCGCGAATTGGCCGACTGGCTTGGCGCCACCTTTGAAGGCGACGGCGAAAAGGAACTCTCCGGCGTTGCGCCGCTCGAAACCGCCGGTGCTTCGGACCTGGCATTTGTGGGCACCCGCAAGGCCGCGCAACAGGCCGAGGCCTCCGCGGCCGGCTGCCTGCTGGTGCCCGAGGAATGGCCCAGTCCCAGCTACCGTACGGTGATCCGCGTGTCCGAGCCGCGCACGGCTTTCGCCCGCGCGCTGAACCGCTTCTACCCCACTACCGACTTGAAGCCCGGAATCCATCCCACCGCGGTGGTGGGTGACGATGTCGAAATCGGCGCGATGGTCTATATCGGGCCGCATGCGGTGATCGGAAATGGCACGCGCATCGGCGTGGCCACCTCGATCGGCGCCGGCGCCGTGGTGGGCAAGCGCGTCAACCTGGGCGAAGGCTGCGTGCTGCACCCGCACGTCACCATCTACGACAACGTGGACATCGGCCGGCGCACCATTCTGCATTCCGGCGCGGTGATCGGCGCCGATGGGTTCGGCTACGTGATGGAGCAGGACCGCTGGCAAAAGTTCCCGCAGGTGGGCCGCGTGGAGATCGGCGACTATGTCGAGATCGGCGCCAATTCCTGCGTCGACCGCGCCGCGTTGGGAGTCACTTCCATCGGCGAGGGAACCAAGCTCGACAACATGGTGCATGTCGGCCACAACTGCCGCATCGGCCGCCACGTGGTGGTGGCGGCGCAGACCGGTTTTTCGGGCGGCGTGGTGGTGGAAGACTACGCCGTTATCGGCGGCCAGGTGGGTATCGGCGACAAGGCCCGCATCGAAACCCGCGCCGTGCTGGGCTCGGGCTGCGGCGTGCTCACTTCCAAAGTGGTGCGATCCGGCGAAACCGTGTGGGGCACACCGGCGCGGCCCCTCAAGCAGTATCTGGAACAACTGGCCAACCTGGCGCGCCTGCCCGACTTGCGGCGCGAAGTGGCGGAGCTGAAGCGGCGCCTGGCGGAGCTCGAGAGGAAGGACTGATGCTGGTGGTGGTGGGCGGCCACTCGCGCAAGATCGGGAAGACTTCCGTGGCCGCCGGGCTGATTCGCAAACTGCGCGGCCACCACTGGACGGCCGTCAAGATCACGCAGAGCGGCTACCATGGCTGTGCCCGCGAGGCCGCCTGCGGCTGCGAGCCGGCGCCCGGCGAGCCGTTCGCGCTGAGCGAAGAGTACGAACCCGGCCCGACCGATTCGGGGCGGTTCCTGGCCGCCGGGGCGGAACGTTCCTTCTGGCTGCGCACTTCGGCGGGGGAACTGGCGCGCGCGGCCGGCGTGCTAAAGAAGCTTCTCAAGCAGTCCGAGAACGTGATTGTGGAATCCACCAGCGTGGTGGACCTGGTTGAGCCGGATACCTTCCTGATGGTGCTGGATTTTTCCTGCGACGATTTCAAACCCTCCAGCATGCGTTTTCTGGATCGAGCCGACGCCTTTGTGTTGATCGATCGCGGCATCAACGGGCCCTTGTGGGCTGAGGTCGCCCGCGGCACCTGGGATAGCAAGCCGCGGTTCCTGGTGAAGCCGCCGCGCTATGTTACGGCGGCGATGGCGGAATTTGTGCGGTGCCGTCTGCCGGGTGCGGCGCGATAAGGGTTAAGTGGCGATGAGGTGGCGCACGCACGAGTGCGTGCCGCGTCGGCGCTCATGCCGACGCCGGCGACGACAGACTGTCCGTGCCCCGCAGCGTGTCGAGAAGAGTCTCGACACGGCACGCACGAGTGCGTGCGCCACTTTACGCCATCACCGCGGCCATGGTCACCTGGTTGCGTCCCGAATTCTTGGCGCGATAAAGAGCCACATCGGCTTCTTGGACGAGGATGCCGGCCTCCTCCGCGGCCGGCACGGTGCGGTATGCCACTCCGATACTGCACGTCACCGGAAAAGCCCGGGTGCCGGTGACGAAAGGCTCGGCGGCTACGGCTTCGCGGATTCTCTCCGCCTGGGTCAAAGCGCCGTCTCCCTGGCATCCCGGCAGCACAAAGAGAAACTCCTCGCCGCCATAGCGGCCCAAAGCGTCGTAGCGGCGGATGGCGGATTTCATGCGCCGCGCGGCTTCGCGAAGCACGGTGTCGCCGCCCTGGTGGCCGTGCGTGTCATTGATGCTTTTGAAGCGGTCCAGATCCGCCATCAGAAGCGCGATGGGCTGTTGCTCGCGGGAGCCGCGCGCCAGTTCCTTGTGCAGGGTTTCGAGGATGGCTCCGTGGTTCAGCAAGCCCGTCAAGTGGTCGTGAGTGGCCTGCTCGCGCAGCGCTTCCTGCGCCGCCAGAAGTTGCTGCTGCAGATCGAGCACCCGGCGTCCGGCGCGCAACCGGACGCGCAGTTCGTGGGCCTCAAATGGCTTGGTGAGGTAATCGTCCGCTCCCGCTTCCATGCCTTCCACCAGGTCCTGCGAATCGGTGCGCGCCGTCAGCAGGATCAGGTAAACGTACGATTCCCGGTGGGCCGCGCGCACGCGGCGGCAGACTTCCACGCCGTCGAGGCCGGGCATCATCCAATCGAGAACGGCGAGGCGCGGACCATCGTTGGCTTCGAGCGCCTGCCAGGCTTCATTGCCGTCGCGAGCGATCACAGCCTCATATCCCCACTTGGTGAGCATGGCCCGCAGCATCGATTGAGAGACCGGGTTGTCCTCAGCCGCCAACACCTTCATGGGCGCTTGCGCTTCCAACACTCTTTGTGCGGCAATTGCTAACTGGATATCCAAAGCCACATGTTCTCTCGGTGGTCTTATCGGTGAGAAGATGGCTTTTGAGAGAGAACAAGAGTACTAAGCAAGGGCTTCGCCTTTGTAATCCCTGCGGGATTTGGAAGTCAGGAGTCAGGAGGCCAGGAGTCGGAAGTGCCACGGCGGCGGGATCTTTACATGTCAAGACCGTCTTGTTTAGGAATGGAGGGCCAAGAATCTAAGGCTGGAAGCGTATAATCATGGCATGGGGCCGGCGAGGAGTGCACTGTTCTGGGCAACGGCTTGCGCGGCCGCTGCCAGCTTCCCGCAATTCTCCCTGATCGATACCGCCGGCCATACTCACACGCCGGCCGATTTCGCCGGCAAGCGCGCCATCGTGCTTTTCTTCGTCAGCACCGACTGCCCTCTCAGCAATAACTACGTCCCCGAATTGAATCGCATCGCGCAGGCCTATGCGCCGCGCGGGGTGGCCTTCTACGCCGTGCAGGGCGATGCCACCGTGCCGGATGCCGATGTGCGGCGCCACGTCGCGGATTTCGGCTACCTCTTCCCGTATCTCTTCGATCCCGAGGAGTCGCTGGCGGCTTTCACCGGCGCTGTCAGCACGCCCGAGACCGCGGTTCTCTCGCCGCGCGGCGACCTGCTCTACCTCGGACGCATCGACAACCGCCTGGAAGATTACGGCAAGCAGCGCGTCGAGATCACGGAATTCGATCTGCGGGATGCGCTCGACGCCATCCTCACCGGCAAACCCGTGCCGCGCGCGCGCACCAAGGCCCTGGGCTGCGCCATCACGCGAAAAAACTGATCGCGCCCTTTCGTGGTAGTTTATTCCAGAGAGGACTTGCTATGAATGATCTCGTACACGAACTGAATCGGGAAGCCGCGACGACTCGCCGGGTGCTCGAGCGCGTGCCGGAGGACCAACTCACCTGGAAGCCACATCCGAAATCGATGACGCTCGGCCAACTGGCCCTTCACACGGCGCAGACGCCCGGCATGGTTGCGGGCATGCTTGCCGGTGACACCCTGGCGGTGGCGCCCGAGGCCTTCAAGGTGGCGCAACCGGCCAGCCGGCAGGAGATTCTGGATGCTCACGGGAGCAGCGTGGCGGGCGCCGCGACATTTCTCGAGGGCCTGACCCCCGAGAAGTCCGCCGCCATCTGGCATCTCTCCGTGGGCGGAAAAGAGGTGATGGCGGCGCCGCGTGGTGGCGTGGTCCGCGCCATTATGCTGAACCACTGGTATCATCACCGTGGCCAGCTTTCGGTCTATCTCCGCCTGCTCGACGTGCCCTTGCCTTCGATCTACGGCCCGAGCGCCGATGAGAATCCGTTCACGTAGCTAGCCCTGGGCTAGCGCCAGCGGAACAGCTTCAGCGCCAGCCCGAAACAGACCACCAGCCACGCACCCATCACGGCGATTTGCGGGGCCACCTGCGCCAGGCCCGCGCCTTGCAACATGCTGGCGCGCAGGGCGTCTATGACGGCCGTCAGAGGCAGCGCTTTGATGAGAGGCTGCACGGCGTCCGGAAAGCGTTGCGCGGAAAAAAAGACGCCGGAGCAGATCCACATCGGCATCATCACGGTGTTCATCAGCCCGGAAGCCGCCTCGATGGTCTGCGCGCGCGAGGCGGTCAACAGTCCCAGGGAGCAGAAGAGCATCGATCCCAGCACGCAAAGCGCCGCCAGGTCAATGAAGGGGCCGCGCACCGGCACGTGGAACACCAGCGCGCCGAAGCCCAGTACGACACCCACTTCCGCCACCAGCAGAAGCAGGCGCGAGAGGACGAAGGAGAGCAGGTAGTAATGGCGCGGCATGGGGGTCGCCACCAGGCGTTTGATCAACTTCTTGCGGCGCGCGTCCACGATCGTATAGCCGATGCCCCACATGGCGCTGCCCATCAGGTTCATGCCCAGCAGGCCAGGGATGAGGAAGTCGATATAGCGCGAACCGGGCTCCTCGATCAAACGGTCCGCGGAAGCTACGGGATCGACGCGGCCCGCCGCGCGCTCGACGGCGCGATCGGCCAGCATACGCGCGGTGCGGCCGTCCGGATTGGTGGGGTCATACGCGTAGACTACCGTGCCACCCGCGCCCGGCGCGGCCACCAGCGCCACTTGGCCCACGCGCAGAGCCTCTTCCGCTTGGGCTTGGGGCACTTGTCGCACACGGAGCAGTTTTTCGCCGGCGAGCGAGCGCGCCAGTTCCGGCGTGGTGGCCGCAATGTTGAGCACCTCGGGCGGCCGGTTGCGGAATGCGATCCCCAGGCCCGCCGCCAGCAGGACGGGAAAAATGAAGATCCAGAACAGCGCTTCCGGCTCGCGTGTGGTTTCGTGGAATCGCACCAGGGTCAACTGCGCCAGCGCGCGTTCGGTAAACGGCACCTTGCCGGCCTTACTCATCGCGCAGATGCCGTCCCGTCAGCGTGACGAAGACGTCCTCCAGGGTGGCGGAATGCGTGCGCAACTCGGTGAGCGGAATTCCCTGGCGCGCCATTTCGTCGAGCAGCGCGGGAACCGCGCGATGGAGTTCGGTGACCTGCATTCGCACCGTGCCGTTTTCGGCGTGGACGTCGCGTATGCCGTCGATTTCCGCCAGGAGGGCGGCATCCGGAACGCGGGCCGAGGAAAACTCCACCAGGTGTTCGGCTCCGATCGAGGCGATCAGCTCGCGTGGCGTGCCGAGAGCGATCACTTTTCCGTGATCCATGATGGCCACGCGGTCGCACAGCCGTTCGGCTTCGTCCATATAGTGGGTGGTCAGCAGGATCGTGCGGCCGGCCAGTTTGAAGCGCTCGATCAGTTCCCACAATTGCCGCCGCGCCTGCGGGTCCAGGCCCGTGGTGGGCTCGTCCAGGAACAGGAAATCGGGCGCGCCCACCAGCGCGCAGGCCAGCGCCAGCCGCTGTTTCTGGCCGCCGGAGAGGTTTCCCACGCGCGAATCGGCTTTTTCCCGGAGCTGCACCAGCCCGATCACTTCCGCCGCATCCGGCCCTTGCTGGAAGAAGCTTCGGAACAGCCGCAGCGTTTCGGAGACCGTGAGCTTTTCGGAAAGCTGCGTCTCCTGCAACTGGATTCCGAGGCGCTGGCGCAACTGCGGCGCGTCGCGCTCCCAGCGCATACCCAGCAATTCCACTTCGCCCGAATCGGCCGCCGTGAGGCCTTCGCAGATTTCCATGGTGGTGGTCTTGCCGGCGCCGTTGGGGCCGAGCAGCCCGAAGCACTCCGCGGCGCGCACTTCCATATCCAGCCCGTCCACGGCCACAACGTCTTTGTAAGTTTTGCGAAGCTGGCGCACGCGAAGCGGCGCTTTCCCTCCGGAATCGGGCATAGAGCCAGTATCGCTCAACCGGGGCGTGGCGCCTTCGGGCTGGGCTTACGCCGGCCGGGCCATCTGCCGGTACTCGTGTTCCGATTCGCCCGGGAGCAGCACCCAAAGCGTGTAGATGCCGAGCGCCGTGCCTAGCACGAGGTGGAAGAGCGTGAACACTGCCAGGACAATCGCCAGAATGCGGGCCCAGGGCTGGCGATCCAGCAATCCCCAGCCGGCGATCACTCCCAGCACGCCGCGCACCAGCAGTAACCAGCCGACCGCCCGAAGGAGCCCGCCCACGAAGAATGGAACGTGCGGCGACCAGCCCCACCCACCAAGAAACCGCGAATCGAAAAACCGCGGAAAGATCGACGCCAGGAACCAACTCCCCATCAGTTGAATCGCCGAGTACGCCAGCCAGAAAATGCCCAGCAGCCGCACATGCCCGGCAACGCGGCTGCGCACCGCCGCCGGGGGCACAGCTTTCGTGGCCTTGCCGCACGAGGGGCAGTACGCCTGGGTATCATTCATTGACGTGCCACACTGATCGCAAAACATATTCGGCCTCCTCGAAGCCTCCAGCCATTAACATACGCCATCTGGCGGCTTTTGTTCCACCATTCGGTTGAGTTCTTAAGGCGAATTCGGAATACTTCGTCATCGATACGGCCGAGCAGCAATCGGTCGCGGGCATTCAATTCCGCCCCGGCGGCGCGTATCCATTCCTGGGTGTGCCGCTCTGCGAACTCCACAACCGCCATGTGCCGCTGGAAGCGCTTTGGGGCGCGCTGGCGGGCGAGCTGCGGGAGCGTCTGCTGGAAGCCCCCACGGCGGAGAGCCGCTTGGCGATCCTCGAAGAAGCCCTGCTGGCTGAGGTCAATTTCTTACAATCGCCCAGGCCGGTTTTCGGCCACAATAGAGCAATGAAAAGTTTACCGATTCCCGAGGGGCTTCATTCCGTCAACTGCTATCTCACAGTGGAAGGGGCCGGACACGTGATTGAGTTTCTGCAACGCGCTTTCGGCGCTACCGATGTGGAGCGCCACCTTCTTCCGAACGGCCGGATCATGCATGCGTCGGTGCGCATCGGCGATTCGATCGTCATGTTGGGCGATGCCCCCGATGCGTCGAAGGCCCGCCCGAGCAACTTAACGGTATATCTCGACGACGTCGACGCGGCGTACCAACGGGCACTGGATGCCGGGGCAAAGTCCCTCCGCGAACCAATGAACGCGTTCTATGGCGATCGCGTCGCCGGCGTGGAAGATGGCGCGGGCAACAATTGGTGGATTACCACCCATATCGAGGATGTTTCTCCCGAGGAACTGAAGCGCCGCATGGACGCCCAGAGCCAATCGTAAGTTGCCGGAGACGATCCATCCCGGTCGAATCCACGTGTGGCTGGCGCGGGACCGGCCCTCGGGCGACGCCCTGCGGGCTATCCTTCAGCGCTATACCGCGGGCGCTCTCGAATTCGCTCATGGTCCGCACGGCAAGCCGTACCTGCGGGCCGCGCCGCACCTCCGTTTCAATCTCTCGCACTCGGGCGGGGTTTCGCTGGTCGTGGTAGCACTCGATGTCGAGGTTGGGGTGGATATCGAACGCCTGCGCCCGATGCCCGATTGCCTGGCGGTGGCCGAGCGCTTCCTCGCGCCGGGAGACGCCGCCGCCCTGGCGGAGACTCCCGCGGCGGAGCGGGGGCGGGAATTCTTTGTGCGGTGGACGCGCACAGAGGCCATGCTGAAAGCGCGGGGCCTTGGTCTTTATGGCGCGGGCACGGCGCTCGATGGCGAGTGGACCGTAATGCCGATCGACGCCGGGGAGGAGCATGCCGCGGCCGTGGCCGCCGAGCGGGGCGGCATGGCGGTCGAGATGAGGCAGGTATAGGCGCAAGAGCGCGAACAACGGGGGTTGGTCCGATGTGGGGCAGCCTATTCAGGCTGCGGACCCGCGTGCCAGCGGGTCCAGCCGGCTGAAAGCCGGCTGCCGGCAAGATTGCCCGCCCCACGGATGATCACCCGGCCGGCGCCGGGGCCCAGACGCGTTCGGCCATGGCGTGTTTCAGGGTGTCGATGCCCTGGCCGGTAACGCTCGAAATCTCGAAGAACGCGAGCGAGCGCTGCTTGGCCAGGTCGCGCAAGCGGGCCACACGCTCGGGGTCCTGGGCGGCGTCCATCTTGGTCGCCACCACGATCATGGGTTTGGCGGCCAGTTCGTCGCTGAAGCTGGCGAGTTCTTCCATCACGGTTTCGAAATCATGCACCGGGTCGCGGCCGGTGGCATCGGAAACATCCACGAGGTGAGCTAGCAGGCGAGTGCGCTCGATGTGGCGGAGGAACTGAATTCCCAGGCCGTGGCCGAGGTGCGCGCCTTCGATCAGGCCGGGGATATCGGCCACCACGAAGCTGCGGAAATCCGCGAACTGGGCCACGCCGAGGTTGGGCTCGAGCGTGGTAAACGGGTAGTCGGCGATTTTGGGCCGCGCGGCCGAAATGCGGGAAATCAGCGTCGATTTTCCGGCGTTCGGAAAACCGACCAGCCCGACGTCGGCCAGAAGTTTCAATTCCATGCGCAGCCGCTTCTCTTCGCCCGGCATGCCCGGTGTGTGCTCGGTGGGCGCCTGGTGGGTGGAGGTGGCGAAGCGGGCGTTGCCCTTGCCGCCGCGTCCCCCGCGCGCGACGGTGAGGCTCTGGCCGGGCTCGGTGAAATCGCACAGCCGCTCGCCGGTGGATTCGTCGTAGACCACCGTGCCGACGGGCACATC